>OFIS01000053.1_pt1 | contig 153923 bp, 133 predicted proteins | sample 1775071 | NCBI WGS metagenome assembly OFIS01 (sample SAMN08195774, study PRJEB24354) | sludge metagenome | isolation source: sludge from phenol fed wastewater aerobic bioreactor C | place: India: Nagpur | collected 2016-09-17 | reverse complement strand
ATAAGCCGAGAGGAAGGTGGGGATGACGTCAAGTCCTCATGGCCCTTACGGGCTGGGCTACACACGTGCTACAATGGCGGTGACAGTGGGCAGCTACTTCGCGAGGAGAAGCCAATCCCAAAAAGCCGTCTCAGTTCGGATTGCACTCTGCAACTCGAGTGCATGAAGTCGGAATCGCTAGTAATCGCGTAACAGCATGACGCGGTGAATACGTTCCCGGGCCTTGTACACACCGCCCGTCACACCATGGGAGTTGGGTTTACCCGAAGGCAGTGCGCCAACCGCAAGGAGGCAGCTGACCACGGTAGGCTCAGCGACTGGGGTGAAGTCGTAACAAGGTAGCCGTAGGGGAACCTGCGGCTGGATCACCTCCTTTCTAAGGATGGTTCCTCACGATCCGGAAGTCCATCGGCGCAAGTCGGTCCACTTCCACGGTCGTCTCGAACCTCTTGGGACACCGACCGTCGATCCTGGTCTCACGACAGGGATCGAGCGAGTCACAAAAGCGCGGGATCCGCCGTCTTCGTTTCTCTTTCTTCTTCGGACGAGTTTCCAGCTCCGTGGCGCGGCCACGAGCCGCGGTCGCGGCTGCAAGGGCATGGGCCCGTAGCTCAGCTGGTTAGAGCGCGCGCTTGATAAGCGTGAGGTCGAAAGTTCAAATCTTTCCGGGCCCACCATTATTCTCGCGAGCACCCTCATGGGGCCATAGCTCAGTTGGGAGAGCGCGTGCTTTGCAAGCATGAGGTCGTCGGTTCGATCCCGTCTGGCTCCACCATTCCTCGAATGGGTTGCCGGCGGCGAACGCCACGCCTCCTCGTCCGAATATGACCGTTTCGCCGGTTCGACGTCTTTCGCAAGACGGTCGGTCCAGGCGTGTTGCTTTGACATCGTGAAGAGAAGGTTCGTTCGATCGCTGGGAGAGAGATCTCCCGGTGGGTTCGTCGTCGAGAGACGACGGTTCAGTCGAACGGAACTCGAGAATGTATGAGGTCTTTCCAAGAAATTGGAAAGCTAACCGTCGGTGTCTGCAGGTTCGAGAGAACGGGTGGGCATCGATAATGAGAGCGATCAAGTGCTATAAGGGTATTCGATGGATGCCTTGGCGCTGAGAGGCGATGAAGGACGTGGTACGCTGCGATAAGCCATGGGGAGCTGCGAACAAGCTTTGATCCGTGGATTTCCGAATGGGGAAACCCACCCGCAAGGGTATCTCGAAAGAGAGGCGAACCTGGGGAACTGAAACATCTAAGTACCCAGAGGAAAGGACATCAACAGAGACTCCGCTAGTAGTGGCGAGCGAACGCGGATCAGGCCAATGCCTGTGATCTTCCAACTCGAACGACTTGGAACAGTCGGCGACAATGGGTGACAGCCCCGTAGAGGTGTCGAAGATCATGGGATACGAGTAGGGCGGGACACGTGAAATCCTGTCTGAACATGGGGGGACCACCCTCCAAGCCTAAGTACTCCTCAGCGACCGATAGTGAACAAGTACCGTGAGGGAAAGGTGAAAAGCACCCCGACAAGGGGAGTGAAACAGTTCCTGAAATCGGATACCTACAAACAGTGGGAGCCCAAGGTTCGTCCTGGGTGACTGCGTACCTTTTGTATAATGGGTCAGCGAGTTAGTCTGGCGAGCAAGCTTAAGCCGGTAGGTGTAGGCGTAGCGAAAGCGAGTCTGAACAGGGCGTTCAGTTCGTCGGATTAGACCCGAAACCGAGTGATCTAGCCATGGCCAGGTTGAAGGTGCGGTAACACGCACTGGAGGACCGAACCGGTGCCTGTTGAAAAAGTCTCGGATGAGCTGTGGCTAGGGGTGAAAGGCCAACCAAACTCGGAGATAGCTGGTTCTCCGCGAAAGCTATTTAGGTAGCGCGTCGGATGAATACTCCCGGGGGTAGAGCACTACATGGGCTAGGGGGTCCTACAGATCTACCAAACCTAAGTAAACTCCGAATACCGGGAAGTACTGTCCGGCAGACACACGGCGGGTGCTAACGTCCGTCGTGAAGAGGGAAAAAACCCTGATCGCCAGCTAAGGCCCCTAATTCGTGGCTAAGTGGGAAAGGATGTGGAGATCCCAAAACAACCAGGATGTTGGCTTAGAAGCAGCCATCATTTAAAGAAAGCGTAACAGCTCACTGGTCTAAACAAGGGTTTCTGCGCCGAAGATGTACCGGGGCTCAAGCCACGAGCCGAAGCTGCGGGCTCGCAAGAGCGGTAGCGGAGCGTTCCCTAGGCCGTTGAAGCGGTAGCCGCGAGGCGCCGTGGAGGTATGGGAAGTGCGAATGCTGACATGAGTAACGATAAAGGGTGTGAGAGACACCCTCGCCGAAAGTCCAAGGGTTCCTGCGTAAAGTTAATCTGCGCAGGGTTAGCCGGCCCCTAAGGCGAGGCCGAAAGGCGTAGTCGATGGGAACGGGGTGAATATTCCCCGGCCTGGGAGCAGTGACGAATCCCGTGTGTTGTTCAGGCTTATCGGATTGTCTGGGCATCGAAGGGGTTCCAGGAAACAGCCTCCCGTATAGACCGTACCCGAAACCGACACAGGTGGACTGGTAGAGCATACCAAGGCGCTTGAGAGAACTCTGCTGAAGGAACTCGGCAAATTGCCTCCGTAACTTCGGGATAAGGAGGCCCCATGCTTGCGCAAGCAGGTGTGGGGGGCACAAGCCAGGGGGTGGCGACTGTTTAGCAAAAACACAGGGCTCTGCGAAGTCGCAAGACGACGTATAGGGTCTGACGCCTGCCCGGTGCCGGAAGGTTAAGAGGAGAGGTGCAAGCTTTGAATCGAAGCCCCGGTAAACGGCGGCCGTAACTATAACGGTCCTAAGGTAGCGAAATTCCTTGTCGGGTAAGTTCCGACCTGCACGAATGGCGTAACGACTTCCCCGCTGTCTCCAGCAGAGACTCAGTGAAATTGAATTCCTCGTGAAGATGCGAGGTTCCTGCGGTTAGACGGAAAGACCCCGTGCACCTTTACTGCAACTTTGCGCTGGCATTCGTGTCGGCATGTGTAGGATAGGTGGTAGACTTTGAAGCGAGGGCGCCAGCTCTCGTGGAGTCATCCTTGAAATACCACCCTTATCGTCATGAATGTCTAACTGCGGCTCAACAGGGTCCAAGACAGCGCATGGTGGGCAGTTTGACTGGGGCGGTCGCCTCCCAAAGAGTAACGGAGGCGCGCGATGGTGGGCTCAGACCGGTCGGAAATCGGTCGTCGAGTGCAATGGCATAAGCCTGCCTGACTGCGAGACTGACAAGTCGAGCAGAGACGAAAGTCGGCCATAGTGATCCGGTGGTCCCACGTGGACGGGCCATCGCTCAACGGATAAAAGGTACGCCGGGGATAACAGGCTGATACTGCCCAAGAGTCCATATCGACGGCAGTGTTTGGCACCTCGATGTCGACTCATCACATCCTGGGGCTGGAGCAGGTCCCAAGGGTTCGGCTGTTCGCCGATTAAAGTGGTACGTGAGTTGGGTTCAGAACGTCGTGAGACAGTTCGGTCCCTATCTGCCGTGGGTGTAGGAGAATTGAGAGGATTTGTCCCTAGTACGAGAGGACCGGGATGAACGTACCTCTGGTGGAGCTGTTGTGGCGCCAGCCGCAGTGCAGCGTAGCTATGTACGGACGGGATAATCGCTGAAGGCATCTAAGCGAGAAACCCACCTCGAAACGAGTTCTCCCTTGAGAGCCGTGGTAGACCACCACGTTGATAGGCCGGGTGTGGAAGCGCAGTAATGCGTGTAGCTTACCGGTACTAATAGCTCGATTGGCTTGATTGCTCTCATTTCCAATGCTCACGCACTTCTCTTGAAAGAGGGAAGTGTCGTGGCAACGGATTGACGTTTGTTAGAAACACAGTTTGCTTCACTTCGTTTTTCGCCGGACTGGTGGTCTTAGCGGGGGGCCTGTACCCGATCCCATCTCGAACTCGGCCGTAAAACTCCCCAGCGCCAATGGTACTGAGTCTCAAGGCTCGGAAGAGTAGGTCGCTGCCAGTCCTGCAAAAAACGAAGGCTTCTTCAAACGATGATCAATTAGAAAAAACCCTCCGCGTTCGCGCGGAGGGTTTTTTGTTATCTGGGTTTCCAGGGCCTGGACGTTTGGGCCGGGCGGGCCGGCTTGCCTCCGCCGGCGCCCCAAAAACTGGCCGCTACTTCGGCTGGCTGCTGGCAGCCTTGCTCACCGCCGCCCACTTGTCGATCTCCCGCTCGATGTATGTGCGGAATTCCGCGGATGTCATTGGCATCGGCTCGCTGCCGAGCGAGCGGATCTTGTCGGCGATTGTCGGGTCCTTCAGCGCCGCGACGAAGGCCGCATTGAGTTTGCTGGCGATGCTCTCCGGCAGGCCGCGCGGCGCGACAATGCCGAACCAGCCCGTTGCCTCGAAGCCTGGAAGGCCAGCCTCGGCCATGGTCGGAATGTTCGGCAAAATGCTGAAACGCTCCTTCGACGTGATGGCTACGACCTTGATCTGTTTGCCGTCGATTGCGCCTTTCGCGCTCGGCGGGTCGAGAATACCCAGCGGCACATGGCCGCCCATGAGATCGTTCAGCACGGGCGCCATGCCGCGCGACGGCAGTAAATCGAATTGCGTGCCGGCCTGCTGGTTGAACATCTCGGCCGTGAGATGCATCAGCGTGCCGTTGCCGCCGTGAGCGATGATCGCGGCGCCGCGTTTCTTGCCGAGATCGATGACCTCCTTCAACGACTTGTCGCCGAACGAGTTGGCTGCCGCCAACAGGAATGGCGAAGAGCCGATGCCAGTAACTGGCGTGAAGTCCTTGCGCGGATCGTAAGTTGCTTGCCGCGAATCGACGTCCGTCACCAGCGCGCCGGCGCCTGCCATGGCGATGGTGTAACCATCCGGCTCGGTCTTCTTCAAAGCCTCGAGGCCGATTGCGCCGCCGGCGCCAGGTCGATTCTCGATGACGAGCGGTTGTCCGAGCTGCTTCTCGACGAAACTCTGCACGATGCGTGCCATCGAGTCGCTGCTGCCGCCCGGCGGGAACACGACAATCAGTCTTATCGGCCGATCTGGATAAGCGAGCGCTGTTGGCGGAACTCCCACCAGCGTTAATGCGGCAAGCAATGTAGCCGACGCGGCATACGCGATCCGTCGCATAGGCATCCTCCCGATGGCCTTATTCTTGGTGTTGCCATTTCATCGTTGAATTGCGGTCGATGCAAGGGCGCGTGCAACGAGCGGACGCCATGTTCGTGGGCGGCGCATGTTCTCTGGTGTGGGCAAACGCCCAGCGATTCCTGGCTGAATCGTGGGCCGCCCGCTGCTCGACCTCGGCCGCGGAATGCTCCTACACTGTACGACCTAGCAAGACCGGGAGTGTTCAAGCATGACGACTGTTACGCCTGTCGGGCCCGCCAAGGGCTACCGCCGCATCGCAACCGAAGAAGCTTTCGTTCCGCCCGAACTGCATCGGATGTATCGCGATCTGGTTGCTTCAGGCTCGGTCGACGATCCCGGCTTCAATAGTCTGATCGGCTATTACCTTGGCCATCCGAGCGAGCGAGCGCGCAATGTCAGCGAGCGACTGCAGGATCTCGGAGATCGCCGGCTCGCGGATATGGATTCGGCCGGCATCGACATGCAGATACTGTCGCTGACGTCGCCGGGCGTGCAGGTTCTCAAGGCCGACGCGGCTGTCGCCATGGCGAGACTGGCCAATGATCGGGCGGCTGACGCCGTGCGGCGTCATCCGACGCGTTTTGCCGCGCTGGCCGCCGTTGCGCCGCAGGATCCGGCGGAGGCCGCCAAGGAGCTGGAACGCGCCATCACCAAACTGGGGATGAAGGGCGTCATCATCAATTCGCACACGCTGGGCGAATATCTCGACGATCCGAAATTCTATCCGATCTTCGAGGCGGCCGTCGCGCTGAAGGTGCCGGTCTATCTCCACCCCAATACGCCTTCGAAGAAGATGATAGAGCCGTTCCTGGAGTCGGGGCTCGACGGCGCGCTCTACGGCTTCGCGGTCGAGACAGGACTGCACGCGTTGCGGCTGATCGTGAAAGGCGTGTTCGATCGCTATCCTGGCCTCACGGTGATCCTTGGGCATCTGGGCGAGGCGCTGCCGTTCTGGCTCTTCCGCCTCGATTATATGCATCGCGGCACGGTGTCGTCCGGCCGCTATGATTTTCTGAAGCCGTTGAAGAAACCGGTCAGCGAGTATCTGCGCGAAAATTTCTATTATACGACCAGCGGCATGCCTTGGGCGCCGGCGATCGGCTTCACCCAATCCGTCATCGGCATGGACCGCGTGATGTATGCCATGGATTACCCGTATCAGTATGTTCACGACGAAGTTCGCGCTCAGGATGCGCTTCCCATCAGCGACGCCGACAAGAAGGCCTTTTTCCAGACCACGGCGGAGCGCGTGTTTTCCCTGTAGGAGGGAACCCGTGCGCTTCCTTTAAGTATCTGATATCGTGACGAAATATAGGAAGAAATAGTGATCGGATCAGGGCCCCTAAAGTATTGCCTTGCTACCCCCGCCTGACTACAAGGGACGCAGCATTGAGGCATTTGAAAAACGGCCGTCAGAGATGGCGGCCGTTTTGTTTTTGGAGCTGCCCTCCAAAAACAAGGAAGCCGCCGTGGGGGATCCGCGGCGGCTTTTCTTTATGACACCGCTCGATGGCAGCGGGCTCGTCGCCGACCCTATGTGCACACCTAACCTGTGCTTATAAGTCATAAAAAATAGCCGCTATCGCTTGCCGTAAAAAACTCCCTCTGCCATTGGGAGTGCCGGAAGTGGGGGCACTGATGAACGTCACGCGCGACGCGGCGCATAAATTTGTGCTGCTGGACAGGTTCTTCCAGTCGCACAGACTGACCGCAACTCAAGCGGTTGTATTGATTATCGTCACCGCGTCGCTGTTTCGCCTCATCCTCGCCTATGCCGTCGGCCTCGGCGTCGACGAAAGCTATATGATCGGCGTAAGCCGGCAACTCGACTGGAGCTATTTCGATCACCCGCCGCTACATGTTTGGCTGGCCGGCGGCTGGGCGAAACTCTTCGGTGAGAGCCCGCTCGCGGTCCGTTTTCCATTCATCACGCTCTTCGCCGGCACGACCTGGTTCCTGTATCGACTGACGGCAGGTGCTTATGGCGAACAGTCGGGCCTGTGGGCCGTCATCGCTTTCTCGCTGACTCCGGTCTTTACGCTCAGCACCGCCAGTTGGGTACTGCCCGACGGGCCGCTGATGTTCTTCCTGCTGCTTGCCGCCATTTCTGTGCGCCACGCCGTTGCGACGGAAGGGGAGGGCGCCGCCTGGCTATGGTGGCTCGGCGCGGGCGCGGCGGGCGGCCTGGCCATGCTGTCCAAGTATCTTGCGGTCTTCTTTTTCGTCGGTGTTGGCCTCTTTCTGCTGTTGTCGCGGGCCAACCGCTCTTGGCTGTCGCGACCGCAGCCCTGGGCGGGAATCGCGATCGCAGGCTTCATGTTCGCGCCCGTCGTCGTCTGGAACGTGAATCACGACTTCGCTTCGTTCGCATTCCAGGGTGCGCGCGCCAAACCGGAATCGATGAACGTCATCTGGCTGGTTCAGGGCATTGGCGGCCAGGTGCTCTATCTCATGCCCCTGATCGCGCTTGCTCTCACCGTAGCGATTGCGCGCGCCTCGCCCAGCCGGGATTCAGCCGACAGCTTCTTCCTGCTGCTCTCGGTGCCGGCCATCGCAATCTTCCTCGTTTTGGCCTTCGTTACGCGGATATTGCCGCACTGGGCGATGGCGGGCTGGCTCTTCGCCTTTCCGCTCCTCGGCCGCGATCTCGCGGCTCTTGCCGGGAAGTCAGCACGAGTTCTCAAATATGCCGCGGTCGCGACCACGGCCTTGCTTCTCGGCTTTCTCGTCCTGGCCACGACCCAGGCGCAGAACGGTTGGGCGAGCCGTTACATTCCCTTCAAGAAAGACCCGACCCTCGATCTCTACGACTGGCGCGATCTCGCTGTCGTTTTGGCCGAGCGCCATCTGGTGCCGGCCGATGGCTTCGTCGCTGCCGGTCGATGGATTGAGGCAGGCAAGATCAATTACGCGCTCGCCGGCCAGGTCGCCGTGCTTTGCCTGTGCAACGATCCGCGGAGCTTCGCCTTCCTCCACGACAATGAGGACTATGTCGGCGCCAATGCATTGCTGTTGTCGCGCCACGCCGACCGCATTGGCGAAATCGGACGCTACTTCAACAACGTGGAAAGCCTGCCGGATATCGTTCTGACGCGCGCGGGCCGTCCTGCCGTCACTCTGAAGGCCGCACTCGGCCTGAATATGAAGGCCGCGCCGTGAGCCCACCCCTTGCCGTGGGAGCCGCCGCCGAGCTCACCGTGGTGGTCCCGACCTTCAACGAGCGCGATAATGTCGCGCTGCTGGTGGAGCGTCTGACGCGCACGCTCGCCGGCCTCGCCTGGGAGGTCATCTTCGTCGATGACGATTCGACCGACGGCACCGTTGCCGCCTTACACGCAATCGCACAACGCGACCCGCGGGTGCGCGTCATCCACCGTATCGGTCGCCGCGGTCTTTCCAGCGCCTGCGTCGAAGGCTTCCTGGCGTCGTCCGCGCCATACCTCGCGGTTATCGACGCCGATCTGCAACATGACGAAAATCTGCTGCCGACGATGTTGGGGCGCCTGAAATCCGAACCGCTGGACTTGGTGGTGGCCAGCCGCTACGTCGGGGGCGGTGACACCGACCAGTGGCAGTCGGCGAGACGCCGGCGGATCAGCCGCTTTTCAGTAGCGGTCGCGCGGCAACTATCTCGCGTCGAACTCGCCGATCCCATGAGCGGCTTCTTCATGATCACGCGCGAGGCTTTCGAGCGTGCGGCACGGGGCCTGTCCCAGCTTGGCTTCAAAATCCTTCTCGACATCATGGCGTCTTCGCCGGCGCCTCTGCGCTTTGCCGAGTTACCGTATTCCTTCGTCGATCGACAGCAGGGTTCGAGCAAACTCGATACGACGGCGGCCTGGCATTTCGGCGTCCTCATTCTGGACAAGCTGGTCGGGCGCTGGATTCCCGTCCGTTTCGTGATGTTTGGGCTGGTCGGCGGCACCGGCATTCTCGTGCATCTCACGGCACTGTATTTTCTCCGGCTGGCCGGAATGACGTTTGTTCAGTCCCAGGTTGGAGCGCTTCTGGTCGCGATGACCAGCAATTTCCTGCTCAATAACCTGATCACCTATCGTGACCGGCGGCTTCGCGGCTGGGCCGCGTTCGCCGGTTTGTTGTCATTCTGCGCGGCCTGCGCGATCGGCGCTTTCATCAATGCAGGGATTGCGATCCAGATATTCTCGTTGTTTCCGGTCTGGTGGCTGGCGGGCTTGGCCGGAGCGTTGATCGGAGCGATCTGGAACTACGGAGTTTCCCGCGTTTTCACCTGGAGCCGGGATCCTCGCGGCTGAATGCGACTTCCCGCGCGCATCCGCTCTTCGAGGAAAGCGACCGGAGAGCGTCGCTTTTTTTGCCTGGTATCGTCCTCGTTTGACGCAGATCAATGTTGCGCCCCGCGGGGCGGGTCGAAGTAGTGCCGGAAAGTAACCTTGTAGCACAAAGGTCCCCGGTCATGACCGCAACGATCGACAAGGCCCTCATCCTATTCTTCCGCTTTACCATGGCGTGGACTTTTCTCTACGCCGCATCTCACCAAGTCTTCGTTCCGGATTTCAGCGTCGTGGGGTTTCTCAAGTCCACGAAGACCTTCCACGACCAATTCGCATTCTTTACGACGCCGGCGATGGCCCCGATCACGAGCTTCCTGGTCGAGTACGGTCACCTGCTGATCGGTCTTTCTCTGCTGCTAGGCCTGATGGTACGGGTGTCTGCAGCCTTCGGCATTCTCTTGATGGGCGTCTATTGGATGGCGCATATGGATTGGCCGTATGTTGAGAACCACAACAATCTGATTTTCGATTATCACCTGGTGTATGCGGGGGTACTGTTCCTGCTCATCGTCAAAAGAGCGGGGCACGTCTTCGGGCTCGATGCGGTGGTCGAGCAGTTCAGATTCGTCAGGACGAGCGCGCTGCTACGCCCGCTGGTGGCATAGGATAGCGACGTTCGCTCGTGTGCGAGCTAGACTGCATCTTGTCGTGAAGCGCTTTCCTCGCGCGCATTCCACAATGCTTCGATGCGGGCACGAAATGCTTTCGGCTTCTCCGCGAAAAGCCTTGCGGCGAGCTTTGCCGCCGCAGCGAGATGGCGTTCGCGCCGGCTGGTGATCAATGGCGCCAGCTTTGCACGCCACGGTGCCAGCGGGCCGTGCGGCGCGGCAAAGGCTTCCAGTACCCTCAGATCCTGGCTGGCGCCGAGACGCTCGCGCAAACGTTGCGCTTCTTCCAACCATAGCCTGGCAAGTCTCGGCCACAACGGCTCGAGCAATTCCATTTGATGGCGATGTTCGACGACGCGTTTGCGCAATTCGTGCAAGTGCTCTGCATCGGCGCTCCGCCATTCGCCGGGGATGAGGCTGCGTGCACGGCGGTAAGTGGACGTCACCTCGTCGGCGATCGGGCCAAAGGCGATCGCTGACAGCGGCCAGGCTTCCAGCGTCGCAGATGCCTCATCGAGAAATTGTGTTACGCGCTGACGTAGTTCCGGGGTAAAGCCGGCGGCTTCGGCCTCGTGGCGGAGGGCGGTCAGCCGACCTTCGATCGTCGCCTTCGAAGTCGCGGATAGCGGCAGGTCCGATTTACCGAGATCGACGAGCGCATCGAGCGCGGCCTGTGCGTCCCGGGTGACCGACAGCGCCCGCATGAGCTCGCGGGCCTCGATGCGCATCCGGTTCGCTGGCTCGCCGAGCGGGCCGGACAGCAGGCGCATCAGGGCTCGCCAGCGCTTCAACGCCCGACGAAGGTCGTGCACAGCCTCGGAATCGCTAAGGTTCGGATTGGTGAGGGCGACGCGGGCATCCTCGATAATGGCGCGGGCCAGGATAGCCAGATTGTCTCCAACGCCGGCGTCGGCCCCCGGCCCATTGGGCGATCCGGCTTCCCGCTGACGGCTCTTTTGCCGCTTCTGGGGGGCGCCTGCGCCGGTTCGTGCCATGGCGGGTCTTTTCCCGTGATTAAGTGACAAGTTGATGAAATGAGGCCGTTTTCGCCCTTCCCATCCGCCCCGACCATTGCTACATACCCGCCAGCAAGCGCTCAAGCCTAGGACAAGTTCCGAGGCTGGCGCGGCGACTTCCAGCTCAATCGAGCAGGTTTAACGCGGGGTGGAGCAGCCCGGTAGCTCGTCAGGCTCATAACCTGAAGGTCGCAGGTTCAAATCCTGCCCCCGCAACCAAACCGAGTAAACGACTGAGGGCCCCGCCGAAATGGCGGGGCCCTCAGTCGTTTAGGGCGAATTTTACCGTCGTCCAAATTGGGATCCCAGCGCGATGGGAATTTGGGGGCGGGCAGGGCAGTGCCGCTCCGACCTACTGCGCTTCCAGCGCTAGTTTGAGGAACGGCACCAGTTCCGGCGGCAGATCGTCCCGCATCGCTATGGCGTCGGCCAGATTGCGGTCCTTCTTGGCGCGGTTGATCAGCTTGACGAAGCCTATCTCTGACAGCCGGGCGCCGAGATTGGCGCTGACGCGCCGGGACACTTCCGGATCGCCGCGATCCACCAGGACGTCGGTGACGACCTCGCTCAGCTTCGGGCGGCCGGCGATGGCCTTGAGGTGCTTCTGGCTCTTGCTCGTGGCGATGCTGACCAGCGCTTCGTCGCTGATGCCTTCGGACTTCTCCAGCGCTGGGCCGGAGATCGTGATGTCGTCCGAAACGGAGAGCTGCGTCACCACGCTCTTGGGAGGGTTGGCGACATCGGCGAGGCGCGCCGAAAGTTCGCGCAGCGCACGCTGGTCCATCTTCGCAATCAGGCGGGCGATGACATCGTCGAAGATCGCGATCTGCTCATCGCTGTACTTGTCGGCGCCCATGACGAAAAGGTCGGTAACACGGCGCAGAATCTCAAGTTGACGATGGTTCGTCGCCTTGCTGAGCGCGGCATCGAGTTCAAGGATAAGTGACTGCGTTGCCATCGACATCTGCAAGCTTTCCCGCGCGGTATATCCTCTGCTTTAAAGAGGCCGGCGCCCCATTTTCCAAGTGACGTCGCCCTACAACAGCAAATTTGAATTAACGCCTTATTATGACGCGGATTTCCGCTGTGGAATCGGCCGTGGAGCGCCGAACGATGCCGCGCTTAACAATCGATTCACTTTTACGAACAACTCCTTTTTCTGGTCGCCAATGAAAATTGTGTCTGGCGGTAGGATTCTGCTTAGCAACTCTCGGTAAGATCACGCCGGTATCACATGTCTTGGGTGTGCAATCGGCATCGATTGCGTGCGCCGCAGGAGCGATCGGTACAGAAACCTGCCGGAATCCATGAGCACTGGAGCGCCGTCAGCGAGCAGTTCTGATCAAGGAGGGGGAATTGATGATTCGGCTTTCTGATATTCGCATTGGCACAAAACTGGCGATTATGTCGGGGTTTGGCCTTCTGCTCGTCGCCGGCATGGCTGCGGGGCAGCTGATCGGCAATCACCTTGTCGCGCAGTCCGATGCCAACGCTGATGCTCAGACCGAGATCGGCCGGAACATCATGGCGACGAAGGTGTCATTGCGCGGGTTGCAATTGGCGGGACAGCATATTCTCGTCGCGCGCAATTCTGAAGACCTGCAAAAAGCGGTAACGGCGACGAAGGCGCGAATGAAGGAGCTTCGCGACGATGCCATGCAGCTCGCCGGGCGCGTAACGGCCACTGAAGATCGCACGCGGGTCGACAAGCTTCTCGAGGCGAGCGAAAAATATCTCAAAGTTATGGAAGAGGTTGTTCCTGTCAAAACGGAGCGATTTGCCGCCGAAGTCAAGCAGAAGCAGGTCGGCGTTCACAACGCCAACGAGTATCTGATGCTTGGCATGGACATCGACATGCTCGATGCGCAGCAGATCGGTGTCGCCGCCGATGCGGGGCCCGCCGCCGCGCAGGCCGACAAGCTGCTCGATGAGCTGGGGCAGTCTGCCGCTACCGCACGCGCGGCGGCCCAGGTCGAGTCCGACAAGACGCAAGCTTTTGCCAGCCAGTTGTCCATGGGGCTCGGTCTGCTGGCCGGCCTCGTTCTGATCGCCACCGCATTCCTTGGCGTGTCGATGATCGCCCGTCCGCTGCGAGCCCTGATCGAGCCGCTGCAAAGCGTTGCGGACGGCAACTTCGCCATCCAGGTGCCCGGCGCGACCCGCAAGGACGAGGTCGGCCAGATCGCTCATGCCGTCGAAGTCATGGCGCAGAAGGTGTCCGCCACCATCGCCGAGATCAAGGCCTCGGGCCGCGAGGTCACCAACGCCTCGGCCGAGATCGCCGCCTCGACCACCGACCTGTCGCAACGGACTGAGGAGCAGGCCGCCAGCCTTGAACAAACCTCGGCGGCGATGGAAGAACTCGCCGCCACCGTGCGCAAGAATGCCGAGAACGCCCAGCTCGCCAATCAGGACGCCAACGCCACCCGTGAGGTCGCCGATCGCGGCGGCGCCGTCGTCGCCAAGGCGGTCGATGCCATGGCCCGGATCGAGGAGTCCTCTCGCAAGATCTCCGACATCATCGGCGTCATCGACGAGATCGCGCGCCAGACCAACCTGCTGGCGCTCAATGCCGCCGTGGAAGCCGCCCGTGCCGGCGAAGCCGGCCGCGGCTTCGCTGTCGTGGCCTCCGAAGTCCGCAGCCTGGCGCAGCGGTCCTCGCAAGCCGCCAAGGACATCAAGGACCTGATCACCAACTCGAACGGCCAGGTGAAGGACGGCGTCGATCTGGTCAACCGCGCCGGCCAGTCGCTCACCGAGATCGTGGCCTCGATCAAGAAGGTGGCGGTGGTTGTGTCCGAGATCGCCAATGCCTCGGCGGAACAGGCTACCGGCATCGATGAGATCAACCGGGCCCTGAACCAGATGGACGAGGCGACGCAGCAGAACTCCGCCCTGGTCGAGGAGAATGCCGCCACCGCCAAGACCCTCGAGCATCAGGCCAAGTCGATGGACGAGCAGGTCGCGTTCTTCCAGATCGCGTCCGGCCACGACACGCAGGGCCACAAACCGGCGGCGGCCGTGCGGGCCGAGTCCTCCCGTGCGGTGGCCAAACCCGCTGCCGCCAGGTCCGCTCCCGCCAAAGCGATGGCACCCGCCACCCCCGCGCCGGCGCGCAAGGCCGTCAATGCCGGCCCGGCCCGCAACATGCAGACCGCGCTCGCCAAAGCCGTCAACGCCGACGACTGGAAGGAATTCTGAGCGGCTCGCCTGATCCTGGCGGCGGCTTCCCGGCCGCCGCCACAATCTTTATGATTTCATGAAGATTAATTTTGATTGTTGTTTTGGATGATCTGTCCACTTTCAGGACCTCGTAAAGTCTTTACTTATGGCGCGTAATTAATGTGACCAGCGGGGAATCGCGTGTGCGCGTCCCGCCGCCGTCTGCGCCTCGTGAATGTCCATCGAATCCGGACCTTCACCCGAGGTGTGACCAGAACGGCATGCATGGTCACAGGCCTCGTCAGAGGCCATTACGGGTGAGTCAACGTTATCATGAGCCAGATCGCCGTTTCGCAAGACGCCGCTCCGATCGCCCAGCCTACCGAGTGGAACGGGTCCGCTGGCGTCCAGGCCGCGGGCAACCACACCCAGTTCATCAGCTTCGCCATTGGCGACGACCAGTACGGCGTCGACATCATGGCGGTGCGCGAGATCAAGGGCTGGTCGGATATCACCCATCTGCCGAAGCAACCCGAGTATGTTCGCGGCGTGCTCAACCTGCGCGGCGCGATCGTCCCGATCGTCGATCTGCGCTGCCGCTTCGGCCAGGGCCTGACCGAGACGACGCCGCTGCACATCGTCATCATCGTCCAGATCGGCGGACGCCAGGTCGGCCTCATCGGCGATCGCGTGCTCGACATCGTCTCGGTGGATGCTTCGCAAATTCAGAAAGTGCCGCGTACCGGTAACGCGCAACAGACCGACTTCCTGTCGGGCCTTGTGACCCATGACAACGTGATGATCGCGCTGATCGATCTGCCCAATCTGCTGACGGTGCAGGACGCAAGCGGTACCGAGCACTGACAACTCTCTGCGCCGGCACGCGGGCTTGCTCCGCGTGTCCGGAGCTCGAGATCAACCTTTCTTCTGGAGCCCTCTCAAGATGCTTCGCCTCTCGAATATCCGCATCGGCGCCAGGCTGGCGATGATGTCGGGTGTCACGATCCTCCTCGTTGCAGTGTTGATCGTGAGTCAATTGATGACAGGGGCGCAAATCAAGCAAGCCAACATCAATACGGATCGTCGCACCGATCTCGCGCTCGACGCGGCGCTGGCGAAAGCCGCGGTTCGCGGCATGCGCATTGCCGCGACAAACATTCGGTCGGCTGCGGACGTCAAGACAGTCGACGCGCAGTACGAAGACTACAAGGCAGCCTACGCGGAGTTCATCGCGAAGATCGATCACATTGCGGCGACGACGTCCGTCGCCGCCCGGATCGAGCAAGTCAGGCAGATGAAGGCGAACGGCGAGATCTACGCCGACGTTGCCGCGAGCCTGCAGGCCGGACGGCGCCAGATTCTCGCCATTCGCGGTAGTACGGCCGAAGAGAATTTGTCCGCGTCCGACAAGGCGAGGATCGCCGAACTTGAGGATTCGGCCGCCAAAGGCGCGGTGCGGGCCATCCCCGCCGCGCTTGCCATCATCAAGACGACTGACGAGATCGTCCAGACGACCAGCAGGGCCGCCGGCGAGTCGCAGGCCGAGGCGCAGCAGACCGTCTCGTTCGCGACGCTCGTGACCGTCGTCCTCGGCACCCTTACCATTGCGATCATGATCGTCACTGCGGTGTTGGGCGCGATATCGATCGCCCGTCCGCTGCGGGCCCTGATCGAGCCGCTGCAAAGCGTTGCGGACGGCAACTTCGCCATCCAGGTGCCCGGCGCGACCCGCAAGGACGAGGTCGGCCAGATCGCTCATGCCGTCGAAGTCATGGCGCAGAAGGTGTCCGCCACCATCGCCGAGATCAAGGCCTCGGGCCGCGAGGTCACCAACGCCTCGGCCGAGATCGCCGCCTCGACCACCGACCTGTCGCAACGGACTGAGGAGCAGGCCGCCAGCCTTGAACAAACCTCGGCGGCGATGGAAGAACTCGCCGCCACCGTGCGCAAGAATGCCGAGAACGCCCAGCTCGCCAATCAGGACGCCAACGCCACCCGTGAGGTCGCCGATCGCGGCGGCGCCGTCGTCGCCAAGGCGGTCGATGCCATGGCCCGGATCGAGGAGTCCTCTCGCAAGATCTCCGACATCATCGGCGTCATCGACGAGATCGCGCGCCAGACCAACCTGCTGGCGCTCAATGCCGCCGTGGAAGCCGCCCGTGCCGGCGAAGCCGGCCGCGGCTTCGCTGTCGTGGCCTCCGAAGTCCGCAGCCTGGCGCAGCGGTCCTCGCAAGCCGCCAAGGACATCAAGGACCTGATCACCAACTCGAACGGCCAGGTGAAGGACGGCGTCGATCTGGTCAACCGCGCCGGCCAGTCGCTCACCGAGATCGTGGCCTCGATCAAGAAGGTGGCGGTGGTTGTGTCCGAGATCGCCAATGCCTCGGCGGAACAGGCTACCGGCATCGATGAGATCAACCGGGCCCTGAACCAGATGGACGAGGCGACGCAGCAGAACTCCGCCCTGGTCGAGGAGAATGCCGCCACCGCCAAGACCCTCGAGCATCAGGCCAAGTCGATGGACGAGCAGGTCGCGTTCTTCCAGATCGCGTCCGGCCACGACACGCAGGGCCACAAACCGGCGGCGGCCGTGCGGGCCGAGTCCTCCCGTGCGGTGGCCAAACCCGCTGCCGCCAGGTCCGCTCCCGCCAAAGCGATGGCACCCGCCACCCCCGCGCCGGCGCGCAAGGCCGTCAATGCCGGCCCGGCCCGCAACATGCAGACCGCGCTCGCCAAAGCCGTCAACGCCGACGACTGGAAGGAATTCTGAGCGGGCGGAGTGACCGTCCGAATGCGAATGTCCGAGCCGCAATCCCGCAGCCCGGATTCTAGCAACCGGTAGCTGTTAAACACGGATAACGATGTCGACGAAGGCAAATCAAGCGACTGCATCGAATCTCGCTGGCAAGGGCCGCGCGGCGGCCGCGCCGCCTTTCGCGCTGCCCGAGGCCGCCGATGCGATGCGCGAGTTTCATTTCTCCGATGCGGACTTCCGCGGCCTGGTCGAACTGGCCTACCAGTTCGCCGGCATCGCGCTGTCCGACAGCAAGCGCAACCTCGTCTATAGCCGCCTGTCGCGTCGCCTCCGCGCGCTGAGCATGCGGACTTTCAGCGAGTATCGCGATTATCTCGAGGCGACCGAAAGCGAGCGCGAGAACTTCATCAACGCGATTTCCACGAACCTCACCAAGTTCTTCCGCGAGTCGCATCACTTCGACCACTTCCGCGACCAGATCGCCATTCCATTCGCTCGTAACCGCACAGCGAGCCGCCTGCGTGTCTGGTCGGCGGGTTGTTCGAGCGGGGAAGAGCCGCACACCATCGCCATGGTGCTCAAGCGCGAGATCCGCGACGTCGAACGCCAGGACGTGCGCATCCTCGCGACCGATATCGACACCGAAATGGTGGCGCGCGGCACCCGTGGCGAATACCCGGCGAGCTCGCTCGACGAGGTGCCGCGGCCGTACCAGGAATACTTTGAGCCGGCTTCCAAGCCCAACACGCTGGCTGTCAATCGCGCCGTGCGCAGCCTGATTGCCTTCAAGCGGCTCAATCTCATGGATACCTGGCCGTTCAAGGGACCGTTCGATGCCATCTTCTGCCGCAACGTGATGATCTACTTCGACGGTCCGACCAAGGCGCAATTGATCGAACGTTTTACCGAAAAGATCAGGCCCGGCGGTTTCCTCTACATTGGGCATTCGGAATCGCTCAACGGCGCGCATCCCGGCATCAGCCTGGTCGGGCGCACCATTTACCGGAGGGTTTGATGAGTATCGCCACCATCGCACGGCCGAGCGATTCCGGGTCCGACACCAGCGCGGCTTTCGCCTCGCGTAAGTTCTTTGACGCCGTCAGCCAGACCTGGATGGTCAAGGTATTTCCGGGCGAATACTACGTCACCTCGAAGCCGGACGAGGTGCTCGTCACCATTCTCGGCTCCTGCGTCGCCGCTTGCATTCGTGATCCTAAACTCGGCATCGGCGGCATGAACCACTTCATGCTGCCGCATTCGAAGGCGGGCAACTGGGCCGGCGACATGCAGTCCACGCGATTTGGCAATTTCGCGATGGAGAAATTGATCAACGAACTGCTGAAAGCCGGCTGCTCCCGCAACTCGCTTGAGATCAAGGTGTTCGGCGGCGGTAACGTTACCGACACCCAGAATGCGATCGGCACCGACAACTCGGACTTCATCCTGCGCTACCTCGAGGCCGAAGGGCTGCGCTGCGTCGCGCAAGATCTGCGCGGCAACCTGCCAAGGCGCATCCACTACACGCCGGCCACTGGCAAGGTGATCCGCCGCCTCCTCGGCTCGGGCGAATCGCCTGCGGTCGCGCGCGAGGAAAAGGAATACGTCAGCCGCATCTCGAAGCGCCAGACCGGCGGCGAAATCACGCTGTTCGACTGATTTCAGGAAACGCCAATGGACAAGAAGATCAAGGTTCTCATCGTCGACGACTCCGCCGTCATCCGTCAGCTCTTGTCCATGCTGCTGTCGGAGGACCCGGAAATCGAGGTCGTCGGCACGGCCGGCGATCCCCTCATCGCGCGCGACCGGATTAAGGCGCTCAACCCCGATGTCGTCACGCTCGACGTCGAGATGCCGAACATGGATGGCGTCACCTTCCTGCGCAAGATTATGACATTGCGCCCGATGCCCGTGGTGATGGTTTCGACCCTGACGCAGGCGGGCGCGGAAACCACGCTCGAAGCGCTGGAAATTGGCGCGGTCGATTTCATCGCCAAGCCGGTGCACGATGCCGCGCATGGGTTGACGGAGATCGCGGGCGAACTGCGCAACAAGGTCAAGCAGGCGGCGCGGGCGCGGATCGGACGCGGTGTATCGCCGGCGGCGTCGCGCAAGAGCACGCGAGTCTACAGCGCGGGCAAGGAAAAGCTCGTCGCCATCGGCGCCTCGACGGGCGGCGTCGAAGCACTGAAGACGGTTCTAATGGACCTTCCAGCCGCATGTCCGCCAATCGTCATTACGCAACACATGCCGCCCCGATTCACGGCGGCCTTCGCCGAACGCTTGAATCGCGAATGCCCGATGAAGGTATCCGAGGCCAGGCACAACGACTCCATCGAGCCCGGGCATGTCTATATCGCGCCTGGGTCGCATCACCTGGAGGTCGTCCGTGTCTCGAACCAGTATCGCTGCACGCTGAGCGACTCGGCACCGGTGTCCGGCCACAGGCCTTCGGTCGACGTGCTGTTCCGTTCAGTTGCCGAGACCGTCGGCCGCGGCGCCGTCGGCGTGATCTTGACCGGCATGGGCAAGGATGGCGCCGAAGGCATGCTGGCCATGCGCAAGGCCGGCGCCTTCACGATTGGCCAGGACGAAAACTCGGCGCTCATCTACGGCATGCCGCGCGTTGCCTTCGAGCGCGGCGCCGTGATGAAGCAGGTGTCACTCTCACATATGGCCGACGCGGTTATGGAAGCATGCGAGTCACCGGCCAAGGCCGCGGTGCGGGCATAAGGCGGGCCGAACATGATCAACACCGAACATAGTACGTTGAAACTGCCAGGGGCTCTCGATCAGGCGGCCTCAGAGTCGTTTCTCGAGCAAATGCGGCAACGGACCAAAGGCGACGCGCCCCTTGCCCTTGATGCCTCGGACGTCGAGGTGCTGACATTGCCCTGCACGCAGATCATTCTGTCGGCGGTACGCGGCAGCGACAGCATCAGGATCAAGGATCCGTCGTTGGCTTTCGTGGCCGCGTTCGAGGATCTCGGGCTCGACTGGAAGGCCTATCTCGACGCAGGTGAACCCGCCAGTCCGGAAGAATCCTTCGGCGAGACCGAGACTGCCGCACCGGCTCCAACCGCAGACATTGCCGAAGTCGAACTTCCTCCAATCAGCGAGAAGGTCATGAGCAAGCGAATTCTCACCATCGACGACTCGAAGACGATCCGCGACATGCTCATGCTTACCCTTGTCGAGGCGGGCTTTGATGTCGTCCAGGCAGTGGACGGGCAGGACGGCCTCGATGTGCTGGCCAGGGAGAAGGCAGAGGTCGATGTCATCATTACCGACATCAACATGCCCCGCATGGATGGTTACGAAGTGATCCGGAACCTGCGCAAGGACCCGGCCTACAAGTCGAAGCCGATCCTCGTTCTCACGACGGAAAGCGACGGCGACAAGAAGAATCTTGCCCGCGATGCCGGCGCCACTGGTTGGATGGTCAAACCGTTCGATCCGGAGCGCCTGGTCGCGACCGTGCGCAAAGTAGCGCCCTGAACGGCCCGATGAACCTAGGCTGACGAACAAGGCTCAACGACATGGCAAGCTTGGACGATCTGAAGAAGACATTCTTCGACGAATGCGACGAAGCGATGCAGCAGATCGAAATCGGTCTCACCGACATTCGGTCGGGCGAGGGCAATGACGAGACGATCAATGCCGTGTTCCGCGGAGTCCATTCCGTCAAGGGCGGGGCCGGCATCTTCGGCTTCGAGCAGCTTGTCGGATTTGCTCATGTGTTCGAGACCGTTCTCGACGGTCTGCGCAATGGCAGCCTGACGGCGACGCCGGAAAATCTCGACGTCTTGCTGTCGGCAAGCGACGTGTTGTCCGATCTGGTGCAGATGTCGCGTGGCGGCGAGAGCATCGCCAGCGGGTTCGGCGCCGAGGTACGCAGCGCGCTCGAGCAGATCATCGAACAGGGCGGCGGCGCGGGCGGCGACGACATTGCGCCCGCCGAATTCGACGGGCTGGATTTCGTGCCGGTTGCGGTCGACCTCGACGATCTCGGCGCCGAGGATGCGGCCGCCATGGGAGACGGAAGCCACGTCTACAAGATTGTGTTCCGGCCGAAGCCGGAGATGTTGAAAAAAGCCAACGAGCCGCTCTACGTGCTGCGCGAGTTGCGCAAGCTCGGAGAAGCCGAGATCGTGGCCAATGTCGACAGCCTGCCGCCGCTTTCGGATATCGAAGTCGACGTTCCCTATCTATGGTGGACCGTTACTCTGCGCACGCAAGAGAGCCGCGCCAAAGTCGATGAAGCTTTTGAGTTCGTGATGGGAGACTGCGAACTGTCGATCGACGATGAGACGCCGTTGGCGCCCATCGCCGTCCCGGCGGATGTCGTTGCCGAGCCGGTGGGGCCGGAGGCGGTCGCCGCCCTTCCGGTGGTGGAAGCGCCTTCCGTGGCGCCTGCCATGCCCGCGCTCAAGGCCGATATCAAGATCGACACCAAGCCGGCCGCGAAGCCCGAAGCCGAGACGGCTGGTGGAGCAGGGCGCGGCAAACCCGCCGCGACGACGACCCGTATCGAACTCGACCGTATCGATCGCGTCGTCAACATGGTCGGTGAACTCGTCATCTCGCAGGCCATGCTCGGCCAGATCGTGCAGGACCTGCCGGAATCCACCAGCATGCGCCTGATTCAAATTCTCGACGAGGTTGCGCATCACACCCGCGAACTCAAGGACAGTGTTATGTCCATGCGTGCCCAGCCGGTCGGCTCGGTATTCCAGCGCATGCCGCGCCTGGTGCGGGAGGTTGCCGCCAAGACGCATAAGAAAGTCCGGCTTGAAACGCACGGCGAAACGACCGAAGTGGATCGGTCGATCATCGAGCGTCTCGGCGATCCCCTCACACACATCATTCGCAACTCGGTCGATCATGGGGTCGAGGCGCCGGCCACGCGCGTCGCTGCCGGAAAGCCGGAGGAAGGGGTAATCCGCCTCTCCGCCGAGCATCGCGGTGGCCGTATCGTGATCGAGATCAAGGACGACGGCGCTGGCATCAATTCGGAGCGCGTTCTCAAGATCGCGCGCGAGAAAGGTCTGGTCGGGCCCGATGCGCAGCTGACCGAGGACGAGATCAACAACCTGATCATGATGCCGGGCTTCTCGACGGCTGAGACGATCTCGGACATTTCGGGGCGCGGTGTCGGCATGGATGTCGTGCGCAGCAACATCCAGGACCTCGGCGGACGCATCACTCTGAAATCGGTGCGCGGGCAGGGCATGACCATTCAACTTGCTCTGCCGCTCACTCTTGCGGTGATGGACGGTATGGTCATCAAGGTCGGCACCCAGACCTACGTGATGCCGCTGTCGGCGATCGTCGAATGCTTGCGGCCTTCGCGGGGCGAAATCAGCGATCTGATCGGCACCCATGGCATGTTGCAGCTGCGCGGCGAGTTCGTGCCGATCATTCTTCTTTCGGATCTGCTCGGCGTCGAATCCGCACCGGGCGGTAGCAGCGAGCGCGTGGTGATCGTCACCGACAACGGTGATGGATCGCGCATCGGTCTCGTCGTCGACGAGTTGCTCGGGCACCAACAGGTGGTCATCAAGAGCATCGAGGAAAGCTATGGTGCCGTCCCGGGAATAGCGGCGGCCACGATCCTCGGTAACGGCCGGGTCGCCTTCATCCTCGACGTCGAGAAAATGGCGGAACTTGCCGCTCAGACACCCATTGCCAGCCATGCGAGCAGCAGAGCGGGTCAACCCGCATTGAACTGAACAGACAGGCGCGGTCACCCGATGACGGCCAGCCCGCTTCAAGGAGAATAACTAGATGCCAGTACCAGGAGCTATCAAGGTTCTCGTCGTCGACGACCAGAACAGCGTGCGGCAAATGACCCGCATGGCGCTCGAGGAAATCGGTTTCCGCCACATCCATGAGGCGGAGAATGGCGTGCAAGCCATGGAAACCGCGTCGGTGCAGCCACTCGATCTCATCATTTCCGACTACAACATGCCTGAGATGGACGGGCTCGGTTTGCTGCGCGCGGTGCGTGGCCACCCGGTCGCCCGCAAGGTGCCGTTCATCATGCTTACCGGTCGAGGCGATCGCGAGCTGGTGGTCAAGGCCGCCCAGGCCGGCGTGAACAACTATCTGGTCAAGCCTTTTACGGCAGCGATTCTCCGCGACAAGATTGAAGCGGTGATCGGCAAGCTGTCGTAACTGAATCGAGAGTCGGATCGTTCAAGGAAAGCTTCGTGGCAACGGAAGATTCAGACAATGATGTGAGCGCGTTCCTGGCGGTTCTTGCCGCCATGATGCTCGACAATGTTTGGCGCCTTGACGAAACGGTCGGCCGCGTCACGGACTTTGTCATGAGCAACAGGCCGGACCGCGATACAGTTGTCGTTCTGCAGAGCTTCGACCGGCTCAAACAGGAATTCGAGGCGCTTGCCGAGACTCTGGCTCGCTACGCGCAGGCGCATCCCTCGACCCCGGAAAGCGGCGAGGCTCGGGCGCGGCTCGGGCACGCCGTGATCGGCGACATTACGGTCGCCGACCTCAAGGAACGGTTGCTCAGCCGCCTGCAGCCGGACCTGGATGATGTAATGTTGCCGGAGATCTCACCCGAACAGGTGGCGGAGATCGGTCTTGACGTCGTTTATTGACGTCCTGTTTCCGGCATAGGAGACGCAAATGTCGAACAATGCCTTTCTTACTGAACTCGAAGATGTGCTCAGCAACGGGCCGGTGGACAAGCGCGCCAAGACCTTGCGCCGTGTCACGGATCTGTTCGTATTCGGTTCGAGCCATTTCTCGGAAGATCACGTCAAGATGTTCGACCAGGTGTTCCGCCACCTGCTGTCCGATATCGAGGCGTCAGCGCGCTCCGCACTCGCCGAGCGGCTTAAATCGGTGCCAAACGCGCCGCTGGGCGTGATCCGTGAGTTGGCGATGGACGACGATATCGCTGTGGCCGGACCGGTGCTCGCCGAGTCCAGCCGTATCGACAACGCCTCACTGGTCGAGACGGCGCGCACCAAGAGCCAGCCGCATCTGATGGCGATCTCGAATCGCAAGGAAATCGCCGAGACCGTCACCGACGTGCTGGTGGAACGCGGCGATCGCGCCGTCGCTCTCAATGTCGCGCGCAACCAGGGCGCCCGTCTCTCGGAAACCGGCTATCTTCGCCTTGTCCGCCGCTCCCACGGCGACGACGAATTGGCCCGCACGGTCGGTTCGCGTCCTGAAATTCCGCGCCAGCACTTCCTGCGCCTGCTGTCGACGGCGTCGAACGCGGTGCGCGAGACGCTGCAGTCCGCGCACCCGGAGATCGCCGGGCATGTCGAGAGCGTCGTCGACAAGGTGGCCTCGGACATCCAGATGAAGGCCGTTCTTTCGCACGACTACACCGCCGCGCGCGATCTCATCGAGAACATGAAGCGCGCCGACAACCTCACCGAACGTGACGTCGATGCTTTCGCGCGCGCCGGCAAGTTCGAGGAGACGGCGGTAGCGTTGTCGATGATGGGAGACATGCCGCTCAATCTCGTCGAGCGCGCGATGATCTTCGATCGCGAGGAGACTATCCTGCTCGTGGCCAAGGCGATCGGCCTGTCCTGGGCGACGACGCGCGCGATTCTGATGCTGTGTGCGGGGCGCAGCGGGCTCGCCGCCGATACGGTCGACAACTGCCGGACGCTTTACAACAAGCTCAAGCCGGAGACTGCGGCGCAGGTCATCGCTTTTCAGCGCAGCAAGCGACCGGCCTGAGCCGGTCGCCGGGCTGCGGCGACGGTCTATTCCTTGCCGCTGGACGGCACGATGCTTGAGACTTCGACGACGCGGAGCAGGCCCCTCGCCAGCTCCGGCACTTCCTGCGGGCGCATGTGCCGGTATTCGTCGGTCCTGGCGAGCAGAAAAGCGTCCATATGGCAATCGGTGACGTTCTTGTCGAATGGCGCGCCGGCGATATAGGCGTCGAGAACCTCGCACAAGGTCGAGGCGACGAAGGTCACGAGCGGATATCCCATCGTGCCGCTGACATCGCGCAGATAGACACTCTTCTCGTGCGCGCGCTCGAGCGCCGCCTTGTCGCCGGGGTTTCCGGACAGGTCGGCCAGCGTCGCGCTGAGTTCGCGGAGCTGCTCGTCGATCCAGCCTGTAAAGTCGGTCGAGAGCTCGTCGACAGCGCTTTGCGCCTGTTCGATAGCCTCTTCGCGGCTGATGCCGCCGGGGCGCCGCGCCATCCGCTCGAAGCGGGTGTCGGCGTAAAAGATGTGCGCTTCGGTATCGCCTGGCTTGGCCATCAGTCTTGTCCCGCTCGGGCGTTCGAAAAGAGGCTGTCGATGTCGTTCTGGTTGAGGCTCGGGCCTTCTTCCGCCGCGACCTCGATCACCTTGTCGCCCTTACGGCGGCCGACACCGCCCGGATACCCTTCGATCTTGAAGCGGCGGTCCGGGCCGAAATAGGTCGCGCAATCGACGAAGGGGCGGGGATTGAACACGATCCAGCCCAGCCGGTCGTAGAGCCCGCTGGGTGACATTGGCTTGGCGACGACGATATTCGCGCCGGCGTCGCGCGCATTCTTCACGGTCGATTCGCTGGTGTCGCTCGACATCAGAAGAATCGGCATCGTGCGGTTCTCGTTGTCGGCATTGCGGCGGATGGTGCGTGTGAGCTTGAGGCCGCCATGCGGCGGCAGCCGCATGTCGCACAGAAGGATATCGACCTTCTGGCTCGACAGGGCCTGAAACAGGCCGGCGGCGCTGTCCACTTCCATCACCTTATTGGCGCCAAAACCGCGCAACATGCCGTTGATGACACGTCGCAGGTACGAGTTCTGGTCGGCGACGAGAATGAGCAGGTCGCGCAGATTGATGGTCGAATTTTTCATTCCGGGCCTTGAGACCGAACGATCAATTGCGCGAATCCGGATTTTGACGCTGGCAGTATCGCTCTTGTCGTGCGCTGTGAATCTCGGCGGGTGCGCCCAATTTTTGCCGATTCCGGATAACGAGCGGTTAATCCACTCGTCCTCGGCGCATGACAACCCGGAATATTAAACAAATGTTTATGCGCGGATTCGCCGGAAATTCCCGGCGCATCTCATCTAAATAACGTCAAAAAACCGTGAAAAATAACGCAGCGGCCGGACCGGCCAAATCTCAAGTCTTCCCGCGCGTTCGACTGTATTGCGGTGCGCAGTTAAGCGACCGCAATCTAGTTTAATGTCTTTTTACTGTACTATAAATGTAGAGGCCGTATGTTAACTCTACGCTTGTAGCCGACGATTCGAGAAAACCTTCGCAGCCTGTTGCTGAAACTGAAGGGTACCAAAAGTAGAGATTGCGAAGACTAAGCAAATCTACCCGCGGTTGTAGTAGCGCGTTCGTGTGAACGATTTTCGTTATCGACAACCGGACTCGCATCCCGTGACAAATCTTGCCACCCGCCCCCCCAAGCCCGTCGTTGAGACCTCATCGTTTGGAGGCGGCGGCATCCTTGGCGGCCAGACCGCGACGATAATCGCCTCGGCCGGGACGCAGCCAGCCGACGATTCGAAGATGGCTGCCACGATGTGCGCGGTGTCCTGCGACAGGGCTTGCTCGCTGTGTCCGGTTCATAATCTTCTCTGCGGCGGCCTTGGCAGGGATGGCGGGGCCGAGATGCAGGCCGTGCCTGTGGCCAGTTCGCTCCACACCATCCCGGCGCGCCGGCTTATCCTGCACCCGAAAGAGTGGTCCGAATACGTTCCGATCGTTTGCAGCGGCTGGGCCATGTCGTCGATCGCTCTGCCCGACGGCAGACGGCAAATCATCTCCTTCCTGCTGCCTGGTGACATCGTTTCGATCGGCAGTCTGATTGCCCCGTTGTCCGGTCATGCGGTCGAAGCGATTACGGAAGTGACCTACCGCAAGTTCAAGCGCGATGAACTCAAGGAGTTCCTGTTCGCTCGTGCGGACTTGCTCGAGCGGCTGTTCAAGCTTTTGAATGAGGCGAAGACCCGCGCCGATCAGCTCGCGCTCGATCTCGGCCGTCGCCGCGCCGACGAGCGGATCGCCCGCCTTATTCTCCGGTTGTCCGAGAAGGTCGCGAGGCGTTCCACGGTGCGTACGCAGACTTTCGACTTCCCTCTGCGGCAGCGCCATATTGCCGACGCGACCGGATTGACCCCGGTACATGTCAGCAAGGTCCTGGGCGAACTGCAGCGAGCCGGCATGGTCGAGATCGGCGGTCGGACGCTGACCATTCTCAATACCGCAGAATTGCAGCGCGTCGCCGATTGGCGCTAGCAGCCCTCAGCGAAACTGCCGGGCTCTTGTTCCTCGAGCATCGATCCTTCGCACGGCCATGGGTGCGCCTTGTGCGTTGCGGTCGGAAATTTCAGCATAAACGCCGGCAATTCACCCCTTTAGAAAAAGCGGCACCATCTTTGTTGTCCAATCATGTTGCTTGGGGCCACCACTGGATGAGTTGCTGCTCTCCGATTGATGGATGGGCAGCAAAGGTATGGCTTTTGATCGGCCATGCTTATCAGGCCCGCCGCGACGCAGCGACGTTTGCTGCACTTGCACCGCGTCTTTGAGCCTTTTTCCGCTTGCGGAGTGTCCGCGTTTATACTGGTATTATGTATAACAAATGCGTCGCCGTTTAATTGGCGGCTACGTCGAAGACCGGTGCAAACGCCGGCTTCTGAAACGAAAAAACAGGGAGGATGCGATGTCCGTTACCAAATCACTTTTTACGATTGGTACCGCCGCTCTTGCTAGCGGCCTCATCATGCTATCGGCTGCGCCGGCCAAGGCGTGGGAGCCGAGCCATCCTATCGAGATCATTGTCCCCGCCGGCACCGGCGGCGGCGCCGATCAGATGGCCCGCACCATGCAGGGCATTATCACCAAGCATAATTTGACGAAACAGCCGGTCGTCGTCGTCAACAAGTCGGGCGGCGCGGGCGGCGAAGGCTTCCTCGATGTCAAGAATTCCAAAGGTAACGATCATAAGCTGATCATCACCTTGTCGAACCTGTTCACCACGCCACTGGCCACCGGCATCCCCTTCTCCTGGAAGGACATGACCCCGGTCGCAATGATGGCGCTCGACGAGTTCATCCTTTGGGTCAATGCCGATAAGCCCTACAAGACGACGAAGGATTTCGTCGCCGCGATCAAGGCGGCGCCGGACAACACTTTCAAGATGGGAGGCACCGGCTCGAAGCAGGAAGACCAGATCATCACCGTCGCGCTGCAGAAGGCGACCGGCAAGAAGATGATCTACATTCCGCAGTCCGGTGGCGGTGCCGTGGCCGTGCAACTCGTCGGTGGCCATGTCGACTCGACCGTCAACAATCCGATCGAAGCTGTGGCTCACTGGCGTGCCGGCAAGCTCCGCCCGCTTTGCGTCTTTGACTCCAAGAAACTTGATTACAACGAGAAGATTCAGGGCGACTTGACCTGGAATTCGATTCCGACCTGCAAATCCGAAGGTCTCGATGTCGAATACCTGATGCTGCGCGGCTACTTCATGCCGCCGGGCGTCAGCAAGGAGGCGGTCGCGTATTACGTGGAGATGTTCAAGAAGGTGCGTGAGACTCCCGAGTGGAAGAAGCTGATGAGCGACGGTGCTTTCAACACCACCTTCATGGTTGGAGACGAATACGCAAAGTGGGTCGCCGAGAATGAAAAAATCCACGAAAGTCTGATGAAGGAAGCGGGCTTCCTGGCCTCCAAGAGCAACTAAAAATCAAGAAGACTTCAAACCGAGAAAGCCCGTTGATCCTTGGGGGAATGCGATGAGCGATACGGCACATGAAACCGGTGGGGCAGGCCCGTCCCACCGGGGCGTCGAAGCGGGCGTTGCGGTCGTCGTCGGTGCGTTCGGGATAATAACCGTTCTCGGCAGCCTCAAGGTCGGTATTGGCTGGGCCGATGACGGTCCGATGGCTGGATTCTTCCCGTTCTATATCGGGCTGGCCATCATCATCGCCTCTGTGGTCAACCTTTACAATGTGCTCGCCGCCCCGAATGACGGCTCGGTGTTTGCGACCTGGGAGCAGATATACAAGGTCCTCACGGTCGTCGTTCCGACCGCGGTTTATGTGACGATCATTCCCTTTGTCGGGATCTACGTCGCATCGGCGCTTCTGATCGGCCTCTTCATGCTGTGGCTGGGCAAGTACAAGCCGCAGGCCGCCATACCGGTCGCGATTGGCGTGCCGATTTTCTTCTTCATCACATTCGAGCGCTGGTTCCTGGTGCCTTTGCCGAAGGGTCCGCTCGAACAGATGTTGGGCCTCGCCGTCGGCTGAGGCGACAGGTTCTCGACGTCTTGAGAAAATCGGACCGCGGTTGGCAGAAACCGTGGTCTTAAGGGGCAGTCACGCGGCCAGCGATCGCCAGCGGATCAGGGAATACGGAAATGTTCGAAGACATCGGCAATTTGATGCACGGCTTTGCGGTGGTGGTCCAGCCGCACAACCTGCTTCTCATGGTGGTCGGCATTGTGCTTGGCGTGATCGTCGGCGTGCTGCCGGGCCTTGGCGGCGCCAACGGCGTAGCCATCCTGCTGCCGCTCACTTTCAGCATGTCGCCGACTTCGGCGATCATCATGCTGTCCTGTATCTACTGGGGCGCGCTGTTCGGCGGCGCCATCACGTCGATTCTCTTCAACATCCCCGGCGAGCCATGGTCGGTCGCGACCACGTTCGACGGCTATCCCATGGCGCAGCAGGGCAAGGCGGGTGAAGCGCTCACCGCCGCCTTCACGTCATCCTTCGTCGGCGCGCTTTTCGCCGTCATTATGATCACGCTCGTCGCGCCGCTGGTCGCCAGTTTCGCGCTCAGATTCGGTCCTGCCGAAATCTTTTCGGTCTACTTTCTCGCCTTCTGCAGCTTCGTCGGGCTGAGCAAAGAGCCGCCGTTCAAGACCATCGCGGCCATGATGATCGGCTTTGCTCTCGGTGCGGTTGGCCTCGACCAGATGACGGGGCAATTGCGTCTGACCTTCGGCTCGGAAACGCTGATCGGCGGCTTCGACTTCCTCATCGCCGTCATTGGCTTGTTTGGCATCGGCGAGATCCTGCTGACGATGGAGGAGGGCCTGTCGTTCCGCGGCAAGTCCGCCAAGATCGACCTCAAGGTCGTGCTCAAGACCTGGAAGGAACTGCCGAAGTACTGGATGCTGTCGCTGCGCTCGTGTCTCATCGGCTGCTGGATGGGCATCTCGCCCGCCGGTGCGACGCCGGCGTCGTTCATGAGCTATGGAATCGCCAAGCGCATCTCCAAGCGCGGGAAAAACTTCGGCAAGGGTGAAATCGAAGGCGTCGTCGCGCCGGAAACGGCGGCGCACGCCGCCGGCACCGCCGCGCTGCTGCCGATGCTCGCGCTCGGCGTGCCCGGTTCGCCGACCGCGGCCGTGCTTCTCGGCGGCCTGCTGATCTGGGGTCTGCAGCCCGGTCCGCTGCTGTTCGTCGAACAGACCGATTTCGTCTGGGGCCTCATCGCCTCGATGTATATGGGCAACATCGTCGGCCTGATCGTGGTCCTCACTTGCGTGCCGTTGTTCGCCGCGATCCTGCGCATTCCGTTCAGCGTCATCGCGCCGATCATTCTCGTGCTCTGCGCCATCGGCGCCTACACCGTTCACAACAACACCTTCGATGTCGTGATGATGCTGGTGTTCGGCGTGGTCGGCTACTTCATGAAGAAGGCCAACTATCCGCTGGCGCCGCTGGTGCTTGCCATCGTGCTCGGTGACAAGGCGGAGGTGTCGCTGCGGCAGGCCTTGCTCGGATCGCAGGGTAATCTCGGCGTGTTCTTCTCGAACGGGCTTGTCGGTTCGGTCATGACGCTGGGGCTGATCGCCCTGTTCTGGCCGATCATCCAGAATGGCTGGGCCCGCATTCGCGGATCTTCCCCCGAGGCGCGGGCGGCGGAGTGAACGCGTGAGGCTCGACCCGCCGCGGACACGCGGTGACAGCGCGGCCGGTTTATTTACGAGGTTTTAAGGGGCGGAGCCCTCACGGGCGCGTAATACTTTATACCAGCGGCAAGAAAGCCGTGTAAAAACAGCGATTTTCGCCACTGGCGGGATTGCCTGGTAGGGAGAATGCCCAATGACTCAAGTGGCCGGAGCGCCCGCGATTGCGCGCGCGTCTGAAGCATCGCGATGGGGCCAGCTCATAGCTGGCATCATCTGCATGGTGATGATCGCCAACCTGCAATACGGCTGGACGCTGTTCGTCGCCCCGATCGACCAGAAGTATCAATGGGGCCGCGCGGCCATCCAGGTCGCTTTCACGATCTTCGTGCTGACCGAAACCTGGCTGGTGCCGATCGAAGGCTATCTCATCGACAAGTTCGGGCCGAAGATGATGGTGTGCGGCTCGGGCGTGCTCGTCGCGGTGGCCTGGTACATCAACTCGATCGCCAGTTCGCTGTTCATGCTCTATGTCGGCGCCGCGATCGGCGGTATCGGCGCCGGCGTCATCTACGGCGCGTCGGTCGGCAATGCGCTCAAGTGGTTTCCAGATCGCCGCGGATTGGCTGCCGGTCTTACCGCTGCAGGATTTGGTGCAGGCTCGGCCATCACGGTGATCCCGATCGCCAATATGATCGCGACCAGCGGTTACGAGGCGGCATTCCTTTGGTTCGGCTTGGGGCAGGGGCTTGTTGTTGTCCTGGTGTCTCTGTTTCTGCGCGCGCCGCAGGCGGGCGAAGTGCCGGCGGCCACAGCCGTGCAGCAATCCCGCCGCGACTACACGCCGAAGGAAGTTGTCAAGGCGCCCGTCTTCTGGGTGATGTACGTCATGTTCGTCATCGTCGGCGCCGGCGGCCTGATGGCAACCGCGCAGCTCGCGCCGATCGCCAACGACTTCAAGGTGGCGGGCGTGCCGGTGTCGATCCTCGGCATCACCTTGCCGGCGCTCACCTTCGCTCTGTCGATTGACCGGGTGCTCAACGGCATCTGCCGGCCCTTCTTCGGCTGGGTCTCCGACAATATCGGGCGCGAGAACACGATGTTCATCGCCTTCCTGCTGGAGGGCATCGGCATCTACGCCTTGTTCTATCTTGCGGAAAATCCGCTCTACTTCGTGATCCTGTCCGGCCTCGTGTTCTTCGCCTGGGGCGAGATCTACTCGCTGTTCCCGGCGACCGCGACCGACATCTTCGGCCGCAAGTTCGCGACCACGAATTACGGGCTGCTCTACACCGCCAAGGGGACTGCCGCGCTTCTGGTGCCGTTCTCCAGCCTGCTGACGCAGGCGACCGGCAACTGGCACGCGGTCTTCATCGTCGCGGCGATCCTCAACATCGTTGCGGCGGTCATGGCGCTCGCCGTGCTCAAGCCGATGCGGATGAGGCTGATGGCGCGGGACGGCGGGCGCTGACGAAGAATGGTGCAAATGCCGCCCGGTGCCCAGCCAAAGTGGCGCGCACCGGGCGGAAAATACGAGAGAAACGGCCATGTGGCGCTGCAGCATGACATTCTGTTGCCAGCGCGATGCGGCCTCTGGCATATAGTATACCAGGACGGTATCCAGTCGTTATGAGCCTCAAAGGTATCAGTACCCGGAATGCTTCCCCGCGCGGCCGCGCCGGCAATGCCGTGCGCACGCCGACCGCCGTCGAGCGGCCGACGCTGGCCCGGATCGAGGAATCGCCCAGTTTCAAGCACAAGGCTTACACGGCGCTGAAGAACGCCATCGTGGCGATGGACATCTATCACAGCCGCGACGAGATCCGGCTCGACGAGCGCAAGCTGGCGCAGGACTTCGGCATCTCCCGCACCCCGGTGCGCGAGGCCATGGCGCAGCTCGAGAGCGAAGGCTTCGTGCGCTCGGTGCCGCGCCGCGGCATCTATGTCGTTCGCAAGACCAAACAGGAAGTGATCGAGATGATCACGGCCTGGGCCGCGCTCGAGAGCATGGCCGCGCGCCTGATCACCCAGGCCGCGACCGACGCCGAGATCAAAGGCCTGCGCGAGATGTTCGCCGCCTTCATCGATGGCGAATTGCACGCGCATCTCGACGAATATTCCGACGCCAATATCGAATTCCACCAGACCATCATCCGGCTCAGCAAGAACGGCGTGCTGATTGATCTGGCGGCGGACCTGTTCACGCATATGCGGATGATCCGCCGCACCACCATCGGCGAGAAGGATCGCGCCGACCGGTCGATTCAGGATCACATGGCGATCATCGAGGCTTTGGAAGCGCGCGACACAAAGCGCGCCGAAAGCCTGGTGCGCGATCACGCGCTCGGCCTTGCCGAGCACGTGGCGAAGTTCGCCGACTATCTGGACTGACGTTCAACTGGGCGGTCCCGCGCACGTCCGGCGCGCGCGGCAGCCGTAGCGCAATATAAGAAGAGGGGAGCGAGAGTAATGGCGGAAGCAGCGGCGAAACAGGACGCCGGCAGCGAGCGTGAGCTGACCGACGGCTTCAACCTCATTATCGACGCGCTCAAGCTCAACGGCGTCAAGACGCTCTACGCGGTCCCGGGCATTCCGATCACCGATTTCCTGCGCATGTCGCAGGCGGAGGGCCTGCGTGTTCTGTCGTTCCGCCACGAGCAGGCGGCCGGTTACGCCGCCTCGATCGCCGGCTATCTCACCAAGCAGCCGGGCGTCTGCGTCACCGTGTCGGCGCCGGGTTTCCTCAACGGCCTGACCGCGCTCGCGCACGCCACCACCAACTGCTTCCCGATGATCCTGATCTCGGGTTCGTCCGAGCGTGAGATCGTCGATCTCCAGCAAGGCGACTACGAGGAAATGGATCAGCTTGCCATCGCCAAGCCGCTCTGCAAGGCGGCGTTCCGCGTGCTGCATGCGCAGGACATCGGCATCGCCTTCGCGCGCGCCATCCGCGCCGCGGTGTCGGGCCGTCCGGGCGGCGTCTATCTCGATCTGCCGGCCAAATTGTTCGGCCAGGTGATGGATGCCGAGGCCGGCAAGAAGTCTCTGGTGAAGGTCATCGATCCTGCCCCAGCCCAGCTCCCGGCGCCGGACTCGATTAAGCGCGCGCTCGACGTGCTCAAGAGCGCCAAGAAGCCGCTGATCATTCTCGGCAAGGGCGCGGCTTACGCCCAGGCCGACGACGCCGTGAAGGCGTTGGTTGAAAAGTCGGGCATCCCGTTTCTGCCGATGTCGATGGCCAAGGGCTTGCTGCCCGACACGCATCCGCAATGCGCCGGCGCGGCGCGGTCGACCGTGCTCAAGGATTCCGACGTCGTCATGCTGATCGGCGCGCGCCTGAACTGGCTGCTGTCGCACGGCAAGGGCAAGGCCTGGGGCGACGCGCCGAAGAAGTTCATCCAGATCGACATCGAGCCCAAGGAAATGGACTCGAACGTCGAGATCGTGGCGCCCGTCGTCGGCGATATCGGCTCGTGCGTCGATGCGCTGCTCAAGGGCATGGGCGACAAGTGGCCGGCGCCCGCCGCCGACTGGATCAAGACGGTGACATCGAAGCGTGACGACAACATCGCCAAGATGGCGCCGCGCCTGATGAACAACAACTCGCCGATGGACTACCACGGCGCGCTCGGCGTGCTGCGCACCATCGTCAAGGAGCGGCCCGACGCCATCCTGGTCAACGAAGGCGCCAACACGCTCGATCTCGCGCGCGGCATCATCGATGTCTACAAGCCGCGCAAGCGCATCGACGTCGGCACCTGGGGCATCATGGGTATCGGCATGGGCTACGCCGTCGCCGCCGCGGTGGAGACCGGCCAGCGTGTGCTCTGCGTCGAGGGCGACTCGGCCTTCGGGTTCAGCGGCATGGAGATCGAGACCATCTGCCGCTACAACCTGCCGGTCTGCATCATCGTCTTCAACAATGACGGCATCTATCGCGGCACCGACGTCAACAAGGCGAGCGACGATCCGGCGACCACCGTATTCGTCAAGGGCGCGCGCTACGACAAGATGATGGAAGCCTTCGGCGGCGTCGGCGTCAACGCCACCTCGCCGGACGAGCTCAAGCGCGCCGTCAACGAGGCGATGGACTCCGGCAGGCCGACATTGATCAACGCCGTGCTCGATCCGGCCGCCGGCAGCGAGTCCGGCCGTATCGGCAATCTCAATCCGCAGAGCCAGTTGAAGAAGAAGTGAATTCGTCGTCCTCGCGAAAGCGGGGACCCAGCCCTTGAAGCATAAGAGCTGGATGCCCGCCTTCGCGGGCATGACAGCCGAGAGTGGAGCAAGCAGATGGCGAAGAAGAAACAGAAGGCGAAAGCCAAATCCAAACCGGTCGCCAAAAAACCGGCGAAAAAGGCGGCGAAGCCCGCCACGCGCAAGGCCGCGAAGCCTGCCGCCAAAACGGCTGCGCCAAAGAAGACCAATGGCAACGGCGCCTATCCGAGGCCGTCGGCCAAGCCTTTCGGTCAGGACGGCAAGGCGCTGCAGGGCGTCCGCATCCTCGATTTCACGCATGTGCAGTCGGGCCCGACCTGCACGCAATTGCTCGCCTGGTTCGGCGCCGACGTGATCAAGGTCGAGCGCCCCGGCGTCGGCGACATCACCCGCGGCCAGCTGGTCGACGTGAAGGGCGCCGATTCGCTCTATTTCACCATGCTCAATCACAACAAGCGGTCGATCACCATCGACTCCAAGCACCCGCAGGGCATGCGCGTCCTCAACGCGCTCATCAAGTCCTGCGACGTGCTGGTCGAGAACTTCGCGCCCGGCGCGCTCGATCGCATGGGCCTGACCTGGGACTACATCCACAAGCTCAACCCGCGCATGATCGTCGCCTCGGTCAAGGGTTTCGGCCCCGGGCCGTACGAGGATTGCAAGGTCTATGAGAACGTGGCGCAGTGCGCCGGCGGCTCGGCGTCGACCACCGGATTCCGCGATGGCCCGCCGCTCGTTACCGGCGCGCAGATCGGCGACTCCGGCACCGGTCTGCATCTGGCGCTCGGCATCGTGACCGCGCTCTACCAGCGCAACCGCACCGGCCGCGGCCAGAAGGTGCTGTGCGCCATGCAGGATGGCGTGCTCAATCTGTCGCGCGTCAAGCTGCGCGATCAGCAGCGCCTCAAGCACGGACCGCTCACCGAGTACTCGCAATACGGCGAGGGCATTCCGTTCGGCGACGCAACGCCGCGCGCCGGCAACGATTCCGGCGGCGGCCAGCCCGGCCGCATTCTCAAGTGCAAGGGCGCGCCGGAAGACCCGAACGCCTACATCTATTTCATCACCCAGGCGCCGGTCTGGGGCGAGATCTGCGACATCATCGGCGAGCCGACCTGGAAGACCGATCCGGAATACGCCACGCCGAAGGCCCGCCTGCCGAAGCTCAACCAGATATTCGAGCGGATCGAGCAGTGGACCATGACCCTGACCAAGTTCGAGGTCATGAATGCCTGCAACGCGGTCGATATCCCGGTTGGTCCGATCCTGTCGATGAAGGAGATCGCCGAAGAAAAATCTTTGCGCGACACCGGCACGGTGGTCGAGGTCGATCATCCGACCCGCGGCAAGTATCTGACGGTCGGTAATCCGATCAAGATGTCGGATTCGATCTCGGAGGTGAGGCGCTCGCCGCTGCTTGGCGAACACACCGACGAAATCCTGTCCGACGTGCTCGGCTTCAAGGCGGCGGAAATCGCGGAGATCAAGAACTCGGGTGCGCTCAGCGCGCCGGAGAAGAAAGAAAAGGCGGCGTAACTTCCCTCTCCCCGCGTGCGGGGAGAGGGTGCCGAGCGCCGGTAGGCGCGAGGCGGGTGAGGGCGCTTCGCCGCATTGCGTGACGGCTGCGCCCCCTCACCCGACTTCCTCGCGTCGCTCGGAAGTCGACCTCTCCCCGCTAGCGGGGAGAGGTGAGGAAAGTGAAGTTCTGGGAGGTTTATGAATGCGTATCGTAGTCCACGGCCAGCAGGCCTTCGGCAAGGCAGTGTTGGAAGCGCTGCTCAAGCGCGGCGACGAAGTCATCGCGGTTTATGTCGCGCCGGAAAAGGAAGGCGCCAAGGCCGATCCGCTGAAGGAAGCCGCGCTCGCCGCCGGGCTGCCGGTGCATCAGCCCTCGTCCTACAAGGACCCCAAGGTGTGGGAAGAGTTCAAGGCCATGAAGCCCGACCTGCAGGTCATGGCTTTCGTCACGCTTTTCGTGCCGGAGGAATTCCTCAATATCCCGACACACGGCTCGATCCAGTATCATCCGTCGCTGCTGCCGGCCTATCGCGGCGCTTCCGCCATCAACTGGCCGATCATCAAGGGCGAGAAGGAAACCGGTCTGTCGATCTTCTGGCCGGATAACGGCCTCGATACCGGCGACATTCTCATCCAGAAGAAGACGCCGATCTCCGACACCGACACGCTCGGCACCGTCTATTTCGATCGGCTGTTCCCGATGGGCGTCGATGCCATGCTCGAAGGCGTCGATCTGGTGAAGGCCGGCAAGGCGCCGAAGATCAAGCAGGATGAGTCGAAGGCCACCTACGAAGGCCTGTGCCGCGCCGACAACGCCAAGATCGACTGGGGCAAACCGTGGGAGCAGATCGATCGTCTGATCCGCGGCTGCAATCCGGCGCCCGGCGCGTGGACGACACTCAACGGCGCCAACGTCAAGGTGTTCGACGCCAAGCCTTTGCCGGCGCGCGACCCCAAGGGCATCGGCGGCAAGCTCGGCGAGATTGTCGCCATGGATGACAACAGCATCACCGTCGTCTGCGCCGACGGCCGCTTCAACATCACCCGCGTTCAGGCCGACGGCGGCAAGAAGATCAGCGCGGGCGAGTGGGCGAAGGGCGCAGGCGTCCAGCTCAAGGCCCGATTCTCATAACTCTCCGCTGTCATGCCCGCACTTGTTGTGGGCATCCACGTCTTGAGCCGCAAGCAAGACATGGATGGCCGGGATTAGCCCGGCCATGACGAAGAAGAAAAATGCCGGTTCACCAGGTCACCAAACGGAAACGCACCATGCCCGCTTCGCAGCACCAGTCCCCGAAATCGGATATCGAAATCTCCCAGGCCGCGACCAAGCGTCGAATCCTCGACGTCGCCAAGGAAAAGCTCGGCATCGCCGCGGAAAACCTCGAGCCCTATGGTCACTACAAGGCCAAGGTGTCGATGGACTACGTCAAGTCGCTGGCCGGCAAGCCGAACGGCAAGCTGATCCTGGTCACCGCGATTTCGCCGACGCCGGCCGGCGAGGGCAAGACCACCACGACGGTCGGCCTCACCGACGCGCTCAACTACATCGGCAAGAAGGCGATGCTCTGCCTGCGTGAGCCGTCGCTCGGGCCGTCCTTCGGCGTCAAGGGCGGCGCGGCCGGCGGCGGCTACGCGCAGGTGATCCCGATGGAGGACATCAACCTCCACTTCACCGGCGATTTCCACGCCATCACCTCGGCGCACAATCTGCTTTCGGCGCTGATCGACAACCACATCTACTGGGGCAACGCGCTCGGTATCGACTCGCGCCGCGTCACCTGGCGCCGCGTCATGGATATGAACGATCGCGCGCTGCGTGAGATCGTCTGCTCGCTCGGCGGCGTCGCCAACGGCTATCCGCGCGAAGCCGGTTTCGACATCACCGTCGCCTCCGAGGTCATGGCGATCTTCTGTCTCGCCCGCGACCTCGAGGACCTCAAGGAGCGCCTCGGCAACATCATCGTCGGCTACACCCGCGAGCGCAAGGCGATCCGCGCCCGCGAGCTCAACGCCCACGGCGCCATGGCCGCGCTCTTGAAGGACGCCATCGCGCCGAACCTGGTGCAGACGCTCGAAGGCACGCCCGCCTTCATCCACGGCGGGCCCTTCGCCAATATCGCGCATGGCTGCAACTCGGTGTCGGCGACCGCCTCGGCGCTCAAGCTCGCCGATTACGTCGTCACCGAAGCCGGTTTCGGCGCCGATCTCGGCGCCGAGAAGTTCATCGACATCAAGTGCCGCAAGGCCGGCCTCAAGCCGGACTGCGTCGTCATCGTCGCCACCATCCGCGCGCTCAAGATGCATGGCGGCGTCAAGAAGGAAGACCTCAAGAGGGAGGACCTGAAGGCGCTCGAGGCCGGCATGTCGAACCTGCAGCGCCACATCGAGAACCTCAAGAAGTTCGGCTTGCCGGCGGTCGTGTCGATCAACCGCTTCTCGGCCGATACCGATGCGGAGATCAAGCTGGTCAAGGACAAGTGCAAGGCGCTCGGCGTCGAGGCGCTGATGGCCGATCACTGGGCCATGGGCGGCGAGGGCGCGGCCGACGTCGCCAAGGCCGTGGTCAAGACCATCGACGAGGGCAAGGCCAATCTCAAGTTCCTCTATCCGGACGAGATGCCGCTGTTCGAGAAGATCCGCACCATCGCCAAGGAAATCTACCGCGCCGACGATGCGACCGCCGACAAGTCGGTCAAGGATCAGCTCAAGCAGTGGGAAGAGATGGGCTTCGGCAAGCTGCCGGTCTGCATCGCCAAGACGCAGTACTCGTTCTCGACCAACCCGGACGCCAAGGGCGCGCCGACCGGCTTCTCGATCCCGGTGCGTGAGGTCCGTCTGTCGGCCGGCGCCGAGTTCGTGGTCGCGGTCTGCGGTGAGATCATGACCATGCCGGGCCTGCCCAAGACGCCCTCGGCCGACGTCATCGACGTCAAGGACGGCAAGATCGTCGGGCTGTTCTAGGCCGGTCGTCTTCCGGTCATCCCCGCGAAAGCGGGAATCCAGCACTTCGAAACGGGCGGCCTCAACGGCCGCCCGTTTCCGTTCCGGCTCGCGGCCCTCGAACGCCGTGATATAAATCGCCAGGGCTGGGTCCCCGCCTTCGCGGGGACGACAACAAACCGAGGACCTGCAGATGCTCAAGTTCTACTATTCCGGCGCACCGAACCCGATGAAGGTGGCGCTGTTCCTCGAGGAAGCCGGGCTGCCCTACGAGGCGGTGCCGGTCGACACCCGCAAGGGCGAGCAGCACAAGCCGGAATATCTGGCGATCAATCCCAACGCCAAGGTGCCGGCGATCGTCGATGGCGACGTCACGGTGTTCGACTCCAACGCTATCCTGCTCTATCTCGGCGAAAAGACCGGCAAATTCATGCCAGCCTCCGGCGACAAGTTGCGCGGCGAATTGCTGTCCTGGCTGATGTTCATTGCCTCGGGCGTCGGCCCGTATTCCGGCCAGTCGGTGCACTTCCGCAACTACGCGCCGGAGAAGATCGAATACGCCATCAACCGCTACATGTACGAGACGCAACGTCATTACGGCATTATCGATGCACGGCTCGGCAAGCAGAAATACATGGTCGGCGACACCTATACGATCCTCGACATGGCGCTGTGGGGCTGGGCGCGGCTCATCCCGGTGGCGCTCGGCGAAAGTTACTGGGCCAAGTTTCCGAACCTCAAGCGGCTGATGGACGAGATCAACGCCCGCCCCGCCGCGGCCCGCGCCATCGCCATCAAGGACAAGCACGCCTTCAAGACCGAGTTCGACGACGAGGCGAAGAAGGCGATGTTCCGCCACATGCAGGAGAAGGTGTCGTAGACGGTTGCCGTTGTTCCGGGCCGCCGCCGCGCGGCGGTCCCGGAATGACCCGGTAAGAATTGCGTGCTAGGAGGCGGAAAAGCACAGACAAAGGCTGTCCCATGGACCTTAACAAGATACCTGCGGGCATGAATCCGCCGCACGATGTTTATGCCGTGATCGAGGTGCCGCTCGGCGGCGTTCCGGTGAAGTACGAATTCGACAAAACGTCGAGCGCGCTGTTTGTTGATCGCTTCCTGCACACGGCGATGTTCTATCCCGGCAATTACGGTTTCATCCCGCATACTTTGTCGAACGACGGCGACCCCTGCGACGTCATGGTGATCACGCAGGTGCCGGTGGTGCCCGGCGCGGTGATCCGTGTGCGTCCGGTCGGCGCCTTGCTGATGGAAGACGAAGCCGGCGGCGACGAGAAAATCCTCGCCGTCCCGGTGGACAAGCTGCACCCGTTCTACAAGGGCGTCACCAGCTATCGCGATCTGCCGGATGTGATGATCGAGCAGATCGCGCACTTCTTCCAGCACTACAAGGATCTGGAAAAGGGCAAGTGGGTGTCGATCGTGCGCTGGCTCGATGCGCGCGAGGCCGAAGGCCTGATCCTGGAAGGCATCGCCCGCGCCAAGGGCAGGAAAGTCGGCGCGAAGACCAAGCCTGCAACAAAGCCTGCGGCCGCGAAGAAGGCCAAGTCGGTCAAGCGCAAGAAGTAACTCTAGCCATTCGTCTCCACGGAAGCGGGGACGAACCTAGCTCCACGCTCCGTAAAGACTGGGCCCCGCCATAGGTGTTCCCAAAGAACGCCGTTCTTCGAACGGCTATGGGCGAGGGCGAACGGAGTTCTTACAGCGTTCAGGGCCGCGCCTAAGCCAGCGACGGCGCGATGCGCTTGGCCTCGGTCACCAGCGCCGCGGTCGTCGGCATCATCGGTTCGCGGCGCGGAACAACGAGACCGATGGTCTGCACCGCGTTCGGCTCGACGATCGGAATGGCGCGGATCGTCTCCGTGAGGCCGAGAGTCTGCGCGATCTTCTCCGGCATCACGCTGGCCCAGCGCCCGGTGCGCACATGGCTGTACAGAAGGATCATCGAATTGGATTCGAGCGTCGGCCGCGATTCCGCGCCGGCGCTTTTGAGCAGACGGTCGATGATCCGGCGGTTCTGCATGTCGGGTGTCAACAGGCATAGCGGCAGCTGCGCGACCTCCGTCCAGGTGACTTTGTCGCGGTCGCCGAGCGGCGCGTCGGCGGAGGTCAGCAGCCGGTAGTGTTCCTGATAGAGCGGCACGATGTTGACCCGCCCGACCGGCTCGTTCTCGATGTAGGAAATGCCGGCATCGATTTCGAGATTTTCCAGGAGGTCGAGAATCTCGATCGACGTTCGCGACAGCACCGTGAACTGCACATGGGGATGCCGCTCGCGATAGGGCGTCGTCAGTGCGGCCACCATCGGCAGCGCGGTCGGAATCGCGGCGATGCGCAGCCGCCCGGTCAGGCCGTGGCGCAGCGCCTTGATGTCCTCGCGCATGGCGCGCGTATCGCCGACGATGCGGCGCGCCCACTCCAGCACCCGCTCTCCCTCGGGGGTGAAGCCCTGGAATCGCGAGCCGCGTTTGACCAGCAGTACGCCCATTTGCTCCTCGATCTGCTTCACGCCGGCGGACAAGGTCGGCTGGGTGACGCCGCAGGTCTCGGCCGCCCGGCCGAAGTGCTTCTCGCGCGCCAGCGCCAAAAGGAAGTCGAGCTTGTCGATCAAGGCAATAGTCCTTTTTAATCAGTATCTTAACCTAGCAAAAGCGATCGGCCCACACACCAATTTCGAGCGGCAATGGCCTCGGCTTGATAGTCTTTGGCTATTAACCCATGCCCGGGAGGGGGTTGTCCACTCTCTAGAACGGCTTCAGAAAGAGCCTCTGGGAGAACAATATGAATATCCATAATCCGCCGAAGACGGGCGGGAATGGTCCGGACCAGGGTTCGGGCAAAGGTGGCCGGCGCAAGGCGCGGCGCACCCCCAAGGGTCGCCAGGTCGACCCACAGGCGCTCAGCGAGGTCCAGGCGCTACTCATCGACAAGCCGCGCCGGCGCGATCTGCTGATCGAGCATCTTCATCTCATCCAGGATCATTACGGCCACATTTCCGCGCCGCACCTTGCCGCCCTCGCGCAGGAAATGCGCATGGCCCAGGCCGAGGTTTACGAGGTCGCGACTTTCTATTCGCATTTCGACGTGGTGGACGTGGTGAAGGAAGGCGAAGCGCCGCCGGCGCCGGTCACCGTGCGCGTCTGCGATTCACTGTCCTGCTGCATGGCCGGCGCCAACACGCTGCTGGCCGAATTGCCCGCCAAACTCGGCAAGGATGTGCGCGTCGTGCGCGCGCCGTGCATGGGCGCCTGCGATCACGCGCCCGCCGTCGCCGTCGGTCATATGCAGACCGTCAATGCGACCGCCGACACTGTCGCGGCCGCGGTCAAGGCGCATCCGCATCCGCACGCCTGGAAGCCGCAGACGGATTTTGCCGGCTACCGGAAAGCCGGCGGTTATTCGCTGCTGAAGGATCTTCTCGGGGGCAAACGTACGATCGACGAACTCGTGAAGACCGTCAGCGACGCCGGCCTGCGGGGCCTCGGCGGCGCCGGCTTTCCGACCGGGCGCAAGTGGTCGCTGGTGCGCGCCGAACCCGCGCCGCGTTTGTTCGCCGTCAATTGCGATGAAGGCGAGCCGGGCACGTTCAAGGACCGTCATTATCTTGAGCGCGATCCGCATCGCTTCATCGAAGGCATGCTGATCGCCGCCTTCGTCGTCGAAGCCGCCGACACGTATCTGTACGTGCGCGATGAATACCCCGAAATCCGGCTGATGCTGCTCGAGGAGCTCGACAAGGTTGCCGCCGAAGGGCTGTCGCCGCACACCAAGGTGCATGTGCGCCGCGGCGCCGGCGCCTATATCTGCGGCGAAGAGTCGGCGATGATCGAGTCCATCGAGGGCAAGCGCGGCCTGCCGCGCCATCGTCCGCCTTATGTCGCGCAGAAGGGCCTGTTCGGCCGTCCGACGCTCGAGCAGAACGTCGAGACCATGTACTGGATCCGCGACATCATCGAGAAGGGCCCGCAGTGGTTCGCCTCGCAGGGCAAGCCCGAACGCACGGGCTTCCGCAGTTTCTCGGTGTCGGGCCGCGTCAGGAACCCGGGCGTGAAGGTGGCGCCGGCCGGCACCACCATCCGCGAACTGATCGAGAATTACTGCGGCGGCATGCAGGACGGCCACGCGCTCAAGGGCTTTCTGCCGGGCGGCGCTTCGGGCGGCATCTTCCCCCTGTCATTTGCCGATCATCCGCTGGACTTCGGCACTTTCGAAAAGCACGGCGGCTTCGTCGGCTCGCACGCGGTGGTCATCCTGTCCGACAAGGACGACATGAAAGCCGTTGCGCTCAACCTCATGAAGTTCTTCGCGGACGAGAGCTGCGGCCAGTGCACGCCATGCCGCGTCGGCACCGAGAAGGCCGTCAAGCTGATGGAGCGCGGCCCCTGGAACGTCGATCTGCTGACCGAATTGTCAGCATTGATGCGCGATGCATCGATCTGCGGTCTCGGCCAGGCGGCCCCTAATCCGCTGCTGTCGGTGCTCAACTATTTCCCCGAAGACCTCGAAAAGCCCCTTCAGGACCTGGCGCCATGACTGAGACACAGAAGCCCCTCGGTTATGGGCACGACAAAAAGGGCTCCGGCGGCGCGCCGACACCCGGGACTTTCTTCATCGACGGTCACGAGATCGATATCCGCGAAGGCGAGTCGATCTTCCGCGCCGCGCGCCGCCTCGATATCAAGCTGCCGCATCTGTGCTACTCGCCGCAGCCGGGCTATCGCGCCGACGGCAATTGCCGTGTCTGCATGGTCGAGATCGAGGGCGAGCGCGTGCTTGCCGCGTCCTGTATCCGCACGCCGTCGCCGGGCATGAAGGTGACGACCGACAGCCATCGCGCCAAGACCGCGCGCAAGATGGTCGCCGAACTGCTGGTCACCGACCAGCCTGCAATGGACGTCGCGCACGACCGCGACAGCGAGTTCTGGAAGACCGCGAAGCGCCAGCACGCCGAGGCCGGCCGTTTTCCCCGGCGCGAAATTGAAGCCGTTCCGGCGCCTGATCGCTCGCATCCGGCGATGGCGGTCAATCTCGACGCCTGCATCCAGTGCAATCTCTGCGTCCGCGCCTGCCGCGAAGTCCAGGTCAACGACGTGATCGGCATGGCCGGCCGCGGTCACGCCGAAAAGATCGTGTTCGATTTCGACGATCCGATGGGCGCCTCGACCTGCGTTGCCTGCGGCGAATGCGTGCAGGCCTGTCCGACCGGCGCGCTGATGCCTTCGACCATGGTCGACGACAACAACATCTATCTCGGTGCGCCCGATCGCACCGTGGACTCGGTCTGTCCCTATTGCGGCGTCGGCTGCCAGCTCACGTATGAGATCAAGGACGACAAGATCGTCGCCGTCTCCGGCCGCAACGGTCCGGCCAATGAAAACCGGCTCTGCGTCAAGGGCCGTTTCGGCTTCGACTACGTCAATAACCCGCAGCGCCTGACCAAGCCGCTGATCCGCAAGGAAGGCGTGCCGAAGGTCCCGCACGAATTCATCGACCCGTCCAATCCGTGGACGCATTTCCGCGAGGCGACCTGGGAAGAGGCGCTCGATCGCGCCGCCAGCGGCCTCAAGACCATCCGCGATCGCGACGGCTCGGACGCGCTCGCCGGTTTCGGCTCAGCCAAGGGCTCGAATGAAGAGGCCTATCTGTTCCAGAAGCTGGTGCGCCAGGGCTTCGGCACCAACAATGTCGATCACTGCACGCGGCTGTGCCACGCCTCGTCGGTGTCAGCGCTATTGGAAGGCGTTGGTTCGGCGGCGGTGTCCGCCACCTTCAACGAAGTGAAGAATTCGGAAGTCATCATCGTCATCGGCGCCAACCCGACCGAGAACCATCCGGTGGCGGCGACCTACTTCAAGCAGGCGGCCAAGCGCGGCTCCAAGCTCGTGATTATGGACCCGCGCGGCACGGCGATGAAGCGCCACGCCTGGAAGATGATGCAGTTCAAGAACGGCACCGACGTGGCGATGCTCAACGCCATGCTGAATGTCATCGTCACCGAGAAGCTCTACGACGAGCAGTACATCCAGACCTATGTCGAGGGCTTCGACGCCTGGAAGGAAAACGTCAAGGACTTCACGCCGGAAGAGATGGCGCCGATCTGCGGCATCGAGGCCGAGACCTTGCGCGAGGTCGCGCGCGCTTATGCCCGCGCCGAGTCGGCGATCATTTTCTGGGGCATGGGCGTGTCTCAGCACACCCACGGCACCGACAACGCCCGCTGCCTGATCGCGCTGGCGCTCATCACCGGCCAGATCGGCCGTCCCGGCACCGGCCTGCATCCGCTGCGCGGCCAGAACAACGTGCAGGGCGCTTCCGACGCCGGCCTGATTCCGATGTTCTTCCCGGACTACAAGTCGGTCGAGAATCCGGAAATCCGCGGCCAGTACGAGAAGGTCTGGGGCGTCAAGCTGCCGCCCAAGCGCGGCAAGACCGTGGTCGAGATCATGGATGCGATCCACGCGAACGAGATCAAGGGCATGTATATCGAGGGCGAGAACCCTGCGATGTCGGATCCCGATCTCAACCACGCCCGTCAGGCGCTGGCGCATCTGGAGCATCTCGTGGTGCAGGACCTGTTCCTCACCGAGACCGCGGTTTATGCCGACGTCGTTCTGCCGGCCTCGGGCTGGCCGGAAAAGGACGGCACCGTCACCAACACCAACCGCCAGGTGCAGATGGGCCGCGCCGCGGTGCCGCTGCCGGGCGATGCGCGCCAGGATCTCTGGATCATCCAGGACATCGCCAACCGCCTCGGCTGCGGCTGGAACTACAAGAATGTCGGCGAGGTGTTCACCGAAATGGCGTCGCTGATGCCGGCGCTGGCCAACATCACCTGGGAGCGCGTCGAGCGCGAGCACGCCGTGACCTATCCGGTGGACGGGCCGGACGTGCCGGGCCGCGACGTCGTGTTCGACGCCGGCTTCCCGCGCCCGGGCGGCTTCGCCAAGCTGGTGGCGACCAAGCTCACGCCGCCGGACGAAGTGCCGGATCACGACTATCCGTTCATTCTGTCCACCGGCCGTCAGCTCGAGCACTGGCACACCGGCTCGATGACGCGCCGCGCCAAGGTGCTCGATGCGCTGGAGCCGACCGCGATCGCGCAGCTCTCGCGCGGCACCATCGAGAAACTCGGCATCGCGCCGGGTGACATGGTGCGCGTCTCGACACGGCGCGGCGAGGTCGAATTGCAGGCGCGGCAGGACGATGCGGTGCCGGATGGCGTGGTCTTCATTCCGTTCGCCTATGTCGAGGCGGCGGCGAACCTCCTGACCAATCCGAAGCTCGATCCGTTCGGCAAGATTCCGGAGTTCAAGTTCTGCGCCGCCAAGGTCGAGGCGGTGCGGCCGACCATGGAAGCTGCGGAGTAGGCCGTCAGCCATGCGCGCGCGGAAGCGCGCGCCTCAGCCCATGCGCGCGCGCAAGCGCGCCTCAACCCATGCGGCGCGAGCGGGCCAGAATGCTCTGATAGGTCGGGGCCGGCGGCGGCGCCTTGCGCTCCGGCTCGGCCTGCGGCGCGGGCGCCGCTACCGGATCGGCCTTGGCCACGAACAGATTGGCGACCTGCTCGTCGAACTTGCGGGCCTGTTCTTTTTTCGCCGCGCTGAACTTGTCCAGCGCCGCGTCGATATCGCCGTTCTTGATTGGAATCCGGATCACGTCTGCAGTCTCCCGCGTCTTCGCCCTGACGCGGATACTGCAGCGCGGCCGTTAAGTTTCTCGCGGGCCGATCCCGTCAATTTTATCGACTTCCGTTAACCAGCCGGCGCCGTTACTGGAGTGTGCCGTGCGGTTCTTCAACCAGGCGCAGCCGCATGGAATCGATCAGCGCGCGGCGCCGCGCTTCGGTCTCGCCGAGCGCGGCCTGCGTCTGCTCGCGCGTGGTCTTGTTGGAGCCGGCCAGCACGAAGCCGCCGAGAAGGGCCGCCATGGCGCCGGCAAAGCCGGCCGGCGCGAACATCAGGATGGACAGCGCCACCAGCACGAACCAGAGCGCGCCGCCGCCGATGGCGATACGCGCCGCCCAGGCCAGCTTGTCGCAGCGATCGAGCGCCTGGCGCAGTTCCTCGATCCGCTCTTCCAGCCGGGCGATCTCGGAATGGGCGAGCTCGTCGTTCATCGGCATGCCCGCTGCCCGTTCGCCGACCTTAGGCCTTCGCGCGGAAGTAGGGTTCGACCGTGCCCGTCAGCTTGATGGTCAGCGGCTGGCCGTAGCGGTCGAGCGCCTTGCCGGCGGCGACGCGGACCCAGCCTTCGCTGACGCAGTATTCCTCGACATTGGTTTTCTCGACGCCCTTGAAGCGGATGCCGATGTCGCGCGCGAGAATCTCGGCGTTGAAATACGGGCTGCGCGGATCGGTCGACAACCGGTCGGGCAGCGTGTCGGCGGCGGGCGCGGGGGTGTTGTTATCGGTCTCTGACATGGCCGCCTTCTCTCACAGGAGCAGGGCGGCATCAAGCATCGCCGCGGTCCTGCGTCACGCCGCGATACTGCCGCTTTTGCCCTTTGACATGCTATGGTCCGCCCCGGAGAGACGGGCGGACGCCGCCAGAGAACGGATCGATGAGAATGCGCGCATTCACGCTGATCGCCGTGGGCTTGTCGCTGGCGGCAACGGCTCCGGCCTTCGCCAAGCCGGCCTATGTGCCGTCCACGGTCAACCTGCGGTCGGGCCCGGGTACTGACAAGGATATCCTCGGCAAGATCCCGAGCGGCAGCCTGATCGAAGTCGGCGATTGCACCGGCGGCTGGTGCGCGGTGACCTGGCAGGACAAGAAGGGCTTCGCCATTCAGTCCGCGATCGACTTCTCCGGGCGCGTGCCGCAGCGGCGCGCCGCGGCACGACGCTATTACGTCGAGGAGCCGCCGATCTATTACGAGGTGCCCCCGCCGCCCGTCTATTATGGCCCGTATTACCGGCGGCACTATTTCAGCCCCTGGGGGCCGCGCTACCGTTGGTAACGCATGATCCCGGCAACAAAGCGCCGGTTATTTCTTCTTCTTATTTCTTCTTCGGCGTCGCCTCGGTGCCGCGCATGTTCGACCACGGATCGACGCGCACCGGCTGGGCATCGGACTTGCGGGTCCGCTCCAGCGCATTGCGATACTGCGCATCGACGGTCTCGGCCGTCTTCACGTCGTTCTTTTCGTCGTTGGACATGGCGTGGAAAGGCTTGCGGCCCTGCGCCTCGGCTGGCGCCGACCAAAAGCCGGCCGTCAAACCGGCAACCATCAAGCTAACGACTGCGAACCTCAGCACCGCGTTTCTCCTGCGACAGCGTCGTTTTCCGACGGCATTTGGAGGCTGTTTGTACCCAGTTTAAGGCAAAAATACTACTTTCGGCCCGTCGCCGCCGTGGCCTGAAATCACGTCAGGTTACGCATCAGCGCCAGCCCGGCGAATACCGCGAGCAGCGAAATGAATACCGAAGCAAGGATGTAGATCGCGGCCAGAGCGACCTCGCCGCGCTCATACAGGGCGGCGACGTCGAGGGAAAAAGCCGAGAAGGTGGTGAAACCGCCGAGAATTCCGGTGGTCAGGAACAGCCGCCAGTGCTGGCTGACGTCGCCCTTGAAGGCGAAATAGCCGGCCAGCAGGCCCATGATCAGGCAGCCCACGACGTTGACCGTCAGGGTTCCAAACGGGAACGACATTCCGAACAGCCGGGCCGCCCCGACATTGACGCCGTGGCGAAGCGCCGCGCCCAGGCCGCCGCCGACAAAAACGATCGCATAGAGCATGTGTCACCTTCGCTTTTGTGCACCGGGCAGCAAAAGACCGCCTTGAACGACTCGACTCCTGCCACCCGCGCGCGCCGTGGGCGCTGCACGTGTTTGACCTGGCAGGAGTCATCAGCCGTTCGGCGGTTATCGGGGGACCCCATCCCCATCGGCGACCAAGCTAGGAGCCGGCCGCCGGGCGGTCAACGGGCCCCGCGGTATGGCCAGGACATCCGGGACGCGGCGGTTGGCTTGACACCCGGTAACCGGGTGTTTATGGAGTGAACGTTCATTCTCATCTGAGCCGGCAAAAGCCAGGTGCCTTGGCGCTTGTGCAGGGCCGAGGCGGGCCGGTAACGACCGCCCAGGGTTGCGACCGGACGTTTCGGCAACGGAATCTCGCGAGGCAGGGCATGCGCCATCCAAACCAGCAGCGGCAATCCGACCGCCGCACCGAAATTCTCGATGCCGCCGAGCGCTGCTTCGCACGGTCGGGCTTTCACCGGGCCTCGATGCAGGACATCTGCGCCGAAGCGGGCATGAGCCCCGGCAATCTCTACCGTTATTTTCCGTCGAAAGAGGCGCTGATTGCCGGCATTTGCGAGCGCAGCCGCGCCGACGCCGCCGAGAGTTTCAACCGGGTCAATGACGCCCCCGATTTCTTCGAGGCGCTGGCCGGTCTGGCGAAATATCACCTTGTCGATCGCACCGACGATGAAGTGTCGATCTGCGCCGAGATCATGGCCGAGAGCCGCCGTCATCCGGACATCGCCAGGCTGTACCAGACGATCGAGAATGACATCCGCGACCGCATGGCGGCGATGCTGAAGCACGCGGCCGAGCGCGGCGAAATCCGCGCCGATATCGACGCCGAGGCGATCGCCGGTCTGTTGCTCGCCATCGGCGACGGCATGTCGTGGCGGCGCTCGGTCGACGTGAAATTCAATGCCGAGGACTCGTTGCCTCTCGTTTTGAAGATGGTGCGTGGGCTGCTCGCGCCGGCCAAGACCGCGCGCGGCGACAACAACGGTATCGAAAAATGATGAAAGCAAGCCGCATCACCGCTGTCGGCATTGTCGCCGCTGCGGTGCTCTGGATCGCGTCGGGTTATCTGTTCCCGCACGAGACCGCGAAGGGCGAAGCCGCCGTGCGTCCCGGCGAGGCAAAGCAGCAGCCTTTGTTCCGGGTCTCGGTCGCCCCGGTGAAGATCGAGCCGCACGCACCGACGCTCACTTTGTCGGGCCGTACCGAGGCCGATCGCAAGGTCGCCATCACCGCGCGCACCGGCGGCACATTGGTCGAGTTGCGGGTCAAGCGCGGCCAGCACGTCCAGAAGGATGAGGTCGTTGCCGTCCTGTCCGACGACGCCCGCAAGGCGCAGGTCGCGCAGGCCGAAGCTCTGGTCGAGCAGCGCAAGGCCGAACTCGACGCCAAGCGCACGCTGATCCAGAGCGGCGCCTTGCCGAAGCTCGACATGGTCAATCTTGAATCGCAATACCGGGCGGCGGAAGCCTCGCTGGGCGTCGCGCGCGCCGAACTCGAGCGCAGCATCGTGCGCGCGCCGTGGGCCGGCGTCATCACCGACGTTCCGGCGGAAGTCGGCGGCGCCGCCTTCTCGATGGCCGGCAAGGAAATCGCGACCATCGTCGCGCTCGATCCGATGCTGGCGGTTGTCGAGGTATCCGAGCGCAAGCTCGCCGGCGTCAAGGTCGGCGAGACCGCGAAGGTCAAGCTGATCACGGGTCAGACCGTATCCGGCCGCGTGCGCTATGTCGCCAAGTCGGCCAGCGCGACGACGCGCACCTATCGCGTCGAGGTCGAGATGGAGAACGCGAACGGCGCGATCCCGGACGGCATCACCACCGAAGTCGCGGTGTCGCTGCGGCCCGAGCCGGCGGCGCAGGTTCCGCGCTCGGCGCTTACCATCGCGTCGTCGGGGGATATCGGCGTGCGCATCGTCGATGCCGAGCAGAAGGTGCAGTTCGTGCCGGTGAAGATCGTCGAGGACATGCAGGACACGATGTGGCTGTCGGGCGTTGCCGACGGCGCGCGGGTCATCGTGCGCGGGCAGGATTTCGTGCGCGAAGGCCAGAAGGTCGAGGCGACGAGCGCGCCGGCGGAAACGGCGGCGAAGTAAGGTTTGGCGATACAGCAAACTCAGCTCATTCCCGCGAAAGCGGGGATCCAGAGCGCAGTATGAGTACAAGCGTTTGTAGCTCTGGACCCCCGCTTTCGCGGGGGTGAGCGGAGATAACGAGCAAATCTGAATGTCCACGTTCATCAATTACGCCATTTCCCATGCGCGTCTGACCCTGGCGACGCTCGCCTTTCTTCTGGTCGCGGGCCTCATCGCCTATCAGACCATCCCGAAAGAGGCCGAGCCTGACGTCAAGGTGCCGATCATCTATGTGCAGCTCACGCAGCGCGGCATCAGCCCCGAGGATGCCGAGCGCCTGCTGATCCGCCCGGTCGAGACGCAGCTCAAGTCGGTCACCAACGTCAAGGAAATGCGCGCCACCGGCTATGAGGGCGGCGGCTATGTGCTGCTCGAGTTCGAAGCCGGCTTCAATTCCGACGCCGCGCTGGCCGACGTGCGCGCCAAGGTCGATCAGGCCAAGCGCGATCTGCCGCGCGATGCCGACGAGCCGGCGGTGCAGGAAGTCAATCTGTCGCTGTATCCGGTGCTGATCGTGACGCTCGCCGGCAACGTGCCGGAGCGCACGCTGCTGCGCATTGCGCGCGAGGCCAAGAACCAGATCGAACAGCAGCCCGGCGTGCTCAAGGCCGAATTGCGCGGCGCGCGCGACGAGGCCGTCGAGATTGTCGCCGAGCCGATGCTGATGAAGAGCTACGGCATCTCCCTCGATCAGCTCATTCAGGTCACGCAGCAATCCAACAGCCTGATCGCCGCCGGCGCGCTGGAAAGCGCGACCGGCCGTTTCGCCGTCAAGGTGCCGGGCCTGATCGAGCAGCCCGAGGATATGCTCGAAATCCCGGTTGTCTCGACCGCGGGCGCGTCGGTGTCGCTCGGCGACATCGCGACCGTGCGGCCGACCTTCAAGGACGCGACCTCGGTGACGCGCGTCAACGGCCGGCCGGCCATGGCCATCGAAGTGTCGAAGCGCACCGGCTCCAACCTCATCGAGACCGTCGATGCGGTGAAGAAGCAGGTTACCGTGATGCAGAAGACCTGGCCGGAAGGCGTCGAGGTCGGCTTCACGCAGGACAAGTCCAAGATCATCCGGCAGATGCTGGCCGACCTGCAGAACTCGGTCGCGACCGGCGTGCTGCTCGTCGCCGTCATCATCCTGTTCGCGCTCGGCTTCCGCGCCTCGCTGTTCATCGGCATCGCCATCCCGGCGTCGTTTCTCGCCGGCGTCCTCGGACTTCAGCTCGCGGGGCTGACCGTCAACATCGTCGTGCTGTTCTCCCTCATTCTCGCCGTCGGCATGCTCGTGGACGACGCCATCATCGTGTCGGAATACGCCGAGCGGCGCATGTCCGAAGGCATGCCGCCGAAGGAGGCCTATGCCCAGGCGGCCGTGCGCATGTCCGGGCCGGTGATCGCGGCGACCGCGACGCGCGTCGCGGCATTCTCGCCGCTGCTGTTCTGGCCGGGCATCGTCGGCGAGTTCATGAAATACATGCCGATCACCCTCATCGCGACCTTGTCGGCGTCGCTGGCGGTGGCGCTGTTCTTCACGCCGACGCTCGGCGCGCTGCTGGGCCGCGCCTCGCCGGTGCCGCATGACGACCGCGCTTCCGAGAAGGGCCTCTACATGCGCGCGGTGCACTTCGCGCTGCACCGGCCGGTCCTCATTCTCGGCCTTGCCGTCGGCCTGCTGGTCGCGGTGATCGGCGCCTATGGCAAGTTCGGCAACGGCGTCGAGTTCTTCCCCAATGTAGAGCCGGATTACGGCCAGGTGATCGTCCACGCGCGCGGCAACCTGTCGCTCGATGAAAAGGACAAGACGCTGGCGCAGGTCGAAAAGACCGTGCTGGCCACCGACGGCCTGCGCACCGTTTATACCCGCGTCGGCGAGCAGCCGCGCGGCTCCAGCGAAATCACCGAGGACACGATCGGCGTCATCCAGTTCGAATTCTCCGACTGGCAGAACCGCGCGCCGGCCCACGTCATCATGGACCAGATCCGCGCGCGTACGCAGACCATCCCCGGCATCCTCGTCGAAGTGACCGCGCCGCGCGGCGGTCCGCCGACCGGCAAGCCGGTGCAGGTGCAGCTTGCCGCGCTCGATCCGGCCAAATTGCCGGCCGCCGCCAAGATGGTGGCCGAGGCGCTGTCGAAGATGCCGGAAATCCGCGATCTCGATGACGGCCTGCCGCTGCCGGGCATCGACTGGAAGATCAACGTCAACAAGACAGAGGCGGCCAAGTACAGCGCCGGGCTCACCTCGGTCGGCAACGCCGTGCAACTGGTCACCAACGGCGTCAAGGTGACCGAGTATCGGCCGTCCGACAACGACAAGGCGGTCGATATTATTGTCCGCTTCCCGGAAGACCGCCGCAGCCTCGACCAGATCGACGAACTGCGCGTCCAGACGCCGGCCGGTTACGTCCCGATCGGCAATTTCGTCGAGCGCATTCCGGCGCAGCGGGTAGGCTATATCAACCGCGTCAACGGCAACCGCGTCATGACGGTCTCGTCCAATATCGCGGAGGGTGTCCAGAACGCGGTGGTGCAGCAGAAGATCATCGACGCGCTCGGCAGGATGAACCTCGGCGACGGCGTCATCTTCAAGCTCAAGGGCGAGGACGAGGAGCGCAACAAGGCCGGCGCCTTCCTCGGCAAGGCTTTTGGCACCGCGCTGTTCCTGATCTTCGCGATCCTGCTGGCGCAGTTCAACCGGTTCATCTCGGTCGGGCTGGTGCTGTCCGCGGTGGTACTATCGACCATCGGGGTGCTGCTCGGCCTTATGATCATGGGCCAGCCATTCGGCGTGGTTATGACCGGCATCGGCGTGATCGCCAACGCCGGTGTGATCGTCAACAACAACATCGTCCTCATCGATACCTACGACCGACTGCGTCGCGAAGGGCAGAACGCCTACGAAGCAATCCTTGAGACATGCCGGGAGAGGGCGCGGCCCGTGGTGTTGACGGCGGTGACGGCGATACTGGGCGTGTTGCCGATCGCGTTCGGCGTCAACCTTGAGTTCGTCCATCGCAATATCACCATCGGTGCGCCGGCGACGCAGTGGTGGATCAGCCTGTCGACGGCGATCGTATTCGGCCTCGGCTTTGCGACGGTGCTGACCTTGATCGTGACGCCGGCGGCGCTCATGGCGATCGCCAATCTCGCCGAAAAACGCGACCGCTGGCGCGAGCGTCGCGCCGCGCGCCGGCTGGCCAAACAGGGCATACCTGCGGAGTAGGGCTGGCTCTACAGCTTGATCTTGCCGAACACGGCAACGTCGAGTTCGGCATCCGGGCTCTTGAGCCCCATGCCGGCGGTGACGCTGTCGCCAGGCTTGACGGTGCCGTCGGCGATCGCCTTGCGCAGGCGCTTCTCGATCTCGCGCCGGGTGGCGTGATCGATCGACTTCATGAACTGGCTGACGGCGGCCTCGATGGCCTGATCCCGCGCCGTCTGCGTTGCTTTGGCCTTGGTCACCACGGGGCTCCCCATGCCGGCATTAAGCGATCCGGCGGCTGTTTAATCAAGTTCTGGGACGTTGCCCGGCGGCCGTTAAGTTAATGCCGCCCGCGAATTAGTGATGAATCGGCTTTGCGCTGGCCGGGCCGGGCGGCCGGGTTATTTTCGAGGCGGGATAGGGATCGCAACCAACAAGGTGCCGCCGTGAGCTTCATGTCCAAGGATCATTCGACCGCCGAGGCCCGTCCGGGTTCCGCCGGCAAGGTGCAGCCCGATATCGTCACCACCCTTGGTCCCGGCATGCTGGTGACCGGCAACATCGTCTGCGCCGGCGCCGTGCAGGTGTTCGGCCGCGTGCTCGGCGACATCCATGCCGCGCACCTCATCATCGGCGAAGGCGCCTATGTCGAGGGCAACGTCACCGCGCTGGACGCCATCGTGCAGGGGGCCTTCAAGGGCATCATCCAGGGCAACACCGTCAAGCTGCAGGGCAACGCCCGCATCGACGGCGAGGTCTACAACAAGTCGCTCAGCATCGAGGCGAACGTCGTGTTCGAAGGGTCGTCGCGCCGCCTCGAGCGTCCAGTCGAGGCCCCGAGCGTCAACGACGTTGGCGGCAGCCGTGATTACGCGCCTCTGGCGCCGTCCGCCGAGCCGCTCAACCTCATGCCGCAGCAATATGCCGGCGCGGCGGCCGGCATCGACAACGACGTCCTGGTCTGATCGCCTCTCCGTCATTCCGGACGCCGCGCGGCGGCGATCCGGAACCCAGCGGCCCATGAGAATGGTCTGGATTCCGGGTTCGGCCTGACGGCCGCCCCGGAACGACGATGTGCTTTACGGACAGATGGTCAGCGTCACCGGATCCGCCTTCGGGTCCGGCAGATACTCGCCCATCGCCTTGCAGGCGGCGCCGGTGGTGCCACCGATGCAGACCTGCCAATCGCTGACCGTCATGCCGGAGCGCCGCAGCACGATCTGCGGCAGCGGCGCCACCCTCGGGTTATAGCGCCACCACTGGCCGTCGAATGTTGCGCCTGCCGGCGGTTCCATGCCGGCGCCGGTGCCCTGCACACGGTCTTCCACCAGCACGATGCCGGCCGGCGTCGCGCGGTAGTCTTCTTCCCAGCGGATTTTCTCGATCGAATGCGTCCAGGCCAGCGTCAGCGCCACCGTCGCGAGATGGACGGTGGCGCCGGCCGCGAGCAGGCAGAGCCCGGCCAATTATCCCACCGCCTTCACGGCGTTCTGCGCATTCTGCCGCTTCCAGTATTGGTAGGCGAAGAACGCGCCGCAGCAGGCAAAGCCGATCGGGTCGGTCCACGGCATTTCGAGGACCAGCAGCACCGCCGCGCCGAAGGCGAGGATGCGTTCGGGCCAGCTTACCGGCGCCAGGAAATAACCGATCGCGGTTACGCCCCAGAGCGTCACGGCGATGAAAGCCTTGACGATCATGAAGGCGGCCGCGGCGACGAAGCCCCAGGCCGCGACGCGCGCGCCGACCGGCTGCAGCATCAGCGCCGGCGAATAGACCGCCATGAACGGCACAATCCACCCCGGCAGGGCTATTCGAACCGCGGTGAGACCTATCTTGAAGCCGTTCTCCTTGGCGATCGAGGCGGCCGCGAAGGCGGCGAGAGCCACCGGCGGCGTCAGGTCCGCCATGATGCCGAAGTAGAACACGAACATATGCGACACGATCAACGGCACGCCGAGTTGCAGCAGCGCCGGCGCCGCGATCGACGAGGTGATGATGTAGTTCGGGATGGTCGGAATGCCCATGCCGAGGATCAGCGACACCAGCGCGGTGAGGCACAGCGACAGGAACAGCGAGCTCTCGCCGACCGAAACGATGACGCGGACGAAATTGGTCGCCGCGCCGGTCAGGGTCAGCGTGCCGATGATGGTGCCGACCAGCGCGCAGGCGACGCCCACCGGCAGCGCATGGCGTGCGCCGTCGGCAAGCGAGTTGAGCGAGATCGACAGGGTTTCGCGCCCGCCCTTGACGAAGACGGTGACCGCCATCAGCAGCAGCACCATCGTGATCAGCAGCCAGACGCCGAATTCGAAGAACAGCGACGCCGCAAGGCCAAGCAGGATCCAGAAGGCGATGCGCAAAGCCGGCGCCGGAATGGCCGCGACGATCGGATGGCTGAAGATCACCATCGCGGTGAGGCCGAGGCCGACGGTGCCGGCGAACAGCGGCGTGTACCCGCTGAACAGCAGCGTCACCAGCGCGATCAGCGGCATCAGCAGGTACCAGTTCTTCTTCAGCGCCTCGATCGGCTTTGGCGTCTGGTCCTTCGGCAGGCCGACCAGGCCCCGCTTGCCCGCTTCGAGATGCACGGCCCAGAACGCCGAGTAGTAATAAAGTACGGCCGGCACGATGGCGGCGATGCAGACCTCGATGTAGGGGACGTTGATGGTCTCCGCCATGATGAAGGCAACGGCCCCCATCACCGGCGGCATGATCTGGCCGCCCATCGATGAGGTGGCTTCCACCGCGCCGGCAAAGTGCGCCGGATAACCGAAGCGCTTCATCAACGGGATGGTGAATTGCCCGGTGGTGACCACGTTGGCAATTCCCGAGCCGTTGATCGTGCCCATCAGGCCGGACGAGATCACCGCAACCTTGGCGGGGCCGCCGCGCTTGTGGCCGACCAGGCCCATCGACACGTCGTTGAACAGGCCGATCATTCCGGCGCGCTCGAGGAAGGCGCCGAACAGGATGAACAGGAAGATGTAGGTCGACGACACGTAGATCGGCGTGCCGTAAATGCCCTCGGTGCCGCCGAACATCTGATCGACGACCTGGGCGAAGTCGTAGCCGCGCGTTTGCAGCGGACTCGGCAGATGCTCGCCGAACAGGCCGTAGCTCAGGAAGATGGCGCAGATGATCGGCAGAACCGGGCCCATCATGCGGCGGCCCGCTTCGAACACCAGCGCGACGACGGCGACGCCGACCACGATGTCGAGCGTGCTGGGGTCGCCCGCGCGGACGATCAGGTCGGCATAGAACACCCAGTGATAGAGCCCGAGCAGGAAGCTGACGATGCCGGTCGTCCAGAACAGGGCCTTGAGCGAGCGGCTGTCGGTCAGGGTCGCCGAGACGCCGAACACCATCAGCAGCAGGAAGCCGACATGGACCGAGCGCACGATCTGGCTCGCCAGCGGGGAGAACATCGCGGTGATGATCTGAAACGCCGAGAATATAACGGCGGTCCAGAACAGCGCGCGGCCCTCGAAATTGTCACCCCAGCCTTTGTCGAGTTGGGCTTCGGCTTTGGTCTGTCCCGGAATCGGCGTTCCAGGCTGCACGGCGGCAACGTCAACATTGGTCATGGATGGATCCTGAGAGATGTCTGGATTTCGTTATTCCGCGGCGCGCGGTCATGAGCTCATGGACATGCGCTTTTAGGACTGCGCTTTTACGATTGCGCCCATGGGCCTGGGACGCGCGCCCTGGAATAAGGAAGCGAAGGAAAAGCGGTGCGGGGTTTGCCCCGCACCGCTTCCGCGAATTACATCGCGCCTTTTTCCTTGTAGAACTTCTCGGCGCCCGGATGCACCGGCACCGGCGAGCCCTTGCCGGCGGTGTTGATGTCGATCGCCTTGGCGGCGGCGTGCGCGGCCTGCAGCGAGGGCAGGGCGTCGAACATGGTCTTGGTCATCTGATAGACGACGTCATCAGGCAGCGCCGAGCTGGTGACCAGGTAGTTCTGCACGGCGGCCGCGGTGACATCCTTGTCATTGCCCGGATAGGTGCCGCCCGGAACGGTGGCCGACTGGTACGGCGCGCCGATCTTTTCGACGACGGCCTTCGGGATTTCGACGATGACGCATTCGACCGAGGCGCACAGATCGCGGATCGCCGAGACGCCGAGGCCGGCCGAGATCAGCGTGGCGTCGAGCTGACGGTTCTTCATCAGTTCGACCGACTCGTTGAACGGCAGATACTCGACCTTGCCCAGATCCTTATAGCTCATGCCGGCGCCCTGCATGATGGCGCGCGCGTTGAGCTCGGTGCCCGAGCGCGGCGCGCCGACCGACAGACGCTTGCCCTTGAGGTCCGCGAGCGTCTTGATGCCGGAATCCTTGAGCGCGGCGATCTGGATGAAGTTCGGATAGATCGCGGCGACGGTGCGCAGCTTGTCGAGCTTGCCCTTGAAGCCGACTTCGGTGTTGCCGTTCCAGGCATCGCCGAGCGAATCGCCGAGCGTGAAGGCGAGTTCGCCCTTGCCCTGCTGGATCAGATTGAGGTTCTCGACCGACGCCTTGGTGGCCTGCACTGAGGGCTTCGAATCCTTGATCTTGTCGGCATAGATCTTCGAGATGGCGACGCCGAGGGGATAGTAAACGCCGCCGGTGCCGCCGGTCAGGATGTTGATGAACTGATCGGCTTTGGCCTGGAGCGGCAGTGCAATCACCGCACCGGCAACAAGGGTCGCGCAAATATTGCGGGACAGAGACATGGAATGATCCTCCTGTTGTGCTTTTCTATCGAATGCCTTTACGGCTTGCGCCTGATGGCTAACAAAAACCGTGCCAGCAGCGAATGCGCGCACTCTGCGCATTATCGCCGCGCGAGTTCAAGCGCTTAGTCGCTGGGCCGTGCGATCGATGCCTGCGCATGAGCGGGAACTTGCCAGCGCGCCTCCGGCCGCCGGCGGAATCTTGCCGGGTCAGCGTCTGGCGGGCTCCGCGGCGCGCCGGGTGAGGCCGAGGCGGTTCATTTTCTCGTTCAACGTCCGGCGCGGAATGCCGAGCGACTGCGCGGCGCCCGCCATGTCGCCCTGATGCTCGCGGATCGCGGCCGCGATGAGCTCGCGCTCATAGGCCGCGACCTGCGCCGGCAGCCAGGCTTCGGCCCCCTCCGTGCTGGCGGACGCCAGGCGCTCCGCCGGCGTTTCCAGGCCGATGGCGAAACGCTCCGCGGCGGTGCGCAATTCGCGGACATTGCCGGGCCAGTCATGGCGCAGCAGCGCGGCGATGCTGTCCTTGTCGAGCGCGCGCAATTCGCGGCCGTGACGATGGGCGGCGTCGCTGGCGAAATGCAGGAACAGCAGCGGGATATCTTCGGTGCGCTCGCGCAGCGGCGGCAGGACGATCTCGCCGACATGCAGGCGATAATAGAGGTCCTGGCGGAAGCGGCCCGCCTCGCTCGCCGCCTTGAGATCGTCCTTGGTGGCGGCGACGACGCGCAGGTCGAGCGGGATCGACTGATTGGAGCCGAGGCGCTCGATCTGCCGCTCCTGGATCGCGCGCAGCACCTTGGCCTGCAGCGCCAGCGGCATGCTCTCGATCTCGTCGAGCAGCACCGTGCCGCCATTGGCATATTCGAGGCGGCCGACGCGCACGCCGCGCGCGCCGGTAAAGGCGCCGGCCTCGTGGCCGAACAATTCGCTCTCGAACATGTCGGCCGGAATCGCCGCGCAGTTGATGGCCACGTAAGGCCCCGAGGCGCGCCGCGACAGGTCGTGCAGCGCCCGCGCCACGACTTCCTTGCCGGTGCCGGTTTCGCCCATGACGATGACATCGCAATCGACGCTGGCCAGCGCCGCGATCTTCTCGCGCATGCGGGCGGCCTGCGCGCTCGATCCCATCAGCCGGCTGGCGAGGCTCCGGTCGCCGCCGAGCAGCGAGCGCAGCCGGATGACCTCGCGCATCAGGCGGCGCTTGTCGTCGGCCTTGCGGATGACCTCGACGAGATGCTCCGGCTCGAACGGCTTCTGCAGGAAATCGTAGGCGCCGAGGCGCATTGCTTCGACGGCAAGCGGCACGTCGCCATGGCCGGTGATCAGGATAACCGGAAGCGTCGGGTCGGCCTCGGTGAAATGGCGCAGGACCGACAGCCCGTCGGCGCCGGGCATGCGCACGTCGCTGACGATGACATCGGGCGGATCGGCGGCGGCCATGGCGAAGGCGGCGTCGGCATTGTCGGCCGCCGCCACGTCGAAGCCGGACAATTGCAGCCACTGCGCGGTGGAAACGCGCAGCGCCGCGTCGTCATCGACGAACAGAATGCGGCAAGACATTGTCACGCTCCGGCGGCGAGTGCGGCCGGCGCGATGGCAAGCGCCGTCGGCAGGCTGAATGAAAATTCGGCGCCGCCGCCAGCCTTGTTATGGACGCGCAGGCGGCCGCCATGATCCTCGATGATGGCGTAGGAAATCGACAGGCCGAGACCGAGCCCCTTGCCGACGTCCTTGGTGGTGAAGAACGGATCGAACACCGAGGCCATATGGTCCGCCGCGATGCCCGGGCCAGAATCGGCGACGCTGACCTGAACCTCGCCGTCCTGGTGCAGGACCGAAACGGCGATGGTGCGCGCGCGCTGGTGAGCAACGGCGTCGGCCGCGTTGCTCAGGAGATTGAGCAGCACCTGCTCGAGGCGCGTGGCGTTGCCGGTGACGGTGACGCCGCCCGCCGGCATGTCGATCACGGTGCGCACGTCTTCGGCGCCGAGCCTGGCGTTCGCCAGCGCCAGGGCGCGCTGCACGACGATGGTGATATCGACCGGCCCCATCTCGCCGAAGTCTTTGCGTGCGAAGGTACGCAGGTGCTGGGTCAGTTCGCTCATGCGCGCCACCAGGTCGTCGATGGTGGCGACGGTCGCGGCGGCGCGTTCGGCCGAGCCGTTACGGATGAGCAGCTTGGCGCTCGCGAGCGTGGTCTTGAGCGCGGCCAGCGGCTGATTGATTTCATGGACCAGCGCCGCCGACATCTGCCCGAGGGCGGCGAGCTTGCCGGCCTGCACCAGATCGTCCTGCGCGCGCTTGAGCGCGTCCTCGGCGCGGCGGCGCTCCTCGATCTCGCGGCTGAGGCTCTCGTTGGCGACGATCAGTTCGCGCGTGCGCTCGCTGACGCGCTGCTCGAGCATGTCATGGGCGTCCAGCTTGGCGCGCAGGATGGCGCGGCGGCCGCGCCACCACAGCAGGAGCAGCAGCAACACCGCGGCCGCCAGCGACCAGGCGGCGCCGCCCAGCACCGCGGCGCGGCTGATGGGCGCGAGGTCGGTGAAGGAATAAATCGTCCAGCCATAGGCCGGCAGATCGGTGCGCGTGACGAGGAAACGGTGCGGGCCGCTGTCGTCCTTGACGATATCGACGACGTCGCCGTTGCCCGGTGCCTGCCGGCTTCTCAGCAGGGGCCAGCCTTCCAGTGAAATGCCGGAATACTGCATCGAATGCCGGATGTCCGTGCGCTCGGTGTCGGACAGCGGACGGATCGGGCGATACTTCCAGCTCGCAGGGCTCGCCAGGAACAACACGCCGCGGTTATCGGCCAGCGCGATGTTCTCGCCGGTGGACCGCCAATCGGTCTCCAGCGCTTCGAGCGAGATCTTCACCACGGCGACGCCGAGCAGCTTGCCGTCGCGGCGCACGGGCCGCGACATGAAATAGCCGGGGTCGCCGGTCGTGACACCGATGGCGAAGAACTGGCCGTGGCCGTGCTCAACCGCATCCCGGAAATAGGGACGAAAATTGTAGTTCTCGCCGACGAAGCTTTTCGGCTGGCCGTAGTTGCTCGCCGCCAAAGTGAGGCCGTCGGCATTCATGACATAGAGCGCGTCGGCGGCGGCGGCCTCGGCCAGCGCGGCGAGCGAGCGGTTGACGTCGTCGATGCGCGCGGGATCGGCCGGCGCCTCCAGCATTCGGTAGATGCGCTCGTCATTCGCCAGCACGAATGGCAGCGCGCGGAATCGCTCGACAACCTGATCGAGCGTCGAGGCATAGAGGCCGATGCGTTCGTCGCCGGTCGCCTTGGCGTCGCTGCGCCCGCTGCGGTCATGAACGGTGTGGCCGAAAAGGCCGACGGCCGTGATCGCGCACAAGGCGGCGGCCCAGGACAGGAACGAATGAGAGGGTGCTTTCACGCAAAATACTCCAGCACGGCCAATCTGCGTGAACGGGTCCGTGAAAACAAGTTGCCCATCGTGACGCCACCCGCCGGTCATGCCGGGCCGCGATCTTTTGCGCTGCAACGGCGAGGACGATTTTGCCCAGCGAATAAACGTGATATGGCCGTGGTCGACAAACCATGATCGGATCGAAGGCGCAACAGCCCGCCCGTTCGTGGAACTGAAAAGGGGGGAAGATGAGCGCGGATCAAAAGTCTGCCGCTGCGGCCGACGACAGCATCTCTGCGGAACGCCTGCGCAAAGCCGAGGAGTACGTGCAGCAGGAGGAGGGCGCGGGGAACCGCCTGACCGGCTGGGTCGGCAGCGCCGTGCTGGCGCTCGCAATCGCGATGACGCTCTTCCACCTCTATGCGGCCTACGAAATCGTGCCGACGCAGGAACTGCGTTACATCCACGTCGCCTTCGTTCTGCTGCTGAGCTTCCTCTTGTTCCCCATGGCGGACCGCTTCCGCAACCGCATCCAGTGGTTCGACCTGCTGCCCGCCGTCGCCGGCATCGTTATCATCATCTACGCGCTCTGGGGCGGTGACGATTTCACCGACCGCGCCACGATGCCCAACCGGCTCGACGTCATCATGGGCGGCCTGTTCATCGTGCTGGTGCTGGAAGCGGCGCGCCGCACCACCGGCCCGATCATGCCGATCGTCGCCATTCTGTTCATCGCCTATGCGATGTTCGGCCCCTATCTGCCGCCGCCGTGGACGCATCGCGGCTTCGACATCGCGCGTCTTGTCGGCCATCTGTTCATCACGCTGGAAGGCATCTTCGGCGTCGCGGTCGATGTGTCGGCCTCGCTGATCATCATGTTCACGATCTACGGCGCCATCCTCCAGCATTCCGGCGCGGGCAAATTCTTCATCGACTTCTCGCTCGCCATCATGGGCAACAAGCCGTCGAGCGCGGGCCGCTCCGTGGTGGCGTCGTCCTTCCTGCTCGGCGGTCCCTCGGGCTCCGGCGTTGCCACGACGGTGATGATCGGCACCGTGGCATGGCCGATGCTCCGGAAGGCCGGCTTTGAAGCCAATGCCGCCGGCGGTCTGCTGGCCGCGGGCGGCCTCGGCGCCATCATCTCGCCGCCCGTGCTGGGCGCGGCCGCGTTCCTGATCGCCGAGTTTCTCAAGATCGGCTATCTCGACGTCATCTGGATGGCGATCATCCCGACCTGCCTTTACTACCTGTCCCTTCTGTTCATGGTCGAACTCGACGCGTTGCGTTTCGGCGCGCGCGAGGTCGTCTTCAAGCAGGAGATGGCTCTCGGGGCGATGACCAGGCGTTACGGTTTCCACTTCGTGTCGCTGGTCGCGGTCGTTGTCTTCATGGTCATCGGCTTCTCGCCGATGCTGTCGGTGTTCTACGCCACGGTGCTGGCTTTCGGCATGAGCGCGCTCACCGCCGAAACGTCGCTCGGTCCGCAAAAGGTCGTCCTGCCGCTGCTCGCGGCCGCCGCTTTCGTCGTGGGGATCGAGATGATACCCGCGGTCGCGACATCGTCGGCCGGCGGCGCGATCAGGGACTGGTTCCCGGCTTTGATCCTTGTCGTGATGGCGGCGATCGCCTTCGCGGGGCTCACCGAACGCGGCCAGAAGGCGATGCCGTCGGCCGGCAAGCTGACATCCGCGCTGGCCGATGGCTCGATCGGCGTGCTCAGCGCGGCCACCACCTGCGCCGCCGCCGGCATCATCGTCGGCATCGTCACGCTGACCGGTCTCGGCCTCAAGTTCTCGTCCATCGTCATCGACATGGCGGGCGGCAGCCTGCTGATGACGGCGATCTATACGGCGCTCGTGGTATGGATCATCGGTCTCGCCGTGCCGGTGACCGCATCCTACATCATCTGCGCCGTCATCGCCGCGCCGGCGCTGATCAAGCTCGGCGTGCCGGATTACGCCGCGCACATGTTCATCTTCTATTACGCGGTGCTGTCGGAGGTCTCGCCCCCGACCGCGCTGTCGCCTTTCGCGGCGGCCGCAATCACCGGCGGCGATCCCTACAAGACGACCATGCAGGCCTGGAAATACACGCTGCCGGCCTTCCTGGTGCCCTTCGTCTTCGTGCTTGATCCGCTCGGCATCGGCTTGCTGATGAACATCCCGAAGGGCGGCTCGTGGGTCGATGTCGTCTGGATCACCTTTGTCACCGGCGCGGGGCTCGGCGCGTTGTCGGCGGCGGCGCAGGGCTGGGCGCTGCGAGCAACGACGTCCGCCGAACGCATCCTGTTCACGATCTGCGGCCTGCTGCTGGTGTTTCCAAGCCTGCTGGAAGCCGGGCTCGAACTGGCGACCGGCCTTGATATCCCGCACCCGGCGCCGTTCGGTCTTGCGCTGGGCGCCGCCTTGCTGCTCTGGCAATGGAAAGGCCCAAGGCCGGCGACTGCGGCGGCGTGACCCCGAAAAAGCATTGGATCGGGACGCCTAAAACGGCACAATGAGGCTCATAAGGCCGGGTGCAATCCCGGCCCATAAAGAAAACTTTGAATCAACCGGAGGAAGCACGATGAAGAAAGTCATGATAGGCGCGATGGCTGCCGCCGCGGCGGTCGTTATCGCCGCGGCCGGTGCGGTTGCGCAGCAGCGCACCATCGCCATCGGCACCGGCGGCACCGGCGGCGTCTACTATCCGATCGGCGGCGGCCTCGCCAACCTGATTTCAAAGAACCTGCCGGGCGTGCAGGCCACCGCGCAGGTCACCGGCGGTTCGGTCGACAATCTCAAGTTGCTCGGCTCCGGCCAGAGCGAAATCGGCTTCTCGATGGCCGACGCGGCGCTCGACGCGCAGAGCGGCCAGGACAAGTTCAAGGGTTCGCCGATCGAGCTTCGTACCTTGATGGTGCTTTATCCGAACGTCATGCATGTTGTGACCATCGACGGCACCGGCATCAACTCGATGGCCGACATGAAGGGCAAGCGCGTGTCAACCGGCTCGCCGGGCAGCGCCACCGAAGTCATGGCCTTCCGTGTCATCGAGGCCGCCGGTCTCGACAAGGACAAGGACATGAAGCGCGAGCGCCTTGGCGTCGCGGAATCGGTCAACGCCATCAAGGACCGCAAGATCGACGCCTTCTTCTGGGTCGGCGGCTTGCCGACCGCCGCCGTGACCGATCTCGGCGCCACGCCGGGCGTCAAGCTCAAGCTGATCGACCATGACGATCTGGCGCCGAAGATGAACGCGAAATACGGCCCGCTCTATTCGGCGAAGGTCATCGGCAAGAGCGTCTATCCGAACCAGGGCCCCGACAACAAGGCGACGGCGGTCTGGAACGTGCTGCTCACCAACGACAAGATGTCCGACAAGGATGCCTATGACATCGTCAAGCTGATGGTCGAGAAGAAGGCCGATCTGGTCGCCGTGCACAAGGAAGCCGAGAGCTTCTCGCTGGAGAACCAGGTGAAGGGCAACTCGTCGGTGCCGTGGCATCCGGGCGCGTTGAAGTACTTCGCCGAAAAAGGCGTGAAGATGTAGGTTAGACCTGTCCCGGACGCGGCGCATCACGCAGTGGTGCGCCGCAGATCCGGGACCGCCAGAATTCAGCGGCCCCGCCTTGTGCGGGGCCGTTTGCTTTAGTGCGCGTGGCGGGCCGTCGGCCGAAAGGCCGCCGCGAAATAGACGAGCGCACTCAGGAGCGCGATGCAGAAGCTCACCGGCCAGTCGGTGTGATAGGCGATGGTGATGCCAAGCCAGGCTTCGGCGACCGCCAGCGCTGCGGCGAGAACGAGCCCGCTCCACAGCCCGTTGACGAGGCGCTGCGCCGCGGCCGCCGGGCCGACCATCAGCGCGAACACCATCAGCACGCCGACGATCTGGGCGCAGGCCGCCACCGCGAGCGCCACCAGCGCGAGGAACACCGTGGAGATGAAGCGCAGCGGCACGCCCTTGGCTTCGGCCAGTTCCGGCTGCAGCGTGGCGAAGATCAGCGGCCGCATGATCAGCGCGAGCAGCACCAGCGTCGCCGCGCCGAGCGCGGACAGCGCCTTGATCATTGCCAGATCGACCGCCAGCACATTGCCGAACAGCAGCGCGGTCGCCTGCGTCGCGAACGACGTGTAGTAATAGAGAAACAGAATGCCGAAGCCGAGCGCCAGCGACAGCACCACGCCGATGGCGACGTCGCGATTGGCGAGCCGCTCGCCCATCATGCCCATGGCGATGCCGGCGATCAGCGTGAAGCCGACGAGGCCGGCGAGCGGCGACAGCCCGATCAGCCCGGCGCCGGTCGCGCCGGCGAACCCGATATGCGACAGCGCGTGGCCGGCGAAGGTCTGCCCGCGCATGACGAGGAAATAACCGGTCACGCCCGACACGACGGCGACGATGCCGGCGGCGATGAAGGCGTTGATGACGAAGTCGTATTGGAACACGTTGCCGCTGCCTTAGTGGTGATGTCCGTGGTGCTCGTGGCCGTGCCCGTGATCGTGCATGTGCGCGTCGCGCTCGACATCGCGGCCGCGCGACATCACGAAGATATGCCCGGCGGCGCGCACCACTTCGATCTCGGTGTCATAGAGCGTCGACAGCACCGGCGCGGTCACCACCTCATCGACCGTGCCCAGCGCGGCGTGGCTATTGCCGAGGTAGAGCACCTTGTCGATGGCGCCGAGCAACTGGTTGAGCTCATGCGCCGAGAACAGAACCGTAATGCCGCGCTCGCGCGCGATTCTGCGCACGACGCCGATGACGACCTCCTGGTGCCGGGCGTCGAGGCTGATCAGCGGCTCGTCGAGCAGCAGCAGTTTCGGATTGCCCATCAGCGCCTGCGCCAGCAACAGGCGCTGGCGTTCGCCGCCCGACATCTCGGACAGCGGGCGGCGCGCGAGGTCGGCGGCGCCGACGGCGTCGAGCGTGTGTTCGATGGCGTCGCGGTCGGCCGCGCTCAGCGACGGCAGGCCCCAGCGCTCGCCGTGCAGCGAACTGGCGATGTAGTCGAGGCCGCGCACGCGCAGGTCCGGCAGCACGGTGCGCAGTTGCGGCAGGTAGCCGATGGCGGCATTGCCGCGCGCCGGAGGTGCGCCGAAGACGCGGAGCGTCCCCACGCTCGCGGGGACCAGGCCGAGGAGGGCCCGCATCAAGGTCGTTTTGCCGGCGCCGTTGGGGCCGAGCACGCCGATGAACTCGCCGGGCGCGATGGCGAAGCTGACGTCGCGCAGCACGGCGCGGCCGCCGATGGCGACGGTGGCGTGGTCGAGAGAGATGATGGGATGCTGTGTCATTCCGGGGCTCTTGCCGCCAGCGCGTTTACGCGCGTCTTCGACGCGCTGTGGCAAGAGAGCCCGGAATCCAGACGCGGGCAAGAGGGCTGCCGCCGGGCTCGATTACGCCCCCGGCTCGCTCAGCGCCTTGTCGAGCGCGTCGAGCTGGCCGAGCATCCAGTCCGTGAAGGACGTGTCGGCCGGCTGGGTCTCGGTGACGCCGACCACGGCAATCTTGTTGTCCCTGGCGATGTCCACGAGCCGCTGCGCCAGCTTCTCCGAGACCTGCGAATTGTAGAGCAGCGCCTTCACCTTGCGGGTCTTCAGGTCGGTCTCGAAGGCGGCGATGTCGCGGGCGCTGGGCTCGGATTCGTTCATCAGCGCCAGTTGGAATTTCTCGTTGCGCATGGTGAGGCCGAGCGCCTCGGCCATCAGGCCGAATACGGGCTCGGTGGCGGTGACCGGCTTGCCTTTGTGCTTGTCGCGAAGCTGGCCGACGCGCTGCGTGATGCGCTCGAGGTCGGCGAGCACCTTGTCGAGATTGGCGGCATAGTCGGCGGCGTTCGCCGCATCGGCCTTGCTGAAGGCCGCGGCCATGGCCTTGGCGACCGCCGGCATGGTCGCGGGGGCGTACCACAGATGCGGGTTGCCGCCGTGTTTGGCCTTGACGAGCTTGGCGGCCTCGACCGTGACGCGGTCCTTGCGCGGCGAGGCCTTGAGCAGCTTTTCCATCCACTCGTCGTAATGCCCGCCGTTGAAGATCACGACCTGGGCATCGGCAACCTGGCGCACCTGGCCGGGCGTCGCCTCGAAGGAATGCGGGTCCTGGTCCGGATTGGCGATGACGTTGAAAACGGCGACATGGGCGCCGCCGATCCGGGCGGCGATGCCGCCATAGAAGTTCTCGGCCGCCACGACCTTGAGCGGGCCGCCGCTGGTCTGGGCCTGTGCGGCTGCCAGGGGCAGGGCCAGCAGCGCGGCGAGGGCCGCGAAATGAAGGAAAGAGCGCGCGCGCATGGGGAACCTCGTTGGGGCGGGAGCGAAGATGCCGAAATGTAATATTATAACATTTCTTCTGGCAAGGCCGCGGCGCGTTATTTTTCGCTGGCGGCCAACCTGCCGGCTTTTCCGCCTTTGATCAGAGCCTTAGGCGGCGCTATCACGCCCCGGCGGGCTCGGCGCCCCGCCGGCCGATTGGATCGAAATCATGGCGAAACTGACCCGCGACGTGCTGGCGAGCTATCTGGCGGAGATGCCGGCCGGGCACATCTTCGATCTGCCTTATGCGCAGTTCGCCGGCCTGTTTCCGCCGGGCGAGCCGGACCCGTTCGCGCGGTCGGCCCTGCGGGCTTTCGCCGGCGAATGCGGCTGCGATCTGGTGCAGATTGTCTCGGAAGAGCGCTTCGAGCTGCGCAAGCGTACGGCGCAGCAGTCTTGATATCAGCCGAAGCGCCGGCCGACCCGGACGTCGCGCTGGACGCGGCGGACTTCGTCTTCCAGGCGCTTGATCTCGCGCGTCATCTCGGTGAGGGCCCGCAGATAGCTCTCGTTGATGTCCCGCTGCGAGATCTGGGCTCGCGCGTTCTGCAGGAAGTTCTCGATCGCGGATAACGACATGGCCAGCCCCACAAATTCGACATCGCTCCGGGCGATGCCCGCGGCGGATCGAGCCTAGGCCCCAAGAGTGAAGAAACTTCAAAAAAGGCCGCTAAACTTTGGCCGCCCCGGTCCGGGCCGGATCCCGGAAATTAGCGAGGCAGCCGGACGTTTGACCACCCGGCCGCCTCTGGCCCGGACAAACGGCATCACTAATCTGTCGGGCTGACATGAGATTACCAAGGCGGCGCGGCGGCGTGTTTTGGAGTCTGCGATGCTGGTTAAACGGCGTGGTAAAGCGCCGCATTGGCCGCGGCCGCGCGACTTGACCCGAAAATCCGACGTAAACCATGTCGCCCGGAGGACACACTGGTGTGGGTTTCGTCGTGGGCGTGTTGCAAGAGGGGCCGATGGTTAGCAATATGCCCGCAAATCATCAGAGTGCCCCATGAATCGCCCCAAAATCTCGACTGAATCCGCCGTTCTTCTCAGCCGGCGCGCCTTCACCCTCGGCCTGCCGCTCTTTGCCGCCGGCTGCATGACGACCAGCTACGGCTATATGAGCGACGGCGGGCACAACATCTCCGCGGTCGAGAATGTCGATCCGAGCCTGATGCGGACCGAGGTCTCCTGGTCGGGCAACGAGAAACCTGGCACCGTGGTGGTCAATATCGGCCAGCGCCGGCTCTATCTGGTGCAGGCCGGCGGCCGGGCGCTACGCTACGGCGTCGGCGTCGGCCGCACCGAGGCGGCGAATTTCCGCGGCACCGCCGTGATCGGCCGCAAGGAGAAGTGGCCGCGCTGGACGCCGACGGCGAACATGATCGCGGCGATCCCGTCCTACCGCGCCTATGCCGGCGGCATGGCGGGCGGCCCGGACAATCCGCTCGGCCCGCGCGCGCTCTATCTCTTCCGCGGTGGCCGCGACACCTACTTCCGCCTGCACGGCACCGTCGAGCCGGAGACCATCGGCACCGCGGTGTCGAGCGGCTGCATCCGCCTGTTCAATCAAGACATCATCGACCTGTACGAGCGCGTCCCGCTCGGCGCCACCGTCAAGGTGGTCTGATCCGGCGTGCGGCGCCGCGATCGCGGCGCCGCCGCCGACCTAGCCAAATCGTTTCGCCAGAACGTGGTCGAGCGACAGCGCTCCCGCGCCGCACGTCATCAGCAGCAGGCAGCAGGCCGCCCAGGTGCCGTGGGTCGGCCACGCGTCGGGATAGACGAAGATCTCGATCACGAGCGTCATGCCGAGCAGCGCCAGCGCCGAGAATCGCGTCGCCAGCCCCGCGATCAGCAGCACCGGAAACAGATGTTCGACGACGGCGGCGCCATAGGCCGCCACCACCGGGTCGAGCAGCGGCAGTCGATACTCGCTGCGGAATAGTTCGATCGCGTTTTCCGACAGGTGGAAGCCGTCGACCTTGGTCTGGCCGGATTGCCAGAACACGCCGGCGATGGCGATTCGCGTGAGCAGGGCAACAAACCAGTACGGAATGGCTTCCATCCAGGCGATGGCGCGCTTCAGCAGCGCAACCGGCATCGGCGTGGAGATTGCGGTCAGGCTCTGGCTCATGATGCGTGGTCCTTCGCGATCGTGGAGAGGTGCAGTGCGGTTGCCAATTCGCCGCCGATCAGCCCGGCGAGATTGACGGCCGGATCGAAGGCGGAGTCGGCGTTCGCCGCTTCGGCGGCCGCTTCGCCGAGCGGCGTGCCGCCGGCGAGCGCCTCGAGAAATGTCGCGCCGCCGGGCGGCAACCGGCGAACTTCGACGGCCCCGTGCGGCCGCGCGATGAGCGCATCCTCCCGCCCGCAATCCTCGATCGAGGCCGGCGCCATGCCGCCCGAATTCATCGACCAGATCGTCACCACCGGAAAGGCCGAGCGCACGACGCGCAGCGACGGATGCAACACGACGCGAAGATCGCCTAGCCTGTTCGCGTCGATGGTCTGCCAGGCAGCCGTATCGAGCGGCGCGGCATCGGCCGCGTGATAGGCCTGCGTGCGCGCGAATTCGAGCCGCGCCACGTCGGCGAGATAGGGGATTGCCGCGGCCGGCTCGAACCGCGCGACGAAAGCCGGAAAGCGTTCGCCATAGTTCATCATCACCGGCGAGCACGGCGGCTCGCTGGACACATAGATGCGCGCCAGCGCCGCGAAGAATTCCGTGCCGACGATTCGTTCGGTCGCCGGAAACTGCGCGCGCATGGCTTCGCTCAAGCCGACGATGACATTGTTGCGATAGACCGCGAAGCGCTTCTGCGGCGAACGCCCCGTATGCGACGCGACGGTCTGCGGCACGGCCCGATCGGAATCGAGCAGGGCGCCCGCGAACTGGTTCTGTATTCGGAATGCGCTCATCACGCCGCCTCCTGCGCCGCGGCGCGGTCGAGAATACGGGCCGCGGCCCGTGCTTCATCGGCGAGCACCGGCCAGGCCGGCACGTCGTTGTCCCACTCGATCAGGGTCGCGACCGGCCCGGTACGGGCGATGACGGCCTCGTAAAGCGCCCAGACCGGATCGGCGACCGGCGTGCCGTGCGCGTCGATCAGAAGCGGCGCGCCGGCATCGTCGCTCTGCGCGTCGTGGCCGCCGAGATGGATTTCCTTGATTTGTGAAAGCGGAAAGACGCTCAGATAGGCCGCCGGATCGGTGCCGTGATTGACGGCGCTGACAAAGACGTTGTTGACGTCGAGCAGCAGGCCGCAACCGGTGCGCCGCGTCACCGCGTTGAGAAATTCGGTTTCCGGAATCGTGCTGTCGACGAAGGTGACGTAGGTCGACGGATTTTCCAGCAGCATTTCGCGCCCAAGCGCGTTCTGCACCGTGTCGATGTGTTCGCACACGCGCGCCAGCGTTTCTTCGGTGTAAGGCAGCGGCAGCAGGTCGTTGTAGAAGAATTCGCCGTGCGACGACCACGCCAGGTGCTCGGAAAAGCTCTGCGGCTGATGCCGGTCGCACAGGGTTTTCACTCGCTTGAGATGGGCGCGGTCGAGCGGACCGGCGCCGCCGATCGACAGGCCGACGCCATGCACCGAAAGCGCGAACCGCTCGCGCAATGCATTGAGCTGAGCATGCGCCGGCCCGCCATCGCCCATGTAGTTCTCGGCATGAATTTCGATGAAGCCGACAGGCGCATCGCCGGCAAGAATGCCGGCGAAGTGTTGCGGCTTGAAGCCGACGCCGGCGCGGGCGGGAAGTGACGAGGCAATTGGCATGACGAGCGCTCGCGTGAATGAAAAGTCGGGAGGCGCGTGGATCGCGCGCCTCCCGATGGTCGATCAGCTCTTGATCGGCGTGAGCGAGCCCATGCCCTTCGGCGTGCTCATCGTGGCGCAGGTGCCCTTGGCGACGTACTTCCAGGCATTACCCTGGTAGTCCACCTTGGAGGTGCCGGCGCAGGTGGTGCCGGGGCCGGCGGCACAGTCGTTCTTGCCGGCGAGCGAGACGCCGTAGCATTTGTCGGCGTTGGCCTGGACCGGCGCCGGGCCGGCGGACGCGACCGAGATCATGGTGAAGGCGGCGGCCAGCGAACCGGCGAGCGTCGTGGCGGCGATGGCAGTCTTGGTCATGGGATAGTCCTTCCTCGTGAGGGCGTTTGACACAGTGGGCGCGGTATACTTCCGGCTCACATGCGGTCTTTCGCGCCGAAGCCCTCGCTTGTTACATCGCTCACGTTTTTGTGTTGCCGCGCCTCGGGTACTCATTTTTTTCGTCGAAGCATGTAACAACGACGCGCATCATCCGAATGAAGATGAAGGAGCGGGCTTGAGCGACGCTGGCTGGTCAGACCTGATGCGCGCCGCCAATGCCGGCGATGCGGAGGCTTACGGCCGTCTGCTGCACGCGATTGCGGCGGCGCTGCGCGCGCCGATACGGCGCAACCTGTTACGCGCGGGGCGCTCCGCCGCCGACGTCGAGGATGTGGTTCAGGAGGTTCTGCTTGCCGTGCATCTGAAGCGCCATACATGGGACAGCGAGCGCCCGGTCGGGCCATGGGTGCACGCCATCGCCCGCTACAAGGTGGTCGATGCATTGCGCCGGCGCACCGGACAATTCGATCTGTCGATCGATGAATTCTCCGAGACGCTGGCGGCGGAGGAGCCCGAGCCGTCCGTGCCGGCGAGTGAGGTCGAGCGCCATCTGGCGACACTGCCGGCCGGCCAGCGCACGGTGGTTCAGGCGATCGCGGTCGAAGGCCGCTCGATCGGCGAAGCGGCGGAGCGGCTGAGCATGACGGCGGGCGCCGTCCGGGTGGCGTTGCATCGCGGCCTTGCGGCGCTGGCGAAACAATTGGGACAGGACTGACGATGCGAACGGACGATCTGGTACAGGCCCTGGTGGCCGATCGCGCGACGGCGCCGCCGCTCGGTACGCAGTTCGCCTGGGCGCTCGCCGCGGGGCTTGTGCTGTCGGCGGCCGGATTTCTGCTGGTGCTCGGCCCGCGTCCGGATATCGGCGGGGCGGTGGGCACGATCCGGTTCGACATCAAGATCGTCCAGGTTCTCCTGCTGGCGGTGACCGCCTTCACGCTGGTTCTGCAGATCGGCCGCCCGACGGCCGTGCACAGAGGCCGGGTGGCCGCACTCGCCATCGCGCCGGTCCTGCTGCTTCTTGCTGTCGGCGCCGAATTGATGGTCGTCCCGGCGGACCGGTGGCCGGTCAGGCTGGTGGGCACCAATTCGCGCGTTTGCCTGACCGCGATCCCCCTGATGGCGCTGCCGCTGCTGGCGGCGTTCCTGATCGTGCTCAGGCGCGGTGCGCCGGCCTCGGGCGCTGTCGCGGGCGCAGTGGCCGGGCTAGCCGCCAGCGCCGCGGCGGCGGTGCTTTACGCCACGCATTGTCCGGACGATTCGCCGCTTTTCGTCGCCGTCTGGTACCCGATCGCCATCGGTGGCGTGACCCTGGCCGGGGCCCTGTTGGGCCGTTTTCTGCTGCGCTGGTAAGCGCCTGGAGGCCCCGTCAAAGACGACGGGTGGCTTGATACCTCCAGATTGCCCCGGTCGGCCGCAATATCTGTTAATGGCCGAGCGGTATGACGCGTGCGTTGTGCACGGCCGTTGGAACCCAAGGCCGCTTCCGGGCATTACTGGGGCGGGCCATATTGCAAACGTAATCTGACGGCCTGTTTTCGTTCGTACGTCAAAATTCGACATCCCGGGAGATACAAAATGATCAAGAAGGTGTTGGCGGTCGCTGCATTGGCCCTCGCGCTCGGCGGTTGTGAAACTGCGCGTCAGGATCGCGTTGCGGGCGGTGCGCTCATCGGTGGCGGCACTGGCGCGCTGATCGGCGGTCTGGCCTCGAATTCGGTCGGCGGCGCGGTTGCCGGCGGTCTCATCGGCGCGGCGGCGGGCGGCATCATTGCCGACGCGACCCGTCCGGGCCGCTGCTACTACCACGACCGTTACGGCAATCGCCGTTACGTGCGCTGCCGCTAAGCAGCTCAAGCCGTTCCACGGACGAAAAGGCCGCCTTCGGGCGGCCTTTTTGCATTTCCGGCGCGGGAATTCGGCTTTTGCACCCCCGGCGCCGAACCCCTATATGTGCGCGGCAAGGAGCCCATTTCCATGACCGACGCCACTTCCGCGGCCGATCCGGCCGGCAAGATCCCCGTTACCGTGCTCACCGGCTACCTCGGCGCCGGCAAGACCACTTTGCTCAACCGCATCCTGACCGAGCCGCACGGCCAGAAGTTCGCCGTCATCGTCAACGAATTCGGCGAAATCGGCATCGACAACGACCTCGTGGTGGACGCCGACGAGGAAGTGTTCGAGATGAACAATGGCTGCATCTGCTGCACGGTGCGCGGCGATCTCGTCCGCATCATCGACGGCCTGATGCGCCGCAAGGGCAAGTTCGACGCCATCATCGTCGAGACCACGGGCCTCGCCGATCCGGCGCCGGTCGCGCAGACCTTCTTCATGGACGAGAATGTCGGCGCCAAGACCAAGCTCGACGCCGTCGTCACGGTCGCCGACGCCAAGTGGCTCAAGGACCGGCTCAAGGATGCGCCGGAAGCCAAGAACCAGATCGCCTTCGCCGACGTCATCGTGCTCAACAAGACCGATCTCGTCACCCCGGCCGAACTCGACGAGGTCGAGGCGCGCATTCGCGGCATCAATCCTTACGCCACCATGCATCGCACCGAACGTGCGCAGGTCGCCATCAAGGACGTGCTCGGCCGCAACGCCTTCGATCTCGACCGCATTCTCGAAATCGAGCCGGAATTCCTGACGGCGGACGACCACGATCATCATCATGACCATGGCCACGATCACGACCATCATCACCATCATCACGGCCTCAAGCACTATCACGACGAGGAGATGCAATCGATTTCCATGTCGTCGGAGAAGCCGCTCAATCCGGACAAGTTCTTCCCGTGGATTCAGGAGCTGGTGCAGACCGAGGGCAAGGACATCCTGCGCTGCAAGGGCATCCTGTCGTTCAAGGACGACGACGAGCGCTTCGTGTTCCAGGGCGTGCACATGATCCTGGACGGCGACCACCAGCGCAAATGGAAGGACGGCGAGGCGCGCATCAGCCGCGCCGTGTTCATCGGCCGCCATCTGCCGGAAGAGAAAATCCGCAAGGGCTTCGAGAGCTGCGTGGCTTAGGTCGTTCAGTATGACCGACGCAGCCTCCACCATGTTCACACTCGCCGATCGCGCGCGCATCGTCGCCGAAGCCGAGGGCTCGACCATCGTCGGCGTCCACTTCCTGCGCCAGACGCCGGTCTTCGTGCTCGGCGAGGAAGCGCTGCTGTTCGCGCCGGCCGAAAAGCGCACGCGCGTCGCCGTGCATGACGGCGGCATTCTCGCCAGCGCCGCCGACCCATCGCGCATCGTCACCGGCGGCGACGACGGCAAGCTGGTCGCCACCGACCGCGACGGCAATGTCGAGACGCTTGCCACCGACGAGCGCAAGCGCTGGATCGACCAGGTCGCGCTCGGCCCGGATGGCGCCGTGGCGTGGTCCACCGGCAAGATCGCGCGGGTGAAAACCGGCAAGGGCGATCTGCGCGAATTCCAGGCCGCCTCGACGGTCGGCGGGCTTGCCTTCTTCCCCAAGGGCTTCCGCCTCGCGGTGGCGCATTACAATGGCGTGTCGCTGTGGTTTCCCAATGCGGCGGGCGCCAAGCCCGAAGTGCTGGAATGGAAGGGCTCGCATCTCGGCGCTTCGGTGAGCCCCGACGGCCGCTTCCTCATCACCCAGATGCAGGAGCCGACCTTGCACGGCTGGCGCCTCGCCGACGCCAAGCACATGCGCATGTCCGGTTATTCGGCGCGCGTGCGCTCGATCTCGTGGTCGCATGACGGCGGCCTGCTGGCGACGTCCGGCTCCGAGCAACTCATCCTCTGGCCGTTCGACGGCAAGGACGGCCCGATGGGCAAGCAGCCGACCATGTACGCGCCGTCGCCGTCGCGCTGCACGCGCGTCGCCTGCCATCCGAAGCAGCCGGTCTGCGCCGCCGGTTTCGCCGACGGCACGGTGCTGATGGTGCGTCTCGAGGACGGCGCGCTCATTCTCGCGCGCGAGGCCGACGGCCAGAGCGTCAGCGCGCTGGCCTGGAGCGCCGAGGGCCAGGTGCTGGCCTTCGGCACCGAGCAGGGCGATGCAAGGGTGCTGACGCTTTAAAAATTTGCCCCGGACGCGATGCAGCGCGTAGCGCTGCTTCGCAGATCCGGGGCCGTTACAAACTCCGCCTTCGTGAAGGTCCCGGTTCAGCAGCGCGTCATTGCATGCCGCGCTGCGCCCGGGACAACACCATTACCGCACCAGCACGTTCCTGAACTGCCACGGGTCGGACGTGTCGATGTCCTCCGGAAACAGCCCCGGCCGGCCGGCGAGCGGCGTCCAGTCGGTGTAGTAGCCCTTCACCGGGCCGAGATAAGGCAACTGGATTTCCAGAGTGCGGTGGAAGTCGATTTCGTCGGCTTCGACGATGCCTTCGTTCGGATTTTCCAGCGCCCAGACCATGCCGGCGACGATGCAGGACGTGACCTGCAGCGCGGTGGCGTTCTGGTGCGGCGCCAGTGCCCGCGTTTCCTCGATCGAGAGCTGCGAGCCGAACCAGTAGGCGTTCTTGCCGTGGCCGTAGAGCAGCACGCCGAGCTCGTCGATGCCGTCGACGATCTCGTCCTCCTCGAGGATGTGGTGCTTCTCCTGCATCTTGCCCGAGCCGAACATCTCGTGCAGCGACACCACCGCGTCGTCGGCCGGATGATAGGCGTAGTGGCAGGTCGGCCGGTACGTCACCTTGCCGGAGGCATCGCGCGCGGTGAAGTAATCCGAGATCGAGATCGACTCGTTGTGCGTGACCAGGAAGCCGTATTGCGCGCCGCGCGTCGGGCACCAGGTGCGCACGCGCGTAGTGGCGCCGGGCTGCATCAGGTAGATCGCCGCGCCGCAGCCGGTTTCATGCGTCTTCGCGTTGTCCGGCATCCACTTCTCGTGGGTGCCCCAGCCGAGTTCGGCCGGCTGCAGGCCTTCCGACATGAAGCCTTCCACCGACCAGGTGTTGACGAACACCTCGGCTTCCTTCGGCGTCCTGCAGCGCTGCGTGTCGCGCTCGGCGATGTGAATGCCCTTGATGCCGGCCTGGCGCATCAGGTCGGCCCATTCGCCCTTGGTCCTGGGCTCCGGCACGTTGAGCTTGAGATCGGCGGCGACGTTGAGCAGCGCCTGCTTGACGAAGAACGACACCATGCCGGGATTGGCGCCGCAGCACGACACGGCCGTGGTCGAGCCGGGCTTGCGCGCCTTCTTGGCGGCCTGCGTCGTCTCGCGCAGCGCGTAGTTCGAGCGCGCCTCCGGACCTTTCGACGAATCGAAATAGAAGCCGAGCCACGGCTCGTTGACGGTGTCGATATAGAGCGCGCCGATCTCGTTGCAGAACTCCATGATGTCCACCGAGCCGGTATCGACCGACAGGTTGACGCAGAAGCCCTGGCCGCCGCCGGCGGTGAGCAGCGGCTTGAGCACCTCGCGGTAATTGTCGCGGGTCAGGCCCTGCTGGATGAAGCGCACGCCGTGCTTCTCGCAGAAGGCCTTGCGGCCTTCATCCTTGGGGTCGAGCACCACGAGGCGCGACTTGTCGAATTTGAAATGCCGCTCCAGCATCGGCAGCGTGCCTTTGCCGATCGAGCCGAAGCCGACCATGACAATCGGTCCGGTAATGGTCGCGTAAACGGGCCAATCGGTCATTTGTAAATTCCTCCAGATAATCGGGCCGTGATAGCCGCCCTGTGTGACAAACGGAAGGGACGCCCCGCGGTCGGCGGGGCGTCCCAAGGTCAGGCCGTGAAAGGCCTTCTTCTGCGGTTACGCGGCGCGGCGGCGGATGGCACCACCGCGAAGACGGTGGGCGCGGGCATCCTGCGCCACGAGGTCGTGCAGGTCCGGCGTCGGCGCCATGCGGCCGGCGGGTGCGATCATGCCGCGCGCACCGTTGAGCGCGCCGGCGGTGAGTTCGCGGCCGAGCAGGCGCCGGCGCTCGAACGGCCCGGGCATCCACAGCGCGCCGGTCTTCTCGCCGGAGAAGCCGAAACGCTCATAGTATTCCGGATCGCCCACCAGCACGATGGCGTCATGGCCGAGCTTGCGCGCCATCTGGATCGCGCGGCGCACCAGCGCACCGCCGAGGCCCTTGGAGCGGCAGTCGTCCGCCACCGCGACCGGCCCGAGCAGCAGCGCGCGCTTGCCGTTGCCGATCGAGACGTCCCACAGCCGCGCGGTGCCGATCACGCGGCGGCCTTCCGCGGCGATGAAGGCCAGGCCTTCGGCCGGCAGACGGTCTTCGCGCAGGCGCTCGGACGACTTGCGATAGCGGGTCTCGCCGAAGGCGGCATCGAGCAGCGCTTCGCGCGCGTCGAAATCGGCGAACCGTTCGTGGCGGATCTGGATCATGGTCGTACTCCTTCCCCGCTCCAGGCGCGTGCGAACACGCGCGCAACGAGCGCCGTCAGTTCAAGCGTTGAGGAAAGGGGGAGGCGGTTATCCGCCTCCCTTAACTGTCAGATGTGGCGCCGATCGCGGAGCGATCAGATGTGGATCGTCTTCAACGGCGGCAAACCGTTGAACGCCACCGCCGAGTAGGTCGACGTGTAGGCACCGGTGCCTTCGATCAGCAGCTTGTCACCGATCTCCAGGCTGACCGGGAGCGGGTAGGGCTGCTTCTCGTACAGCACGTCGGCCGAGTCGCACGTCGGGCCGGCCAGCACGCACGGCGCCATCGCATCGGCATCGCGCGGCGTCTTGATCGCGTAGCGGATCGACTCGTCCATCGTCTCGGCGAGACCGCCGAACTTGCCGATGTCCAGGTAGACCCAGCGCACCTCGTCTTCCTCGCTCTTCCTGGAGACGAGGACGACTTCGGTCTCGATCATGCCGGCATTGCCGACCATGCCGCGGCCCGGCTCGATGATCGTCTCCGGGATGCGATTGCCGAAGTGCTTCCGCAGCGCCTTGAAGATCGCGTTGCCGTAGGTGCGAACCGTCGGCACGTTCTTCAGGTACTTGGTCGGGAAGCCGCCGCCCAGGTTGACCATCGACAGGTTGATGCCGCGCTCGCCGCATTCCTTGAACACCGCCGCCGCCTGCGCGAGGGCACGGTCCCAGGCATGCTGGTTGCGCTGCTGCGAACCGACATGGAACGAGATGCCGTAGGGCTCGAGGCCCGCCTTGAAGGCGTGCTCAAGGACGTCCACGGCCATCGCCGGCTCGCAACCGAACTTGCGCGACAGCGGCCATTCGGCGCCGGCGCCGTCGCACAGGATGCGGCAGAACACCTTCGCGCCGGGGGCTGCCCGGGCAACCTTGTCGGCCTCGGCCTGGCAGTCGATCGCGAAGAGGCGGATGCCGAGCGCGTAGGCGCGCGCGATATCGCGTTCCTTCTTGATCGTGTTGCCGAACGAGATGCGGTCGGCCGTGGCACCGGCCGCGAGCGCCATCTCGATCTCCTGGACCGAGGCGGTGTCGAAGCAGGAACCCATGGAGGCGAGCAGCGACAGCACCTCCGGCGCCGGATTCGCCTTCACGGCGTAGAACACGCGCGTATCCGGCAAAGCCTTGGCGAAGGCGGTGTAGTTGTCCTTGACCACGTCGAGGTCCACGACCAGGACGGGGCCCTCGTCGACACCGCGCTCGCGGCGATCGCGCAGAAATTCACGGATGCGCTCGGTCATTGGCGCAAACTCCCAGCTCAAGGGGCGACGGAAGTCGCCCGGATGATGCGTTTCGGAGCCTTCGAGCAGGTGCGCTGTGGGGACGCAGCCGTGCCGCAGGCTCTTAACCGCTAGGTGCTGCCGTGAGATTGGTGGGGGATCCCCGCCGCACTGTTGGCAAAGATGGACAAGCCTCGTCGGTAACCCGTCGCTGGCGGTGGAAGGCCAGCAGAGACCAAAGAAGCCCGCTCCGTCGTTGCTTTAAGTCGCGTCCCCTGCGGAGAGCAGAGTGCGCCGGTTTCGCCTCCGGCTGCCAATCAGAAAACTTGAAGCTACTTACTTCTCCCGTGGGAGAAGCTCGCTCACCTCAGGCGGCTGGCCGGCCTCTTGTCCGGCTACCTACCGATTGACACACGACCACAGGCACGTGCGAAATTGGGCAAGAGTGGAAATAACACCTTTCGCCCCGGTTGCAAGAGAATTTCTTCGCCACGCGACAAATCATCCTTAACTTTTGTCGGATGTGTCGCTGCTTCGCCGCAGCCGGGCTTGTCGCCGCGTCGCGCGGCGCCTCAGGCGCGCTTGGTACAACAGCGGCGCCAGCCGCGTTTTGGCTGAGCGCGCCTCAGGCGCGCTTGGTAAAAGGCTCGATGCGGTTACCGAAGCGCACGAACTGCGCCATGACGACGAGGCCGGCGAGCACGAAGGCGACATCGAGGATGCGCTGGCCGGTGGTCCCGAGATCGAACAGGGTAGCGATCGCCCAGGAGCCGGCGAAGGCCGCGCCGAAGACTTCGGCGCCGATCAGGATCGCCGCCGACGTGACGGTCAACACGTTGAGCCAGTTGATGCGGCGGCCAGTAGCCATCTCATTCTCCTGTTGAGCGGGCGCAATCTCTCCGAAATGGCCCGGCCGATCAAGCCCGCTGACCGCCCCACGCGGCGCCGCGGATTGATCTGCCTCATGGCCAAAAAGAGCCAGGCGGCCAGATTGCCGCCATGCCGTCAGGCCCGTCCGATCCATCGTTTGTCAGCCGTTTGCGGCCTTTTTTGGTGGCCTGGCCCCTGATCGGGCTCGCTGGCGGCCTTGCCGCGCGCCTTGCCGGCGACGAGGCGGTGGCGGCGGTCATCTGGACCGTCGGCAGCGCGCCGGTGCTCGCGGTGCTGCTCGCCGAGATCATCGGCGGGCTGCGGCGCGGCGATTTCGGCCTCGACATCGTCGCCGCGCTGTCCATGTCGGCGGCCCTCGTCATCGGCGAGCACCTTGCCGCCGCCATCGTCGCCCTGATGTATGCCGGCGGCCAGTATCTGGAGAGCTTCGCCGAGCGCCGCGCCCAGCGCGAGATGACGGCGCTGCTCGCAAGGGTGCCCCGCAGCGCCATGCTCCACGCCGAGGGCGCGCTGGTGGAGGTCCCGGTCGAGCGCGTCGAACCCGGCGACAGGCTGTTCATCCGCCGCGGCGATGTGGTGCCGGTGGACGGCAAGGTGGCCGGCGGCGTCGCCGTGCTCGACCAGTCGGCGCTGACCGGCGAATCCATGCCGGTGCGGCTGAAGGACGGCGACGACGTGCTCAGCGGCTCGACCAATGCCGGCGACGCCTTCGACCTCGCCGCCATCCGCCGCGCCGCCGATTCGACCTATGCCGGCGTCGTGCGGCTTGCCGAGGAGGCGCAGCGCTCCCGCGCGCCGATGGCGCGCATGGCCGACCGCTACGCCATGGTGTTCCTCGGCGTGACCGTCCTCTTGGCCGGCCTGACCGGCTGGCTGACCGGCGACGCGGTGCGGGTGGTCGCCGTGCTGGTGGTGGCGACGCCGTGCCCGCTGATCCTTGCCGTGCCGGTGGCGCTGATGGCCGGCATCTCGCGCGCCGCCAAAAGCGGCATCCTGATCAAAAGCGGCAAGGCGCTGGAGATGCTGGCCCGCGTGCGCGCGCTGGTCATCGACAAGACCGGAACATTGACCGCCGGCGCGGCCCATATCGTCGATACCCGGGTCGCACCCGGCCTCTCGCCGTCGGAACTGCTGCGCATTGCCGCCTCGCTCGACCAGGCCTCCAAGCACATCATCGCCGAAACCCTGGTCGCGGCGGCGCGGGCGCAGGGGCTGGCGCTGTCGGTGCCGACCACGGTCGAGGACACGCCCGGCGCCGGCCTCACCGGCCGGGTCGAGGGCCGGCTCGTGTCGGTCGGCGGTTTCCAATATGTCGCGGACCGCGTCGGCGACGAAGACCTGCGCAAGCTCAGCCAAAGCCGGCCGCCTGGCGCCGTCGGCGTCGCCGTCGCCATCGACGGCAAGGCGGCCGGCGTGATCGTGCTCGCCGATATGGTGCGCGAAGGAACCGAGGACCTGCTGCGCCGGCTGCGCGACGGCGGCATCGAACGCATTGTCCTGGCAACCGGCGATCGCATGGATGTCGCCCGCTTCATCGGCGCCGGGCTCAGCCTCGACGCCGTGCGCGCCGACCTGACGCCGGATCAGAAAGTGCTCGTCGTGCTGTCGGAACGCAAGAACGGCCCGGTGATGATGATCGGCGACGGCGTCAATGACGCGCCGGCGCTGGCCGCGGCCGATCTCGGCGTCGCCATGGGCGCGCGGGGCGCCGCCGCGAGTTCCGAAGCCGCCGATGTCGTGCTGCTGGTCGATCGTCTGGACCGCATCCTGCCGGCGGTGACGATCGCCCGGCGCTCGCGTGCCATCGCCTTGCAGAGCGTCATCGCCGGCATGGCCCTGTCGATCGGCGCTATGCTCGCCGCCGCGGCCGGTCATCTCGCGCCGGTCGAGGGCGCGCTGCTGCAGGAAGTGATCGACGTCGTCGTCATTTTCAATGCGTTGCGAGCCTTGCGTGGCTGAAGTTCCCAGCGCTCACGCTTTTGTTGCGGAACAGGAACGCGTCCGCGCGTCATGCATTAACAGCACAACCGGGCGCGCCGGCTTCCATAAAACCAATTCGCAAGGAGGACCCGATGGGCCTGTTCAGCAAAGACATCAAGACCATGGACGATCTGTTCGTCCATACGCTCAAGGACATCTATTACGCCGAGCATCAGATTCTGAAGGCGCTGCCCGACATGATCGAGAAGGCGACCGACGGCGGCCTCAAGCAGGGCCTGCAGTCGCATCTCGGCGAGACCAGGAACCATGTCGCGCGTCTCGAGCAGGTGTTCAAGATGCATGGCGTCAAGGCCGAGGGCGTCGATTGCCCGGCCATCGACGGCATCATCGAGGAAGCCAACGAGATCGCCGGCGAGGTCGAGGACAAGAAGGTGCTCGACGCCGCGCTGATCGCCGCCGCGCAGGCCGTCGAGCATTACGAGATGACGCGCTACGGCACGCTCATCGCCTGGGCCAAGCAGCTAGGCCGCGCCGATTGCGCCAGCGTGCTGGAGCAGACCCTCAAGGACGAGAAGGCGGCCGACATGAAGCTGACCGGTCTCGCCGAGGCCGGCATCAACGCCAAGGCTGCGTAATCTGGCGGCGTAATCTGGCCGCCTGATTAAGTGCTGCCCCGTCACCCGGGGCAGCTAGAGATCGCCCGGTTAGGCAGGACGCCGCGGCGATCCGGAAAGGCCCCGGCCCCCAAGGCGCGGGGCCTTTCTGTATCCTCGTCTCCGGAGGCAGGCTTTAGTTTGTCGCCCGCATGCCCTAGATCAGGGGCATGACAAACACCGCGCAGAACCCCTTGCTCGCCGACTGGACCGAAGCCTTCGGCCTGCCGTCCTTCAACGACCTCAGGCCGGAGCATTTCCGCCCCGCGTTCGACGCCGCGCTCGAACGCCACCGCGCCGAGATCGACGCCATCGCCGCTCAGACGGCCGCGCCGACTTTCGCCAACACCATCGAGGCGCTGGAGAAAAGCGGCCGCGATCTCGACAAGGTCGCCAATGTCTTCTTCATCAAGGCCGGCGCCGACACCGGCGACGCGATCGAAGCCATCGAGCGCGATATCTCGCCGCTGCTCGCCCGCCACTCCAGCGCGCTCTATCTGAACGCGCCGCTCTATGCCCGCATCGCCGACCTCTACGCTCGCCGCGCTCAGCTCGGCCTCAACGATGAACAGGTCCGGCTGCTCGACCGCACCCATGCGCGCTTCGTTCGCGCCGGCGGCGCGCTGCCGAAGGACAAGCAGGACCGCCTTGCCGCCATCAATGAGCGGCTCGCCTCGCTCGGCACCCAGTTCGGCCAGAACGTGCTGGCCGACGAGAAATCCTGGGCGCTGATCCTGGAGGAGGGCGATCTTGCCGGCCTGCCGGACTTCGCCAGGGCGGCGGCCGGCGCGGCGGCGGCCGATCGCGGCCATCCCGGCAAATACGCCATCACTCTATTGAGGTCTTCCTGCGAGGGCTTCCTGCAGTTCTCCTCCCGCCGCGATCTGCGTGAGAAGGTGTTCGACGCCTGGATCAAGCGCGGCGAGAACGGCGGCGCGACCGACAACCGCGCTCTGATCGCCGAGACGGTGAAGCTGCGCGACGAGCGCGCGCGGCTGCTCGGCTTTGCCTCCTTCGCCGACTACCGCCTCGAAGACACCATGGCGAAGACGCCCGCAGCGGCGCGCGAACTCCTCAATGACGTCTGGGGCCGCGCCCGCGCCAAGGCCGGCCGCGAGCGCGACGCGCTGCAGGAGATGATCGCGGCCGAGGGCGGCAACTTCGCGCTGGCGCCGCATGACTGGCGCTATTACGCCGAGAAGCTGCGCAAGGCGAAATACGATCTCGATGAATCCGAGATCAAGCCGTACTTCCAGCTCGACAAGATGATCGAGGCGGCGTTCGAAACCGCGACGCGGCTGTTCGGCATCACCTTCAAGCCCGTCAGCGTGCCGCTCTATCATCCCGACGCCCGTGCCTTCGATGTCAGCGACGCCTCCGGAAAGCATGTCGGCCTGTTCATCGGCGATTACTTCGCCCGGCCCTCGAAGCATTCCGGCGCCTGGATGACCTCGCTGCGCGACCAGCAGCGCCTCACCGGCGATACGCGGCCGGTCATTCTCAATGTCTGCAACTTCTCCAAGCCGGCGGCGGGCGAGCCGGCCTTGTTGTCGTTCGACGACGCGCGCACGCTGTTCCACGAGTTCGGTCACGGCCTGCACGGCCTGTTGTCGAACGTGACCTATCCGACCTTGTCGGGCACCGCCGTGGCGCGCGACTTCGTCGAACTGCCGTCGCAACTTTACGAGCACTGGCTCGAGGTGCCGGCGATCCTCGAAAAGTACGCGCGCCACGCCAGGACCGGCGCGCCGATGCCGAAGGCGCTGCTCGACAAGGTGCTGGCGACGCGCACCTTCAATCAGGGCTTCGCCACGATCGAATACACCTCATGCGCGCTGGTCGATCTCGACATCCATGACAAGGGCGTTGCCGATCATCTCGATGTCACGCAGTTCGAGAAGGATCGTCTTGCGGCGCTGCAAATGCCGGCGGAGATCGTGATGCGGCACCGCCTGCCGCATTTCCAGCATCTGTTCTCGGGCGACGGCTACGCCGCCGGTTACTACTCGTATATGTGGTCGGAAGTGCTCGACGCCGACGCCTTCGAGGCCTTCGCGGAAACCGGCAACGCCTTCGACGCCGGCACCGCGAAGCGCCTGCACGACTACATCTATTCGGCCGGCAACCTGCGCGACCCCGCCGAGGCCTACAAGGCCTTCCGCGGCAAGCTGCCGTCGGTCGATGCGCTGCTCAAGAAGCGGGGCCTCGATGAGGCGGCTTAATCGGGCAGTGCGCTCTCTTCTTCACCTCTCCTCTTGGGGGAGAGGTCGGATCGCGCAGCGATCCGGGAGAGGGGGCTGCGGCGATTTCAATAGTTTCGTAACCCCTCTCCCCCAAGGGGAGAGGGGGCGCGCTTGCGCAAGCCGCGTTTCAAGAGTTTTAAAATAATCGTATGACGTCTCTCCACACCGCCGGTCATCGCCGCGGCGTCGTCGCCGCGCCGCATCACGCCGCCGCCGAGGACGGCCGCGCCATTCTCGCCGAGGGCGGCAACGCCATCGAGGCGATGATCGCCATGGCGGCGTCGATCGCCGCCATCTATCCGCACATGAACCATGTCGGCGGCGACGGCTTCTGGCTGATCCGCGAACCGAACGGCCGCGTGCGCGCGATCATGGGCGCCGGCCGCGCCGGCTCGAAAGCCACCATCCGCTTCTATCGCGAGGCCGGTCATCACGAGATGCCGACGCGCGGGCCGCGCGCCGCGCTCACGGTGCCGGGCGCCATCGCCGGCTGGGCGGTGGCGCTTGAGGCGGCCAAGCAGCATCGCGGCAAGCTGCCGCTCGATCTGCTGCTGGCCCCGGCGATCAGGCACGCGCGCGATGGTTACAAGGTGACGCGCAGCCAGGCCGCGCTGACGCGCGACAAGCTCGCCGAGCTGGAAAAGGCGCCGGGCTTCGGCGCGGCGTTCCTGATCGACGGCAAGGCGCCGGACGAAGGCGTGACGATGAAGCAACCGGCTTTTGCCGCGACGCTCGATCATCTCGCCAATGCCGGCCTTGCCGATTTCTATCGCGGCGATGTCGGCCGCGAGATCGCCGCCGATCTGGAGCGCATCGGCTCGCCGGTGACGCGCGATGACCTGGTCACTTACGAAGCCTTCGTCGCCGATCCGCTCAGCGTCGCCGTCGGCGCCGGCACGCTGTATAATGCGCCGCCGCCCACGCAAGGGCTCGCCTCGCTCATCATCCTCGCGCTGTACGATCGGCTGCGCGTCGCGGAGGGCGAGAGCTTCGCGCATATTCACGGCCTCATCGAAGCCACCAAGCGCGCCTTCATCGTGCGCGATCGCGTCGTCACCGATCCCGATCGTGTCGAGGGATCGCTGTCGCGCTTCCTCGACGCCGCGTTCCTCGATGGCGAGGCGGCCAGGATCGACATGAAGAAAGCCGCGCCGTGGCCCGATCCCGCCGCGCGAGGGGATACAATCTGGATGGGCGCGGCGGATTCATCGGGCCTCGTCGTCTCCTACATCCAGTCGATCTACTGGGAGTTCGGCTCGGGCTGCGTGCTGCCGCGCACGGGCGTGCTGATGCAGAACCGCGGCGCGAGCTTCTCGCTGGATGAGAAGGCGCTCAACGCGCTGGCGCCGGGCCGCCGTCCGTTCCACACCCTCAATCCGGCGCTCGCGGTGCTCAAGGATGGCCGCGTCATGGCCTATGGCACCATGGGCGGCGAGGGCCAGCCGCAGACCCAGAGCGCGCTGTTCACGCGCTACGTCACCTACAAGCAGCCGCTCGAACGTGCGCTCGATGCGCCGCGCTGGCTGCTCGGCCGCACCTGGGGCTCGTCGCACATGAATTTGCGGCTGGAGCGGCGCTTCGACGAGAATCTCATCGACCGCCTGATGTCGGCGCGCCACGACGTCGGGGTGCTCGATGCCGACTATTCGGACACGATGGGCCATGCCGGCGCCGTGGTGCTGCATGCCAATGGCACGCTGGAAGGCGGCCACGACCCGCGCGCCGACGGCGGCGCGGCGGGGGTGTGAGGTCCCGTCGTTCCCGGGCGCTCGCCGTTCACCGTCATTCCGGGGCGCACCGAAGGGCCGAACCCGGAATCCAGCGGCGTTTCGTCGTCATTCCGGGGCGCGGCCGAAAGGCCGCGAGCCCGGAATCCAGCGATACATGAGGGCCTGGCTGGATTCCGGGTCCCCGCCTGCGGCGCGCCCCGGAATGACAGTAGAAAATAGTCCTTGACTGTTATTCCTACGATAGGATAGGCTTCATCCGTTCGGCCCGGCCGGGGACGTCATCTAGAGACGTCTTGATGACGGGGCAGGATGTGGCGCCTGCGGGCGGGGCTCGTAACCCCGCTCCCGGGAGGCCGCGGGTAGCCGTCCGGGCCCACTACGGGGCTCTGCCTTCAATGGCTGGACGGGGGTTCGGTGAAGGCGGGCGAAAGCCTGCCGGAGGTCGATGTCCTCTCACAAGGAGGCTCGATCGCTGACCGGCCGCCGGAAGTTACGGCCCCGCGGACAGAAATCGCCACCATGGAGCGCCGCGGGGCGCAGGCCTTTCTCCGATCGCAAGGAGGGGCCGGCACCGCAAGGTGCATCTGTTCGGGCGCCTCGCGGCGCTTCATTCCCTCGGCATGTGCCGAGGGTCGAAAGAAGAAGGCAGGCCGCCCCGGGCCTTAAAGAACAGGGGCGATCAATCACGACCGCTGTTTGACAATTGAAGAGCTTGTTTTATGTCGTCCCCGCGCAGGCGGGGACCCATAACCACCGCGCTCGCGATTAGGATGGCGCGGTGGCTATGGGTCCCGGGTCTCGCTTCGCTCGCCCGGGACGACACTGAAACACTATCACGTTCTAGTATTCACCCTGCCGGCTGCTACCTGTTGCCGCATGTCGCACGACCATTCGCATCCCCAAAATCACGATCAAGCTCACGCTCATTCGCACAGCCACGGTATCGGCGGGCATCATCATGCGCCGCCCGATTTCGGCCGCACCTTCGCGATCGCCACCGGCCTCAACGTCGTGCTGGTCGTCGCGCAGTTCGGCTTCGGCCTGTGGGCCAATTCGCTGGCGCTGATCGCCGACGCCGGCCACAACCTCAGCGACGTCATGGGGCTGGTGCTGGCCTGGGTCGCCTTCGCCGTCGCCAGGTGGCGGCCCTCGAGCGGCTACACCTATCAGATGGGCGCCGCCTCGATCCTCGCGGCGCTCGCCAACGGCCTGCTGCTTGTCGCCGCGGTCGCCGTCATCAGCTACGAGGCGATCGAGCGCCTCGCCGACCCGCAGCCGGTGGCGAGCGGCACGGTCATGCTGCTGGCCGCGCTCGGCGTCGCCGTCAACGGCGTCTCGGCCTGGATGCTGAGCCACGGCAGCAAGTCCGATCTCAACATGCACGGGGCCTTCCTGCACATGGTGGCGGACGCGGCCGTGTCGGTCGCGGTCATTGCCGCCGGCCTCGGCATCTGGCTCACCGGCTGGCAGTGGCTCGATCCCGCCGTCAGCCTGCTGATTTCCGTGGTGATCCTGGTCGGTACCTGGCGGCTGCTGCGCGACTCGCTGCGGCTGACGCTCAACGCCGCGCCGCGCGAGATCGACCCCACCGTCGTGCGGGGCTACCTCGAAGGGCTGCCGGAGGTCGCCAGCGTGCACGACCTGCACATCTGGGCGATGAGCACGACCGAGAACGCGCTGACGGCGCATCTCGTGACCCCGGCCGGGCATCCGGGCGACGCCTTCCTGCACGCGCTCGCCGGGGAATTGCAGCACCGCTACAAGATCGGTCACACCACCGTTCAGATCGAGGTCGTGGACACGGGCGCCTGCGCCACATCGTGTCACGCGGAAATCCTCCATTAGTCCTGTTCGGCGCTGCCGCCCCGTTTCCGCCGCAGACTGTGCTAAAGGTGGCGCCTATTCGGGCCGAATGCGGCCCTCGCACAGGAACCCCATGACCGGCTCCCGCTTCCTCGCTCTGCTGGCCGCCGTTTACGGCTTGTTGATTGTCGCCGAGCCGGCGCGGGCCCACCCCCATGTCTGGGTGACGATGCAGTCGGAGCTGGTCTACGCCCCCGACGGCACCATCACCGGCATCCGCCACGCCTGGTCCTTCGACGACATGTTCTCGGCCTTCGCCACGCAGGGCTATGAGAGCAAGGTCAAGGGCGAGTTCACGCGCGAGGAGCTGCAGCCCCTGGCGCAGGTCAATGTCGAGTCGCTGAAGGAATACGACTACTTCACCTATGTGAAGATCGACGGCAAGAAGGTGAAGCTCAAGGAGCCCGCGCCCGGCTATTACCTCGAATGGAAGGACGCGGTGCTGATCTTGCACTTCACGCTGCCCTTCGAGCAGCCGGTGAAGACGCGAGAGATGGTGGTCGATGTCTACGATCCGTCGATCTTCGTCGATTTCTCCTTCGCCAAGCAAAACCCGGCGAAGCTGGTCGATGCGCCCGCGGGCTGCAAGGCCGACGTCGCATTGCCGCGCGAGATGACCTTCGCCGAGGGCAAGGCGCTGAGTCAGGTTCCGGCCGATCAGCCCAATGTGGCGATGGCCATCGGCGCCGAATTTGCAAACAAGATACTCGTCCATTGTCCTTGAGTTCTGTCTGATCGATCGCGGGGCGGCGATCCGGGGAAACCTTCCAATGTCATGGTTCGCGCGGCGCTCCGCCTTCACGCAATCGCTTCTGATCGTCGTCATCGTTCTCGCCATTGCCGGCCTGATCGACGCGGCTTCGGCGGCGCCGTTCGGCGCTTCGGCGTCCGGTGCGCCGTCGCCGGTCGATGGTTTCACCGGCTGGATCCTGATGAAACAGGCCGAATTCTACCGCATGCTGTCGGGCGCGATCCGCGCCGCCAAGGCCGACGGCACGGCGGCCTTCGGGCTGATGGGCATCTCGTTTGCGTATGGCGTGTTCCACGCCGCCGGCCCCGGCCACGGCAAGGCGGTGATCTCGTCCTATCTCGTCGCCAACAACGAGACCTGGAAGCGCGGCATCGCGCTGTCCTTCATCTCGGCGGTGCTGCAGGCGGTGACGGCGGTGGCCATCGTCGCCGTGGCGGCGGTGCTGCTCGGCGCGACGTCGAAAGTCATGGGCGACACGGTGCGTATTATCGAGATCGTCAGCTACGGCATGATCGTGCTGATCGGGCTGCGGCTGGTCTGGGTCAAGGGCCGCGCCTTCCTGCGCGCGCTGGCGCCGCCGCAAGGGCCGCAGCTCGCGCATGCCCACGCGCATGGCGGCTCCCATGCGCACGGTCATCATGACCATGGCCACCATCACGATCATCATCACCACGCGCATGTTCACTCGGAAGCGTGCTCGCACGGCCATCATCACGGTCATGCGCACGACCACGACCATGACGAAGGCCACGCCTGGGGTCACGCCCACGCGCCGGAGCCGAGCGAGCTGACCGGCAAGCACTGGCTGCGGCGCGGCCTCGCCGCCGTTGTCGCCGTCGGCCTGCGGCCGTGCTCGGGCGCCATCATCGTTCTCGTTTTTGCCCTGGCGCAGGGCATCTTCTGGATCGGCATCGCCTCGACCTTCGTCATGGGCATCGGCACCGCCATCACCGTTTCGGCCATCGCCATGCTGGCGGTCGCAGCGCGTGGGCTCGCCGGGAAGATCGCGGCCAGCAAGGCCGGCGGCGGCATCCTGCTGCTGCGCGGCGTCGAGACTGCCGCCGCCCTCGCCATCGTCGCCTTCGGCGCGCTGCTGCTCACCGGCTACATGGTCAGCGAGCGCATGATCGGGGTGTGAGCTCCGCGCAAAATTGAGGCTACCATCGCCGAACAAGAATGGCGGGCCGCGCGCTTCGCCATTACCTAGGTGGTGAAGGAGCGCATCATGCCGGGCGACTTTCTCAAATCGATTGGTGTCGACCACCCGATCGTGCTCGGGCCCATGGCCGGCGGGGCGGGCTCCCCGGCGCTGGTCGCCGCGGTGTCGAATGCCGGCGGCCTCGGCTCCTTCGGCGCGGCGTATTTGGCGCCGCAGCAGATCCTCGACACGGCGAAGGAAATTCGCGCGCTGACGGGCAAGCCCATCGCGCTCAATCTGTTCGCCGGCGGTTACGAGCCGGATCGTGTGGTCGATGCCGGGCCGATGCTGGCGGTGGTGGCGAAGGCGCATGAGCGCCTCGGTCTTGCGCCGCCGGTGCTGCCGCCCAATCCGCCATCGCCGTTCGACGAGCAGCTCGCCGCGGTCATCGAAGCCGGGCCCGCGCTGTTCTCTTTCACCTTCGGCATTCCCTCGACCGATGCGATGGCGCGGCTGCGCAAGGCGGGCATTCCGACCTGCGGCACCGCCACGACCCTGGAGGAGGGCAAGGCGCTGGCCGACGCCGGTGTCGATGCCATCGTCGCGCAGGGCGAGGAAGCCGGCGCCCATCGCGGCACCTTCCTGCGCTCGGCCGAAGAATCGATGGTGCCGACGTTTCGACTCACCCGCGTCATTGCTTCGGCGACGAAGCTGCCGGTGTTCGCCTCCGGTGGCCTGATGGACGGCGGCGACATGAAGCGCGCCTTCGATGCCGGCGCGCAGGCGGCGCAATTCGGCACCGCGTTTCTGCTGTGCCCGGAGAGCGGCATCCCCGAGCCGTACCGCGCCGCGCTGCGCAAGCGCGAGGACACGACCGTCATCACGCGCGTCTACTCCGGGCGCGCCGCCCGCGGCCTGCGCAATCTGTTCATCGACGCATGCGAGGGCGTGCCGGTGCTGCCGTTCCGCCAGCAGAACGATCTCACGCGGCCGATGCGCACCGAGTCCGGCAAGAAGGGTTTGCCGGATTACATCTCGCTGTGGGCGGGGCGCGGCGTCACGCGCGCGCGGGAGCTGCCGGCGGCCGAACTGGTGCGCGCTCTAGTGATGGAAATCGGCGGGCGTTAGTTCGATCGGCTTGCCGTGCGGCGTGCGATCGCAGGCATGCTCCCAGGCATGGCGATAGTCGTGCTGCATATCGCGCGAGGCGACGCCTTTCTCGGCGACCAGCCGCTCCAGCGCCGCCAGCCAGTGATTGTAATAAGTGTCCCCGGTGTCTGGATCGCCCGCCGCCTGCGCGCGCCTGATCTCGTCGGACAAAGTCGCGGCCCATTCCGGCCAGGTGAACACGCCGCGCTCGTGCAGCGCCAGCGCCATGGCGAAAGCCTGCGCCTGCCACGGCTCCTTGAACACGGGGCCGTCGTCGTCCTGCGGCACGCCCGGCACTTCGCGGGCGGCGGCCAATGCTCCGGCGCGGTCCATCAGGCCTTCTCCAGATACGGTTCGAAGGCCTCGATCGACACCTTCAGCGTCGGGTCGGCATCGTCGCCCCACAAATCGCGGGCGTCGAACACCACCGTGTAAAGCCACTGCGGATGATCGCCCCGGAAGTGCGCATTGGTGTCGGGGAAAACATGGCAGCCATTGATGCGTTCGACCATACCGGTGTGGCCGCGCACATAGCGAGGCAGGCGCGTATGCGTCAGCGGATTGATGTTCTTCGCCCGCACGCTGTCGCCCGGCTTGAAGATGGCCGGACCCTGCGGCTCGCGGCCGAAGCTGCCGCGCACCGCGCAGCGCTTGACGTCATCGAGCGTGAATTTGCCGCGCGGCAGCGGCGGGCTCTGGTGCAGCGAATGGCCGGCTTCGAGTTCGTCGGTCCCGACCATGCTGCGCTCGACCAGCTGGTTCTCCACGGCGAGAAACCACTTCTTGTAATACGAGCTCGCGAGATAGACCTCGGGCGGCAGCGACTCGCGGGCAAAGCGCTGCGAGTCGATGTTGAGACCGCCATTGGCGCCCATGGCGCGCACCATGGCCATGACGCGCGCTTCCCATGCCTCGTGGAAGGTCGGCTCGTTGGCTTCCGGCTCGACCTTGCCGAAACCGTCCATGCCGCCCATGTCGTGAACGCCGTTCATGACAAAACATCCATGTCATGGACGCCGTTCATGACTTCAGCTCCGCCGGCTTCCTCGGCAGCCCCGTGCCGATCATGGAATCGCGGGTGACGAGTTCGGCGAGTTTGTCTTCGCTCCAGCCATCGGTGCCTTCGGGCCGCATCGGCAACACGATGAAACGGGTCTCGGCCGTCGAATCCCAGACGCGGATTTCGATGTCTTTTGGCAGCGTGACGCCAAAATCGGCGAGCACGCCGCGCGGGTCCTTCACCGCGCGCGAGCGATAGGGCGAGGCCTTGTACCACACCGGCGGCAGGCCGAGCATTTCCCACGGATAGCAGGAGCACAGGGTGCATACGACCATGTTATGGCGCTGCAGCGTATTCTCGACCGCGATCAGATGATCGCCGGTGCGGCTGACATGCCCGAGCGTGTTGATCGCCTGCGTGGCGTCGTCGAGCAGCGCCTGCCTGAAAGCGGGATCGGTCCAGGCCCTGGCGATCACGCGCGCGCCGTTGCGCGGGCCGATCTTGGTCTCGTACATCTCGACGATGGCGTCGAGCGCCTTGGGGTCGACGTAGCCCTTCTCGGTCAGGATCGTCTCCAGCGCGCGCACGCGCAGCTGGGTCTCCGACAGTTCGGAATGCTCGTGATCGTGGTCGTGGTGATGATGGTCGTGGTCATGTGCCATGGCCGCAGTCTAACGCGGCAATGGCCCTCGCGAAAGCTAGTCCCAAACGCCTTCGTGCAGTTCCGCCGCCTCGTCCTCCAGCAGCGGGCCGATGACCTCGACCTTGCGCTGGCCGGCGGCGAACACGGTGCGGCAGGGCAGGGACAAGGTCGGATTCTCGGGATGGTTGCCGGTGATGCTCTTGAGCCGCTCCTCCGACAGGCCATAGACGACGCGGCCGATGCCGGCCCAGTAGATGGCGCCCGCGCACATCGCGCAGGGCTCCGCCGAGGAATAGATGGTGCACTCGGCGAGTTCGTCAGGCTCGAAGGTTTTGCAGGCCATGGTGGCGAGCAGGCGTTCGGCGTGGCCGGTCATATCGCCGTCGGGCAGATAGCCGTTCTCGACCTCAAGCAGCACCTCGCCGTCGGCGTCGGCCAGCACGGCGCCGAACGGGTGGTTGCCGTTGTCCATGGCGCGTTCGGCGACATCGAAAGCGAGGCGCAACAGGTCGTCATCGGAGGTCGACATTCAAGGTGCTTTCAAAGGACTCCGGAGTCGCATGGCGCGGCGCCGGCTGCTATGACAGCATAGCATCATGAACCGGATCGCGGACACAATCGACAGCATCTCGGCGTTTATCGGCCGCGGTGTTGCATGGCTGGCACTGATCATCGTGCTGCTGCAATTCGCGCTCGTGGTGGCGCGCTACCTGTTCGGCCTCGGCTCGATCTGGGTGACGGAAAGCGTGGTCTACGGCCATGCTGCGCTCTTTCTGCTGGCGTCGGCCTGGACCTTGCGCAGCGGTGGCCACGTCCGCGTCGACATCCTCTATGCGGACGCCTCGCCGCGCGCTCGCGCGTGGATCGATCTCCTCGGTACGCTTTTACTGCTGATGCCTTTCGCGCTGGCGTTGCTGTGGCTGTCGCTGCCCTTCGCGGCGCGGTCCTGGGCGATCTTCGAACGGTCGCAGGAGGCGAGCGGCCTGCCGCTGGTCTTCGTGCTGAAGACGCTGCTGCCCGTCTTCGCCCTGATGCTGGCGCTGCAGGGCATCGCGCAGGCGATCCGCAGCGTTGCCGTGCTTCGTGCCGGGGAGCCGCATGTCGCTTCCTGAACTCTTTTCCATCCTGCTTGTCGTTGCGGCCGTGGCGGCGCTGCTGGTCGGCTATCCGGTGGCGCTGACGCTCGCCGGAGTGTCGCTGGCTTTTGCCATGCTGGGCGACGCCCTCGGTCTGATGAACGTTGCCATCCTCGGCGCGCTGCCCCAGCGTATCTATGGCGTCATGACCAATGACGTGCTGCTGGCGCTGCCGATGTTCATCTTCATGGGCGTGATGCTGGAGCAATCGCGCATCGCCGAGGAATTGCTCGAACGTGTAGGCCGGCTGTTCGGCCCGCTGCGCGGCGGCCTTGGCTACGCGGTGGTGCTTGTCGGCGCGCTGCTCGCCGCCTCAACAGGTCTTGTCGGCGCCACCGCGGTGACGATGGGTCTCATCATGCTGCCGTCGATGCTGCGCCACGGCTACGATCCACGGCTCGCTTCCGGCACCGTCGCGGCCTCGGCGACGCTGGCGCAGATCGTGCCGCCTTCGACGGTGCTGATCCTGCTCGGCGACCAGATCAACATCGCCTTCCAGTCGGCGCAACTCGCCAAGGGCTCGTTCGCGCCGGATGTCGTGTCGGTCGGCGATCTGTTCGCGGGCGCGCTGGGGCCGAGCCTGCTGCTGGTCGTGCTCTATCTTGCCTATATCGCTGTCGTCGCCTGGTTGAAGCCGTCGAGCGCGCCGGCCGTGACCGCGGCGGTTCTTCCGCGAGGCAGCCTTGTCGAGGTGCTGCTGGCGCCGGTGGTGCTGGTGGTCGCGGTGCTCGGCTCCATCCTGTTCGGCATCGCGACGCCGACCGAGGCGGCTTCGGTCGGCGCCGTCGGCTCGATTCTGCTGGCGTGGCGGCGCGCGCCGCTGTGGCCGATGCTGCGGCCGGTGGCCGAAAAGACGGCGCAGATCACCGCCATGATCTTCCTTATCCTGATCGGCGCGACCTTGTTCAGCCTGGTGTTCCGCGCGCTCGGCGGCGACGACATGGTGGCGCGCGCGCTCACGGATCTGCCGGGCGGCGCCAGCGGCGCGGTGCTGATCGTGATGCTGGCGGTGTTCCTGCTCGGCTTCGTCATGGACGCCTTCGAGATCATCTTCGTCGTCATCCCGATCGTGGCGCCGGCGCTGCTGATGTTGCCCGGCGTCGATCCGATCTGGCTCGGCATCATGATCGCGGTGAACTTGCAGACGTCGTACATGCATCCGCCGCTCGGGCCGACCTTGTTCTTCCTGCGCGGCGTCGCGCCGCCGGAAATCACGACGCGCCACATCTATGTCGGCATCATCCCGTTCGTCGCGATCCAGCTATTCGCGCTGGTGGTGTTGTGGTTCTGGCCGGCCCTTGCCACGGCGCTGCCGCACGCGTTTTATGGGCGGTAACAACACGAGGAACGTCCATGAAAGCCGCCGATATGTTCAGCCTCAAGGGCCGCGTGGCGCTGGTGACCGGCGCGTCGTCGGGGCTCGGCCAGCAATTCGCCCGTGCGCTCGCCGACAACGATGCGGCGGTGGCGCTGGTGGCGCGGCGCACGGAGCGCCTCGAGGCCTTCAAGGCGGAACTGGAACAATCGGGCGCACGCGCCATCGCCATCGAGGCCGATGTCACCGATGCCGCCGCGATGAAAGCCGCCTTCGACGCGGCCGAAAAGGCGCTCGGTACCGTCACGATCCTCATCAACAATGCCGGCGTGGCGCAGAAGCCGCTGCGCGCCATCGACGTCGGCGCCGAGGAATGGCGCCGCGTTCTCGATGTCGATCTCGACGCGGTATTCTACTGGGCGCAGGAAGGCGCGCGCCGCATGATCGCCGCCGGCAAACAGGGCTCGATCGTCAACATCGCCTCGGTGCTCGGTTTCGGCGTCGCCAAGGGCACGGCCGCTTACGCGGTGGCCAAGGCCGCCGTGGTGCAGGCGACGCGGGCGCTGGCCATCGAACTTGCCTACAAGGGCGTGCGGGTCAACGCCATCGCGCCGGGCTGGTTCGTGACCGAGATCAATGACACCTACCTCAACGGCGAGGCAGGGAACGCCATGAAGCGCGACATCCCGATGGGCCGCTTCGGCGACAAGGGCGATCTCGATGGGGCGCTGCTGCTGCTGGCGTCGGACGCCGGGCGTTACATGACCGGCGCCACCCTCGTCGTCGACGGCGGGCAGGTGGTGCAGCTTAAAGGATAAAGAGGAAACAGGATGGACTTCTCTCTCTCCCCCGAACACGAAGAGCTGCGCCTCAAGGTGCGCGCCTTCATCGCGCAAGACGTGCTGCCGCTGGAGAAGGATCCGGCGAATTTCGCCGAGCACGAGAATATCCCGCACGACCGGCTCGAGCCGGCGCGCGAGAAGGCGCGCAAGCTCGGCCTGTGGGCGCCGCAGTCGCCGAAGGAATATGGCGGCATGGAATTGCCGATGGTCGCCTGGGCCGCGATTTACGAGGAGGCGGCGCGCTCGATCTTCGGCCCGCTCGCCATCAACTGCATGGCGCCGGACGACGGCAACATGAACATGCTGCGTCTTGTCGGTACGCAGGCGCAGAAGGACAAATGGCTGGCGCCGATCGTCGCCGGCAAGGTGCGCTCGGCCTTCGCCATGACCGAACCGGCGCCGGGCGGCGGCTCCGATCCGACGATGATTCGCACCCGTGCCGAAAAGAAAGGCGGCAAATACGTCGTCCACGGCCGCAAGTGGTTCATCACCGGCGCCGACGGCGCGTCGCATTTCATCCTGATGGCGCGCACGTCGGACGACGCGCGCAAGGGCCTCACGGCGTTTCTCTATCACAAGGACCAGCCCGGCTGGCGCATCGCGCGCCGCATCGGCATCATGGGCCCTGAAGAGCATGGCGGCCATTGCGAACTCGAATTCGACGGGCTGGAGATTCCGGAAGAGAATGTGTTGCTCGGTGAAGGCGAAGGCCTGCGTCTGATGCAGGTGCGGCTGGGGCCGGCGCGACTGACGCACTGCATGCGCTGGACCGGCTGGGCCAAGCGCTGCATAGAAATCGCGCAAGAGTACATTGCCAACCGCGAAGGCTTTGGCATCAAGCTCGCCGATCGCGAGAGCGTGCAGATCAAGCTCGGCGAGGTCGCGCAGCAGATCCAGATCGCGCGGCTGCTCACCATGCATGCCGCCTGGATGCTCGATCAGGGCGGCCGCGCCCGGAAGGAAGTGTCGATGGCCAAAGTGCATGTCGCCAATGCGCTGCATCAGGCCGCCGACGTCGCGATCCAGTTGCAGGGCGCGCGAGGTTTCTCCAAGGACACCATCGTGGAGTGGATCTATCGCTATGCCCGCTCGGCCAAACTGGTCGATGGCGCGTCCGAAGTGCACATGATGGTGCTCGCCAAGTTCATGCGCGAGGAAGGCCAGGACTTCTGGCAATGGGGTCCGGGCGAGGGGCGGCGCAACGCGCGGTAAGGGGCGGACGAAGCCGCGCGCGGACCTGTGAATTCGGCTAGAGTGCGCACTCTGCCGAATCATGGGGCCTCTGGATGTCCGTCGTGCCCGTGCAGCCCGGCCTGTCCTATGCCGCGACCGGTACGCGTCCGGAGCCGACGGTCGTTGTCGGCAATGGCGGCGGCGGCGTGGCATCCGCCGCTGCGGCGGCTTCGGCGGCGGGGCAGGCGCCGCCGCTCGATCCCTTGATGGCGGCCTTGTCGCAGGCGCTCAGCGCCGCCGCCGCGCGCCAGAACGGGCTGGCGCCGTTGTTCGCCAATCTCACGGCGCTGATCGGCCGCAGCGACCTGCCTGAATCGGTCGGCAACGCCGCACAGACCCTGCTCAATCTGCAGCTCTCCAGCACGGCGATCGAGGGCGGCACTTTGCACCAGGCCATCGCCCGCTCCGGCCTTTTTGCCGAAGCCGCGCAGGCCAGCGGCCGCACGCCCGTCACCGACATCAAGTCCGCGTTGCGGGGTTTGCGAACCGCGCTGCAAGGCCTGGTCGATGCCATGCCAGCGCCTGCCCAGGCCGCAGCGCGGCCCCTGCCGGGCTCTGTCGCGGCGCAGGGAGCAACGCCTGCGACGCCGCCCGGCATGGCGGCCGTCGTGGCGGAATCGAGCGTTCGCCAGGTGGCGATGGCGATGCTGTCTGAAACCGAGACGATGCTCGCGCCCCCAAGCGCGGCCGCCGTAGGCCTGCGCGCGGGCGGCGTGCCGGCGGTGTCGGATAATCTCGAAACGCTTCTCGCGCAGCCCAGTTTGCCCGATGCCGTCCGTACCGCCGCGCAGGCTTTGCTCGGCCTGCGCTCCGGCGCCGCGCCGCAACTGCCCGGCGCTTCGTCGCTGCCGCTCGGCGTTCTGCTGCCCGATGCGGCGATGGCCGACGCCGCGGTCCGGGCGGCGGCGCAGGCCCTGCGCGATGCGCTCAAGGGCTTCCTCGGTGTCGATGGCGCGCCGCCGGAGGCGCGCACCTCGCCACTGCCGCCGCCGTTTCGCGGCGCGCGGCCGGAGGCGCAGCCACCGACGCCGCCGACCATTGCCGGCGCCGGTTTGCGCGAGGCGGCTGCGACGGTTCTCACGCAAACCGATGCCGCCATCGCGCGCCACGTCATGCTGCAGATCGCATCCCTGCCGGCGTCGCAGCAGCCGTCCCATCCACCGGACGATCACTCCGTGCGTCTGGTGTTCGACATTCCGCTGGTCACGCCGCAGGGCACGTCGGTGATGCAGTTACAGATCGAGCGTGACGCGCCGCAGCACGAGGCGCAGGCGCCGGTGTGGAGCGTGCGTTTCGCCATCGACATGGAGCCGATCGGCCCCGTGCGCGCCCGGGTGGCGCAGATCGGCGGCAAGACCAGCGTGACTTTGGTCGCGGACAAGCCGGCCAGCGCCGCCGCGCTCCAGCAGGACCTCGGCTCGCTCAAGGCCGCGCTGGCGCAAGCCAATCTCGAGCCCGGCGATCTGCATTGCCTTGGCCGCGATCAGACCAGGGTCACGGCGCCGCAAGGCCAGTTCGTGAACCGCGCCTCATGAGCGGACAACTTCCCCAGAAACCGCCGCTCGCGGTCGCACTGGAATACGACCACGAAACGACGCCGCGTGTCACTGCCATCGGCCAGGGCGACATCGCCGAGAAGATGCAGGACCTTGCGCGCCATCACGGCGTGCCGCTCGTCGAGAATCCGCAACTGGCCGCGGCCTTGTCGAAACTGCCACTCGACCAGGAAATTCCCGAGCAGCTCTATCGCGCCGTCGCCGAGGTGCTGTCCTATATCCTGCGTACCTCGGGTAAACTGGGGGCGGCCAAATGATCGCGGCAATCTCCGCTCATTCCCGCGAAAGCGGGAATCCAGAAAGCCAGGACTAGGTCCCCGCTTTCGCGGGGACGAGCGGGTTGGTCATTTGCACTCGACATTGACGTCGACGCGGCGGTTGGCCATCTCGATCTTGTTGTCCGGCGTCCATACCGCGAGATTGCGCTCGCCCCAGGCCACTTCCTTGACTTCGACGCCGGGCAGGGCCGAACGCAGACCGTTGGCGACGATCTGCGCGCGCTCGCGCGACACCGCCAGATTGACCTTGTCGCTGCCGAGCGTGTCGGCGTAGCCGGCCACGGTCACAACGCAGTTCTTGCGTTCGCCGATGAACGTCTTGAGATCGGCGGCCAGCTTCTGCGTCTGTGTATTGGCGTTGGCGGAGCGGTCGAAGCGCACCGACAATCCGGCCGGCGCCGCGGCGGCAGGGCCTGCGGTCTGCGGCATGTAGACGACGACCAGCTCGCGCTCGGGCGCGGCCCTGGTGGCCTCCATCTGAGAGGTGTCCTTGGCCGCGGTGGAGGTCGGCGTGCTCAGCGCGGCCAGCGCCGCCTTCTGCGCCTCGGTCGTGACCTTGATGCTGTCGACCGACACCGCGATCCGTTGCAGGACCTGCTCCTGCGCGGTGGTCGCGGCTTTGAGGTCGCCGACGCCGCCGGAGGCGGACTTGATATCGGTGAGGGTCTTTTCAGTGGCTTCGATTTTGGCGGTGAGGGCGGCCAGCGATTTGTTGGTGGCGTCGAGCTTGGCCGAGAGCGCGTTCAGGGCGGCTTCCGGGCCGCCGGCGGCCGGCGTCTTGGTCAGATCGGCGATTGCGGCGCTGGTCTTGTCCACTTTGGTGTTGAGTGCCTCGATCTGCGTCAGGAATTTCGTGCGCTCGGTCGCGGTCGAATTCCACATGACGAATGCGGTGCCTGCGACCGCCAGAACCGTCCCCAGAACGGCCGATGTGCCCGCCGCCAGTGCTTCCCCAGCCATCGCAATCCCCCGTGTTGTGCTCGCCTCTTTTGCAAAAGTTTATACGGCTGCGGCCCCGGCGCAATGATGGGCCGCCGCGGTCTTGCAGCGTCGAGGGGTCGCGGTGGCCTTATCGTTAGAGCGACCTGAAATCACATCCATGGTCCGGAAAACTGCGTAACGACCGGCGTGGTAGAAATTTCCTTTTAGAGCGGCACCAGAAAACGAAATTGACCCGCAAGTTCCGGGGGATAGGCTGTTCCAACCGGTTTTGCCTCGCGCCTCGAGTGCCTATATGAAGGGGACGCGAGAAGCCGGTAACGTATTCAAGCCAGTGACGGCGTGGGCCGGAAGGCCCGGCGGGAGGCCATTCAATGACGCTCCGACCGGTCAGCCTCGACGACAAATACGACCTGAACCAAACCCACGTCCTTGTGACGGGGTACCAGGCATTGATCCGCGCCATCCTCATGCAGAAGGAGCGCGATCGTCGCGCCGGCCTCAACACCGGCGGTTTCCTCACCGGCTATCGCGGCTCGCCGCTTGGCGGCCTCGATCAGCAGTTCATGCGCGCGAGCAAGCATCTGGCCGGCGCGGATGTTCAGTTTCAGCCTGGGCTCAATGAGGAACTTGCCGCCACCGCGCTGTGGGGCACGCAGCAGGCCGAACTGCGGGGCGAGGGCAAGTTCGATGGCGTGTTCGGCCTCTGGTACGGCAAGGGTCCCGGCGTCGATCGCTCCGGCGACGTCTTCCGTCACGCCAATCTCGCCGGCTCGTCGAAGCACGGCGGCGTGCTCGCCTTGATGGGCGACGACCACACCGCCGAATCCTCGACCACGGCACACCAGTCCGAATTCCATTTCGTCGACGTCATGATCCCGATCCTGAACCCGGCCGGCGTTCAGGAGATCGTCGATTACGCCCAGCTCGGCTGGGCGATGTCGCGCTACACCGGCTGTTGGACCGCACTCAAGTGCATGCACGACACGGTCGAATCGACCGGCGTCATCGACGGCAGCCTCGAGCGTCTCCAGATCGTGACGCCGACCGATTTCGTTATGCCGGAAGGCGGCCTCAACATCCGCCTCGTCGATACCATCCTTGGCCAGGAAGCGCGGCTGCACGACTACAAGCGCGACGCCATGCTCGCCTTCGTGCGCGCCAACAAGATCAACAAAATGATCACGACCGGCGGACGCGTGCCGAAGATCGGCATCATCTCCACCGGCAAATCCTATCTCGACGTCCGTCAGGCATTCGACGAACTCGGCATCGACGAGATCAAGTGCAACGACCTCGGCATCCGCCTGTTCAAGATCGGTTGCCCGTGGCCGATCCCGCGCGAAGAGCTGGTCGAGTTCGCCCGCGGTCTCGATCTCATCATCGTCGTCGAGGAGAAGCGCTCGCTCATCGAAGTGCAGGTGCGCGAAGAGCTTTACGGCATGCCGAATCAGCCGGTGTGCATCGGCAAGAAGGACGAGAACGGCAACTGGCTGTTCCCGGTCAAGGGCGCGCTCGATCCCAACGACATCGCGATCTGCATCGGCGAGCGTGTGCTCAAGCATGTCGGCGTCAACGATGAGATCGCCGCGCATGTGGCGCGGCTCAAGGGCGCGCAGCGCGCGCTGGCGGAAACCGGCGACGTTGCCCTTCGTGTGCCCTATTTCTGCTCGGGCTGTCCGCACAACACCTCGACCCGCGTGCCGGAAGGCGCGCGCGCCTATGCCGGCATCGGTTGCCATTTCATGGCGCAGTGGATGGAGCGCAAGACGCTTGGCTTCACCCAGATGGGCGGCGAAGGCGCCAACTGGATCGGCGAGGCGCCGTTCTCCAAGCGCGATCACGTCTTTCAGAACCTGGGCGACGGCACCTACAATCACTCCGGTTATCTCGCCATCCGCGCCGCGATCGCCTCCGGCGTGACGATGACCTACAAGATTCTCTACAACGACGCGGTGGCAATGACCGGCGGCCAGCACCACGAGGGTGGCCTGACCGTTGAGCAGATTGCCGCGCAGGTCGCCGCCGAAGGCGCCAAACGCGTTATCGTCGTGTCCGACGAGCCGTGGAAATATCCCAAGGACACCGTGTGGCCCAAGGGTCTGACGCTACATCACCGCGATGAACTCGACACGCTGCAGCGGCAGCTCGCCGAGGTGCCGGGCGTCACCGTGCTCATCTACGACCAGACCTGTGCCGCCGAGAAGCGCCGCCGCCGCAAGCGCGGCACGTTCCCGGACCCGGACAAGCGTGTCGTCATCAACGACCTCGTCTGCGAGGGCTGCGGCGATTGCGGCGTCAAGTCGAACTGCGTCTCGGTGCAGCCGCTGACCACCGAATGGGGCCGCAAGCGCACCATCGACCAGTCGAGCTGCAACAAGGATTTTTCCTGCGTGAAGGGCTTCTGCCCGTCTTTCGTGACGGTGCATGGCGCAAAGCCGAAGAAAGCCGACGCGATTGCGGAGCCGGCGGACTGGACGGCGCTGCCGTCGCCGAGCGTGCCGCTGATCAACCACCCCTACGGCATCATTGTCACCGGCGTCGGCGGCACCGGCATCGTCACCATCGGCGCCATCATCGGCATGGCAGCACATTTGGAGGGCAAGGGCGTCGGCATCATCGACATGGCTGGCCTCGCGCAGAAGGGCGGCGCGGTCTACAGCCACATCCGCATCGCCAATAATCCGGACGATATCCACGCCATCCGCGTCTCGGCGGCCGGCGCGGATCTCGTGCTCGGCGGCGATATCGTCGTCGTCGGCAACAAGAAGGTGCTCAGCGCCGTCAAGACCGGCAACACGCGGATGATCGTGAACACCGCCGAATTCCTCCCCGGCGATTTCACCCGCAACGCCGACTTCTCGCTGCCGACCGAGCGCATCAAGCGCGCCGTCGTCTCGGCGGCGGGCCGGGACAATAGCCACTTCATCGACGCCTCGCGGCTCGCCACGGCGCTGCTCGGCAATTCGATCGGCGCCAACATGTTCATGCTCGGCTACGCCTATCAGAACGGCGCGTTGCCGCTGTCGCCCGAGGCGATCGAAAAGGCGATCGAGATGAACGGCGAAGCCGTGAAGATGAACATCCAGGCCTTCCGCTATGGCCGGAGAGCCGCGGTCGATCCGGCGGCGCTGGAGAAGCTGATCTCGCCGGCGCCGACCGAAAACAACGACTCGCTCAAGCTGTCGCAGAGCTTCGGCGAGACGGTGGAGCGCCGCGTCGCGTTCCTGACCGTCTATCAAAGCGCGCGCTATGCCCGCCGCTATCGTGCCGCGGTGGACAAGATTGTCGCCGTCGAAGCCGAGAAGGCGCCGGGCCAGAGCGCGCTCTCGGAAGCCGTCGCGCGTTATCTGTTCAAGCTGATGGCCTATAAGGACGAATACGAAGTCGCGCGCCTCTATACAGACACCGGCTTCATCGAGCGTGTGAAGGGCCAGTTCGCGCCGGGCGACCTGCGCTTCGAATTCCATCTCGCGCCGCCGATTCTGGCCAAGCACGATCCTTCGACCGGCGAGCCGAAGAAGATGACGTTCGGGCCATGGATGCTGAAGGCCTTCGGCGTGCTGGCCAAGTTCAAGGTCCTGCGCGGCACCCCGCTCGACATCTTCGGCTATACCGAGGAGCGCCGTACCGAGCGCAAGCTGATCGCCGAATATCTGGCCAAGCTCGAAACGCTGGCCGCCGACCTGACGCCGGCCAACTATCCGGCCGCGGTGGCGATCGCTTCGATCCCAGAGAAGATCCGGGGCTACGGCCCGGTCAAGGCGCGGCACCTGAAGATCGCGCAGGCGGAAGAGCAGGGGCTGTGGGAGCAGTTCCGCTCCGGCGCCACTGCTTTCCTGAAGGCGGCCGAATAATCGGCGGCCGGGTAGCGTTGTCGCGGACGGCCGTCCGCGCGCGAACGCTGCTTGGTGGCCGCGCCGATCGGGGCCATACTGGTTTTTACGCAACCGACGGCCCGCGCTCAAGGACATCGCTTCGTGATTTCAGCCGATCATCTGCGGCGTATTGCGTTCTGGTCGCGCGAGCTGCCCGACCAGGAGTTCGAGCGCGCGCGCCGCGGTATCGTCGAGAAGTCGTATGCCAAAGGCGCCTATGTCTTTCACCGCGGCGACCGCTTCGACGCCTGGACCGGCGTCTCGGAGGGCTTGCTGAAGATCGCCGCCGTGTCGCGCTCCGGCAAGGCCGTGACGCTCGCCGGCATGCGCACCGGTGGCTGGTTCGGCGAGGGCACCGTGCTCAAGAACGAACTGCGTCAGTACGATCTGGTGGCGCTGCGCGACAGCCGGCTGGCGCTGATGGAGCGCGCGACCTTCACCTGGCTGGTCGAGAACAGCGTCGGCTTCAATCGCTTCCTGGTGCGCCAGCTCAATGAGCGGCTCGGTCAGTTCATCGCCTTCGTCGAATATGACCGCAGCCTCGACGCAACGGCGCGGCTGGCGCGCAGCATTGCCTGGCTGTTCAACCCGGTTCTGTATCACGAGCCGGCCGCGCATCTGGAAATCTCCCAGGAAGAAGCCGGCCTGTTGTCCGGCCTGTCGCGGCAGATGGCGAACAAGGGCCTGCAGACCCTGGAAAAGAAGGGCCTGCTGCGCATCGAGCATGGCGGCATCACCGTGCTGGATGCGGAACGGTTGGCGCGCTACGGCGCCTGAAAAATCCGGATTGGTGCGAAAGGGATTGTGCGGCGCGACATAAAAGTCGGAATCCCTGTGCACCTAGCCAACAAGGACCCGTCTTGTCTGTCAAGCGGCGTGTTCTCCGCGCCGATGTTTCGCTTCACACTGCGCTGCAAATAGACGAGTCGAACTGGAAGACTTCGCAAGGCAGCGGAACGGGTTAGACCCCGCGCCTCAGCCGGCTACCGGGCGGCCGATGGCTTGACCGGGGGCAGGCGGTGTTTTCATATCGACCGCAATAAAGGGCCCCCAGAAGGGCTTGAGGGGAAATGCGACCGCGGCGACGAGCCGTCACGCGGCATTTTGGAGGTCCGGCTGTGGCGAGTACGGCCGATACGCGCGATACGTTTCCGAAGCTTCTAGTTCGTAACGCCCGCGATTTCGGGGCGCGTCCGTCCATGCGCCACAAGGATCTCGGCGTCTGGCAGAGCTGGACCTGGGCCGAGGTCCTCGACATCGTGCGCGCCTACGCGCTCGGCCTGTCGCGGCTCGGCGTCAAGCGCGGCGACACCGTCGCCATCGTCGGCTCCAACCGGCCGAAGCTGTACTGGTCGATCGTGGCGGCGCAGACGCTCGGCGCGGTCCCGGTACCGGTCTATGCGGATGCCGTCGCCGACGAACTGGCTTTCGTGCTCCAGCATGCCGATGTGCGCTTCGCCGCCGTCGAGGACCAGGAGCAGGTCGACAAGATCCAGTCGGTCATGGACCGCCTGCCAAACCTCGAATGGCTGGTTTATGACGAGCCGCGCGGCTTGCGCGACTACGACCACAGCCGGCTGCGCTCGATGGAGGACGTCATCGCCGATGGCCGCAAGGCGCTGGCCGCCGACCCCAGGCTCGGCGACTGGCTGGACGGCGAGATCGCCGCGACCAAGGGCTCCGATCCGTCGATCATTCTCTATACGTCGGGCACCACCGGCACCTCGAAGGGCGTGGTGCTGTCGGGCGAGCGTTCGATCACCGCCGCGACCGACACGGTCAAATTCGACCATCTCGACGAGAACGACGTCGCGCTCGCCTACCTGCCGCTGGCCTGGGTCGGCGACCACTACCTCAACTTCGCGCAGGGCATGGTGGCGGGCTTCTGCATGGCCTGCCCGGAAAACGCCGAGACGGCGATGGCGGACTTGCGCGAGATCGGCCCAACCTTCTACTTCGCGCCGCCGCGCACGCTCGAAGCCTTGCTCACCCGCGTCATGATCCGCATGGAGGACGCGAGCGCGATCAAACGCAAGCTGTTCCACTATTTCATCGGCGTCGCGCGGCGCTATGGCGAGCGCATCCTCAACGGCGAGAGCGTGCCTCTGACCGGCCGCATTCTGTACGGCATCGGCAACCTGCTGGTTTACGGCCCGCTCAAGAACGTGCTCGGCTTCTCGCGGGTGCGCACGGCCTACACGGCCGGCGAGGCGATCGGGCCGGACCTGTTCGCCTTCTACCGCTCCATCGGCCTCAACCTGAAGCAGCTCTACGGCCAGACCGAGGCCTTCCTCTACGTCACCTGCCAACCCGATGGCGCCATCTATTCCGACACGGTCGGCCCGGCCGCGCCGCATGTCGATATCCGTATCGCCGACAACGGCGAGGTATTGTTCAAGTCGCCCGGCATGTTCACCGGATATTTCCGCGACGAGGCCAAGACCGCCGAGGTGCTGACGCCGGACGGCTATGTGAAGACCGGCGACGCCGGCTTCTTCGACGACAAGACCGGGCAGCTCAAGATCATCGACCGCGCCAAGGACGTCGGCAAGCTCAAGGACGGCACCTTGTTCGCGCCGAAATACATCGAGAACAAGCTCAAGTTCTTCCCCAATATCCGCGAGGCGGTGGCCTACGGCGATGGCCGCGACTTCGTCACGGTGATGCTGAACATCGACCTGACCGCCGTCGGCTCATGGGCCGAGCGCAACAATGTCGCTTATGCCTCCTATCAGGAACTCGCCGGCCACCCGATGGTCTACAACATGCTGGAGAAGAACGTCGCCGAGGTGAACCGCTCGCTGGCCGCGGACAAGATGATGGCCGGCGCGCAGATCAGGCGCTTCCTCATCCTGCACAAGGAGCTCGATGCCGACGATGGCGAACTCACGCGCACCCAGAAGGTGCGCCGCGGCTTCGTCGCCGAGCGCTACGCGCCGCTGATCACCGCGCTCTATGACGGCTCGAGCGAGGCTGACATCTCCACCGAGGTAACGTTCGAGGACGGCCGCAAGGGCGTCATCAGCGCCCGCGTCAAGATCCGCGACATGACGGTCGTTCCTGCCGCGGCGATGGAGAAGGCGGCATGAGAGCGCCCGACGATTCACTGAAGACCCGCATCGGCGACGTGCTGCTCGCGGTCGAGGACGTGTCGCTGGCGTTCGGCGGCGTCAAGGCGATCAACGGCGTGTCCTTCGACATCCGTCAGGGCGAGATCCGCGCCATCATCGGCCCGAACGGCGCCGGCAAGACCTCGATGCTCAACGTCATCAACGGCTTCTACCATCCGCAGCAGGGCCGCATCACCTTCAAGGGCAAGACGCGCAGCCGCATGCGGCCCCACGAGGCGGCGTCCGGCGGCATCGCCCGCACCTTCCAGAACGTGGCGCTGTTCCGCGGCATGTCGGCGCTCGACAACATCATGGCCGGGCGCACGCTGAAGATGAACGTCAACTTTTTCTGGCAGATGTTCCGCCGCGGCCCGGCAATGCGCGAGGAAATCGAGCATCGCCGCTTCGTCGAGGAGATCATCGACTTCCTCAAGATCCAGGACATCCGCCGCACGCCGGTTGGCCGCCTGCCTTACGGCCTGCAGAAGCGCGTCGAGCTCGGCCGCGCGCTGGCGATGGAGCCGGAGCTGCTGCTGCTCGACGAGCCAATGGCCGGCATGAACCTCGAAGAGAAGGAGGACATGTCGCGCTACATCCTCGACGTCAATGAGTATTACGGCACCACGATCGCGCTGATCGAGCACGACATGGGCGTGGTCATGGACCTGTCGGACCGCGTCGTCGTGCTCGATCACGGCGAGAAGATCGCCGACGGCACGCCGGACGAGGTCAAGCGCAATCAGGCGGTGATCGACGCCTATCTCGGCGTGGCGCACTGAGGGCAGACGATGGACATCCTCTACAAGATCTTCATCGACCCCTTCATGCAGATGGGCGGCGCGCCGGATCTGCTGGTGCAGACATTGTGGGAAGGCCTGGTCGCCGGCATGCTCTATGCGCTGATCGCGCTGGGCTTCGTGCTGATCTTCAAGGCCTCCGGCGTATTCAATTTCGCGCAGGGCATCATGGTGGTGTTCGCGGCGCTCACTCTCGTCGGCGTCTATGACCTGCTGAGGGGCGCCGGTGTGCCGTCGGGCTGGCTGGCGGCGTATCTCGCGCTTGCCATTGCGCTCGGCGTCATGGGCATTCTGGCCTTCGCGGTCGAGCGCGTGGTGCTGCGGCCGCTGGTCAACCAGCCCGACATCATCCTGTTCATGGCGACCTTTGGGCTCACTTATTTCCTTATCGGCTTCGGCGAGTTCGTGTTCGGCGGCAATCCCAAGCGCATGATCGCCGGCGAACTGAACCTGCCGAGCGGCGCGGTCGAGTTCAAGATGGCGGGCGGTTTCGTTGCCATGCAGAAGATCGACATCGCCGCCGTGCTGATCGTGTCGGTGATGGTGGCGGGGCTGAGCTTCTTCTTCCAGCGCACCCGCATCGGCCGGGCGCTGCGCGCGGTTGCCGACAGCCACAAGGCGGCGCTCTCGGTCGGCATCTCGCTTGAGCAGATCTGGGTCGTGGTCTGGTTCGCGGCCGGTATCGTCGCGCTGACGACCGGCATCATGTGGGGTGCGCGCTCCGAGGTGTCGTTCTCGCTGCAGATCATCGCGCTCAAGGCGCTTCCGGTGCTCATCCTCGGCGGCTTCACATCGATTCCGGGCGCCATCGTCGGCGGCCTCATCATCGGCATCGGCGAGAAGCTCGGCGAGTTCTACTGGGGTCCGCTGCTCGGCTCCGGCATCGAAAGCTGGCTGGCCTACTTCATTGCGCTGCTGTTCCTGCTGTTCCGGCCGCAGGGCCTGTTCGGCGAAAAGATCATCGAGCGGATATGATTCAGAACGCGCACCTCGTGGCTGTCATTCCGGGATGCGAGCGAAGCTCGCGGGCCCGGAATCCATACGCCGCAGCAGGGAATATGGATTCCGGGCTCGCGCCTGCGGTGCGCCCCGGAATGACGGAGATTTAAGCGATGCTTTACCGCGAGGCAGGCCAGTTCAAGACGAACTACGTCGACGATCAGGCGGTGTTTCCGATCCGCCAGGATCGCATCGGCATCGCCGTCATCCTCGCGGTCGCCTTCGTCGGCATTCCGCTGTTCGGTTCGGACTTCTTCATCAGCGCCGTGATGGTGCCGCTCCTGGTGTTCTCGCTGGCGGCGATCGGCTTGAACATCCTCACCGGCTACACCGGGCTGCTGTCGCTCGGCACCGGCGGCTTCATGGGGGTTGGCGCCTTTGCCTGCTACAAGCTGACCACGATCTTCCCGGATGTTAACATCATCATCTGGATCCTGGTGTCGGGCTTCTTCTCCTGCGGCATTGGCATCCTGTTCGGCCTGCCGTCCCTGCGCATCAAGGGCTTCTATCTTGCCGTGGCGACGTTGTCGGCGCAGTTCTTTCTCGACTGGGCCTTCGTCCGTATTCCCTGGCTTGTGAACAACAACACCTCCGGCGCCATCGAGGTGCCGTCGCGCTATCTGTTCGGCATGCCTATCACGGGACCGATGGCGCAGCCGGAAGTGCGCTACCTTGTGGTGCTGTCCATCGTCGCGCTGCTGACTTTGATCGCGTCCAATCTGGTGCACGGCCGCATCGGCCGCAGCTGGATGGCGGTGCGCGACATGGATCTCGCCGCTGAGCTGATCGGTATCCGGCTTTACCGCACCAAGCTGCTGGCCTTCGCGGTATCGTCCTATTATTGCGGCGTGGCCGGCGCGCTGATGGTGTTCCTCTGGTACGGCAGCGCCGAGCCGGCGGTGTTCGGCATCGACCAGTCGTTCTTCATCCTGTTCATGGTCATCATCGGCGGCCTCGGCAGCCTGGTCGGCTCGTTCTTCGGCGCGGCGCTGATTTACGGCATGCCGATCATCCTGAAGGCCATCGTCGGACTGGTCGGCCTGCAGATTTCGCCGGCCACCGTCGAGCATCTGACTTTCATGGCCGTCGGTGGCCTCATCATCCTGTTTCTTATTATCGAGCCCGCGGGGCTCGCGCGACTTTGGCAGGTCGGCAAGCAGAAGCTGAGGGTCTGGCCATTCCCGTATTGAGAGTGCAGACTGAGAACCAAAATTCCGCCCGCGGGCGGGCACGCCATAACAAGCGGCGTGAAACCAGAGGGAGAGAAAGCCCATGCTAGGCTTGAGAAACATCAAGACGACCATGATTGCGGCCGCGCTCGTCGCGGGCACGGTCGCGACGTCGCCGCCCGCCACGGCACAGGAATCGATCTATGTGCCGCTGTTCACCTACCGCACCGGACCGTTCTCCGGTTCGGGCATCTACATCGCGGAAGGCATGCGCGATTATCTCGAGATGCTGAACCAGCGCGATGGCGGCATCGGCGGGGTCAAGCTGGCGCTCGAAGAGTGCGAGACTGGCTACGACACCAAGAAGGGTCTCGAGTGCTACGAGGCGGTGAAAGACAAGAAGCCGGTCGTCATCAATCCGTGGTCGACCGGGATCACGCTGCCGCTGATCCCGCGCGCCGCGGTGGACAAGGTGCCGGTGCTGTCGATGGCCTATGGTCTCTCGGCCGCCGCGATCGGCGACACCTTCCCGTGGATCTTCAACCCGCCGGCGACCTACTGGGACGGCGCCTCGATGATCCTGAACTACATCGGCGAGAAGGAAGGCGGCATCGACAAGCTCAAGGGCAAGACCATCGGCTACATTTATCTCGACGCCGGCTTCGGCAAAGAGCCGATTCCGCTGCTCGAGCAGTTAGCCAAGGACTACGGCTACACGCTGAAGCTCTATCCGGTCGCCGCGACCGAAATGCAGAACCAGTCGTCGCAGTGGCTCAACGTCCGCCGCGATCGGCCGGACTACATGATCATGTACGGCTGGGGCGCGCTGCAGCCGACCGCGGTGAAGGAAGCCGTCAAGATCAACTACCCGATGGACAAGTTCGTCTCCATCTGGTGGGCGAGCGAGGATGACGCCGCCGCCGGCGGCCCGCAGAGCAAGGGCTTCAAGGTGCTCAACTGGCACGCCGTGGGCGATAATCTCCCGGCCATCGCCGACATCAAGAAGCATGTCACCGACAAGAACCTGACGCAGACCGACAAGAGCCACATCGGCAAGGTTCTCTACAACCGCGGCATCTACAACTCGATGCTGATCGCCGAAGGTATCCGCAACGCGCAGAAGCTGAGCGGCAAGAAGGTGATTACCGGCGAGGACATGCGCCGGGGCCTCGAGACGCTCAACATCGACGCCGCCCGTTACAAGGAGATGGGTCTCGAAGGCTTTGCCGGCCCGGTCAAACTGACCTGCGCTGACCACAACGGCCACTTCGCGACCTACATGCAGGAGTGGGACGGCTCGAAATACGTCAAGGTCTCCGGCGATCTCAAGGCGAGCATGGACAAGGTCAGCCCGCTCATGAACGCCGCCGCCAAGGAGTACACCGAAAAGGCCGGTAGCTGGCCGAAGCGGACCGAGGCCTGCGACAAGGCGTCGTAACAAGAAAGACCCTCGTCCTGAGGAGCGCCGCAAGGCGCGCCTCGAAGGACGAGGCTCCCTGAGCAAACGCCCTCATCCTTCGAGACGGCGCTGTCGCGCCTCCTCAGGATGAGGGCCCCTCTCGAGAGCCCCCATGTCGATCGCCGAAACCACAGCGCCCGCGCCCGCGACGGAGAAGATCCTCTCCGTCAACAACATCGAGGTGATCTACGACCACGTCATTCTGGTGCTCAAGGGCGTGTCGCTCGAAGTGCCGAAGGTCGGTATCGTGGCGCTGCTCGGGGCCAACGGCGCCGGCAAGACGACGACGCTGAAGGCGATCTCCAACCTGTTGCATGCCGAGCGCGGCGACGTCACCAAAGGCTCCATCATCTTCGACGGCGCCGAGGTGCAGGACATGTCGCCCAATGATTTGGTGCGGCGCGGCTGCATTCAGGTCATGGAAGGCCGGCACTGCTTCGGCCATCTGTCGATCGAGGAGAATCTCCTGACCGGCGCCTTCACCCGGCGTGACGGCAAGGCCGCGATCAAGCGCGACATGGAGATGGTCTATGCCTATTTCCCGCGGCTGCGCGAACGCCGGAATTCGCTGGCGGGCTACACCTCCGGCGGCGAGCAGCAGATGTGCGCGGTCGGCCGCGCGCTGATGTCGCGGCCGAAGATGATCCTGCTCGACGAGCCGTCGATGGGTCTGGCGCCGCAGATCGTCGAGGAAATTTTCGAAATCGTGAAGGACCTCAACGCCAAGGAGGGCGTGTCCTTCCTGCTCGCCGAGCAGAACACCAACATGGCGCTGAAATACGCGACCTATGGCTACATTCTCGAGAACGGCCGCGTCGTCATGGACGGCGACGCCAAATCGCTGACCGAGAACGCCGACGTCAAGGAGTTCTACCTCGGTATCTCGGAAGGCCGCCGCAAGAGTTTCCGCGAGGGCAAGCACTATCGCCGCCGCAAGCGGTGGCTGGCGTGACGACGGGCCGGCCGCTACCATGACGCCATGGTTGTTCTTGGTGCACTCGTTCTCGTCGTCGTGTTCGGCGTTGTCTTCGGCCCGCAGCTCTGGGTCAAGCATGTCATGAAAAAGCACGCCGTCGATCGCCCGGACTTGCCTGGAACCGGCGGCGAACTGGCGCGCCATCTGCTTGACGAGGTCAGGCTCGGCCATGTCGGCGTCATGGCGACCGATGGCGGCGATCATTACGATCCGGGGGAGCGCGTCGTTCACCTGTCGCATGACAATTTCAACGGCCGGTCGGTGACCGCCGTGGTCGTGGCCGCGCACGAGGTCGGTCACGCCGTTCAGCACGCGCAGGAAGATCCGTCCTTCATGCGTCGGCTGGCGATGATCGGCAATCTGGCCTGGGTGGAGCGTGTCGCGATGGGCGTGCTGGTGCTGGCGCCTTTCGTCTTCGCGCTGTTCCACTCGCCCGCGCTCGTCGTCATCAACCTGCTGGCCGGACTCGCCATCCTGGGCATCGGCGTCGTCGTGCATGTCCTGACCTTGCCGGTGGAATTCGACGCCAGCTTCGGCAAGGCGCTGCCGGTTCTGGAGCATGGCCGCTATCTGCAGGAGCGGGATATCCCGGCGGCACGCAGCGTGTTGCGCGCCGCCGCGTACACCTATGTCGCCGCGGCGCTGGTGACGTTGCTCAATATCTTCCGCTGGCTGCGGCGCTGAGGGGGGAGGCTCGATGCCGGATCACTACGATGCTCTCGAAACCCGTGGCGCCGCGCTGCGCGACAGCGAGCAGTTCGCCGTCCTGCATGGCATCGTCGCCCATGCGATGAAAGCGCCGGGCTGGGCAAGGCATCTGGCCGGCATCGATCCGAAATCCGTCACCTCGCGCGAGACTTTGGCGAAGCTGCCGCTGCTGCGCAAATCCGACATCGCCGTGCTGCAGAAGGAGCATCCTCCCTTCGGCGGCCTCAATGTCACGCCGCCGGGCAAGGCGAAACGCCTGTTGATGTCGCCGGGGCCGATCTTCGAGCCTGAAGGCTATGGCGAGGATTGGTGGGGCGCGGCGCGCGCCTGTTTCGCCGCCGGCATGCGCGAAGGCGACATCGTCCATAATTCCTTCGCCTATCACCTGACGCCGGGCGGCTTCATTCTGGAGTCCGGCGCGCACAAGCTCGGCTGCGCCGTCATTCCCGGCGGCGTCGGCAACACCGAGCAGCAGCTCGAGGCCATCGCGCACTACAAGCCGTCGGCCTATATCGGCACACCGGACTTTCTCAAGATCCTGCTCGACGCGGCGCAGAAGGCCGGTAAGGACGCGTCCTCGATCAAGCGCGGCCTCGTCTCCGGCGCTGCTTTGCCCGGTTCGTTGCGCGAGGAGCTGCGGATGCGCGGCGTTCAGGTGCTTCAGTGCTATGCCACCGCCGAATTGGGCGTCATCGCCTATGAGACCGAGGCGATGGACGGCATGGTGGTGAACGAGCATGTCATGCTCGAAATCGTCCGGCCCGGCACCGGCGATCCGGTGGCGGAGGGCGAAGTGGGCGAGGTGGTCGTCACCTCATTCAATCCGGATTACCCGATGATCCGGTTGGCCACCGGCGACCTGTCGGCGATCATGCCGGGGCTCTCGCCCTGCGGCCGCACCAATCATCGCATCAAGGGCTGGATGGGACGCGCCGATCAGACCGCCAAGATCAAAGGCATGTTCGTGCATCCGAAACAGGTCGCCGAGATCGGCGCGCGGCATTCCGAACTCAAGCGGCTGCGCCTCGTGGTCGGCCGGCAGGCCGAGCAGGACACGATGACGCTGCTGGCCGAAGTGGCTGGCCTCGATGCTGCACTCGCGGCCGCGGTTGCCGCGACGCTGCAATCGGTGACCAAGCTGCGCGGCGAGGTGAAACTGGTGTCGCCCGGTTCGCTGCCCAATGACGGCAAGGTGATCGCGGACGAGCGGCCGGTCGGATAGCCGCCCGGTTCATCAACGTCCGGCGCGCGATATCCCGCCGCGGAACTCTACCCAGCAATGGCTGATCGGCGAATGAGCAGGGGCGTGCTTGCCGCGACATTATTTTAGGCTTAAAATAACCGCCAGAAGGCGGGGTTGATCAACCGCCCGCGGAAAATCGAGTATGGCCAGTTCCCCATCGCACACGCGTCGCCAGTCAGCACTGACGGCAATTTTCGATCTTTGCGGCTTGTTGTCTGCTCTTCTTCTGGGCGTCATCGTCGTCCTGGTGACTGCGGACATCGCCACCCGAAGTTTCCACCTCGCCAATCTGGCCTGGGTCAACGAGGTGACGGAGTATCTATTGACGTTTGCGACTTTCGTCGGCGCGCCATGGGTGTTGCACCATCACGGCCACGTCAATATCGACATCATCGTGACCAAGCTTTCGGCTTCAGCGCAACGCGCCTTGGCGCGAGCATGCGACACGGGCGGTCTGATCATTTCAGCGGTCCTCTTCTACGAGGCGCTTCGCGTGTTGCTCGGCAGCTATGCCGACGGCTCGATGGTTTTCAAGAATTTGATATTCCCCGAGTGGTACCTGACGACGCCGATCGTGTTTTGCTTCGCGCTTTGCATGATCGAGTTTGCCGGACGCCTCCTTGCCCGGCGAGAGGTCTTGTCATGAGCTGGGCGCTCGCCGGGTTGGGGCTGGGTTCCGCCCTGTTCCTGCTGTTTGCGATCGGGATGCCGGTGACGCTCGCCTTTTTCGGCGTCAACCTGGCGGGTGCCTGGGTGTTCCTCGGCGGCGAAGCGGGGCTGGAACAGCTCGTGCGCAATACCGGCGATTCGGTGAATTCGTTCGCGCTTTTGCCGATCCCTCTTTTCGTAATGATGGGCGAAATCCTGTTCCACACCGGTGTGGCCTACCGCTCGATCAACGCCATCGATCGACTTTTGCAGCGGGTGCCGGCGCGTCTTGCGGTCGTCTCTCTGGCAGGCGGTACAGTCTTCGCGGCCTTGTCCGGTTCGTCCATCGCCAATACGGCGCTGCTCGGCGGCACGCTGTCTCCGGACATGCTGCGCCGGGGTTACAGCCCGACGCTTTCTTTTGGCCCTGTCATGGCGGTTGGAGGCATTGCCGTGCTCATTCCGCCGTCGGCGCTGGCGGTGATGCTGGGCAGCCTGTCCGGCATTTCGATTTCCAAGCTGCTGATCGGCGGCATCGTGCCGGGTCTGCTGATGAGCGTCGCTTTCCTCGTATACATTCTCGTGAGCTGCTGGCTATGGCCCGATGTGGCGCCACGGGAGCGGGTCTATCCCGGCGGTGGTTTTCGCGAGCGTTACTGGCCCTTCATCCGCGACGTGATACCGCTGTCGCTGATCTTCGTCGCGGTTATCGGCAGCATGCTGAGCGGCCTGGCCACGCCGACCGAAGCCTCGGCACTCGGCGCGGTCGCCTCGCTCGTCGCCACGGCATGCTACGGCGCGCTAAGCGTGAAGACCTTGAAGACCTCGCTTCTGGAAACCGCCAAAGTGTCGGTTTCCATTCTTTTCATCATTGCGGCCTCAACCACCTTCTCGCAGATACTGTCGTTTTCCGGCGTCACGACGGGCGTCACGGAGGTCATTGGCAATCTTCGTCTCAGTCCGGACATGCTGGTGCTGGCGATGTTGGGATTGCTGCTGCTACTGGGTTGCGTCATCGATCAGGTGTCGATGATGCTCGTGACGCTGCCGTTCTTCATGCCGCTCGCCGCGGCCGCGAGCATTGACACGATCTGGCTCGGCCTGATGATGCTGGTCGCGATCGAAATCGGGCTGCTGACGCCGCCATTCGGCATTCTTCTGATGGTCATGCAGGGCGCGGCACCGCGCGGCACGCCGCTGGCGCAAATCTATCGCGCCGCATTTCCCTTCATCGTGATCGAAATCGCGGTGCTGGGGCTGATGTTCGCATGGCCGGCCATGGTCAACTGGCTGCCCGGACTGCTCGATTGACTGACGAACGCAACGCAATGAGGGAGTGGACGATGAATACACGAATGATACGGCTAGGTTTGGCGGCGCTGGTGTTTGGTTTTGCCGCGACCAGCGTCAATGCCGCAGAGGTGACGCTGAAGGCCGTTTCCGTTTTTCCAAAAGGAAACTTCTTTGCGCGGCATTTCGAAAGCTTTGTCGAGCGCGTCAATGCGCAAGGAAAAGGCAAGGTCCAGATCAGGTTGCTCGGCGGCCCCGACGCCATGCCGCCGCTGCAGGTCGGCAACGCTCTCAAGGGCGGCGTGATCGATCTGGCAAATACTACCGGTGTCTTCCATGCCAATCTGGTGCCTGAAGCGGTCGCATTGACACTGACCACGAAGCCGATAGCCGAACTGCGCAAGAATGGCGCCTACGATCTGATGAACAAGATCCATCAGGACAAGGCGCAGATCTATTGGCTCGGCCGCGACGCGCAACACATCCAGTATCATATCTATCTGACGAAGAAGCCGAACGATGCCGACTTCAAGGGCCTGCGTTTGCGTTCGGTGCCGGTCTACAACGCCTTCTTCAAGGCGCTCGGCGCCAATCCCATGACCATTGCTCCGGGCGAGGTCTATACCGCGCTTGAACGCGGCGTCATCGATGGCTACGGCTGGCCGATCGCCGGCGTGTTCGATCTCGGCTGGCAGGAACGCACCAAGGTGCGTGTCGATCCGGGTTTCTACGCGGTCGAGACCGGCATTTTCATGAGCCAGAAGAGTTGGAGCGCCCTCGATGCGGACCAGCAGGCCTTTCTGAAGGAGCAGATGGCCTGGCTTGAGGACCAGGCGAAGAGCTATGTGGCGGAAGGGAAGGCCGAGGCCGAAAAGCAGGATAAGGCCGGGATCGAGGTTTTGACCCTGCCGTCCGCCGACGCGGCCAAATTCATCGCCACGGCCAACGAAGCCGGCTGGGCCGCCATCCTCGCGGCCAGTCCGCAATACGGCGCCGAGTTGAAAAAGCTGCTGGCCGAATAACCTCCGGCAAGCTGGCTGCGTCGCGAACCCTCTCCCCCGTTACGCGGGGGAGAGGCGTGTGCGGCCTTGACCTCGTGCGCCATTTCCCGCTGATTAGCGGCGCATGACCGACGTTCACAATCCCCATTTGCCGCCCGATCACCCCAAGATACCGCCGCGCCGCATCGGCGTGCTGCTGGTCAATCTCGGCACGCCTGACGCCACCGACTACTGGTCGATGCGCCGTTATCTCAAGGAGTTCCTGTCCGACCGACGCGTCATCGAGGAGAATCCGATCAAGTGGTGGCTGGTGCTCAACCTGATCGTGCTGACTTTCCGGCCGTCGCGGAAGGGCCGCGACTACGACAAGATCTGGAACAAGGAGCGCAACGAGTCCTTCCTCAAGACCATCACGCGCGCGCAGGCCGAGAAGCTGGCCGCGACCTTGAGCGGCGATGCCCGCATCGTCGTGGATTGGGCGATGCGCTACGGCAATCCGTCGATCAAGTCGCGACTCGATACGCTGCAGGCACAAGGCTGCGACCGCATTCTCGTTCTGCCGCTCTACCCGCAATACGCCGCCGCGACCACGGCGACCGTCGCCGACAAGGCCTTCGAGGCGTTGGCGCAGATGCGCTGGCAGCCGGCGGTGCGCATTGCGCCGGCCTACTTCGACAACCCGATCTATATCGAAGCGCTTGCCAGCTCACTGCAGGCGTCGCTGGCGCAGCTCAGCTTCAAGCCGGATGTCATCATCGCTTCCTTTCACGGCATGCCGGAAGAGTATCTGGCCAAGGGCGATCCCTATTACTGCCAGTGCGCGGCGACCGCGCGGCTGCTGCGCGAGCGGCTGAAGCTGAACGACACGCAATTGATGATGACGTTCCAGTCGCGCTTCGGCCCGGCGGAATGGCTCAAGCCTTACACCGACAAGACGGTGGAGGCGCTGGCGCAGCGCGGCGTCAAGAACCTCGCCATCATCACACCGGGCTTCTCGTCCGACTGCCTCGAGACCCTCGAGGAAATCGCGATGGAGAACGCCGGTATTTTCCGGGAGCACGGCGGCGAGAACTTCGCCGCGATTCCCTGCCTCAACGACTCGGTCGAGGGCATGGCGGTGATCGCCGATGTGGTCGCCCGCGAATTGCAGGGCTGGGTCTGACTTCCTTATCCCTCCCCTGAAAGGGGAGGGCCCGGCGCCAATGCGCCGGGGGTGGGGTCACCTTCAGTATTGACGATCGTCCCCACCCGGCTCGCTGCGCTCGCCATCCTCCCCCATAGCCCGTCGAAGACGGGCGTAAACGCCCTTATGACGGGGAGGGATCAGCAGCAACACCTCGTTAACCATAGCGCTTTAACGTCCGTTAACCACTTCCCGCCGGCGAGGCGGGCGTGCGCCCGTGCGCGCGCCTTCATGGCTGGCTTCAGGAGGCTCGCGTTACGACGTGAAATGCTTGCGCGTCAGGCCTGCAGGTTTGCGCCCGTTCATCGGGCCGATGACGCTTGCCTGCATGCTGGCGTTTTCCGGCAATGCGGCTCTTGGCCAGATCGTCACGCCGGACGCGGACCCACTGGCGCCGAAGCAGGCTGGGAAGCCGCAGACCTTTCAGAAATTCGGCCCGCAGCAGCAACAGCAATTGGCGCAGACGCCGTCCTTCACGCCGCCGCCATCCAGTGCGGGCGCGACGGGCTACGATTCCACCAACAGCCGGCGCGCCCGCGCCAAGCGGCAGACCGCAACCCAGAAGCCGGGCGCCGCCGCGCGCGCTCAGGCGACCGGCACCGATCAGCCGCCGCCGGTCGCGCTGTCGCCGTATCAGACGCCGTTTTCGACCGAAGCAAAGAGTGCCAGAGCGCAGGCCGCAGGCCAGCCGCCGATCGAGACCGGGCCGATCCGCAAACCGATCAAGAAACGCCACGCCGAAGACATCGACGATCCATACGCTCCGCTCGGCGTTCGCGCCGGCGGCTTTCTGCTCTATCCGGCCATCGAACTGTCCGGCGGCTACAGCACCAATCCCGGCCAGTCGTCGAACCCGCAAGGCGCATCGCTGTACAGCGCCGCGCCCGAATTGCGCGCGCAATCGAACTGGTCGCGCCACGAGTTGAAGGCCGATCTGCGCGGCAGCTACACCGGCTTCTCACCCGACACCACGCCGACGCTCAGCCGGCCCTATGCCAACGGCAAGATCGACGGCCGCATCGATGTCACTCGCTCGACGCGCGTCGATCTCGGCGGCCGCGTGCTGGTGTCGACCGACAATCCGGGCAGCCCCAACCTGCAAGTGGGGCTGTCGAAGCTGCCGATCTTCACCACGGCGGGCGGTTCGGTCGGCCTCGGCCAGAAATTCAACCGCCTCGACGTTTCTGTCAAAGGCGACGCCGAGCGTACCGTCTATCAGAACTCAAAGCTCACCGACGGCACGACGGCCAGCAACGAAGACCGCAACTACGATCAATACGGCGTCACCTTGCGCGGCGGATATGAATTGTCGCCGGGCATCACGCCTTATGTCGAAGGCACGGTCGATACCCGCCGCCACGACCTGGTGACGGATTTTTCCGGCTACCGACGCAATTCAAAGGGCTGGACAGCCACCGTCGGCTCGACCTTCGAATTGTCGCGGCTGCTGACCGGCGAAACCGGCATCGGCTACACCGAGCGCGAATATGACGACCCGCGGCTCGACAAACTGAGCGGCTTCGTCGGCAACGCCTCGCTGATCTGGAGCGCGAGCGCCCTGACCACCGTGCAGTTCAATGCCAAATCCGCCGTGCAGGAATCGACGGTCGCCGGCGTGTCCGGCGTGCTGTCACGGGATTTCGGCCTGCAGGTCGATCATGCCTTCCGCCGCTGGCTGATCGGCAGCGTCAAGGCCGGTTACGGCAATGACGACTACAAAGGTTCGGCGCGCGACGACAATCGCTACATGGTCGCCCTTGGCCTGACCTACAAGCTGTCGCGCTGGGCGCAGGTCAAAGGCGAATTCCGCCAGGACTGGCTGCGCTCGAACTTCAGCGGCAACAACTATGCCGCCAGCACTATCCTCGTCGGCCTGCGCCTGCAGCAATAACTATTTGCCGGCGAGAATCCGTTCGATTTCGGAGCGGAATTCCGCCGACAGGTCGTTGCGGTCGAGGCCGTAAGCCACATTGGCGGTGAGGAAGCCGATTTTCGAGCCGCAATCGTAGCTGCGGCCGTCGAACTTGAAGCCATAAAACGGTTGTGACTTCGCCAGCGTCAGCATGGCGTCGGTCAACTGGATTTCGCCGCCGGCGCCGGCGGCCTGCTTGCTCAACACCTCGAACAGCTCGGGTTGCAGGATGTAACGCCCGGTGATCGACAGGTTGGACGGGGCATCCTTGGCCTTGGGCTTTTCGACCATCTGCGTGACTTCGAAGGCCTTGCCCTTGGTCTTGCCGACGCCGACCACGCCATACATGTGGATGCGGTCCATCGGCACTTCCTCGACGGCGATGATGTTGGCCTTGTCGTCAAGATTCCTGGCGGCTTCCATCATCTGCGCCAGACAGCCCTTGGGATGTTTCACCAGCACGTCGGGCAGCACGACGGCGAACGGTTCGTTGCCGACGAGGTCGCGCGCGCACCACACCGCATGGCCAAGGCCCAGCGGCGACTGCTGCCGCGTGAAGCTGGTGCCGCCGGCTTCCGGCAGATCGTCCTTGAGCAGTTCGAGGTCGGCCTTCTTGCCGCGCTCGATCAAGGTCACTTCCAGTTCGAACTGCCGGTCGAAATGATCCTCGATGACGCTCTTGTTGCGGCCGGTCACGAAGATGCAGTGCTCGATCCCCGCTTCCCGTGCCTCGTCCACGACGTGCTGGATCAGCGGGCGATCGACCACCGGCAGCATTTCCTTCGGCATCGCCTTGGTGGCGGGCAGGAACCGGGTTCCGAGACCGGCGACAGGGAAGATCGCTTTGCGAACAGGCTTCATGGGGATTGGGTTCTCGCTAGGTGGGGCGGCAAACGTGCGGCCAAAAAGCACGGCCTTCTGTAAACGTCCAGTTTGCGCGCAAATATGGCCTGGATTGGGACAAAACGAATAGACTGTTAACCGTCCCGAAACGATATCCCGGTCGGATGGGTGGGCGGGAAAACGGCAACGGCGCGGCGGATTGATGCGGAACACCCGGAAATTGTTCTTGGCTGGGTTGCTGGCTTTGGCCGTCGGCGCATGCCCGGCGCTGGGCGCGGGCGATGTCGAGGAAACCGGATCGATCCCGATCGCCGCCGGTACCGAACGGCCGGACGGTCGCAACTGGAGCGGCGAGGACGGCGCTTCGGGACATCCGCTGATGACCGCCGCCGCGATCCGCGCCGCCGCCGCGGATTTTCCGAACTGCATCGAGCGCATGTGGCCGCTGGCGGCAAAGCAGCGTATTTCGCGCGCAAGTTTCGAACGCCTGACGGCCGGGCTGACGCCCGAATTGCGCATCATGGATTTGCTCGACAGCCAGCCCGAATTCACCAAGGCGATATGGGATTATCTCGACATCCTGGTGAATGATCGCCGCGTGTCACGCGGCCGCGAGATGCTGGCGAAATACGCCGCCCAGTTCGAAGCCGCCGAGCGCGCCTACGGCGTCGATCGTTACATCATCGCGGCGATCTGGGGCGTCGAAACCGATTACGGCGCCATCGGCGGCGATCGCCCGGTGTTGCGCTCGACCGCGACCCTCGCTTGCGTCGGCCGGCGTCAGCGCTATTTCCGCGACGAGTTCATCGCCGCGCTCGATATCATCAACCGCGGCGACGTGAAGCCCGATCGGCTGGTCGGCTCGTGGGCGGGCGCTTTCGGGCCGACCCAGTTCATGCCGACGGCGTTCAAGCGCTATGCGGTCGATGGCGATCACGACGGCCGCCGCGACGTCATCGACTCGATGGCCGATCTGGTTGCCTCGACCGCCAACAATCTCAACAAGACCGGCTGGCAGACTGGCGAGACCTGGGGCTACGAGGTCGTGGTCCCCGCCAATCTCGATTTCATGCTGGCGGACAAAAGCAAGATCATGACCGTTCGCGACTGGGAGCGCCACGGTATCGTCCGCGCCGGCGGCCAACCGTTCCCGCGCCCGAACGACCGCGCGTTCCTGCTGGTGCCGGCCGGCGTGCAGGGGCCCGGTTTTCTGATGCTGCCGAATTTCCGGGTCATCATGCGTTACAACCCGTCTGAGGCCTATGCGCTCGCGATCGGCCATCTGGCTGACCGGCTGCGCGGCGGCGGGCCCTTCGTCCAGGACTGGCCGCGCTACGAGCGCGTCCTGACCCGCGCCGAGCGTCTGGAACTCCAGCAGCTTCTCGAACGCCACGGCCACGATGTCGGGGAGCCGGACGGCCGCCTGGGCGCCAAAACCCGTGAGGCGCTGCGGGACTTCCAAGCCAGGATCGGCCGGGTGCCGGACGGTTTTGCTTCGGCCGGGGTCCTCGAGCGGCTGCGCTCCGGACGCTAACCAGGGCCCGACCTTCGAGTTGACATTTTTCCGGCGCTATTGGCCCATGGACCCGAGGCCCAAAACGGGCCGGGTCGCTCGCTGGACGTCCGATGATGCGCAAGATCAAAGCCGTGCGGGTGCTTGGCGGATTGGCCCTGCTGGGGCTGACCGAACTGGCCGTCGTGGCAGGCATGGCGCTGACCACCGCCGCTCCGGCGCAGGCCCAGTTCTTCGAGCCGCGCTATCAGCGCCAGCGCAGCGGCGGCTTCTTCGACGGTCTGTTCGGAGGCGGTAACCGCCAGCGTTATAACGACCGCGAGATTTACCGTGAGGCGCCGGCGCCGGCGCCGGTCGACAACTCGCGCGCGCCGCCGCCGCGCAAGGACGCCAGGGGCGATCAGGCCGAGCCAACTACATCGGTGGTCGTGCTCGGCGACAGCATGGCCGACTGGCTGGCCTACGGGCTTGAGGACGCCTTCGCCGACGCGCCGGAAATCGCCATCGTGCGTAAGGCCAAGCCGTTTTCCGGCCTGCTGCGCTACGACGCGCGGACCGATCAGGACTGGTGGCACGTCGCCCGCGAGCTGCTCGCCAATGAGAAAGCCAGTTACGTCGTGATGATGCTCGGCGTGGGCGATCGCCAGAACCTGCGCGAGCGCGACGTCGCCAGGGAAGCCGAGCAGCAGGCGAAGGACCAGGCGGCCAAGGACGCCGCCAAGGAAACGCTGAAGGAGGCGGGCGCGGCGTCGCAAGACCAGCAGAAGCAGGACCAGCAGAAGCAGGATCAGGCCGGGAAGGAAACCGACGAGGAAGGCGGCATCGTCGCTCCCGAACCGAAAGCGCCGCCCGCCCGGCGCAATGCCGGCGGCGTCATCGAATTCCGCTCCGAGCCCTGGGAAAAGGTCTATGCGCGGCGCATCGACGACACCATCGCCGCGCTCAAGTCCAAAGGCGTGCCGGTGTTCTGGGTCGGCCTGCCGCCGATCCGCGGCGCCAAATCGACTGCCGATACGGGCTATCTCAACGACCTCTACCGCGCGCGCGCCGAGAAGGCGGGTGCGGTGTATGTCGATGTCTGGGATGGCTTCGTCGACGAAGAGGGCAAGTTCACGACGTCCGGCCCCGACTACGAGGGCCAGGTGCGCCGCCTGCGGGCCGGCGACGGCGTCTACTTCACCAAATTCGGCGCGCGCAAGCTGGCGCACTATGTCGAGCGCGAGATCCGCCGCACGATGGCGAATCGCGGCCCCGTCGCCCTGCCGATGGGCCCGGTGCCGCCTGTGCCGAACGACGGCAAGCCGGCGGTGCGGCCGCTGGCCGGCCCCGTGTTGCCGCTGACGACGATCAGCAGCAACACCGATGAGCTGCTCGGCGGCATTGCCGGCAATGCCCGCGCCGATGCGTCGGCCACGGCGGTGCTGGTGAAGGGCGATGCGGCGACGCCGGCGCCCGGCCGCGCCGACGACTTCATCTGGCCGCCCGGCAGCGAACGGCCCAAGGCCGAAACGCCGGCAGCGCCGCCCGCTCAGGCGGCGACGCCGAAGGCCGCGGCCGTGACGCCTCCCGCTGCGGCGCCCGCCGCTTCGCCTCAGGCGCCGGCCGCCATCGCGGTGCCCGAGACGGCGGCCAAACCCGCCGAGGCAAAGCCCGTCGAGGCAAAGCCCGTTGAGACCAGGCCCGCGGCGCTTGAGCCGAAGCCTCCCGCCGCGCCGCCGCGCGCCGTCGAGCGTCCGCGTGCGACCCCGCCGGCCGCCGACAACCGGTCGCGTCCGCCGCAGCAACGGCAGGCGATCGATCCGCGCGCGCCGCGCCCGTCGCAGGGCATCGCGCAGCAACCGCCGCGCCGCCGCGACGATGGCGGGCTGTTCGGCATATTCCGCTGAACCGTTGAAGCCGACAAAAAAGCCCCGCTCGCGCGGGGCTTTCTTCATTCTGGGTCCCCGCCTGCGCGGGGATGAGCGGATTTGTTAGCGCGGTAGCGTCGTCGAGCCCATCAGGAACTTGTCGACGGCGTGGGCGCACTGACGGCCTTCGCGGATGGCCCAGACCACCAGCGACTGGCCGCGGCGCATATCGCCCGCCGCGAACACTTTGGGGATCGACGTCAGATAGCCGAGTGTGTCGGCGACCACATTGCCGCGCTGGTCGAGCGCGACGTCGAGCGACTTCAGCATGCCCTCGTGCACCGGATGCACGAAGCCCATGGCGAGCAGCACGAGATCGGCTTCGATCTCGAATTCCGTGCCCGGCACCGGCTTGAACCTGTCGTCGAGATGCGCGCAGTGCAGCTTCTTCACGTCGCCGTTCTCGCCGGTGAACTTCAGTGTGCCGATGGCGAAGTCGCGCCTGGCGCCTTCGAGATGGCTGGACGACGTGCGCATCTTGAGCGGCCAGTTCGGCCAGGTCAGGTCCTTGTTTTCCTTCTCCGGCGGCGCCGGCATGATCTCGAAGTTCGTCACCGACACGGCGCCCTGACGGATCGAGGTGCCGATGCAGTCCGAACCGGTGTCGCCGCCGCCGATGACGACGACCTTCTTGCCGGTGGCGAGGATCGGCGCGACATCGCCGAGCGCCTCGTTGCCGACGCGCCGGTTCTGCTGCGGCAGGAAATCCATGGCGAAATGGATGCCCTTGAGCTCGCGGCCCGGGATTGGCAGATCGCGCGGCTTTTCCGCGCCGCCCGACAGCACCACCGCGTCGTATTCGGCGGTGAGCTTGTCGACCGGCAGATCGACGCCGACATGGACGCCGTAATGGAAGGTCACGCCCTCGGCCTGCATCTGCGCGACGCGGCGGTCGATGTGGACCTTCTCCATCTTGAAGTCCGGAATGCCGTAGCGCATCAGGCCGCCGGCCTTGGCCCAGCGTTCATAAAGATGCACGTCGTGACCGGCGCGCGCGAGCTGCTGCGCGCAGGCCATGCCGGCGGGACCCGAACCGACGACGGCGACCTTCTTGCCGGTCTTGTGCGCGGCGATCTCGGGCTTGAGGCCCTGCGCGATGGCGCGGTCGGCGATCTCGCACTCGATGGTCTTGATGGTGACCGGCGTGTCTTCGATGTTGAGCGTGCAGGACGCCTCGCACGGCGCCGGGCAGACGCGGCCCGTCACTTCCGGGAAATTGTTGGTCGAGTGCAGGTTGCGCGCCGCCTCGTCCCATTCGCCGCGGAACACCAGATCGTTCCAGTCCGGAATCTGGTTGTTGACCGGACAGCCGGTCGGCTGGCCGGTGATGCGGCTGGTACCGTGGCAGTAGGGCACGCCGCAATCCATACAGCGTGCCGCCTGTTCGCGCACTTCGCCTTCGGCGAGCGGTACCACGAACTCGCGATAGTGTTTGATACGTTCTTCGACCGGCGCGTAGTGACGATCGTGACGTTCGAACTCGAGAAAACCGGTGATCTTGCCCATCGTTACTCTGCCGCCTGCATGGTCGCGGCCTTTTCCTTTGCCATTTCAGCGAGCGCGCGGGCGTATTCGACCGGCATCACTTTCTTGAACAGGGGACGATAGCGCGCCCAGTCGGCGAGGATCGCCTTGGCGCGCGCCGAATTGGTGTAGCGCGCATGGTCCGAGATCAGCTTCTTGAGCCGCTCGGCATCCATGGTGGTGAGGTCCGCCATCACATCGACGCGGCCGGCGGTCTCCAGATCGTTCTGCATGCCGAATTCCTTTTCGGCAATCGCTTCCTCGTCCGGGATCGGCTGCAGTTCGACCATCGCCATGTTGCAGCGTGACTTGAAGGTATTGTCCTCGTCGAGCACGTAGGCAATGCCGCCCGACATGCCGGCCGCGAAGTTGCGCCCGGTCTTGCCGAGCACGACGACGATGCCGCCGGTCATGTACTCGCAGCCATGATCGCCGGTGCCTTCAACGACGACGGTGGCGCCGGAGTTGCGCACGGCGAAGCGTTCGCCGGCCACGCCGCGGAAATAGCATTCGCCGGCGATGGCGCCGTACATCACGGTATTACCGACGATAATCGACTCTTCCGGCACGATGCCGGAGTCCGCCGGCGGACGGATGACGATGCGGCCGCCCGACAGGCCCTTGCCGACATAGTCGTTGGCGTCGCCTTCGAGTTCGAAGGTCACGCCTCTGGCGAGCCAGGCGCCGAAGCCCTGACCGGCGGTGCCGGTGAGGCGGACGTGAATCGTGGAGTCCGGCAGACCCCCATGGCCGTAACGCTTGGCGACTTCGCCCGACAGCATGGCGCCGGCCGAACGGTTGGTCGAGTTGATCGCCGTCTGCAGACGCACCGGCGCGCCGCGGTCGAGCGCGGTCTGCGCCTCGGCGATCAGCTTGCGGTCCAGCACCTTCTCGAGATGATGGTCCTGCTTTTCGCAGTGATAGACCGGCGTCTTGGCGTCGGCCTTCGGCTTCATGAACAGCTTGGAGAAGTCGAGGCCCTTGGCCTTCCAGTGCGCCACGAGGCGGCGCTGGTCGAGCATCTGGAGCTGGCCGACCATTTCGTCGATCTTGCGATAGCCGAGCTCGGCCATGATCTCGCGCACTTCCTCGGCGACGAAGAAGAAGTAGTTGATTACGTGCTCGGGCTGGCCCTTGAAGCGGGCGCGCAGCAGCGGGTCCTGCGTCGCGACGCCGACCGGGCAGGTGTTGAGGTGACACTTGCGCATCATGATGCAGCCGGCCGCGATCAGCGGCGCGGTGGCGAAGCCGAACTCGTCGGCGCCGAGCAGCGCGCCGATGACGACGTCACGGCCGGTGCGCAGGCCGCCGTCGACCTGCACCGCGATGCGCGAGCGCAGCTTGTTGGCGACCAGCGTCTGGTGGGTTTCGGCGAGGCCGATTTCCCACGGCGAACCCGCATGCTTGAGCGAGGTGAGGGGGGACGCGCCGGTGCCGCCCTCGTAGCCGGAGATGGTGACATGATCGGCGCGCGCCTTCGACACGCCGGCGGCAACGGTGCCGACGCCGATCTCGGAGACGAGCTTCACCGACACGTCGCCCGACGGGTTGACGTTCTTGAGGTCGTAGATGAGCTGCGCGAGATCCTCGATCGAATAGATGTCGTGGTGCGGGGGCGGCGAGATCAGGCCGACGCCCGGCGTCGAGTGGCGCACCTTGGCGATGGTCTTGTCGACCTTGTGGCCGGGCAACTGGCCGCCTTCGCCGGGCTTGGCGCCCTGCGCCATCTTGATCTGCATCATGTCGGAGTTGACGAGATACTCCGTCGTCACGCCGAAGCGGCCCGACGCCACCTGTTTGATGGCCGAGCGCATCGAGTCGCCGTTCGGCATCGGCTTGTAGCGTTCCGCTTCCTCGCCGCCTTCGCCGGTGTTCGACTTGCCGCCGATGCGGTTCATGGCGATGGCGAGCGTGGTGTGCGCCTCGCGCGAGATCGAGCCGTATGACATGGCGCCGGTCGAGAAGCGCTTGACGATGTCCTTGGCGGGTTCGACCTCGTCGAGCGGCACCGGCTTGCGGCCGTCCGACTCTGCCGACTTGATGGTGAACAGGCCGCGGATGGTCAGCAGCTTTTCGCTCTGGTCGTTGATGGCCTTGGCGAAGGCGCGATAGCGGTCGGCCGAGTTGCCGCGCACGGCGTGCTGCAGTTCCTTGACCGTCTCCGCGGTCCAGACGTGATCCTCGCCGCGCACGCGCACGGCATAGTCGCCGCCGACGTCGAGCATCGAGCGATAGATCGGCGCGTCGGAGAAGGCGGCGCGGTGGCGGCGCACGGTCTCTTCGGCGATCTCGGTCAGGCCGACGCCCTCGATCTGGGTGTGGGTGCCGGTGAAGTACTTGTCGACGAATTCCTTCTTCAGGCCGACGGCGTCGAAGATCTGCGCGCCGCAATAGGACTGGTAGGTCGAGATGCCCATCTTGGACATGACCTTCAGAAGGCCCTTGTCGATGGCCTTGATGTAGCGCTTGGTCAGCTCATAGTCGTCGAGCTTGCCCGGCAGCTGGTCCTTCATCGCCGACAGCGTCTCGAAGGCGAGATAGGGGTTGATCGCCTCGGCGCCGTAGCCGGCGAGACAGGCGAAGTGATGCACTTCGCGCGGCTCGGCGGTTTCGAGCACGAGGCCGACCGAGGTGCGCAGGCCTTTGCGGATCAGATGATGATGCACGGCGGCGCAGGCGAGCAGCGCCGGAATCGGAATACGCTCCGCGGACGCCTTGCGGTCCGACAGGATGAGGATGTTGCAGCCGCCGTCGACTTCTTCCTCGGCGCGCACGCACAATTCGTCGATCGCCCAGTCCATGCCCTCGGGGCCGTGATCGGCCGGGTAGGTCATGTCGAAGGTGAGCGACTTGAAGTGGTCGCCGGTCATCTCCGAGATCGAGCGGATCTTTTCCAGGTCGCTGTTGGTCAGGATCGGCTGGCGGACCTCGAGACGCTTGGTGTTCGACATGCCCTCGTGATCGAGGATGTTCGGACGCGGTCCGATGATCGAGACGAGGCTCATCACCAGTTCTTCGCGGATCGGATCGATCGGCGGGTTCGTCACCTGCGCGAAGTTCTGCTTGAAGTAGGTGAACAGCGGCTTCGGCTTGTCCGACATCGCCGAGATCGGCGTGTCGTTGCCCATCGAGCCGATGGCTTCCTCGCCGGTCGCGCCCATCGGCGCCATCAGGATCTTGATGTCTTCCTGGGTGTAGCCGAACAACTGCTGGCGATCGAGCAGCGACAGGTTGGTCTTCGGCGCGCCGCTCGCGGTGCCCGGCAATTCCTCGAGAACGATCTGCGTGCGGTCGAGCCATTCGCGGTAAGGATGGCTCTTGGCGAGCGTCGCCTTGAGCTCCTCATCCGGAATGACGCGGCCTTCGGCGAGATCGACGAGCAGCATCTTGCCCGGCTGCAGGCGCCACTTCTTGACGATGTCCTTTTCCGGAATCGGCAGCACGCCCATTTCGGAGGCCATGATGATGCGGTCGTCGCGCGTCAGGAAGTAGCGCGCCGGACGCAGGCCGTTGCGGTCGAGCGTGGCGCCGATCTGGCGGCCGTCGGTGAAAGCGAGCGCGGCGGGGCCGTCCCACGGCTCCATCAGCGCGGCATTGTATTCGTAGAAGGAGCGGCGCTCTTCATCCATGAGCGGGTTGCCCGCCCAGGCTTCCGGCACCATCATCATCATGGCATGGGCGAGCGAGTAGCCGCCCTGCACCAGGAATTCGAGCGCGTTGTCGAAACAGGCGGTGTCCGACTGACCTTCGTAGGAGATCGGCCACAGCCGCTTGATGTCCTTACCGAACAGCGGCGACGACACCGACGCCTGGCGCGCCGCCATCCAGTTGACGTTGCCGCGCAGCGTGTTGATTTCGCCGTTGTGCGCCAGATAGCGGTACGGATGCGCCAGCGACCAGGCCGGGAACGTGTTGGTCGAGAAGCGCTGATGCACCAGCGCGATCGCGGATTCGAAATCCGGGTCGTGCAGGTCGGGGTAGTAGCTGCCGAGCTGGTCGGCGAGGAACATGCCCTTGTAGACGACGGTGCGGCACGAAATCGACACCGGATAATAGCTCGACGTGCGCCGCTCGCGGCGGCGATAGATGGCGTTCGAGATCGACTTGCGCAGGATGTAGAGACGGCGTTCGAATTCGCTCTCGCTGAGCTTCTTCTCGCCGAGGCCGATGAAGACCTGCATGTGCACCGGCTCGGTCGGCTTCACCGACTCGCCGAGCGAGGCATTGTCCTTCGGCACGTTGCGCCAGCCGAGCAGGGTCAGGCCCTCGCGCTCGATCACGTCCGCATAGATGTCGCGGATGATTTCCTGCCAGTTGGCCTCGTGCGGCATGAAAAGCTGGCCGACGGCATACTGGCCGGGGGCGGGCAGCGTGAAGCCGAGCTTCGAAGCTTCCTTGGCGAAGAACTTGTGCGGGATCTGCACCAGGATGCCCGCGCCGTCGCCCATGCGTGGGTCGGCGCCGGTGGCGCCGCGGTGTTCGAGATTGCACAGGATGCGCAGGCCATCCTCGATGATGCTGTGCGACTTCTGGCCCTTGATGTGCGCGATGAAGCCGACGCCGCAGGCGTCCTTGTCGAGCGCGGGGTCGTAAAGGCCCATCGGCGCCGGCACGCCCGGATCGGCGGTCGAGCCCATGAAGGGTTCGGCGGAATCGCCCACGAACGCACGTTTGTCGCGCAAAGGTGCTTCCACCTTGCGTTCGCCAAACCTGGTGCTCTTCGTTTCGTGGCTCATCGTCACCCTGCCTCTGCCGGACCGATCCCGGCGCACTCGTCCTTTGCCGCGCCACCCTTGTCGTCGGCTGCATCATGCAGCCTTGAACGGGCCCGCTGGCAAGCGTAACCAATCTAAAGAAGGCGCACGCCCCTTGCCCGATTGCCGAGCCGGCTGCTCCCGTCGGGCGCCCGCAGTCCCCGCCCGCTTTCAATAAGCGGCCACCGCGGCGGCACCATTAGGACAGCAATGCTGTCCTAATGGACCATGCCAAATTTTGCCCCGCCGCACAAGGCCGGTCCATGCTGGAATCGCTTGAACCTTGCGATTTGTTGCGGCCGGGCATCGAACCCAAGCAAGAACAAGACCACGGCAGGGGACTTTCGCGCAATGCCGTTGCGTCTGGCAGTCGGCAGGCAGGAAAGCGGCACCTGATTAACCGTTTAATAGTGAAAACGAGAATGAGGAGCGCGGTTTTAGCGCCCCGATATGGTGTGTCCGGAACTTCGGAGATCACCAATGTCCAATACCAGTGCGCAGATGATGGCTGACCGCGCCGCAGGCGCCGCTGCGATGGAGCGCCTCGCCGACCGGCTGACGGCGATGGCGCCAGCACCGCTCGACTTGTCCGCGAACCATATCGTCCGCCAGTCGCCGGCGGTCGCCGCCGGGCTGTCCGCCAGCGCCGCGATTGCCCGCCGGGCTCATGAGCGCGCCCGGCGCTCGCAGCGGCCGCTTCTTGTCAGCCTGGTGGAAAGTTTCGTCTCGGCCTGCGCGGCCGTGCCTTACGCCGTTGTGGCCTTCGCGCTGCGCCTGATGATGGCACGCGTGTTCTTCGTCGACGGCCAGACTCGCATCGACGGCATCCGCCTGCCGGTTAATGTCTCGGAACTAACCCACTACTACCTGAACGGCTGGAATTTCTCGGTCACCGTGCCAACCGGGGTACGCCCCGAGACATTCTCGGCCTTCTCCATGCAATATCCGCTGTTGCCGGTGCCACCGACGGTCGCGGCCTATCTCGTCAGCTACGCAGAGTTCATCCTGCCGATCCTGCTGGTCGTCGGGCTGGGCACGCGCTTTGCCGCGCTGGGTTTGCTGGTCATCACTGGAATGATCCTCGCCTTTGTCGCGCCGGATCCGCTGGCGACAGCGCAGATCTATTGGGCCGCCATCCTCCTGGTGCTGGTGTCTCAAGGCCCCGGCGCGGCCTCTCTCGATCACCTTGTCCGCCGATTGGTGAGGCGCTGATTGAAAAGGGTTGGCACCATTGCGCTGGCGTCAGCGGCCTGTGCGGTCGCCGGCGCAGCGGCATGGGCGGACAGTTCGGATACCTATTATGCCTTGAGCGCGCCGCGCATCATCACGGTGCAGCCGGCTGGCGAAGACTTGCGCCGCAGCCAGGCGAGCGTGCCCGCGCCTGATGCGGGCGATGACGAAGAGATCGCCGCGCCGCAGCGGCAGCGTCGTATAGACAAGCCAGCGCCAACACGCGCGGCGCGGACGGCGCCTTCGAGGCCGAAAGCGGCGAAGTCCGAGCATCAAGAACTGGCGCGCCGAAAGCCCTACAGCGTTTCGCCACCCGAACCGCCGCCGCCGGAGCCGGAGCCCACCGGACCTAAGCGCGCGCTTCTGAGCGTGCCGCCGCCGCTGACGACCTTCACGCCGCCGGCCACGCCAAGACCCGTCGCCAGCGCTATGCCGGCCCCGGAGGCGGTCGCGCCCCTGCCGGCGTCGCCCGCTGACGACGGTGACGACCACCTGCCGCCGCCCGGCGATCCCAGGTTCGCGCCGCCGGAGCCCGCTCAATAAAAAAAAGCGCCCCGGGGCATCCGGGGCGCTTTCTCAATTCTGGAGGTCAGTCGTTGCCGTCAGGCAGCGACCTTGCTCTCGACCACCCGGGGCTGGACGTTGGCGATCGGAATCTGGCGCGGCTTCTTGGCCTCGGGGATTTCGCGCACCAGATCGACATGCAGCAGGCCGTTCTCGAGAGCGGCATTCTTGACCGTCACGTAGTCTGCCAGCTGGAATGCACGCTCGAAGGCGCGCGCCGCGATGCCCTGGTAAAGCACCTCGCCGTCCTGCGTGGCCGGCGCCTGCTTGGCGCCCTTGATTGTCAGGGTGTTCTCTTTCGATTCGATCGAAAGCTCATTCTCGCCGAAGCCCGCGACCGCGACGGTGATGCGGTAGGCGTTCTCGCCGGTGCGCTCGATGTTGTAGGGCGGATAGCCCGGCGCGGCTTCAAAGCCGTCCAGCATCGAGAACAGGCGGTCGAAACCGACGGTGGAACGGTAAAGGGGAGAGAGATCGAACGTACGCATATCAAAGTCCTCCTGTGAGCGACTTGAGGTTTCATGTTCGAAACGGTCCGCCGGATGGCCGGATCGCTCCGTGCGCAGCCGTGAAGTGGCCTGCACTTGATTGATATGGGACAGCTTTGCGGCCCTTCAAGAGGGCGGCGCCGCTCTTGTAAGCCACTGAAATATAATTAAGTTTTTCCGCGTTGCGCGGAGGCGGCCTGCTTTGAAATGCGGCTCACACTTTGCCGGTCCATGGCCTATAACGCCTTGGACATCGCCGCGTGCAGTTTGATTCTTCATGAAATTCGTTTCCATCCCGGCCAATCCGGTGCCCGAGAACGGCCTTGCCGGCGTCGTCAAGACGCCGGACGGCGTGTCGTTGCGCTACGGCCGCTGGGAGCCGCCGCCGGGGCGCAAAGGCACGGTGGTTATTCTCCAGGGCCGCGCCGAGTTCATCGAGAAGTACTTCGAGACGGTGCGCGATCTGCGTGCGCGGGGCTTTGCAGTGGCGACCTTCGACTGGCGCGGGCAGGGGCTGTCCGACCGCGCCTTCTCCGACCGGCGCAAAGGTTATGTGCGCAACTTCGCGCAATACGCCATGGATCTCGACACCATCATGGAACAGGTGGTGCTGCCGGACTGCCCGCCGCCGTATTTCGTGCTCGGCCACTCGATGGGCGGCGCGGTGGCGATCCGCGCCTGTCATGACGGAAGGCGGTGGTTCGAGCGCATCGTGCTGTCCGCGCCCATGCTCGCCCTTCCGCCACGCCGCTATGGCGGCATGGCGGCGCCGATGGCGCGGCTGATGCGGTGGTTGGGACGAGGCGGCGCCTACATCCCCGGCGGCGACCAGCAACCTTCGGGACCCGAGGATTTCATCGGCAATGTGCTGACGTCCGATCCGGTTCGTTTCGCCCGCAACCTCGCAATTCTCGCCGAGGAGCCGGAACTGGCGCTCGGCCCTCCGACCATTGCCTGGGCCGACGCGGCGCTGCGGCAGATGCGCGATTTCAGTGACCCGTCATACGCCGCCCATATCCGCCAGCCGATGCTGCTGGTCGCCGCGGGTTACGATCAGGTGGTGTGGACGCCGGCGATCGAGGATTTCGGCATGTATCTGCTGGCCGGGCGGCATCTCATCCTGCCCGGAGCGCGCCACGAGATCCTGCAGGAGCAGGATCAGTTCCGCGCGCAATTCTGGGCGGCGTTCGACGCCTTCGTACCGGGCACGCCGCGCTATTGAGCGGCGCCGGCGGCGGACAATCGCTGCCAGCCCGTGGTGCGACACACCACCGCCAGCATGCAGCCTTTCGTCGTCATTGAATCGCCGTCGGCCGACAGCGAGGCCGAAAACGTCAGCTTGCGCTGCGGATCGTAGGCCTTGCCGCGCCAGCCCGCTCCCTCGCGCTTGATGTTGAACTCGAGGCGGTCGCCGACATTCTCACCTTGCTTGGCGGGGTCGCGAATCCAGAGATTGGTGGCGCAAATGGCACTGCCGCAGGCGGCGACCCGCACCCTGGCATTCCCATCGTCACGCAACCACGTGCCGAAGATGTCGCTGCTGTTCGCGCTCGCCGGCCGTACCGGCACGCCTATCGCGGTTGCGCCCAGCAGAGCTACGACGACCAGGGGAAGGCGTCGTGCACCGCGGATGTTGGAACTTCTTGCTGGCGCATCCATGGAGCGGATACGGCGGCACCCGGTATCCGGATCACTGCCGATTCAAAATTTCCAGCGCCGCCTCGTGCACGCGCCTGTCGCCGGCGGCAACGACCCGGCCGCCGCCTTGGGCCGGCGCGCCCTCCCAGGTGGTGATGATGCCGCCCGCGCCATGAATGATCGGGATGAGCGCGACGATGTCGTACGGCTTGAGCTCGGTCTCGATGATCAGATCGATCTGCCCGGCCGCCAGCATGCAATAGGCGTAACAATCGCCGCCGTAGCGCGACAGTCTTACCTTGTCCTCGACCTTTCGGAACCGGTCGCGGTCGGCCTCCTTCATGAGCAGGGGGCTAGTGGTGAACATCAACGCGTCATCGACCCCGGTGCAGGGGCGGACATTGAGGCTGCGGCTCCCGGCCGGGCCGCGATAAAGCGCGGCGCCGCTGTCCCCGGAAAAGCGCTCGCGCGTGAACGGCTGATGCATCATGCCGTAGACAGGCTCGCCGAAGCGCATCAGGCCGATCAGCGTGCCCCAGGCGACCATGCCGGAGATGAAGGATTTGGTGCCGTCGATCGGATCCAGCACCCAGACATATTCCGCGTCGGTGTCCTCCGACCCGTATTCCTCGCCAAGGATGCCGTGTTCCGGAAAGGTCTTGCGGATCAGGCTCCGCATCGCCTCTTCGGCGGCGCGATCGGCGGCGGTGACCGGATCGAAGCCGCCGGCCTTCTTGTTCTCCACGGTCAGGGCCGACCGGAAGAACGGCATGATCGTATCGCCTGACGCCGCCGCCAATTGGTCCACGAAGCTGGTGAAGTCGATGGCGGTCATGTCGTCGCGTCCTTGAGCGGTGTTCTGTCGCGGATCCGGGAGCCTGTTTTCGCCAAAACCGGCGTTTTAGCGCTCCGGATTGTGAAATGTCTCTTGCGGCTCTTTGGGCGACAGTTTGTTGCGGTGCACAGGGTCTCGCGGCAATATTTCCGCATAGCCCTGATAATAATACTGCGATTTCGGCGTCCCGTTATGCGCTCTGTGCATGGGAAAACGCCTTTAGAACCTTGCATTTTGTGCATTGCGGCGTATCTTACCGCAATGCGGTAGCGATACCGTTGCCCTCCTTGGGCGTTTCCTCCCTAGACTTGGGCCGCTTGCATTGCGAGCGGCCCTTTTTCTTGTCCATGGCTCTGAAAGCCGGCCGGCGCGGGATGTCGCCCTATTCGGCGGCCGAGCGGTAGGGTTCGAGCTCTTCAACCGGTATGTCGCCGACACAGTCCGCGAGCTTTCGCAGATCCTCCGCCAACCGATCGAACCCGGCTGTGCGCTCGTGCCGCCGCTCATCCATGTAGAGCCCGCGGTTGATCTCGAGCTGCAGCGCATGCAGCCCGGCGGCCGGGTTGCCGTAATGCTCGGTGATGAAGCCGCCGGCATAGGGCTTGTTGCGGCTGACCGTGTAACCCATGTCGCGCAAGGTCTGCTCGACCACCTCGGTTATCGCTCCGGTGCAACTGGTGCCGTAGCGGTCGCCGATGACGAATTCCGGCCTCGGGCGCTCGTCGCGGTGTCCCGCGCTCGAGGGCATGGAGTGGCAGTCGACCAGGATCGCGGCGCCGAAATCCCGGTGCAGCCCGGAGAACAGCCGCCGCAGGGCGCGGTGATAGGGCTTGTACAGGCTCTCGATGCGGCCCAGCGCCTCGTCCACCGGAATGCGCCGGCCGTAGATTTCCTGCGCGTCGCCGACGACGCGGGCGATGGTGCCAAGACCGCCCGCGACCCGCATCGAGCGGGTGTTGGCGAAGGACGGCAGCCGCCCCTCGAACATGCGCGGATCGAGCTCGTAGGGCTCGCGGTTCACGTCGACGAAGCAGCGGGGGAAATGCGCGCGGATGAGCGGATAGCCCTGCGCCACCACGCCGGCGAACAGTTCATCGACGAAGGAATCCTCGGAGCGGCGCAAGGTGGCGATATCGAGCTGCGACTGGCGCAGGAACGCCGCCGGATAAATCGCGCCCGAATGCGGCGAATTGAACAGCAACGGGCCGCTGACCGCCGCCGGCTCGATGATGTCGAACGGCGGATCGAAGTCTTCAGGGGCGGCGGCGCGGAATTCACTCATTGTTTGTCGAAGTTCCAAAGGCCCCGGTCAGGGCCGTGCCAGTCGTTCCGGTGGCGTCCAGGAGCCCGGCGGCGCAGGCGGGGAGCCGCCCTGTTTCGGCCACGCGATACGTTCTATTGTCCATCCGCGGGCAGGTATTGCCAAGCAAAGCTTGGGGTTCACCCGTTATTTACCCGGGACAAGTCTTATGGGACGTCCGGGGCCGGCTCAAGATCGCGGCCGGTAGGTTAGGGGCGCTGGAAAGTCCATGTCGAAGATTCTGCTGGCCGAAGACGATACCGATATGCGGCGCTTTCTGGTCAAGGCCCTGCAAAACGCCGGTTTCGACGTGACTTCCTACGACAACGGCCTCTCCGCCTACCAGCGGCTGCGCGAGGAGCCCTTCGAGCTGCTGCTGACCGATATCGTCATGCCGGAAATGGACGGGATCGAGCTCGCCCGCCGGGCCGCCGAACTCGACCCCGATATCAAGATCATGTTCATCACCGGCTTTGCCGCCGTGGCCCTGAACGCGGATTCGACCGCGCCGAAGCAGGCCAAGGTGCTGTCGAAGCCGGTGCATCTGCGTGACCTCGTCAACGAGGTCCACAAGATGCTGGCGGCCTGAGGGGCTGTGGCGGGTTTTCGTCCCCGGCAGGCCCGTATCAGGCCCTTGCCACCCCGGGGCGGAGCCGATAAAGACCACCCTCGAGTAGGGCGCGTAGCTCAGCGGGAGAGCACTACCTTGACATGGTAGGGGTCACAGGTTCGATCCCTGTCGCGCCCACCATCTCCCCGGTTTCAGGATCTCCCCCGGATTTCAGCTCTTTGCCGTTCGGCGGCTGGTTCGGTACTCGCGCGGCGAGACCCCCGCCGCGCTGCGAAATTCCCGCGAGAAATGAGCGGCGTCCGAGAAGCCGCAATCGAACGCGATCTCGGTAATCGTGCGCGGGCTGTTGATCAGCATCCACGACGCGTAATTAGTCCTCAACTGTCTCTGGAAGGCGGCCGGCGCCATCTTGAGCGCGGCGTTGAACGCGCGCTCCAATTGGCGGCTCGAACAGCCGACATAGCGCGCGATCGCTTCGATCGTCGGCGGATCGTCGAGGCGCTGCTCCATGAAATGGATGGCTTGGTGCACCCGGGCGTCCGCGACGTCGTTCAGATTGGCGAAGAAGTGAGGCTGCGGCAGTGACGGCGGGCGAATGCCCTGCAACATCATATGGCGCACGGCCTGGTTGGCTTTGCCGCTGCCGCAATGACGCGTGATAAGATAGAGGCCGAGATCGATGGCCGCGGTCGAGCCGGCGCAGGACAACAGGTCGCCTTCATCGACGAACAGTTTGTCGGTTACGGCCTGCAGCGCCGGAAACTGCGCCTGGAAGGCTTCGAGAACATTCCAGTGCACGCATACCGTGCGGTTCTCCACCAGCCCGGCCTGCGCGATGGCGAAAGTGCCGGTACAAACGCCAATGAGGCGAACGCGCGCTTCCGCCGCGCGCTGAAGATAATCGAGCAGCGCCGCCGGCGGACGTTCGTTGAGGTAATCGTTGCCGCCGCACACCGCGATGTAATCGAACTGGGCAGGATCGAGCAGCGCGACGCTGTCTGAAATCACGGCGCCGCAGCTGGCGCGGCGTGGGGCGCCGTCCAGGCTCATGACGGTCCATGAGGCATGGATCGGCCGGCTGCGGCCGCCATAATCGGCGGCGAGGCGGAGGGCGTCGATCAATCCGGCAAAAGCCGTCAGGGTGAACTGATCGAGCAGGACAAATCCGATGCGCAACGGCGTGGCTCGGATCGCCGGCAACGCTGGGGCCGCCGTCTCTGACGGGTCGCCGGGTCGGGTCCATGCATGCAACATGTCGTGCATATCAAAGTTTCTGGCCCAAATTTGCAAGCCACCCTGGTTTCGTGGGCGGATGATCGCCCCGCTGCTCATGAAGGGAGAACACCATGGCACGCATCCGCGGTCTCGTTACGGCATCGACGCTCATGGTCGCTGCCGCGCTTTCGCCGGTTTCGGCGCAGGAGGCGCTTCATGTCGCCTGGTACGGCGGCAATTGGGGTGACGCCTTCAAGGCTTGCGTCGCCGATCCCTTTACCAAAGCGACCGGCGTCGCGGTGATACCGGAGGTTGGAACCTCCACCGTTACCCTCGCCAAGTTGCAGCAGCAGAAGAGCGCGCCCACGATCGACGTCGCCTGGATGGATGGCGGCGTCAGCGAACTGGCGCAGGCCGCCGGCGTGCTGGACCCGATCACCGAGGCCGGCGTGCCCAATCTCGCCAACACCCTGTCGCAGGCGATCTACAAGGACGGCACCGGCATCTACGCCGTCGGCACCGGCTATTACTCGCTCGGGCTGACGTACAGCACCAAGGAGATCAAGACGCCGCCAGCGTCGTGGAACGATCTGTGGAAGCCTGAATATGCCGACGCCGTGACCATCCCGTCGCCGGCCAATTCATCCGGCGTCCCGTTCCTGTTCTTCCTACACAAGATCTGGAACGCGCCGGCCGGCGATTTCAAGCCGGTGTTCGCCAAGATCAAGACGCTCAAGCCCGCGCTGTTCTTCGACTCCTCGGGCGCGGCCTCCAACGCCTTCCAGAGCGGCGAAGCGGTGATCGGTGCGCATTTCAACGTCGGCGCCTTCGACCTGATCGCCAAGGGCCTGCCGATCGGCTTCACCGTTCCCAAGGAAGGCGTTTGGGCGACCGACGCGCGGCTTCATCTCGTGAAGAACGCGCCGCGCAAGGCGATGGCGCTGAAGTTCATCGACACCGCGCAGACCGCCGAAGCTTCCAAGTGCCTTGCCGAGAAGCTCTACCTCGGTCCTTCGGTGAAGGGCGTAACGGTCGCCGCCGATGTCGCCCGCAAGCTGCCGTGGGGCGAGAACGGTTCGGTCGATAAACTCTATCTGCTGGACTGGAACGACGTGAATGCCAGGCGCGCCGAACTCGTCGACACCTGGAACCGCGAGATCGCTCGCAAGTAAGTGCGCGCTTCGCTCTTTGCCTCATCCGGACGGCCGCGCTTCGGCGGGGCCGTCCCTTCAACAGAGCCGGTCACGCCCCACGTGCAACTCCTTCTTTCCATCGACGCGGTTTCCAAGTGCTTCGGCACCTATCAGGCGCTGCGCGATGTGACTCTGTCGGTTGGCGCCGGCGAGTTCGTGGCGCTGCTCGGGCCGAGCGGTTGCGGCAAGACCACGCTGCTGCGTTGCATCGCCGGCCTGCTCATTCCCGAGCGGGGTGCCATCCGAATCGACGGTGATGAGATCACCGCGGCGCCGCCGTATCGCCGGCCGCTCAACACCGTGTTCCAGAACTACGCGCTGTTTCCGCATATGAGCGTGCTCGACAACGTCGCCTACGGGCCGCGGCGCGCCGGCATCGGCCGTGCCGAAGCGTACAGCCGCGCGCGCGAGGCGCTGGCGCTGGTCGGGCTCGAGGACATGGGCGCGCGCATGCCGCTGGCGTTGTCGGGCGGCCAGCAGCAGCGGGTGGCGCTGGCGCGCGCCGTCGTCAACAAGCCGAAGCTGCTGCTGCTCGACGAGCCGCTGAGCGCGCTCGATCTCAAGCTCCGCCGCCGCATGCAGATCGAGCTCAAGCATATCCAGGAGAAACTCGGCATCGCCTTCATCTTCGTCACGCACGATCAGGAAGAAGCGATGGCGGTGGCGAACCGGATCGTGGTCATGAACGCCGGTCGCATCGAGCAGGCGGGAACGCCGGGCGAGGTCTATCGGGCGCCGGCGACCCGTTTTGTCGCCGAGTTCGTCGGCGAACCCAATCTCATTCCGGCGTCGCCCGCCGGCCCCGGCCGCGTGCGCCTCGCCTTTGCAGGTCTGGAAGTCCCTGCCGCCGATGGCGTGCGTTACGCCATGGTGCGGCCCGAGGACGTCGTACTGGTGGACGGGCAGGCGTCGGCCGATGTCGTGACGGCGCCAGGCGTTGTCGAGGATGTCGTGGCGATAGGCGCGATGACGACCTTGTTCGTCCGCTGCGGCGATGTGCTGCTCAAGATCGCCCGCCTCGGTATGGCCCCCGCCGACCTGCGCCATGGCGCGGCCGTCACCGTCGGTCTGCGTCCGGCGGCGTTGCACATGATCGCGGAGTAGGCCGGTGATCTCCGCCCGTACAGCGCCGGCCTTGTTGCTCTTCGCGCCGCTGGCCTTCTTTGCGGCCTTCTTCCTGGTGCCGATGGCGGTGGTCGCGATTTCCAGCATCACCACCGACGGCGGTGCTCTCACCGCCTTGCATTACACCCGCATTCTCCTCGATCAGTATCACTGGGACGTGCTCTGGGTGACCTTCCGTATCGCTCTGGTCACCACGGCGATCTGCATGCTGATCGGTTTTCCGCTGGCCTGGTATCTGGTGCGTATCGTGCGCTGGCGGGCCTGGCGGCGCGTCTGCGTGATCCTGATCATCGTGCCGCTCTTTACGTCGAACATCGTGCGCTCGTTCGGCTGGATGGTGCTTCTGGGGCGGACCGGGCTCGTCAATCAGGGTTTGATGGGGATCGGTCTCACCGACCGGCCGATGCGATTTCTCGGCACGGAAACCGGCATCCTCATCGGCCTCGTTTATATCCTCGTGCCGTTCGTCGTGCTCGCGGTCGGCAATGCGCTGGCGACGATCGACAGGGGCTATGAGGACGCATCCGCGGATCTCGGCGTCGGGCCCGCGCGAACCTTCTGGTTCGTGACGTTGCCTTTGTGTCTGCCGGGCGCGGTGTCGGGCGCCATCATGGTGTTTGCGCTGGCGGTGAGCGCCTACGTAACGCCGGCGCTCCTTTCCGGCGGCCAGATCACCGTCTTTTCGATGCTGATCTTCCAGCAGTATTCCTCGGTGTTCGACTTCCACTACGGCGCGGCGCTGAGCGTGACGCTGCTGGTGCTGACCTTGGTTCTTGTCGGCATCGCCGGCCGTATCGGCGAGTCCGGACGGAGGGCCGCCTGATGGCGCGGCACCTGATCAGCCTCGTGGCGCTGGCCGCGCTCGCCTACTTGGTGCTGCCGCTGGCGGTGATCATCGGCGCGTCGCTGACACAGACCAGCTATCTCGTATTCCCGCCCGAAGGCCTGACGCTGAAATGGTTCGGCGTTCTGTTCAACGATCCGTCTTACGTGTCGGCCTTTGTCACGTCGACACTGCTGGCTCTGGCGGCGACAGCCGTCGCCATCGTGCTGGCGGTCCCCGCCAGCCTCGCGCTCGCGCGGTACGCCTTTCCCGGCCGCAAGTCGGTTTCGGCGCTGCTGGCATCGCCGCTGGTGCTGCCTTACGTCGTGCTGGGCGCCGCGCTGTTGCAATACGGGTCGGCCATCGGCATAGCGCGCTCGTTCGAGGCGCTCCTTGTCGGCCACGTCATCATCGTGATGCCGTTCGTTCTGCGTTCGGTATTGCCGCTGCTGAACCCGGAACAGCGAACTCTGGAAGAAGCCTCTCTCGATCTCGGCGCAGGGCCGGCCACGACCTTCTTTCTCGTCGTCCTCCCGCAGATTCGCGGCGGCATCATCTCGGGCGGCTTGCTCGCCTTCATCTCGTCGTGGATCAACGTCGAACTGTCGATCTTCAACACCACGGCGACGCTGAACACCATCCCGGTGAAGATGTTCAACTACGTGCAGTACACGGTTGACCCGACCATCGCGGCGGTGTCGGCGATCACGATCGTCGCCGCCGCGCTCGTCATCATCATTCTCGATCTGCTGATTGGTCTCGACATGTTGTCCGAGGGCCGTCGGTCCTAATCCCCAACGGAGCTTTTGCCATGCGCAAACAGGATAGTTTTGACGTCATCTACACGCATACGGAGGGCGAGCCGCTCTGCATCATCCACAGCGGAATTCCCTATCCGGCGGGCTCCACCATTCTCGAGAAGCGAGCCTTCCTCGAAGCCAACTACGATTGGGTGCGTCAGGCGCTGATGCGCGAGCCGCGCGGCCACCGCGACATGTTCGGCGTATTCCTCACCCCGCCGTCGTCGCGCGATTACGACGCTGGTCTGATCTACATCGACGGCACCCAGTATTCGCACATGTGCGGCCACGGCACGATCGCCGTCGCGATGGCGATGGTCGCGCGCGGCATGGTGCGCCGCTCCGACGACGGCATCACCCGCATTCGTTTCGAGACCACGGCCGGTCTGGTGCAGGCCGAGGTCGCGACCGAAGGCGAACAGGTGCTGTGGACCCGCTTCGAGAACGTGCCGGCCTACGTCGCGGCTCAGGACGTGGCGTTCGATCTGCCGGGCGTCGGCGCGCTGAAGGCCGACATCGTCTGGGGCGGCAATTATTTCGGCATCATCGATCTGCGCGGCACGTCGCTGCGCATCGGCGCCGAGAACGGCTCGGAGCTGTCGCGGCTCGGCATTCTTGCCCGCGAGGCCATCCGCGAGAAGGTCAAGATCCAGCACCCCACCGCGGGGCACATCAATAACTTCAACTTCGTCACGTTCTGGCACGAGCCGACGATCGAAGGCGCGCTGTACAAGAACGTGCATGTGTTCAGCGCCGGCCAGCTCGACCGTTCGCCGGGCGGCACCGGCACCAGCGCCATGATGGCGATGTTCGAGGCGCGCGGCATCATCGGCCTCAATCAGCCGATCAAATCGGAAGGTCTGCTCGGGACCGGCACCTTCGAAGGTTGCCTGATCGGTGAAACGAAGCTCAACGACGTTCGCGCCGTGCGGCCAACGGTGAAAGGCACCGCGGGTCTGCTGGGCACGGCTCGCTGGGCCATCGATCGCAAGGATCCGGTAGGCGCGGGCTTTCTCGTCGCGTAAGCGCCGGCCCGGCATACGCTCGAAAAGCATTTCGGCGCGGGCAGCTTTCTGCCCGCGCCGACGCTTGGCTGTCATGAAGCGCGAGTTTCAGACGCCCTTCGCCAGTTCCGTCAGGATGTGCTTCACCGACGGGGTGACGATGGCGACGAACTGCGTTTCGCGCTGGCGGCGGGCGGCTTCTGCGCCGGTGAGATAGCCGCGGGCGCCGGCCTGTAGCACGGCTGCCTGCGCCGCTTCCAGCGCCAGATAGGAAATATCGAGGCGCGCTTTCAGCACATCGAGGAAACCGGCGCGATCGGTCGGCTGCGGATCCTGCGCCAGCGCGCGCACGCGCGCGTGGAGGCGATCGGCGCGCTCGTCGATCTCGTCGGGATCCAGCGGCAGATGTTCGGCGAGACGTCGGCCATAGCTGTCGGCGCGCATGCTGGCGGCCGCGCCGCGCGCGGCGCCGAGCCCCATGCCGGCCTGCAGCAGCACGAAGCCCTTGCGGATGCGTGGGATGAACTTGCCGGCGTCGTGGCTGAGCACGTCGTCGTCGTCGACGAAGGCGTCGCGGAACATCACCGTCACGGTGGCGCTGCCTTCGAGCGCGACGAAATGCGCGTTCTGCGCCGTCGAGACATTGTCGCTGCCGGCACGGAACACGGCCATGACGCGGCGGTCCGGCTCGTCTTCCAGCGCGAAGACCGCCGCGAACAGATGGCCGTTCTCGACATTCGACACGAAGGGCAGGCGTCCGGTGACCTGGTAGCCGCCGGCCACCTTGCGGCCCTTCAAGGCCAGGGGTTCGATGCCGGAAAAGGCCTTCATCGCATTGGACAGGCCGGTGCCGCCGAGCTGCGCGCCGGTCGCGACGCCGGCGAGATAGCGCTCGCGCGGCGCCGGATTGTCGGCCTGCGTGAGGTACCAGCCGAGCGCGTCCTGGCACCACATGCAGAAGCCGGTGGTGATGCAGGTCGCCGAGACCTCGGCCATGGCGTCGATGGCGCCGACCAGCCCCGCGCCCGGATCGCCGGACGTGTGATGTGCGAACGCGCCGGCCACGCCGAAGTCGCGCAACACGGCCTCGGGGTAAAGCCCATTCTCGTCGATCTGCCGCACCAGCGGCCGCAGATCGCGCGCGACGATGTCGGCGACGCTGCGGGCCGGCGCTTCAGCTTCGGCGAGGCGCGCTGACATCAGCCGTGATCCCGCGTCACCGCGACCGGCACCGGGTTTTGCACGGTGTTGAGCACCGGCGACCATTTGGCGGCGTGGGCGACGAGTTCGTCGAGCTCGGCTTCGGTGGCGCCATCGGCGGCGACGTGCGCCTTGATGCGGACGGCGGTGAGGCCGAGCGGCTTGGGCGACAGATCGCCGACGCCCCAAACCGACGTGATGTTGATGTCGCCTTCCAATTCGATCTCGATCGAGCGCACGATCCAGCCGCGCGCCACGGCGTTGGCCTGGATGCCGACGGCGACGCAGGAGCCGAGCGCGGCGAGCAGCGCCTCGGTCGGGTTCGGCGCGGTATCGTCGCCGAGCAACTGCGGCGGTTCGTCAACGATATGCGCCGACAGATTGCGGATGAAATTCTGGTGGCGGAATTTCTTGCCTTCGGCGACGGTGCGGCAGCGCACGGTGCGCACCGCGGACGGATCGGACTTGCCCTTGTTGGCGAGGGCCTCGAGGCCGGCCTTGTCGATCGGCTCGAAGGTGGCGACGGTCTTGAGCGAGGTGGCGGTCATGATGGTTCTCCGGCTGTTACTTGAAAGGTAGAGATCAGGCGGTGGGAGTCCAGTGCGCGCGCCTGATCAACAGTGCGAGAGCGGCATCGAGCGCAAAGCCGATGACGCCGATGAGTATGACGACGGCGCCGAGGCGGTCGTAGGATAGCGTGTCGCGCGCGTCGTTGATGGCGTAGCCGAGGCCGCTGGTGATGCCGAGGAATTCGGCAGGCACCAACACGATCCAGGCGACGCCGAGCGCGAGCCGCAGCCCGCCGAAGATATCGCGCGCCACGGCGGGAAAGATCACGCGATGCAGGATCGCGAGCGGCTTGCCGCCGAGATTGGCGGCCATCGCCAGCCACACCGGATCGATGCGCTTTACGCCGGCGGCGGTGGAGAAGATGATCGGCCACACCGAGGCGACGGCGATGAGAAAGACGATGGCGCCGTTCCAGCTCGCGAACATCAGGATGGCGATCGGCATCCAGGCCAGCGGGCTGATCATGCGCAGAAACTGAAATGGGAACTGCAACAGTTCTTCGAGCAGCCGCCAGCGGCCGATGGCGAGGCCGACCGGCGTGCCGATGACGAAGGCCCAGAACAGGCCTTGCAGCACACGCGACAGGCTCGGGCCGGCTGCCGCCGCGGCGTCGCCGGAGACGATCATCTGCCACAGCGCCTTCAAGGTGGTGCCGATGGTAAAGCTGTTGAACGCCGAGAGGCGCGGCGTGCTTTCGATGATCAGGCCGCCAATCCACCACAGGCCGATCACGATGCCGATGCCGGCGAGCGGCATGACGACACGCCGCAACGCCGTCAGCTTGAGAGCGGACGGCGCGGGTGCTGTGTTGGCATGATCGGCGGCAACGGACATCAGAGCGAAAGCACTTCCTGGCGGTCGAAGGGATTGGTGCGATCGACGCTCGGGTCGTTGAGCCAATCGGGGTTCTTGCCGATGGCTTCCTTGACGAAGCGGTAATCGACGAGATCCTTGGCGACGAAATCGGGATCGAGACCCTTGAGGAAGGTGGTGTCGCCTTCGACCACGGTCTTGTTCATGTGCTCGACGATCAGGCGCGTGGCCGACGGATAGGGCCACGGCTGGAAGTCGATGCGGCCGTTCTTCCAGTCGCGGTGGTGAATGGCGCCGCTCTGGTCATAAGCCGGGCCGTAATCGGTGACGGCCTTTTCCACGACATCTGCTGGCGTCGGCAGATAGCCCTTGCCGTCGCGCGAGATCAGCTTGGCGACCTCGGCCTTGCTCTTCGAGGCATAGACATGGGCGCGGACGATGGCGTCGGTGACCTTCTGCGTCCATTCCGGCTTGTCGCGGGTGTAGCTCTCATTGGTGCAGATGACGCAGCACGGATGATTTTTCCAGATGTCGCCGGTGAAGCGCAGCATCTTCGCGCCGGCGCGTAGTTCGCCGAGCGCGTTGAACGGTTCGGCGACGATGTAGCCGTGGATCTTCTTCGCCGCGAGAGCGGTCGGCATATCCGGCGGTGCCAGAATCTGCAGCGCGCATTCGTCCGGCGCGAGCTCGGCCGTTTCCGGCTTGATCACTGGCTTTACGCCGGATTCGCGCAGCGCGTATTGCAGCACGATGTTGTGCATCGAATACCAGAACGGCACCGCGATGCGCTTGCCGCCGAGATCGGCGAATTTGGTAATGCCGGTGTCGCCGCCGACGACAAGGCCGGAGCCGTTGGTGTGGCCCCAGGCCAGGATCTTGACCGGGAATTTGTTGTTGTAGCGCATCCACACCGGAATCGGCTTCAGGAGATGCACGAGATTGAACTTGCCCGAGGCAAAGCCTTCGACCAGGGCCGACCAGCTGCGGATCAGCACCGGCGGCTCGGTCTTGAGGCCGGCTTCCTCGAAATAGCCGTTCGCATGCGCGGTCAGCAGCGCGGTGGCGTCGGTGATCGGCAGGTAGCCGATGCGCACGACATCGTCGGTGGCCTGTGCCTTGGCGACGTCGATGCCCTTCGCCGCGAGCAGCGCGGCAAGGCCGCCGCGGGCGAGATAATCGAGCGTGTCGCGGCGCGTGATGCCGCCGCCGTCGAGCGGCGCGCAGCACAGGTCGGCGTTGAACCTTTTGAAAAAATTGGACATGCGAATGTTCTCCGGGTCAGGCGGCTTCGCGCCGATCCGACAATTGGGCTCTCAGTTCCTGTTCGGCGTTGCTGCCGAGGGCGATGTCGCGCTCGATGCGGCCGGGCGAGGACGCGAGCACGAGAACGCGGTCGGCCAGCGCCGCCGCGTCGCTCAGATCATGCGTAACGGTGACGAGGGTCATGCCGCGCGCCGTGGCCAGCCGGCGGATGTCGGCGCGCAAGGCGGCGCGGGTTTCCTGATCGAGCGCGGAGAAGGGCTCATCGAGCAGCAGCACGGCGGGATCGCCGGCGAGCGCGCGGGCGAGCGCGATGCGCTGCTGCTGGCCGCCGGACAATCTGGTCGGCAGCGCGTCGGCGCGGTCGGCGAGGCCGACTTGCGCGATCAGGCCGTCCGCCTTGGCGCGTGCGGCGGTGCGATCCTGGCGCGCGGCCTTGGAGAAATGCAGCGGCAGCAGGACATTGTCGCGGGCGGTAAGCCAGGGCAACAGAGCCGGCCGCTGGAACATGAGCACCGGCTTGGTGGCCTGGCCGGCCGCCGGCGCGCCGCCGATGCTGACGGCGCCGCGGCTTGGTCCGAGCAACCCGGCGATCAGATGCAGAAGCGTCGACTTGCCGGCGCCCGAGCGCCCGACAATGGCGACATGCTCGCCGGCCCCGATCGCGAAGGACAGGTCGGTGAGGATCGGGGTGCTGCCGTAATGAAACGAGAGCAGATGGGCTTGGATGGTACCGGCGGACATACCGGCAATATGGCGAGAATAATTTTTCTTTGAATTCCAAAGATGCGCGACAAAGCAGCATGAACATGCTTCATATGGCTCTATTTGGAGACGAAATAGGCTGCCTCTGCGACGTTATGCAGCGTTCCGTAGAATGAGTTGCCGCCGTGGCGGAAAATACGCCAAATGGGCGGGGAGACCAGTGCCTCCGGAACCGAAGGTCCCATGCTGCGCAATTTCACAGCCGGCGATGTTCATGCCGCGCTCGATTATACCTCACTGATTGAGGCCCTGCGTGTGGCCTTCCGGAACGGCGGCGAGGCGATGCCGGTGCGACAGGCCTACGATGTCGGCTTTGGCGGCGCGCCGGCCCATCTGCTCACCATGCCGGCCTGGCAGCGCGGCAAGTCGCTCGGCGTCAAACTGGTCACGGTGTTCCCGCAAAACGCCACGCGCGGCCTCGGCGCCGTGTCGTCGCTCTATGTTCTGTTCGACGGCGAGACCGGCGTGCCGCGCGCCATGATCGACGGCGAGGCGCTGACCAACCGCCGCACGGCGGCGGCGTCCGCGCTGGCCTCGACCTATCTGTCGCGTCCCGACAGTTCGACATTGCTGATGGTCGGCACCGGGCATCTGGCGCATCATCTGCCCGAGGCGCATGCCGCGGTGCGGCCGATCGAGCAAGTGCTCGTCTGGGGCCGCAACGGCGAACGCGCCGCGGCGCTGGTGAAGAAGCTCGTCGCCAAGGGCCTGGCGGCCACCTCGGTCAGCGATCTCGACGCGGCGGTCGGGCGGGCCGACATCGTCAGTTGCGCGACGACCTCCACCGAGGCGCTGGTGAAGGGCCGTCTCCTGCGCCCCGGCTCCCATGTCGATCTCGTCGGCGCCTTCACGCCGCAGATGCGCGAATGCGACGACGACACCATGCGCCGCGCCAATGTCTTCGTCGATACGCGCGCCGGCGCACTCAAGGAAGCAGGCGACATATTGCAGCCGATCGCGACGGGCGCGATCACCGCCGACGCCATTCGCGGAGATCTGCACGATCTCGCCAGCGGCGCCGTGGTCCGCCGCGGCGATGACTCGGAGATTACATTGTTCAAGTCGGTCGGTGCTGCCATCGAGGATCTGACTGCGGCGTCGCTGCTGGTGCCGGCATGAAAAACGATCCCCGCAGCCACGGCCTTTGGGAGCGCACCGCGCCGCCGCCGCCGGCCACCGTGCCGCTCGCCGGCGATATAAGGGCCGATGTGGCGATCGTCGGCGCCGGTTTCACCGGCCTGTCGGCGGCGCTGCATCTGGCCGAAGGCGGCGCCAAGGTGGTCGTGCTCGAAGCGGTCGAGGCCGGCTTCGGCGGCTCGGGCCGCAATGTCGGCCTGGTCAACGCCGGCATGTGGGTGATGCCGGACGAACTGCCGGCCGTGCTCGGCGACACATACGGCGCGCGGCTGCTCGATCTGCTCGGCCATGCGCCCCGCGCGGTGTTCGATCTCATCGACAAGCACGGCATTGCCTGCGAGGCGGAGCGGCAGGGCACCTTGCATTGCGCGGTCGGCGAGGCTGGCCTTGCCGAGATCAGGGAGCGCGCGCGGCAATGGCAGGCGCGCGGCGCAGCGGTGCGATTGCTCGATGCCGCGGAGACGGCGCGCAAGGTGGGCACTTCCGCTTACGCAGGCTCGCTGCTCGACGAGCGCGCCGGCACCATCCAGCCTCTGGCATATGCGCGCGGCCTGGCGCATGCCGCTTTGCGCGCCGGCGTGACGATTTATACATCGAGCCCGGTGACGGCGGCTACGGACGAGGGCGCGCAGTGGCGGCTCACGACGCCGGGCGGTGCTGTCACCGCGCCACAGGTCGTCGTCGCCACCAATGCCTATACGACGACCTTGTGGCCGCAGCTCCGCACCGAGCTGGTGCATCTGCCCTACTTCAACATGGCGACGCCGCCGCTGTCCGATAACCTTCGGCGCTCCATCCTGCCCGAGCGGCAGGGCGCTTGGGACACCAAGGAGGTTCTCAGCTCGTTCCGCTTCGACAAGGAAGGCCGCTTCATTTTTGGCAGCGTCGGTGCTTTGCGCGGCACCGGCGGGCCGGTGCATCGCGGCTGGGGCCGCCGCGCCATGACGAAGTTGTTTCCGCAGCTCAAGGGCATGGGCTTCGAGAGCGAATGGTACGGCTGGATCGGCATGACAGCCGACAACCTGCCGCGTTTCCACCGGCTCGGTCGCAACGTCATGTCGTTCAGCGGCTATAACGGCCGCGGCATCGCGCCGGGCACCGTATTTGGCCGCTGTCTGGCCGATCTCGTGCTGGGCAAGATCGGCGATGGCGATCTGCCATTGCCGGTAAGCGAGCCGCAGGCGGCGTCCTTGCGCGCGGCAAAGGAAATCTACTACGAGGTTGGTGCGCAGGTGGCGCATGTCGCCGATGCGCGGTTTTAAACAGGCCAGTCCATGACAGATATCAGTAGCGAAGTCCGCAACGTTCTCGACGCGCTCGGCGTGCCGCCGGCGCAGACGCAAGGCGGCACGCTGAAAGTTGTGTCGCCGGTGGACGGCGCCGTGGTGGCCCAGGTGCCGGAGACGACGGCGGCCGAGGCGGGCAAGCTGATCGGCAAGGCGCATGAGGCTTATCTCACGTGGCGCTCGGTGCCGGCGCCCCGTCGCGGCGAATTCGTGCGCGTGCTCGGCGAGGAGTTGCGCGCGGCCAAGCCCGCGCTCGGCAAGCTCGTCAGCCTCGAAGTCGGCAAGTCGCCCTCCGAAGGGCTGGGCGAAGTGCAGGAGATGATCGACATCTGCGACTTCGCCGTCGGCTTGTCGCGGCAACTCTACGGTCTCGTCATCCAGTCCGAGCGCGAGGATCATCGTTTGACCGAGCAGTGGCATCCGGCCGGCGTGGTCGGCGTCATTTCGGCGTTCAACTTCCCGGTTGCGGTGTGGTCGTGGAACGCGGCGCTGGCTTTCGTCTGCGGCGATGCCGTTGTGTGGAAGCCCTCAGAAAAGGCGCCGCTGACGGCGCTGGCCGTCGCGGCGATCATGGCGCGCGCCGCGAAGAAGTTCGGCGGCGTGCCGGACGGCTTGCTCACCATGCTGATCGGCGGCCGCGACATCGGCGAAGCTCTGGTGGATGACGCGCGCGTGCCGGTCGTTTCCGCCACCGGCTCGACGCGCATGGGCCGCCTCGTCGGCGAGCGCGTGGCGCGCCGTTTCGGCCGCGCCATTCTCGAACTCGGCGGCAACAATGCCTCGATCGTGACGCCGTCGGCCGATCTCGATCTGACGCTTCGCGCCGTCGCCTTCGGCGCCATGGGCACCGCCGGCCAGCGCTGCACCACCATGCGCCGCCTCATCGTGCATGAAAGCGTCTATGACAGGCTCGTGCCGAAGCTGGCGAGCGTCTACAAGTCGATCTCCATCGGCAACCCGATCACGTCAGACGCGCTGGTCGGGCCGCTGATCGACGGCCGCGCCTATGAATCGATGCAGGCCGCGCTCGCGGCGGCAAAGAAATCCGGCGGCGTCGTGCATGGCGGCGAGCGCGTCGACATCAACGGGCCGAACTCGTTCTATGCGCGGCCGGC
>OFIS01000052.1_pt1 | contig 154471 bp, 150 predicted proteins | sample 1775071 | NCBI WGS metagenome assembly OFIS01 (sample SAMN08195774, study PRJEB24354) | sludge metagenome | isolation source: sludge from phenol fed wastewater aerobic bioreactor C | place: India: Nagpur | collected 2016-09-17 | reverse complement strand
AGAGAAACTGCGCTTCGCCATCCGCGAGGGCGGCCGCACCGTCGGTGCCGGCGTCGTCGCATCCATCATCGAGTGATCGGCGCGAAAAATAGCGTCCGGAGCGTAATGAAAAGGGCGGTGCTTTCGGGCGCCGCCCTTTTCATATGTGCCTCACGTTTCCGTCCCGCCCGGCTATCGACCGCGCCGCTTGAGACAGCCGGCTACCAACAGCGTTCTGCGATGCACGGTGAAGCGGGCCGTCGATACGTTGCGACCGTTCATCTGTTGCTCCACACGCTATCTTCATTTCATTGGCATCCATGGAACCGATTCGGAAGCGCTCCACGGCAGCATTTGCAGATCCACGGGTTTATTGATTTTCTTGTATAGGGCGAGAATTCTTTTTTCATATTCGTCCCGTGTAATAGGGGCGTCAGAAATGACTCTTTCATTGTATGGGCTGCCCGGGAATGCAACTCGCACAAGCATTTCCAGGAGGTTTGGATCAATTCTCTCCGCGTCCCACCAGTTGGAGCCGCCAAATATGGATGGGATACCCTTGAACGACGACAGGATCGCGCCCTTTAGGTTGACGCTTTCCAATTGCGTACCAGTTATATTGAGATCTTTGAAATCGATATGAGATAAGTCGGCTTGTAGTAGGTACGCGTTGCTTATATCTATTGAATGACTACCGTTGTTCGTAATCTTATTTTTATTCTGGAGGCGTTCGGCAATCAGCGCTGATGTCCGAGAGGTTTCGATATTTAGATTAATCATGTTGATTCTGGCGATATCAGCTGCGCGCTTTTTCGAATCATCGAGAGCAGCGGTGGCGGCTAAGAAATCATAATTATTGAGGCCTAAATTGCATATACCGATCGGCCCTGGATCGATTGGGAAGGTCAGCGTTCGGCTTAGGGTTTGACATTCCGCGATGGCTGACATCTGACTTTTTTGTAGATTTCGATTGATGTCGACTGCATCAACAAAACTGATCGAATCGTATCCATTGAAAACGACATTTATGATGTCTTCAAAAAGAAATCGATCGGCAAGCCGTCCGACAATCCCTTTGGCTACATCTTTGACGCTTGTCTGATAATAATTAGAATTCAAGAATGATTTTAGACGAGCAACGATGGTTGGGTCGGAGATAACGCCCGTCTTCTCATCGCGAAGATCCTTTAGAAACTCTCTCCACTGGGTATCCTCGCTCTGTCGGCTGGCCGTATTGAGTTGATACGCTTGAACGAGGATCGTGAAAAATAGTGTCACAATCGAAACGGCTGGAATTGCCAGAGCAGATAGAGTTTTAAGAATTTCGAGGCGAATCTGTGGTCGTGAATTTTGCAGCTCAATCTCGGTTTTTTGGGCATCGGCTATCGATTGTGCGATTCGCGCTGCTGCCTCGATTTCCTCGAGCGACGAATTCTCGTTAATCCGTCCCGCTGCGGCATCGATTATGGATCGGAGGTCCTTCATCGTCGTGTCCCCCCCCTCGCTTTTTCTATGTCGAGGTGCGTACTTTAAGAGGATAGGCCGACGAATGGGCGTCGCAACCGTGTCGTTGCGTCCGCCTGCCGTCTTGGCGGGTTGCGCGTCGGCCCGGCCCCCTTTACAGCCGCTCCGCATCCGCCTAAACACAGCCGTCCGATGCGTTGGGTCGCTTCCCGGCGCGGCGGAGTCTACCCCGAAGACCGCCGGACCTTGCCGGCTTTCGGGCGCGGCTCTAGGAGTGTAGCTCAACTGGTTAGAGCACCGGTCTCCAAAACCGGGGGTTGGGGGTTCGAGTCCCTCCACTCCTGCCATCGGTTCCCCTGTTCTGGTCGATCAATGCGGGCGGGGCGCGGTGGCGGGCGGGAAGCGGGGAACGCCGTGGCGGGCGCTGCCGGGTAGCTTCGGCGCGCGGCTCCGGGTCCGCCGCAGGCCCAAGCGGGCGCGCGGCGGCAGGACGCGCGGCGCGGATCTGCCGGAGCGGCGCGGCCTTTTGGCAGGCGCGATCGGCTCCGGCCGCAGCGCCGGTTTCCCGCGCGCAGTCCCTCGCGAGAGGCGGCGTTCCGCGGGCATCAAGGTTTCGCACGGCGCAGCGGCGCCGACCAAGGTTTCGCACGGCGCAGCGGCGCCGACCAGGGTTTCGCGGCGTTGAGGCGCCGCCCAGAAGAGGTGCCGGCCACCGGGCTCGCCCGAGGGCGTCCCAAGGGGCCGGCGAGAATGAGATGGCGAAGATCAGTCCTGTGGAATTCTTTCAGCAGGTCCGCGCCGAGACGGCGAAGGTCACCTGGCCGACCCGGCGCGAGACGCTGATCACCACCGGCATGGTGTTCGTGATGGTGTTCCTCGCCGCCATCTTCTTCCTCGTCGTCGATCAGGTGATCCGCTTCGGCGTGTCCACCCTGCTCACCCTCGGCCACTGAGGGGGGCGGACCATGGCGAAGCGCTGGTACATCGTTCACGCATATTCCAATTTCGAGAAGAAGGTCGCGGAGGCGATCCGCGAGGGCGCCGAGCAGCGCGGCCTCCAGGACCTGTTCGAGCAGATCCTCGTGCCCACCGAGAAGGTGGTCGAGGTGCGCCGCGGCCGGAAGGTGGATACCGAGCGCAAGTTCTTTCCCGGCTACGTGCTGGTGAAGATGGACCTCACCGACGAGGCGTTCCATCTCATCAAGAACACGCCGAAGGTGACCGGCTTCCTCGGCGCCGACAACAAGCCCATGCCCATCTCCGAGGCCGAGGCCATGCGCATCCTGCAGCAGGTGCAGGAGGGCATCGAACGGCCGAAGCCCTCCATCTCGTTCGAGGTAGGCGAGACCGTGAAGGTGGCCGACGGTCCGTTCGCCTCCTTCAACGGCATCGTGGAAGAGGTGGACGACAGCCGTTCGCGCCTGAAGGTCGCGGTGTCCATCTTCGGCCGCGCCACCCCGGTGGAGCTGGAGTTCGGCCAGGTCGAGAAGGTCTGACGCCCTCAGAGGCGGGTGACCGGCCGCCGGGCCTTGCCTGAGCGGGCCTGATCCATTATGTGATCGCGCTTTCCGCCGGCCCTCAGGGCTGGTGGTTTCCGGGCCGGGAGCTTCCCGTGCCCGAAATGCCGTGGGAGGAGAGGGGCGTCTCGCCAACGCCGCCGCAATCCGCACCACGGGTTCCCGGCCGGTTCCCTCGCCCGCGTGGCGGGGCCGGCTTCTGTTGGGAGAACTGACATGGCGAAGAAGATTGCAGGTTACGTCAAGCTGCAGGTGCCCGCCGGCAGCGCCAATCCGGCGCCGCCCATCGGCCCCGCGCTCGGCCAGCGCGGCCTTAACATCATGGAGTTCTGCAAGGCGTTCAACGCCCAGACCGCCCAGATGGAAAAGGGCATGCCCATCCCGGTGGTGATCACCGCCTTCCAGGACCGCTCCTTCAGCTTCGAGCTGAAGACCCCGCCGGTGTCCTACTTCCTGAAGAAGGCCGCCGGCCTCGACACCAAGAAGAAGCCCGGCACCGGCTCGAAGACCCCCGGCAAGGGGTCCTTCGTCGGCAAGGTCACCCGCGCCCAGATGGCCGAGATCGCCGAGAAGAAGATGAAGGATCTGAACTGCGACACCGTCGAGGCGGCGGTTCAGATGATCGAAGGCTCGGCCCGGTCCATGGGCCTCGAGGTCAAGGAGTGAGCGGCATGGCCAAGCAGGGAAAGCGAATCCGCGCCGCCAGCGAGGGCATTGATCCGGTCAAGCTCTACGGTCTCGACGAGGCCCTGACGCTGCTCAAGGAGCGCGCCACCGCCAAGTTCGACGAGACCATCGAGGTGGCCTTGAACCTCGGCGTCGACCCGCGCCACGCGGACCAGATGGTGCGCGGCGTGTGCAACCTGCCGAACGGCTCCGGCCGGACCGTGCGGGTGGCCGTGTTCGCCCGCGGCCTGAAGGCCGACGAGGCCAAGGCCGCCGGCGCCGACATCGTGGGCGCGGAGGACCTCCTGGAGACCATCCAGGGCGGCACCATCGAGTTCGACCGCTGCATCGCCACTCCGGACCTGATGCCGCTGGTCGGCCGGCTCGGCAAGATCCTCGGCCCGCGCGGCCTCATGCCCAACCCCAAGGTCGGCACCGTGACCATGGACGTGAAGGGCGCGGTGGAAGCCGCCAAGGGCGGCGCCGTGGAGTTCCGCGTGGAGAAGGCGGGCATCATCCACGGCGGCGTGGGCAAGGCCTCCTTCCCGGTCGACAAGCTGGCCGAGAACATCCGCGCCTTCGCCGACGCGGTGGTGAAGGCCAAGCCGACCGGCGCCAAGGGCACCTATGTGCAGCGCATCGCCATCTCTTCCACCATGGGCCCGGGCCTGAAGGTGGAGCCGTCGACGGTGCTGTCCACGGTGGTCTGATCGGCCCCGTGCCGCGAGCGTGCTTCGCGGCCGATGTCAAGGAAAATGCGCGAGGGGGCGTGACAAGCGCCCCCCGTTCCTTTATAGAAGCCCGTTCCGGTGCCTTCGGGCACGGGAATCGTGTTTAGAGCTTCCGCCCCTGACCGGGCGGAAGGGCTGGGAGGGTTCGCCCGCCCGGCCTTATCGTCTGTCCTGGCGCCAAATCTTAACGGTTCGGCAAGAGGTCGGGCGAAAGTCCTGTCCGAGACTGCAGGTGTCGGGCGCCTCCTTCGGGAGCGTCGCGACTTAATTCCCGCCACCCGCCTCGCCGAGGCGGCCTCTGGGGAGCCCGCATAGACGGGGAAGACCGGAAATTTGCGGCCCGGCATCAGCCGGCGTCGCCGAAGATCGGTTCGAACCAGCGCCTTGCGTTCCGTCCCGGACCTTGCGTCCGAGGCCCGGTTCCGAGGGGACAGGGCATGTGAGCGTCGCCTGATGGCGGCGGCATGTCCAGACCGGGATGCCCGACAGGGGTCCAGTTCGGGGTAGGCCGGCGCAAGCGGGCGACAAGGCGCAACCGGCGGTTTCCTTCGTTTGGCATCCATTCGGGATGGCCCGGCGCGGAGGCCGCCATAGGCTTAAAGAGAGCCAGACGTGGATCGAGCGGAAAAACAAGAGCTCGTCACGACGCTCGCGGATGTGTTCAAGAGCACGTCCGTCGTCGTGGTGGCCCACTATTCCGGCCTCACCGTGGCCCAGATGTCGGCCCTGCGCCGGCAGATGAAGCAGAACGGTGCGTCCGTGAAGGTGGCGAAGAACCGCCTCGTCAAGATCGCTCTGGAAGGCTCCGACGTCGCCCATATGGGCCCCCTGATGAAGGGGCCCACCCTGATCGCCTATTCGGACGATCCGGTGGCGGCGCCGAAGGTGGCTGTCGACTTCGCCAAGACCAACGACAAGTTCGTGATCCTGGGCGGGGCGATGGGCACTACGGCCCTGAATGCGGACGGTGTGAAGGCGCTTGCCACCCTGCCGTCCCTGGATGAACTGCGTGCCAAGCTCCTCGGCCTGATCCAGGCCCCGGCGACCAAGCTTGCCCAGCTCTCCACCGCGCCGGCGGCGAAGCTCGCCCGCGTGTTCGGGGCTTATGCCAAGAAGGACGAAGCCGCGTGAGGCGGTCTGATCTCGCAAATCTCAAATTCGAACCTATCTTAAGGACACGACACTATGGCTGATTTGACCAAGCTCGTGGACGAGCTGTCCGCCCTCACCGTGCTTGAGGCCGCCGAGCTCGCCAAGCTTCTCGAGGAGAAGTGGGGCGTTTCCGCCGCCGCTGCGGTGGCTGTCGCCGCCGCTCCTGGTGGTGCGGCTGCCGCTCCCGCTGCCGAGGAGCAGACCGAGTTCACCGTCGTCCTGGCGGCGGCCGGCGAGAAGAAGATCGAAGTCATCAAGGAAGTGCGCGCCATCACCGGCCTCGGCCTCAAGGAAGCCAAGGACCTGGTGGAAGGCGCTCCGAAGCCCGTCAAGGAAGGCATTGCCAAGGACGAGGCCGAGAAGCTCAAGGCCCAGCTCGAGAAGGCTGGCGCCAAGGTCGAGCTCAAGTGAGCTTGTGATCTTTCGCTCCGGGGCCCGCGCCCCGGAGCGCCTTACATTCGGCCGTTCCCGACGGTTTCATCGGGAATGGCCGCTTTCGGGAGACGGTTCTCCCGGCCGCCCGGTCCCTGCCGCGCTCACGCGGAAGGAAGGGCTGCCGGGAGAGCCGTCGAGTCGCTGAAGGGGATGGGTGCTCGCGTTCCCCTCTTCGGCAAGACGGTGGTGTGGTCCAGGCGCCGGCGCGGCGATCCCATTGCGGGAGCCGGCCCCTGTTTGACCCGGACGGACGAGGATCGAGATGGCGCAGGCGCAAACGTTCACCGGTCGCAAGCGGATCCGCAAGTTCTTCGGAAAGATCAAGGAAGTGGCCGAGATGCCGAACCTCATCGAGGTTCAGAAGGCGTCCTACGACCAGTTCCTGCAGATCGAGGAGCCGAAGGGCGGGCGCGATGACGACGGCCTCCAGGCGGTCTTCAAGTCGGTCTTCCCCATTTCCGATTTCTCCGGCGCCTCCATGCTGGAGTTCGTGCGCTATGAGTTCGAGCCGCCGAAGTACGACGTGGACGAGTGCCGCCAGCGCGGCATGACCTTCGCGGCGCCCCTCAAGGTGACGCTGCGCCTCATCGTGTTCGACGTGGACCCCGACACCGGCGCCAAGTCCGTGAAGGACATCAAGGAGCAGGACGTCTACACCGGCGACATCCCGCTCATGACCATGAACGGCACGTTCATCGTCAACGGCACCGAGCGCGTCATCGTCTCGCAGATGCACCGCTCGCCGGGCGTGTTCTTCGACCACGACAAGGGCAAGACCCATTCCTCGGGCAAGCTCCTGTTCGCGGCGCGCATCATCCCCTACCGCGGCTCCTGGCTCGACATCGAGTTCGACGCCAAGGACATCGTCTATGCGCGCATCGACCGGCGCCGCAAGATCCCGGTGACGAGCCTGCTCTATGCCCTTGGCCTCGACGCCGAGGAGATCCTCAACACCTTCTACGAGCGCATCGAATATGCGCGCGCGAAGGACGGCTGGCGCATGCCGTTCGATCCCAAGCGCATGAAGGGCTACAAGGCGGTCTCCGACCTCATCGACGCCGACACCGGCGAGGTGGTGGTCGAGGCGGGCAAGAAGCTCACCGTGCGCGCCGCCCGCCAGCTGGCCGAGAAGGGCCTCAAGGCCCTCAAGATCTCCGACGAGGAGATGGTCGGCCAGTACATCGCCGAGGACCTCGTGGACGGCCAGACCGGCGAGATCCACGCCGAGGCCGGCGACGAGATCACCGAGAAGATGCTGAAGATGCTGGAGGAGGCGGGCTACAACGAGATCCCGATCCTCGACATCGACCACGTCAACACCGGCGCCTACATCCGCAACACCCTGGCGGCGGACAAGAACGTCACCCGCGAGGATGCGCTGTTCGACATCTACCGGGTGATGCGCCCGGGCGAGCCGCCGACGCTGGATTCGGCGCAGGCCATGTTCCATTCGCTGTTCTTCGATCCCGAGCGCTACGACCTCTCCGCGGTCGGCCGGGTGAAGATGAACATGCGCCTCGATCTGGACTGCCCCGACACGGTGCGCGTGCTGCGCCGCGACGACATCCTCGCCGTCATCAAGACGCTGGTGGAGCTGCGCGACGGCAAGGGCGAGATCGACGACATCGACCATCTCGGCAACCGCCGGGTGCGCTCGGTCGGCGAGCTGATGGAGAACCAGTACCGCGTCGGCCTGCTGCGCATGGAGCGCGCCATCAAGGAGCGGATGTCGTCCGTCGACATCGACACCGTGATGCCGCAGGACCTCATCAACGCCAAGCCGGTGGCGGCGGCGGTGCGCGAGTTCTTCGGCTCCTCGCAGCTCTCGCAGTTCATGGACCAGACCAACCCGCTCTCCGAGATCACCCACAAGCGCCGCCTGTCGGCCCTTGGCCCGGGCGGCCTCACCCGCGAGCGGGCGGGCTTCGAGGTGCGCGACGTGCACCCGACCCACTATGGCCGCATCTGCCCCATCGAGACGCCGGAAGGCCCGAACATCGGCCTCATCAACTCGCTGGCCACCTTCGCCCGGGTGAACAAGTACGGCTTCATCGAGGCGCCCTACCGCCGCGTGGTGGACGGCAAGGTCACCGACGAGGTGGTCTATCTCTCCGCCATGGAGGAGGGGAAGTATTACGTCGCGCAGGCCAACATCCCGCTCGACAAGGACGGCCGGTTCGAGGAAGACCTCGTGATCTGCCGCCATGCCGGCGACGTGCTGATGGTCACGCCCGACCGCGTGGACTTCATGGACGTGTCGCCCAAGCAGCTCGTCTCGGTGGCCGCGGCGCTCATCCCGTTCCTTGAGAACGACGACGCCAACCGCGCGCTGATGGGCTCCAACATGCAGCGCCAGGCGGTGCCGCTGGTGCGCTCGCAGGCGCCCTTGGTGGGCACCGGCATGGAGGCCGTGGTGGCGCGCGATTCCGGCGCCGCCATCGCCGCCCGCCGCACCGGCGTCATCGACCAGGTGGACGCTACCCGTATCGTCATCCGCGCCACGGAGGAGACCGATCCTTCGAAGTCGGGCGTCGATATCTACCGGCTGATGAAGTTCCAGCGCTCCAACCAGTCCACCTGCATCAACCAGCGTCCGCTGGTGCGCGTGGGCGACGCGGTGAAGAAGGGCGACATCATCGCCGACGGCCCCTCCACGGAGCTCGGCGACCTGGCGCTCGGCCGCAACGTGCTCGTCGCGTTCATGCCGTGGAACGGCTACAACTACGAAGACTCCATCCTGCTCTCCGAGACCATCGTGAAGGAGGATGTCTTCACCTCGATCCATATCGAGGAGTTCGAGTGCATGGCCCGCGACACCAAGCTCGGGCCGGAAGAGATCACCCGCGACATTCCCAACGTCTCGGAAGAGGCGCTGAAGAATCTCGACGAGGCGGGCATCGTCTATATCGGTGCCGAGGTGAACGCCGGCGACATCCTGGTGGGCAAGATCACCCCCAAGGGTGAGAGCCCGATGACGCCGGAAGAGAAGCTGCTGCGCGCCATCTTCGGCGAGAAGGCGGCGGACGTGCGCGACACCTCCCTGCGCCTGCCGCCGGGCACCAAGGGCACCATCGTCGAGGTGCGCGTGTTCAACCGCCACGGCGTGGACAAGGACGAGCGCGCGCTCGCCATCGAGCGCGAGGAGATCGAGCGCCTCGCCAAGGACCGCGACGACGAGCAGGCCATTCTCGACCGCAACGTCTACGGCCGCCTGACCGAGCTGCTCGACGGCAAGACCGCCGTCGCCGGCCCCAAGGGCTTCAAGAAGGACAGCGTGATCACCCGCGAGGTGCTCACCGAGTATCCGCGCTCGCAGTGGTGGCTGTTCGCCGTGGCGGACGACGCTCTGATGAGCGAGCTGGAAGCCATCCGCGCCCAGTACGACGAATCGAAGAAGCGCCTCGAGCAGCGCTTCCTCGACAAGGTGGAGAAGCTGCAGCGCGGTGACGAGCTGCCCCCCGGCGTCATGAAGATGGTCAAGGTCTTCGTGGCGGTGAAGCGCAAGATCCAGCCCGGCGACAAGATGGCCGGCCGGCACGGCAACAAGGGTGTCGTGTCGCGCATCGTGCCCATCGAGGACATGCCGTTCCTCGAGGACGGCACCAACGTGGACATCGTGCTGAACCCGCTGGGCGTGCCCTCGCGCATGAACGTCGGGCAGATCCTCGAGACCCATCTCGGCTGGGCCTGCGCCGGCCTCGGCAAGCAGGTGGCGGCGGCGGTGGATGCCTATTACGGCTCCCACGACGCCAGGCCCCTGCGCGATCGTCTGGAGACCATCTACGGCAAGACCGAGGTGGAGCCGCTCAAGGACGACGACCTGCCGGAGCTGGCCGAGAACCTGCGCAAGGGCGTGCCGATCGCCACTCCGGTGTTCGACGGCGCGCACGAGGCGGACATCGAGCATCAGCTGGAGATGGCGGGGCTCGACCCCTCCGGCCAGTCGACGCTGTACGATGGCCGCACCGGCGAGCCCTTCGACCGTAAGGTCACGGTGGGCTACATCTACATGCTGAAGCTGCACCATCTGGTGGACGACAAGATCCACGCCCGCTCCATCGGCCCCTACTCCCTCGTCACCCAGCAGCCGCTGGGCGGCAAGGCGCAGTTCGGCGGCCAGCGCTTCGGCGAAATGGAGGTGTGGGCGCTGGAGGCCTACGGCGCCGCCTACACGCTGCAGGAGATGCTCACCGTGAAGTCGGACGACGTGGCCGGCCGCACCAAGGTCTACGAGGCCATCGTGCGCGGCGAGGACACGTTCGAGAGCGGCATTCCCGAGAGCTTCAACGTGCTCGTGAAGGAGATGCGCTCCCTCGGCCTCAACGTCGACCTGGAGAACAGCTGATGCAGGGCCGCCCGATGGCTCGCGCTTTCCGGCGCGCCACCGGGCGTGGCCCTTCGCATCGGCATGACGAGACTTTCGCGGCACCGGCCATTCGGCGCCGCGCCATCATTCCACTGAGAGGAGGGTGCTGACGACCTTCCGCCGTCTCGCCCGCGACGGGGAAGTTGTCCAAGCCGCCTCTTTTGTCTGGGAGCGCCCGCATGAATCAGGAAGTCCTGAACGTCTTCAATCCGGCCACGCCGGCGCCGACGTTCAACAAGATCCGCATCTCGATCGCGAGCCCGGAGAAGATCGCCTCCTGGTCCTACGGCGAGATCAAGAAGCCGGAGACCATCAACTACCGCACGTTCAAGCCCGAGCGTGACGGCCTGTTCTGCGCGCGCATCTTCGGCCCCATCAAGGATTACGAGTGCTTGTGCGGCAAGTACAAGCGCATGAAGTACAAGGGCATCATTTGCGAGAAGTGCGGCGTTGAGGTCACCCTCTCGCGGGTGCGGCGCGAGCGCATGGGCCATATCGAGCTCGCCGCGCCCGTGGCGCACATCTGGTTCCTGAAGTCGCTGCCGAGCCGCATCGGCCTGCTGCTCGACATGACGCTCAAGGACCTCGAGCGCATCCTCTATTTCGAATATTTCGTGGTGCTGGAGCCCGGCCTCACGCCGCTGAAGTATCGCCAGCTCCTCTCCGAGGACGACTATCTGCGCGCCCAGGAAGAGTATGGCGAGGATAGCTTCACCGCGATGATCGGCGCCGAGGCCATCCGCGAGCTGCTGCGCTCCATGGATCTCGAGAAGATCGCCGCGGACCTGCGCCAGGAGATCGCCGAGGCCACCACCGAGCTGAAGCCGAAGAAGCTCGCCAAGCGGCTGAAGATCGTCGAGGCCTTCCAGATGTCCGGCAACAAGCCGGAGTGGATGATCCTCACCCACATCCCGGTGATCCCGCCGGACCTGCGGCCTCTCGTGCCGCTGGACGGCGGCCGGTTCGCGACCTCCGACCTCAACGACCTCTACCGCCGCGTCATCAACCGCAACAACCGCCTGAAGCGGCTGATCGAGCTGCGCGCGCCCGACATCATCATCCGCAACGAGAAGCGCATGCTTCAGGAGGCGGTGGATGCGCTGTTCGACAACGGCCGGCGCGGCCGCGTCATCACCGGCGCCAACAAGCGGCCCTTAAAGTCGCTCGCCGACATGCTGAAGGGCAAGCAGGGCCGGTTCCGCCAGAACCTGCTCGGCAAGCGCGTGGACTATTCCGGCCGCTCGGTGATCGTGGTGGGTCCGGAGCTGAAGCTGCACCAGTGCGGCCTGCCCAAGAAGATGGCGCTGGAGCTGTTCAAGCCCTTCATCTACTCGCGCCTCGACGCCAAGGGCCATTCGGCCACGGTGAAGCAGGCGAAGAAGCTGGTGGAGAAGGAGCGTCCCGAGGTGTGGGACATCCTCGACGAGGTGATCCGCGAGCACCCGGTGATGCTGAACCGCGCGCCGACGCTCCACCGCCTCGGCATCCAGGCGTTCGAGCCGGTGCTGATCGAGGGCAAGGCCATCCAGCTCCACCCGCTGGTGTGCTCGGCCTTCAACGCCGACTTCGACGGCGACCAGATGGCCGTGCACGTCCCGCTGAGCCTTGAGGCGCAGCTGGAAGCGCGCGTGCTGATGATGTCCACCAACAACATCCTGCACCCGGCGAACGGCCAGCCCATCATCGTGCCGTCGCAGGACATCGTGCTCGGGCTCTACTATCTCTCCATCATGCGGGAGAACGAGCCCGGCGAGGGCATGATGTTCGCCACCATGAGCGAGATCGACCACGCCCTGAACGCCAAGGCGATCACGCTGCACACCAAGATCCGGGGCCGCTACATCGGCGTGGACGCCGACGGCCAGCCGATGTCCAGGATCTACGAGACCACGCCCGGCCGGATGAAGATCGGCGAGCTTTTGCCGAAGCATCCCAAGGTGTCCTACGACGTCGTCAACAAGCTGATGACGAAGAAGGAAATCTCCAACATGATCGACGCGGTGTATCGCCACTGCGGTCAAAAGGAGAGCGTGATCTTCTGCGACAAGATCATGTCGCTCGGCTTCTACAATGCGTTCCGCGCCGGCATCTCGTTCGGCAAGGACGACATGGTGGTGCCGAAGAAGAAGTGGGATCTGGTCGAGGAGACCCGCGCCCTCACCAAGGAATACGAGCAGCAGTACAACGACGGCCTGATCACCCAGGGCGAGAAGTACAACAAGGTCGTGGACGCCTGGGGCAAGTGCACCGACCGCATCGCCGAAGAGATGATGAAGGAAATCTCCTCGGTGAAGAAGGACCCGAAGACCGGGCGCGACAAGCAGATCAACTCGATCTACATGATGAGCCACTCCGGAGCGCGTGGGTCGCCGGCCCAGATGAAGCAGCTCGCCGGCATGCGCGGCCTGATGGCCAAGCCGTCGGGCGAGATCATCGAGAGCCCGATCATCTCGAACTTCAAGGAAGGCCTCACCGTGATGGAGTACTTCAACTCCACCCACGGTGCCCGTAAGGGCCTCGCCGACACGGCGCTGAAGACCGCGAACTCGGGCTACCTCACCCGCCGTCTGGTGGACGTGGCGCAGGATTCCATCATCACCGAGCGCGATTGCGGCTCGGAGAAGGGCATCCACATGCGCGCCATCATCGATGCGGGCCAGGTGGTGGCCTCGCTCGGCTCGCGCGTGCTCGGCCGCACCGCGGTGGAGGACGTGATCGAGCCGGCCACCGGTGAGATCATCGTGCCCAGGGGCCACATGATCGAGGAGCCGCAGGTCGAGCGCATCACCAAGGCGGGCATCCAGGAGATCAAGATCCGCTCGGTGCTCACCTGCGAGACCCGCAACGGCGTGTGCGGCACCTGCTACGGGCGCGACCTCGCCCGCGGCACGCCGGTGAACATGGGCGAGGCGGTGGGCGTCATCGCCGCCCAGTCCATCGGCGAGCCGGGCACCCAGCTCACCATGCGCACCTTCCACATCGGCGGCGCGGCGACCCTCGCCGACTCGTCGTTCGTGGAGAGCAACTTCGAGGGCTCGGTGCGGATCCGCAACCGTAACGCGGCGCGGAACTCCGACGGCGATCTCATCGTCATGGGCCGCAACCTCGCGGTGGTGATCGTCGACCACGACGGCACCGAGCGCGCGGTGAACCGCATCCAGTACGGCGCCCGCCTGAAGGTGGACGAGGGCGACACCATCAAGCGCGGCCAGCGCATCGCCGAGTGGGACCCCTACACCCGTCCCATCCTCACCGAGGTGGACGGCACGGTGGCCTTCGAGGACCTGGTGGAAGGCGCGTCCATGAACGAGACGGTGGACGAATCCACCGGCATCGCCAAGCGCGTGGTGACGGACTCGCGCTCCGGCCGTGGTCCGGAGCTGCGCCCCGCCATCCTCATCAAGGGCAAGGACGGCAAGACCGCCAAGCTGCAGCGCGGCGGCGAGGCGCGCTACGCCCTTCCGGTGGAGGCCATCATCTCGGTGGACCCGAACGGCGAGGTGAAGGCCGGCGACGCGGTGGCCCGCGTGCCCATGGAAAGCGCCAAGACGCGCGACATCACGGGCGGTCTGCCGCGCGTGGCGGAGCTGTTCGAGGCGCGGCGCCCGAAGGATGCGGCGATCATCGCCGAGATCTCGGGCACCATCCGCTTCGGCCGCGACTACAAGAACAAGCGCCGGCTCTCCATCGAGCCGTCGGACGGCGGGGATCCGGTGGAATACCTCATCCCCAAGGGCAAGCACATCCATCTCCAGGATGGCGACATGGTGGAGAAGGGCGACTTCATCGTCGACGGCAACCCCGCGCCGCACGACATCCTGGCGATCAAGGGCGTGGAAGAGCTTGCCGCCTTCCTCGTGAACGAGATCCAGGAGGTCTACCGGCTCCAGGGCGTGAACATCAACGACAAGCACATCGAGGTGATTGTCCGGAACATGCTCCAGAAGATCGAGATCGACGATTCCGGCGAGACCGACTTCCTGGACGGCGAGCAGGTCGACCGGCTCGAGTTCATCGAGGCCAACGAGAAGGCGGCCGAGGAGGGCAAGAAGCAGGCGACCGGCCATCCGGTGCTGCTCGGCATCACCAAGGCGTCGCTGCAGACCCGCTCGTTCTTCTCGGCGGCATCCTTCCAGGAGACCACCCGCGTCCTCACCGAGGCGGCGGTCAACGGCAAGGTCGATCCGCTGGAGGGCCTGAAGGAGAACGTCATCGTCGGCCGGCTGATCCCGGCGGGCACCGGCGCGCAGATGAACCGCCTGCGCTCGGTGGCCAACACCCGCGACGACCTCATCGTCGCCACCCGCGACGAGCAGACCGAGGACAAGCCCCTGGTGGAAGGCCCCGCCGACGCGGCGGAGTGATCCCTCGGGGCGAAGCCCGGGACGTGACGACAGACCTCCCCCGGCCCATGCGGCCGGGGGAGGTTTTTTATGAGCGGGATCCGTTGGATGGGCGCGCGGCGCGCGTCACCCCCGCGGGGCGAAGATGATCACCAGCGCGCCGGCCAGGCACAGCGCGGCGCCCAGCCCGTCCCAGCGGTCGGGGCGCACGCCTTCCACCAGCGTCATCCACGCCAGCGAGGCGATGATGTAGATGCCGCCATAGGCGGCGAACGCCCGTCCGGCGGCGGGTGCCTCGACGAAGGTGAGGGCATAGGCGAACACGCCGAGGCTCACGGCGCCCGGCAGCAGCCACCAGGGCGAGCCGGCGAGCCGCACCACGTGCCAGACGGCAAAGCAGCCGGCGATCTCGCCCAGAGCGGCGATGAGGAAGGCGGGCAGGGTCATGGCGTCACCTCAGCACGGTGGGGCGCACCCACCAGAGCGGCCGCGCGGCCCTGATCCGCTTGGCGAGTGCCGCCGCCGCCCGGCAGTCGTCGGTGAGGGCGAACACGGTGGCGCCGGAGCCGGACATGCGCACCAGCCGGGCCTCGGGCGCGGCGCCGATCAGCGCCATGGCATCCGCGATCGCCGGGGCGACGCGGATCGCGGGCGGCTCCAGATCGTTCGGCACGCTTTCGATGGCCTGCTCCAGCGCCGCGCGCTCCAGCGGGAGGGGATCGGGATGGGCGGGACCGGGCAGGGTCGCGCCGCGTGCCAGGCCGAGGGCGCCGAACACGGCCGCCGTGGGCACCGCCACCCGGCAGTTCACCAGCACCGCCGGCAGGAGGGGCAGGGGGAGCGGCGGACCCAGAAGGTCGCCGACGCCCGTCATCAGGCGCGCCCGCGAGGCGAGGCAGACCGGCACGTCGGAGCCGGTCGCCCGGGCGGCGGCGATGAGCCGCGGATCGTCGGCATCAAGGCCGTTGAGCCGGCCGAGCAGGCGCAGCGCCGCCGCCGCGTCAGCCGATCCGCCGCCGAGGCCCGCCGCCACCGGCAGGCGCTTCAACAGGTGGAAATGGCCGGCGCGCCCCTGCGGCATCTCGATGAGGAAGGCGTGCGCGGCGCGCAACACCAGATTGTCGCCCGCGGGACCTGCCGCCGCGGCGGTGGGCCCGCTCACCGAGAGCCCCGGCGGCGCATCGGCATCGAGGCTCACGAGGTCGCCCGCCCCGGCGAAGGCGACGAGGCTTTCAAGGTCGTGAAAGCCGTCGGGCCGGCGCCCGGTCACGCGCAGGGTGAGGTTGATCTTGGCGCGGGCGCGGCTGACGAGGGGCTGCATATCCGGCTTATGCCGTGCCGGCCCGAGCCGGACAAGGTGCCTGCCCACCAGTTCCGGGCCGATCGCCCGGCACCCCCGAGCCGCGGCTTGCCCTGCCGGACGAAAGTCGCCATCCTGCCGCCATCTAAAGCGGCTTGACTTGTCCGGGCATCAGGCTCCGCGCCGCGTTTCAGGATTGTCGATCGGTGAAAATCATCCGTCCCTTCTCTGCCGCTGTTCTCTCAGCCGGTTTCGTCCTCGCCATGCCGGCGTTCGTCTCCCTTCCGGCGCGGGCGGAGGCCCAGTCGCAGACGGATGTGGATGGCGAGGAGACGCTCTCCGGCAGCTATCTCGCCGCGCGCTTCGCCGGCAGCGAGCGCGACAGCGATGCGGCGGTGACCTATCTGCGCAACCTCCTGAAGCTCGACGCGCGCAACGACGAGGTGGTGGAGCGCGCCTTCTTCGCCATGCTGGTGGACGGGCAGGTGGACGAGGCCATGAAGCTCGCCGACCGGCTGGTGGGCGTGGACCGCACCCACCGCATCGGCCGCCTCGCCCTCGCCGTGCGCGCCATCAAGAACAACCAGTACCGCACCGCGCGCAGCAACCTGGCGCTGTCGGTGCGCGGCCCCATCGGCGACCTCACCGCCACGCTTCTCTCCGCCTGGACGCTCTACGGCTCGGGCAACACCAAGGGCGCGATCGCGCTGATCGACCGGCTGAAGGGGCCCGACTGGTACGCCACGCTGAAGGAGCTGCACGCCGGCCTGATCCTCGATGCCGCCGGCCGCGAGAAGGAAGCGGGCGAGCGCCTCAAGCAGGCCATGGAGATCGACTCCGGCTCGCTGCGCACGGTGGATGCCTACGCCCGCTGGGCCTCGCGCAACGAGAGCATCGACGCCGCCAAGGAGGCCTATGCGGGCTTCGCCAAGCTCATCCCCAACCACCCGGTGGTGCAGGAGGCGATGAAGCAGCTCGACGCCGGCAAGACGCTGCCGCCGCTCATCAAGACCCCGCAGGAGGGCTCGGCCGAGGTGCTCTATGGCCTCGGCGCCACGCTGGGCCGCCAGGGCGGTGAGGACCTCGCCCTCGTCTATCTCCAGCTCGCCATCTGGCTCGATCCGCAGCACCCCTTCGCCAGCCTGACGCTGGCCGACCTCTACGAGCAGCTCAAGCAGCCGGAGAAGGCCATCGAGGTCTATCGCTCGGTTCCGGTCTCCTCGCCGCTGAAGCGCAATGCCGAGGTGCAGCTCGCCGTCAATCTCGACGCCATCGACCAGTTCGACGAGGCGAAGGAGCACCTCAACGCCATCATCACCGCCAATCCGAAGGACGCGGAAGCCATCGTCGCCCTGGGCAAGATCCTGCAGCAGCGCAAGGATTTCGCCGGATGCGCGAAGGTCTATTCCCAGGCCATCGGGCTCATTCCCGAGCCGGGCAAGGCCAACTGGCCGCTGTTCTATTTCCGCGGCATCTGCAACGAGCGCTCGAAGAACTGGCCGGCGGCCGAGGCGGACCTGAAGAAGGCGCTTGAGCTCAATCCGGACCAGCCCCACGTGCTGAACTATCTCGGCTATTCCTGGGTGGACCAGGGCATCCACCTCGACGACGGCCTCGACATGATCCGCAAGGCGGCCACCCTGCGTCCGGACGACGGGCCGATCGTGGACAGCCTGGGCTGGGCCTATTTCAAGCTCGGCCATTATACCGAGGCGGTCACCGAGCTGGAGCGGGCGGTGGAGCTGATGCCGCAGGATCCGGTCATCAACGACCACCTGGGCGATGCCTATTGGAAGGTGGGGCGCCGCCTGGAGGCGGGCTTCCAGTGGAACCACGCGCGCGACCTGAAGCCCGAGCCCGACGATCTCGCCAAGATCCAGCGCAAGATCGAGGCCGGCTTTGACGCCGCCCAGACGCCTCCGGTGAAGAAGGCGGAGGACGACAAGGCCCACTGAGCCCGGGTGCGGGGCCGAGCCTCCGCCCGGCGGCGCCGGTTTTGACTTCAATCCAGGCGAGCCCTTCCCCATCCGTGGGGAGGGGCTTTTTGTTTGGCGGCCCTTGCCGGGCCGTTCGGCTCACGGCCGCCAGCGCCGCGCCGTGCGGCGGCACGTTCCCTTGACCCCGGCGCCTTCGGGACGGCTTCATGGGGGCAATGAGGGATGTGCCATGAAACTGGATATGGAATTCGAGCTGCCCGAGGGCGAGACGCAGATGGTCATGCGCATCGTGCTCAATCCGGTCGGGGAATCGCCGCTCACCGGCCTGCCGCTGGTGATCGACAATTGCGTGACGCTGGAGGCGCTGGAGGGCCAGCTCCAGCAGATCGAGAAGCAGATCGGCAAGATCCGCAAGGAGGCGGCGAAATTCTACCGCACCGCCCCCACCGTGACGCCGGGCTGAAGGCTACACCTTCAGCGCGCGGGCGCCCGGCCGATCACCGCCCAGAGCGGATCATGGTCCTGCCCCGGCAGGCGCAGGGCGCGCGCCTCAAGCGCGGTGAAGCCCGCCTCTTTCAGATAGAACAGCACGAGCCGCTGGTGGTCCTCGTCGGGCATCACCTGCCAGATCGCCACCGCCTTGGTGGGAAAGCAGCGGTTGGAGAAGGTGATGGCGAGCGGCGCGCCGGCCTTGAGCACCCGCGCCGCATCGGCGAGCACGCCAATGGGGTCCTGAAGGTACTGGACCGAGACGCAGATGGCCGCCCCGTCCACGCTGGCATCGTCGAGGGGCAGGGCGGGGTAGGTGTTCAGATTCTGAACGAGGACGCGGGTGAGGCGCGGATTCGCGGCGAGTTCCCGCTCGTTGAGGCCGAGGCCGATCACCTCGGCATAGTCCACCTCCTCGGGCAGGTGGCTGACCCAGCTCGACATGAGGTCGAGGAGCGTTCCGCCGGCCGGGAAGAGGGTGCGGTAGAGCTCCGTCACCGCGGCGATGGCCCCCTCGTCGATATGGGTGACAAAGCGCGGCTCGGCATAGAACAGCTCGTCGGGGGAGCTGTCGTGCTTGGCGAAGGCCGCTTCGGGCAGGTCGCGGGTCTGGCTCATGGGGGCGCCGGGATCACGTTGGAACGGTGTAAATCTTGCATGTGAGCGCGCGGGAGCACATGCGGCATGAAAACCTTTCTCGATTGGTCGGCCTACGACACCTACGGCATCGGCGACGCCTATTCCGGAATCCCTGCCACCGGCGGCAATTATGCCAAGGCGGTGGCGGTGTGCATGCACAGCCGCGATTGTCAGAATACCGGCAAAGGCGTCATGTGCCCCAGCTACCGCATCACCGGCGACCGGGCCCATTCCACCGAGGCGCGGGTGGCGGCCTTCAAGGCGGCGCTGAACGACGGCGCCGACGCCACGGCCTTCGCCGACCCCCGGCTCGATGAGGCCATGGACCTGTGCGTGTCCTGCAAGGCGTGCAAGAAGGAATGCCCCAGCGCTGTGGATATGACGCTGATCAAGACCGAATACCTCGCCCAGCGCCACCAGATCAAAGGCGTGCCGACCCGCACCCGCCTGTTCGGCGGCGTGCCGGAATGGACCGGGCGCCACCGCGGCCTGCTGCGCTTCGCCATTCGCGCCCGCAACTCCTCGAAGCTTCTCACCAAGCTGGCCGACAAGCTCCTCGGCATCACCTCCCGCCGCCCCATCCCCGAGCCGGCGCCGCAGCCGTTCGCGGGCTTTGCCGCCGCCAAGGTCGCCGCCCCTCCCGCCGGGACGGACGCACCCGCTGCGGGCGCGCGCGGGCCGGTGATCCTGTTCGTGGACACCTTCTGCCACCATTTCGATCCGGAGGTGGCGGAGGCCGCCGTCACCGTGCTGGAGAGCGCCGGCTACAGTGTGCGCATCGCCCGCCCCGACCCCGCCGATGCCGAGCCCGACCGGCCCCTGTGCTGCGGCCGCACGTATCTAACCACCGGCATGGTGGACAAGGCGCGCGGCGAGGCCAGGCGCGTGCTGGAAGCCTTCAAGGGCGAGATCGCGGCGCAGACGCCTATCATCGGCCTTGAGCCCTCGTGCCTGCTCTCTTTGCGCGACGAACTCTACAGCCTCGGCCTCGGTCCGGAGGTGGGCGACCTCGGCAAGCAGCTCTATCTGCTCGAGGAGTTCCTCTCGCGCGAATACCAGAACAAGGGCCTGCGGCTCGATCTCAAGCCGGTGGCCCAGCCCAAGGCGGTGCTGCACGGCCACTGCCACCAGAAGGCCTTCGGGGTGATGAAGGCGACCCGCAAGGTGCTGGGCTGGATCCCGGATTTCTCCTACGAGATCGTCGAGACGAGCTGCTGCGGCATGGCCGGCAGCTTCGGCCTGGAGGCCGAGCATTACGACGCCTCCATGCAGATGGCGGAACTGAAGCTGCTCCCCGCCGTGCGCGAGGCGGAAGAGGGCACGCAGGTGATCGCCAACGGCTTCTCCTGCCGCCACCAGATCGAGCACGGCACCGGCCGGCAGGCGCGGCACATCGCGCTGCTGCTGCGCGATGCGCTGGCGGGGGCGGAGGGCGCGCCGGCCGCGCGCTGAGCGGCCGGCTCCCTAGAGGGTAAGCCCGCCGAACCAGGCGCCGAAATAGCCGGCGTAAAGCTCCGGCGCCTCAAGATTCATGCTGTGGCTCACGCCGGGCACGGCGATGAAGCGGCAGTCGGGCATCCGCTCGGCCATCTCCTTGAGGTGCGGCTCGGGGATGATCCTGTCGTCGGCGCCCCACACCACGAGATGGGGGTGGTCGATCTCGCCCATCCGGGCTTTCAGCTCTCCGCTTGCCGCCTCCTTGGTGAGGGTGTCCGGAGTGCCGAACCAGATCCCGTCGGACACGGCGAAGGTCTGGTCCACGATGCGCTCGAACAGGCGCTCGCGCGGCGCGCCCACGTCGGGCCGGAAGCGCAGCACGCCGTTCGAGAAGCTCTTGGGCTCGAACAGGCTCGACGCGGTGGCGGCCATCACCTGCCGGGTGAGGTCCAGGCTCTGCTTCATCTGGCCGAAGAAGGCCTTCTGCTTGTCGGTGAAGGGCAGGCTCTGCGGGCCCACCGGCGAGAGGGCGAACACCCGGCCGAAGCGCTGCGGCTGCTTCAGCAGCATGCGGGTGGAGATGATGCCGCCGGTGGAATGGGTGGCGAGGTGGCAGAAGCCGACGCCGAGGGCATCGAGCACCCCCAGCATGTCGTCGGCGTGCCGGGCGATGGAATAGTTGGAATAATCGGGCAGGGGGACGGGCTTGTCGCTGTCGCCGCAGCCGCGCCAGTCCACCGCGATGGTGCGCACGCCCGGCGGGAAGTGGGGCGCGGCGAGCTCGATCCAGTCCTTGCTGGCCAGATTGCCGTGGATGAAGAGGACGGTGGTGGGCCCGGCGCCCCAGTCGCGCCAGGCCAGCTCGATGTCCCCTACCTTCAGCCGCTGCATGGCGGTCTCCCTACTTGCTGAGGCCGGTGGGCACGGCGGCGGCGCCGGCCGGGGCCGGGGCGGCCTTTTCCGCGGCGCCGTGGAACAGGCGGTCCACCACCACCTGGCTGGTGGTCTTCACCCGGCCATCCTCGACGAAATCCACCACGTCCTCGGCGAAGGCGACGGGCTCGTCGGTGTGGATGAAATGGGCGCTGCCGGGATAGATCTTGGTCTGCATGTCGCGCCCCGCCGCGCTCATGCGGCGCATGAAGGGCAGCACCACGTCGCGCGAGAGATCGGTGCGCCCGTTGAAGGCCGTGCTGGGAATGAACGGCTCCTTGTCGCCGAAGGCCAGGAAGATCGGCACCTTGATCTCGGTGAGGCGGTTGTAGAGGCTGTTCTTGTCGCCTTCGAGGTTCTCGCTCGCCATGGCGTAGACATCGAAGATGAAGACATCCACCCACTGCTTCAGCTCGCGCGGGTCCGCCTTGGTGAGGCCGATGCGCTGGGCGGTGTGGAGCCGGGCATATTCGCTGTCGCGCAGGAAATAGCCGGATTTCGACGGCGTCACCTGCCCGGTCACCGGGTTGCGCTGGCGGAAGTGGAAGAAATCGTCGATCTGCTCGGGCGTGAGCGCCATCTCGCGGGCGCGCAGGCCGGTGGGATCCCAGGTCTTGGCCCAGGCCTCGAAATCGTGGGCGAAGGCGGGGTCGAACAAATCAACGCTCTTGCCCGGCGCGATGGCGACCTTGCGGGGATATTCCTCAAGGCCGGCCGGGGCTTCGAGGATGAGTTTGGTCACCGCATCGGGCCAGCTCAGCGCATAGCCGAGCACGATCTGCCCGCCCATGGAATGGCCCATATAGGCGGCCTTGCCCACCTTCAGCTGGTCCACCACGAGGCCGTGCACCACCTCGCGCATCTCCTGCATGGTGCGGGCCGGGCTCTTGTCGAGATTGCCGGGGCCGGACATGCCGTAATGGGGCAGGTCCGGCACGATGACGCGCAGGCCGCGCTCCAAGGCGATGCGCATCACATTGCCGTAGTGGCCGCCGAACGCGCCCTTGCCGTGGATGATGACCAGCACGTCCGGGTTGGGATCGGTGCCGGCATATTCGTCCATGTAGCCGATGTCCCACTCAACCCCGCGGGAATCGGTCACTTTGGTCTTCTTCACCGGGAAGGGGTAGGTGATGGCCTCGTTCCAGAACGACTGGTCGGGGCGGATGTCGGCGGCGACGCCGGGGGTGCGGTAGCTCTTCGCCACCAGCGCATTGTCGGTGGTGCGGCGGGAGACGTCGCTCAGGAACGACACGACGGTGGGGTCGAACTGGCGGTTCTTCAGCAGCGAGAACACGCCATAATGGGCCACCGGGCTCGTCTCGTGCACGAAGTCCGCGCCGGGGATCTTCTCCACCGCCCGCTTGGCGCGGTCGAAGGTGAGCCACTGGTCGTTCTCGATGTGCATCACGAGGGTGCGCGCCTTGATGCGCGAGAGCTCGGCATTGATGTTGTAGGTCTCGCCCGCCCGGTTGCGCCACAGAAGGTCCACCGCATCGAACTGGAGCGCCCGCTTGGCGACGCCCGCGCCGGCCTCGGGGGTGGGGGGCTTCCAGTAGAAGATGTCGGGCTGCACCGCCTTCCAGTCCTGCTGCGAGCGGAAATCGAAGTCGAAGCCGGTGAGCAGCAGCACCGACCAGCCGAAGGCCACGCCCTGGTTGGGGTGCTTCTCCTTGGGCAGGTCGTAATAATTGCCGCCGGTGGCGCGCCATTGCGGGTCGCTCTCGATGGCCGCGGACATGAGCTGGAAGGTCCAGTTGCCCACCGGGTCGCCGCCGTCGGACTGGGTGGTGCCGCCGATGGGCATGAGGCCGGTCATGAAGTCGGGGTGCATCACGCCCCAGACATAGGTCTGGGTGGCGCCCATGGAGACGCCCGTCACCAGCGCCGCATGGGCCACCTTCAGATGGTCGCGCAGCAGGCGGTAGCTCGCCTGCACGAGGTCCTGATAGTGGTATTGGGGGAATTTCTGGCCGAGCCCGTCCGAGGGCTTGCTGGCGCCCCACAGGCCGAGGCCGTCGAGCAGCACCACATAATACTGGTTGGTGTCGATGGCACGGTCGGGCCCGATCACCGGGCCGCCGGACAGGCCGGTGCCTTCCACCCATTGCGCATACATGTCGGTGGCGTCGCCCGAATAGAAGGCATTGACGACGACCGCGTTGATGATTTCGCCGGCGGCGTTGCGCCGCGGCGTGCCGAGGGCGATGTAGGCGGTCTTCAGCGGCCCGGCGCCGAGGGATTCCAGGGTGGTGCCGCCCGCGCCGCCGAACGCCCAGGCCTGCGGCGTGGCGGGATCGTAGGTGCCGCCGATGCGGAAATTCGGGATTTCATAGAACTTTTTCAGTTGGCAGAGCCGCTCCTGCGAGCAGGAGGCTGTAATCGCCGGGCGGGCGACTTCCGCCATGGCGCTGGTGGCGCCGATCACGAGCATCAATCCCAGTGCAAGTGCCCCACGCATGCCGTCGTCTCCCCCCACTTTGATGGTGCCGGATCGGGTCCGGTAGAGATTTCTATTTTACTTTAGGCATTGTGTCGGTGAGATGTAGACTAGTTTGTCTTCGTTATCACATTTGAGTCCGTACCGGACTTGGGCCGTTTGCTCGGTGTCGGCGCCTTTCCTCCCGTTCCTTCCGGAACGCCCCGGGAAGCATTGGAAAAAAGGCAAACTCCAGCTAACAAAAAATCTCCTCTCGCCGACTGTAGTTACGATCTATGCGTGATGAAATGAGCCATGAGCGAAAATTACATATGATTTAATCCGCGTCGCGCGGCGATCGTTGATCGGTTTTCGCTGTACGGTGCGGCAATTCGGCTACGTGATGTCGCGATCTACTGTATCTGGGCAGGTGAATACCCTTGACGGATTGTGCGCATCCTGCTCCAAAGTCAAGCGCAGGACGCGCTGCACTGCACCCTCAGGTGGCGCGCCGGATGGAAAGGATCTGCCCGTGCCCGTACCCAGCAGCCGATGGACGCCCGCCCGCCGATGGGCGACGGATGGTCGGCGCCCCGCCGCCCGGCCGGTGCGCACCCTCATCGTGCTGGCGTCCGCGGCGGTGCTCCTTGCCGCCTGCGGGGGCGAGGAGAAGGCTGCGGCCCCGGAGATCCGCCCGGTGCGCACCGTCACCGTGGTCTCCCGCGCCGCCGGCGACACGGTGACCCTCACCGGCCAGGTGGAGGCGCAGAACGAGGCGTCCTACGGCTTCCGCATCGGCGGGCGCATCATCGAGCGCCGGGTGAACGTGGGCGACCGCATCACCGCGGGCCAGGTGCTCGCCCGGCTCGACCCGCAGAACGAGCAGAACGCGGTGCGCCAGGCCGAGGCCGCGCTCTCCGCCGCCAATGCCCAGCTCAGCCAGACCCGCAACGCCTACGATCGCCAGCGCCAGCTCCTGGCCCGCGGCTTCACCCCGCGCGCCCAGTATGAGGCAGCGGAAAAGGCGTTTCTTACCTCCCGCTCGCAGGTGGAGAATGCGGAGGCCCAGCTCAAGATCGCCAACGACCGCCTCGGCTACACCGAGCTGCGCGCCGACGCTCCCGGCACCGTGACCGCCCGCCGCGCCGAGCCCGGCGAGGTGGTGCAGCCGGGCCAGACGGTGGTGGAGGTGGCGCGCCAGGACGGCCGCGACGCGGTGTTCGAGGTGCCCGCGCAGGTGCTCAACTCCCTGCCGGAGAACGCGCCCGTCACCGTCTCCCTGGTGGACAACGCGGCCGTCACCGCCAGCGCCCGGGTGCGCGAGATCGCGCCCCAGGCGGATCCGGTGACCCGCACCTTCCGGGTGCGCATGGGGCTGACCAATCCGCCTGAGGCCATGCGTCTCGGCACCACCGTGAGCGGGCGCATCAGCACCGGCGAGGGCTCGGCCATCGAGGTGCCGGCGAGCGCGCTCACCCGGCTCGACGGCAAGCCCGCCGTGTGGGTGGTGGATCCGTCCGAGCATACGGTGGCGCTGCGCACGGTGGAGGTGCTGCGCTTCTCGCCGGCCACCGCGGCCATCGCCAGCGGCCTGTCGCCGGGTGAGGTGGTGGTCACCGCCGGGGTGCAGGCGCTGCATCCGGGGCAGAAGGTGCGCCTGCTGGAGGGCGGCGCGTGAGCGGCTTCAACCTCTCAGCGTGGGCGCTGAAGTACCGCTCCATCGTCATCTATCTGATGGCGATGGCGGCGGTGGCGGGCATCTTCGCCTTCAAGGGCCTCGGCCGCGCCGAGGACCCCACCTTCGTCATCAAGACCATGGTGGTGCAGGCCTCCTGGCCCGGCGCCTCCATCGAGGAGACCTTCAAGCAGGTGACCGAGCGCCTGGAGCGCACCCTGCAGGAGACCGAGAAGCTCGACTATCTGGAGAGCTACACCAAGCCCGGCGTCACCACCATCTTCGTGCACCTGCAGGGCAGCGCCACCGCCAGGGAAGTGCCGGACATCTGGTATCAGGTGCGAAAGCGCGTGGGCGACATGCGCCACACCCTGCCGCGCGGCATCGTGGGGCCCGGCTTCAACGACGAGTTCGGCGACACCTTCGGCATCATCTACGGCTTCACCGCCGACGGCTTCAGCCCGCGCGAGTTGCGCGACCATGTGGAAGGCGTGCGCTCCGAGCTGCTGCACGTGCCGGACGTCTCGAAGATCGAGATCCTCGGCGCGCAGGACGAGCGCATCTTCCTGGAATTCTCCGAGCAGCAGCTCGCCACTTTGGGCATCGACCGCTCGGCGGTGCTGCAGGCGCTGGCCAGCCAGAACGTGGTGCAGCCGGCGGGCGAGGTGCAGACCTCGCGGGAGAACCTCTCGGTGCGGGTCTCCGGCGCGTTCAACTCGGAAGACGACATCGCCAACGTGAACTTCGTGGTGAACGGCCGGCTGCTGCGCCTCGCCGACATCGCCACCATCCGCCGTGCCTATGCCGATCCGCCCCAGCCCCTGTTCCGGGTGAACGGCGAGCCGGCCATCGGCCTTGCCATCGCCATGCGCGACGGCGGCGACATCCTGGCCATGGGCCGCAACCTCGATGCCGCCATGCGCCGCATCACCGCCAACCTGCCGGTGGGCATCGAGCCGCACCTGGTGGCCGACCAGGCGGTGACGGTGGATCATGCCATCGACGAGTTCATGACCTCGCTGTGGCAGGCGGTGGCCATCATCCTGGTGGTGTCCTTCATCAGCCTCGGGGTGCGCGCCGGCGCCATCGTGGCGCTTGCCATTCCGCTGACGCTGGCACTGGTGTTCGCCCTCATGCAGATGGTGAGCATCGACATGCAGCGCATCTCGCTGGGCGCGCTCATCATCGCCCTGGCGCTCATGGTGGACGACGCCATGACCACCACGGACGCGACGCTGACCCGCCTCGCCGCCGGCGACGACAAGCCGACCGCCGCCTCCTTCGCCTTCAAGGCCTATGCGCCGGCCATGCTGGCGGGCACGCTGGTGACCGTGGCGGGCTTCGTGCCGGTGGGCTTCGCCGCGAGCTCGGCGGGCGAATACACCTTCACCCTGTTCGCGGTGGTGGCCATCGCGCTCCTCGTCTCCTGGATCGTGGCGGTGCTGTTCGCGCCGCTGATGCAGGTGCTGATCCTGAAGGCGCCCGACAAGGCGAGCCTGCCCGATCCGGACAAGCCGGCGGGCGGCGTTCTCGGCGTCTATCGCGGCATCCTCACCCTGTGCCTGAAGATGCGCTGGGCGACGCTGGCGATCACCCTGGGCATGTTCGTGCTTTCGGTGCTCGCCCTGCCGCTGATCCCGCGGCAGTTCTTCCCCTCGTCGGACCGCGCCGAGCTGCTGGTGGATCTCGCCTCGCCGCAGAACGCCTCCATCTATGCCAGCGAGGAGGTGGCGAAGGCGTTCGACGCGGCCCTCGACGGCGATCCCGACGTGGACCGCTGGAGCACTTATGTGGGGCGCGGCGCCATCCGCTTCTACCTGCCGCTGAACGTGCAGCTTCCCAACGACTTCTTCGCCCAGTCGGTGATCGTGGCGAAGGATGTCGAGGCGCGCGAGCGCCTGCGCAAGCGGCTTGAGGAGCGCCTCGCCAACGACTTCCCGCAGCTCATCGCCCGGGTCTATCCGCTGGAGCTCGGCCCGCCGGTGGGCTGGCCGGTGCAGTATCGCGTCTCCGGCCCGAGCATCGAGCGGGTGCGCGCCATCGCCTTCGACCTGGCCGCCCTGGTGGCGAGCAATCCCAACACGGTGAAGGTGAACTACAACTGGATCGAGCCGAACCGCCAGGTCCGCATCAATGTGAACCAGGACCAGGCGCGCCTCCTCGGGCTCTCCACCCAGACCCTGGCCGGGGTGCTGAACACCGTGCTCACCGGCACCACGGTGACCCAGGTGCGCGACGACATCTATCTCGTCGACGTGGTGGCCCGCGCCAACGAGGCGGAACGCATCTCCCTCGACACCCTCGCCAACCTCAACGTGCCGCTGCCCGGCGGGCGCACCGTGCCGCTCGGCCAGTTCGCCACCTTCGAGTTCACCCAGGACTATCCGGTGATCTGGCGGCGCGACCGGGTGCCCACCCTCACGGTGCAGGCCGACGTGACCCCCGGCGTGCTGCCGGAGAGCGTGGTGGATGCGCTGGAGCCCAAGGTCAAGGAGATGGCGGCCACCCTGCCGCCGGGCTTCCACATCGCCACCGGCGGCACGGTGGAGGAGAGCGCGGCCTCCCTCGCCTCGGTGGTGGCGGTGGTGCCGGCCATGCTGTTCATCATGTTCACGGTGCTGATGTTCGAGCTCAAAAGCTTCCAGCGGCTCGTCATCGTGCTGTCGGTGGCGCCGCTCGGGCTCATCGGCGTGGTGGCGGCGCTGCTGGCGTCGGGCCGGCCCCTGGGCTTCGTGGCGATCCTCGGCGTGCTGGCGCTGATCGGCATGATCACCAAGAATGCGGTGATCCTGATCAGCCAGATCGAGGCGGACCGCAAGGCCGGCAAGAATGTGTGGGATGCGGTGGTGGCCGCATCGAGCGCGCGCTTCCGGCCGATCATGCTGACCGCCATCTCCACCGTTCTGGGCATGATCCCCATCGCGCCCACGGTGTTCTGGGGGCCCATGGCCTTCGCCATCATGGGCGGGCTGCTGGTGGGAACCCTGCTCACCCTCATCTTCCTGCCGGCGCTCTACGTGACCTGGTTCGGGCCCAAGACGGGGCCGGAGACCGGGGCAGCGGCTTCCGCCGACGACACCCAGCCCGCGCCGGCCCACGCCGGCTAGGGCCTCGCCGCAGGGCGGCACCCGGGCGCGTCCGCGCGCGGGGCAAGACAAGAATGATGCATGCCTTTCGTGCGCCAGCCTCCCGGCGGCGCATGGGATGAGGAAACGGTCAGGGCGGGCGAAAGGACGGGTTCGGTTCGGCCTGGAGCGCCGACACAGAGGAGAGCGCGATGGAACACACCCCCCTCCTGGTAGACTTTGCCCTGCAGGGAGGCGGCGCCCACGGCGCCTTCACCTGGGGCGTGCTCGACCGGCTGCTTGAGGAAAGCTGGCTGCAGATCGAGGGCATCTCCGGCACCTCGGCCGGCGCCATGAACGCGGCGGTGCTGGCGGACGGCTATGCCGCCGGCGGGCATCAGGGCGCCCGCGACGCGCTCGACCGCTACTGGCGCGCGGTGTCGGAGGCGGCGCGCTTCAGCCCGTTCCAGCGCAGTCCCCTCGACCGCATGATGGGCCGCTGGACCCTGGACAACTCGCCTCTGTTCTGGGGCATGGACATCCTGAGCCGGCTTTATTCGCCCTACGACCTCAACCCGACGAACATCAATCCGCTGCGCAAGCTGCTCGCGGACCACATCGACTTCGAGCGGCTGAAGGCCTCGCCCATCAAGCTGTTCATCACCGCCACCAACGTGCGCACCGGGCGCGGGCGGGTATTCCGCAATGCCGAGATCACCCCCGAGGTGCTGCTCGCCTCGGCTTGCCTGCCGACCCTGTTCCAGGCCATCGAGATCGACGGCGAGGCCTATTGGGACGGCGGCTATTCCGGCAACCCTACCATGACGCCGCTGGTGCGCGAGCTGACCTCCGACGACACCATCCTGATCCCCATCAATCCGGTGGAGCGGCCGGGCACGCCGCGCAGCGCCGCGGAAATCCTCAACCGCCTCAACGAGGTCTCGTTCAACGCCGTGCTGCTGAAGGAGCTGCGCATGGCGGCGATGATGCGCAAGGTGGCCGACCCCGGCAATGACGAGGGCGCCCACTGGGCCAAGATGCGCATCCACATGGTGCGCAACGACCTGATGGCGACGCTCGGCTATTCCTCCAAGCTCAATGCCGAATGGGATTTCCTGAGCATGCTGAAGGAGGAAGGCCGCAAGGCCGGCGACGCCTTCATGGCCAAGGATGGCGACAAGCTCGGCATCACCTCGTCCATCGATCTCGACGTTCTGCTTGAAGGAGTGTGACCCATGGGCCTTCTCGGCATTCTCGTCGGCCTCGCCTTCCTCATCTATCTGGCGTTCCGGGGCTGGAGCATCCTGCTGCTGGCGCCCATCGCGGCGCTCATTGCCGCCGTGTTCGCCGGCGAGCCGCTGCTGGCGAGCTGGACCCAGACCTTCATGCTGAACGCCGCCCAGTTCGTGGCGCAGTTCTTCCCGCTGTTCCTGCTGGGCGCGCTGTTCGGCAAGCTGATGGAGGATTCCGGCTCGGTCACCTCCATCGCCGACTTCATGACCAAGAAGCTCGGGGCGCAGCGGGCCATCCTCGCCGTGGTGCTGGCGGGCGCGATCGTGACCTATGGCGGCGTCTCGCTGTTCGTCGCCTTCTTCGTGCTGGCGCCCATGGGCATCGCCTTGTTCCGCACGGCCGGGGTGCCGCGGCGCCTCATGCCCGCGGCCATCGCGCTCGGCACCTCCACCTTCACCATGTCGGCGATGCCCGGCACGCCCTCGATCCAGAACGCCATCCCCATGCCGTTCTTCGGCACCACGCCGTTCGCGGCGCCGGGGCTCGGCATCATCGCCTCCATCGTCATGCTCGCCTTCGGCATGTGGTGGCTGAAGCTGCGGGAGAACAAGGCGCGGGCGGCGGGCGAGGGCTTCGGCGCCACCGTGCTCGACGTGAACGAATCGGTGGAACATGCCGCCGAGGACCCCATCGTGCGCGAGCGCGCCACCACCTCCCAGGCGTTCGACCCGGCGGAGATCGAGCATTCCGACAGCGCGCGCAAGGGCCCGCCCATCCTTCTGGCGGCGCTGCCCATCATCGTGGTGATCGTGGTCAACCTCCTGATGAGCTTCGTCATCCTGCCGCGGATGGACGTCTCCTTCCTCGCCCAGCCCGAATGGGGGCCGACCTCGCTGTCGGCGGTGGGCGGCGTGTGGTCGGTGATGGTGGCGCTGCTGGCGGCCATCATCACGGTGATCGCCATCAACTTCACCAGCGTGCCGGAGCTGCGCGCCACCATGACGGCGGGCGCCAACGCGGCGGTGCTGCCGATCTTCTCGGTGGCGAGCCTCGTCGGCTTCGGCGCGGTGGTGGCGGCCATGCCGGCCTTCGCGCTGGTGCGCGACTGGGTGCTGGGCATCGAGGGCGGGCCGCTGGTCTCGCTGGCGGTGGCGACGAACATCCTCGCCGCGCTTACCGGCTCGGCCTCGGGCGGCCTCACCATCGCCCTCGACGCGCTGGGGCCCACCTACATGCAGATCGCCCATCAGATCGGCATGAACCCGGAGCTGATGCACCGCGTGGCGGTGATCGGCTCGGGCACCCTCGACAGCCTGCCGCACAACGGCGCGGTGGTGACGCTGCTCTCGGTGTGCGGGGTGACCCACAAGGAGGGCTATCTCGACATCGTCATGGCCGGCATCGTCGGCGCCGTCATCGCCCTCGTGGTGGTGATCGTGCTCGGCTCCATGGTAGGCAGCTTCTGACGCCTGAAAGAGCGCGCGGCGGGGCGATCGTGCCCCGCCGTCCTGGTGCTCCGGTCGAGGGGCGCCTTGGTCGAGGGGTGGGGTGGGATGAACGCGTTGATCTCGCGGCTTGTGGTGCTCAGCCGCTGGGTGATGGTGCCGCTGCTGCTCGGCCTCATCCTGGCGCTGGTCCTGCTGGTGGGCGCCTTCTTCATCACCCTGTGGAAGTTCGGGCAGGCGCTGCCCACCGCCACCGAGCCCGAGGTGATGATGGCGCTGCTGACGCTCATCGACTTCACCCTCATCGGCGGCCTCATCGTGATCGTCATCTCCTCGGGCTACGAGAGCTTCGTCGCCAAGATCCCCGACAAGGACCGCGAGACCTGGCCCACCTGGATGACCCGGGTGAGCTTCTCCGGCCTCAAGCAGAAGCTGTTCGTCTCGATGATGGCGATCTCCGGCATCACCCTTCTGAAGGGGCTGATGCGCCTGGAGGTGAGCGTCAGCGAGGCCCAGGTGAGGTGGTTGGCGGTGGCCAATGTGATCTTTATTGTCGCTTATGCGGTGCTCACCCTGACCGATTACGTGGTGCACCGCGACAACGGCCACAACGGCAACGGCCATAACGGCAACGACACGCACTGAGGACGGGCCGGAGGGCGCCCGCGGCGCCGCGATCGCGGCCTTCCCTCGTCCAACCGGCCCATCACCAACCGCTCAGGGAGAGACATGCCGGCATCGTATCAGGCTCCGGGCCTCCTCACCTTCACCATCGCCATCCTGGTGTTCTTCCTGGGCACCGGGCTCAACCGGATGATCCCGCCGCTGCGGCAATGGAACATCCCCGAGGCGGTGACGGGCGGGCTCGTGGCGGCGATTGCCACGCTGATCGCCTACCAGGGGTTCAACCTCGCCATCAGCTTCTCGCTCGACGCGCGGGACATGCTGCTGATCTATTTCTTCACCGGCATCGGCCTCAACGCGCGGCTCAGCGATCTCATCGCCGGCGGCAAGCCGCTGATCATCCTGCTGCTGCTCACCGTGGGCTATCTCGCCATCCAGAACCTCGTCGCCACCGGCGGGGCCCTGGCGCTCGGCCTGCCGGAGGGCATGGCGCCGCTGCTCGGCTCAGTCTCGCTGATCGGCGGCCACGGCACCACCATCGCCTGGGCGCCGATCATCTCCGAGCGCTTCGGCCTGTCCAACGCCATGGAGGTGGGCATCGCCTCCGCCACCCTCGGCCTCGTCATCGCCAGCCTCGTGGGCGGACCCATCGCCGGCGTGCTCATCAAGCGCTTCCACCTGCACGGCAACGACACCGAAGCGCCGGTGATGGGCCTGCCGCAGGACGACGTGGGGCCCGACGCCGGCACGGTCACCTACATCCACATCCTCAGCACGCTGCTGGTGCTGAACGTCGCCATCCTCATCGGTTTCGCCCTGGAGGAGGCGGTGCTCGCCACCGGGCTCAAGCTGCCCATGTTCGTGGTCTGCCTGCTGGTGGCCATCGTGCTCACCAACACCGTGCCGCGGCTGTTCCCGAACCTGCCCTGGCCGACCCGCTCGCGGGCGCTGGCGCTGATCTCCGACCTGTCGCTGAACGTGTTCCTCGCCATGTCCCTGATGAGCATGCAGCTCTGGACGCTGGGCGGGCTCGGCGCCGCGCTGGCGGTGGTGCTGGGGCTGCAGACGCTGGTGGCGGTGCTCTACATCCTGTTCGTGGTGTTCCCGGCCATGGGGCGGGACTACCGGGCGGCGGTGCTGTCGGCGGGATTTACCGGCATCAGCCTCGGCGCCACGCCCACCGCCATCGCCAACATGACGGCGGTGACGAAGCTGCACGGGCCGGCGCCCACCGCCTTCATCATCCTGCCGCTGGTATCGGCCTTCTTCATCGACATCGCCAATGCGGTGGCCATCGGCTTCATGATGCGCTGACGCGGGGAGAGGCGAGCGCGGGCGGTGCGTCGGGCGCGACGGGCCGGTCGCCGGACTGCCGCGCGGTCGCGCGCGGCTCGGGACATCGGGTCAGGGAGATCCGGCTCGGGGCTTCCCGCTGGCGATCCGGCCAGAGCCCGCGCCGGCCTCGCTGGGGCGGAAGCGTTGCCGGGTAAGGCCCGGCGCTACAAGCGCCGATGCCGGCCGAAAGGTGGGTCCTGCCTGAGGCTCAGTTGGTCGCCGCCGCCGCGCCGGCGCGCAGCACGGTGATGGGGGCGGTGATGACGGTGCCCACCGCGGCTCCCACCGCCTGCACCGCATCCTTGCCGGCACCCGCCGCAGCACCCGCCGGGCCGGCGGCGTCGACCCGGGTGTCGGTGGCCAGGCGCTCGCCGATGAGCTGCACCATGTCCGGCTGGGTCATGAACTTGCTGTGGTTGAGGCTGTCGCCGCCCGAGAGGGCGGACAGGTCCACCACCGTGAGCCCGCCGGTCGCCTCCAGGCGCGCCACATAAGCGGGGTCGGCGAGGTCCACCGCGCCCACCCGGGTGATCTGCCCGCCGATGAGGCTGGAGATCGACAGCGCCCGGTCGTCGCGGGAGGTGAAGATGGTGATCTTGGGCCGCTTCGGCCCGATGTCGCGGAGCTGGCTCTCGAACACGTCGATGTCCACGTCCGGCGAGGCGAGCACCACGTTGGAGATCTTCGCCGGGATGCCGCCGTTCTGCAGCGCCACGCTGCGCAGCGCCTCCATGGTCAGCCACGCGCCCATGGAATGGCCGAACACGATCACCTCGTCCACCTTGGGGCTCTTCGTCGCCTCGGTGAGCACATAAGCGAGGGCGGAGCGGGACACGGTGGCGCTCTCCCGGTCATAGACGTAATCGGTGACGTTGCCGCGCGAGGGCCAGGAGAACAGCACCGGCGTCAGGTTCGCGCCGGTGTCGTGCACGAACTGGGCGAAGCCGAACACCGCCGCATCGAAGCGCGTGTTGAAGCCGTGGACGAAGATCAGCACGCGGCGGTGGTCGCGCGGCTGGGCTTTGAACCAGGCCGGCACGCCGGCGCGGGTGAGCGGCTCGGCCCGGGTGACCACGAACTCCCGGCTCGGATCCTCGCGCCCGGGCGTCGGCCACTGGATGGAGCCCACCGCCCGGTTCGGCGGAATGGAGACCACCAGATTGGAGAAGGAGAGGGCTTCCGCCCGCTCGCCGGAGAACAGCACGCCGGGCTGCTCGGAAGGCGCGCGGGTGGTGGCGGCGAGCATGTCCACCTGATCGCCCACCTCCGCCCCAACGGCCACCGGCATGAGCCCGCCTTCCGGGCGCGCGCAGGCGCTGAGCGCGAGCAGCGCCGTCACCAGCAGGGCGGCCAGAGGCGCCATCGCCGCTTTCGGATGCGGCAGCCGCGCCCGCTGTCCTGCCGTCACGGCCTTGCTCAAGAGGATCACGCCCGACCTATCGTCTCGCCTGAAATCGTCCCTTGTTCCTAGACCATCTCACGGCAGATTCAAATCACCCGCGCCGAAACCGGTGAATGCGCGGTTGACGCAGCGCCATCGCCACGCTTGTCTCGCCGGTATTGCTGGTGCCTGTTCTTGGCGCATGCGCCGGCTTGGCCCCGCCCCGCGCTCCGGTTACCTGCCGGCAGGGATGTCACGGTGGGGAATTACGCCATTGCGAGTGTTCTTCATGCCGGATGCGGTCACGGATCTTCCGCTCTTTCTGCGCGACCTGCGGAATTTCTTCCACGAGCCCACCATCGACCCCTTCGCCGGGGAGGACATCGACATCTCCGGCATCGACCAGATCATGGATGCGCTCAAGGCCCGCCCGGACTGGAAGCGCGCCCGCTTCCGCGCCGTGGTGCATCTGCCGCCGTCGGCGGAAGGCGACACGCGCCTGCCCGAGATGCCGCGGCTGCTCCAGCGCTATTGCGCGCGGCAGATCCAGTACAGCCGGCGCAAGATCGCCGAGCTGCGCATCGAGGGCAGCCACGCGCTGCGCATCGGCCTCGTCTTTCTGGCGGCCTGCCTCGGCACCTCGGCCGCCCTGCAGCAGGCCGTCGGCGAGACCTCGCTGATCGTCCGCTTCCTGGTGGAGAGCCTCGTCATCGCCGGCTGGGTGGCGCTGTGGCACCCGCTCGAGCTGCTGCTCTATTCCTGGTGGCCCTACGACCAGGACATCAAGCTTTATGAAAAGATCGAGGCCATGGAGCTGGCCTTCGCCTTCGATCACCGCGAGTCGCCGGTGGCATCCGGGGGCGCGGCGGCAGGAGGCGCCCCGGCCGGCGGCAGCCACGCCTCGATGCGCTCCAGCACGTAAGGGAAGAACGGGTTGGACGACATGCGCACCAGCATCGACATGTCGACGATGAGCGCGCCAAACTCGCCCCGCGCCGCGACGTTGCCGAGCCGGACGCCGAAATCGTCCGCCGGATCCGGGTCCAGGCCGTAGAGCCCGTCGCTCAGGGGGAACGGCGTTGCGATGTGGGAGAGGGAATAGACCTCCGGCGGGTAGGGGGTGGTCAGCGGGCGCACCGTCTCGGCCGTGGCGTGGGCCGGCATCTCGCGGGCCACGACCTCGGCGGTGGCGGGCGAACGGTTGGCGACCACCGCGGTGCGGAACGGCCGCGGCGCCGGCGGCAGCAGACGCTCCACCGCGGTGTCCGAGCGGGCGGAGAGCAGGTCCTCGAAGTTCGAATTGCGGTTGATGTCGAACAGCACCAGCTCGCTGCCGTTGTCCGGCAGATGGCGGTGCAGGGCGTCGATCAGCGCCCGCGTGCTCACCGTATGGTCCAGGATGGACTGGAAGCTGAGCACGGGCGCCAGCCCGTCGAGCCGACCGTTTTGCAGATGCCGCTGGATCGCGTCCTGAAGCGCCTGGGTCAGCAGGTAGGACTGGCGCGCCGCATTCACCGGAAACGAGTTGTATTTGAAAGGATTGAACTCGGGGATGAGGGAAAGCCACGCCGCCTTGGCGAAGCGCGGGAAGAAGGCGGGCAGGGCGGCGAGGCCGGCGAAGCGGGCAAAGGCCGTCACGCCCACCATGGGCGAGAACAGCAGAATCTTGTCCGGGCGGACGAGCTTGGGGTCGTCCAGCGCGTCGAGGGCATGCATCAGCGCCAGCGCGCCGCCGTTGGAATAGCCGACGATGTGCACCGGCAGGTCCGGCCCGACCCGGGTCCGGGCTTCGCGCATGGCGAGGCGGGTGGCGGCGCGCCAGTCGTCGAACACCACATGGGTGAGGCCGCCGGGCACCGTGCCGTGCCCCGGCAGGCGGATGACGAGGCACAGGAAGCCCCGCGCCGCATAGCGCCGCGCCACGTGCCGCAGGCTGAAGGGCGAATCCGTGAGCCCGTGCAGGAAGACCGCAGCGCCCTTCACCGGCCCCTCGGGCGCGAGCACGTAGGAGCGGTTGAAATCCTGCCCGAAGCGGGGCGGATAGGCCGGGCTGGCGGCGAAATAGCGATTGAAGCGGACCCGGTCGGACGGCGGAAGCTTGTCCGTCACCTCGGCGCGCACCGCGGCGAAGGCGCGGTCCTCGGCGGCGAGGTAGCCGGCCCAGTCGGTGGCGTCCATCTCCGCCACGGTGAGCTCCGGCGGCACGAAGGTGTGCCAGGGCTCCAGCGGCGGTCCGCTCTCGGACTGGATGGCCCGCACCGCGAACACGGTGGCGAGCACCACGAGGAGGAGCAGCACCGCCCGCTTCGCCAGCCGCGCCGCCCACCCGATGGTCCACGCCGTGACGCCCGAAGCCATGCCAGCCCTCCGTTCCGCCCTGCGGCGCAAGGCGGGGGTAGAGGATGCCGGCGGGCGGCGCGAGCCGGGCGCGGCGGTCGTCCCCCCGTTCCGGCCGCCCCGGGGGCCGACGGTGCCATTTTGGGATGACGGGAACAGGAACGGGATTCTGAGCCGATTTCCGCTGCCCCGTTCGGTGGCAGAGTGGGGTGGGGTGGCACAAACCGGCCAGTCGGACACCGTTGCGAATGACATCTTTCAGAAACGCGCCCCCTCGCGCCGCCGCCCGCCGCGACGACAGCGATCCCGATACGCTGGAGCATCTGCTCGATCTGTCCGGCCTCACCCGCCGTCCCGGTCGCATCGGCGGCACGCGCCTGCGCCGGCGGCTGCTCCGGCGCCTCGGCCCCACGCTGGCGGGACGCTATCGCCGGCTCCTGAGGCAGGCCGATCGGTCGGCGCGCACCCGCGGCGCCCATCGCCTGCGCCTCCGGGTGGAGCTTGAGCTCAGGGGTGTCTCAGAAGCGCTGCGCAGGGCGGCCTGCACCACGGATGCGGCCGAGCGCAAGAAGAAGAGGCCGCTCCGCCGTCCCGCCACGGCGCGAACCATTGTCGGCTGACCCGCGGCGCGCCATAGCCGCCGAGCCCGGTCCATTGGCACGCTCAATCTTAAGGCAGAAAGCGTGCGGGGCGCGGCGCCGTTGGGGGCCGGCGCCGCGCTCCCGCACCCCGCGATCCTCGTCCTTCGCGAGCGGGGGCGTGCTGCGGAGGACCCTGGACGTGACCCAACTTCGGAGACCGGCGCAAGCGTATGCGCGCTCGGCCTGATCCCCCCGGAGGACGGCGGGAATGACTCATTGTACACAGTTTGAGCCGGTCTCGCACGGGCGCTTCGTTCCAGCGGTATGCGCAGCGTCCCGTTTCAGGTGGATCGGGCGGCGATCGTCGCGGTTGCGCCCTGCCGGGTTTTTGCCAAAGGTAGGGTGTTAAAGCATCCAAGACCTCCACGCGCGAAATCGAGCACGCCCCCATGGAGCAGGACGACCTGATGCAGACGGGCTTCGCCCCGTCCTGCGAGACCGCTCTCGGCCCCGAGGACGGCACGGGGAGGAGCCTGCCCGCTCGGCAGGAGGGCAGCCGCCCCCTGCTGTTCTCCACCCTCGACCTGCCGGCGTCCGAGCAGTTCGACGGCTGGCGCCGCTTCATCTCCTCCACCGTGGACCTGTCGCTGGTCGAGGGGCGCGAGGTGGGCTTCGCCGGGCGGCAGACGGTGTGGAATCTCGGCCGCTTCGCCTTCACCGTCGCCGAGATGCCCGGCGAAGGCTATGTGCGCCGCTGGCGCCACCTGAGCCGGGACCCCCTGGACCACTGGTGCCTCGTGGTCTGGCGGGGCGATCCTGCGGTGCCGGGTGGCGCGCGGCGCCACATGGGGTTCCGCTCGCTGGCGCGCCCGTTCGTCGGGCAGGGAGCGGACAGCAAGGTCTGGTCGCTGTTCATCCCGCGCGACCTCTTCCCCAACCATGCCGAGGCCCTCGACCGGGTGCCGGCGGACCTGTCCACCACCGGGCTGTGCGGCATCCTCGCCGATCACCTGGAAAGCCTGGAGCACCGGCTGCCCGGCGTGCCCGGCCGGGACCTTCCGGCCCTGGTGGAGGCGACGCGCACCCTGCTGCTCGCCTGTCTCCTTCCCACGGCGGACCATGTGGCGGCGGCAAGGGCGCCCATGGTGCGATCGCTGCGCGCCCAGGCGCACCGGCTCATCGTGGACCAGATCGCCTCGCCGCTGCTCACCCCCGACAGGCTGTGCCGGATGCTCGGCATCTCGCGCTCGCGGCTCTACCGGCTGTTCGACGACCGGGGCGGCGTCGCGCGCTATATCCAGCGCCAGCGCCTGCTGGCGGGCCTCGCCCAGCTCTCCGACGGCGCCGGGATGGAAAGCATCGTGCGCATCGCCGAGAAGGTGGGTTTCGCAGATGCCTCGGGCTTCAGCCGGGCATTCCGGCAGGAGTTCGGCGTCTCGCCCAGCGATGCGCGGGCGGCGGCGCGGGCCGGCACGCCGCTCATCCCCGCCATGGCGCGGCAGCGGCCGGGCGCCGCCGCCGGGTGGGAACCGGGCGCCGCTGGCGCGGGAGCCGACGATCTGGCGCGGGTGCTTCATCAGCTGCAGCCGTGAGCGGCGGCGCGCCCGCTGCCGGGAAAATCCATTGCGCCCCTCGCAAACGGCGGCGCACCTTCCCATATGTCAACCGACGTGCGGCGAGGCAGCGCCGTCCCCGATGATGGGGGCGCGGCCCGGGCGCGAACGACAGGGGGATCTGTTCATGGTGCGCGGACGGACTTCGGTGGCGGTACTGGCCTTGATCTGCGCCATGGGGCTCTTCGCGGCGGACAGCGCCGAAGCCCGCAAGGGGTTCTCCTTCGGCAGCCGCGGCACCCGCACCTTCCAGACCCCGGCCACGACGCCCACGGCGCCGGCGCCTGCCGCGCCCATCCAGCGCTCCACCACGCCCCAGACCGCGCCGCAGGCCCAGCCGGGCGCGAGCGCGCAGCGGCCGCAGACCCCGCAGCGTCCCTCCATGTTCGGTGGCGGCCTTGCCGGCAACCTCATGCGCGGCCTGCTCATCGGCGGGCTGATCGGCCTGCTGCTGGGCCACGGGCTCGGCGGCCTCGCCGGCTTCCTCGGGCTGCTGCTCCAGGTGGCGCTGATCGGCCTCGTGGTGATGCTGGTGCTGCGCTTCATGCGTGGCCCGCAGCCCGCTCCGGCCGGCCATGGACATGGCCGCTCGTCGGGCATGGGCGGATGGCCGGGCGGCGGGGCGGCCGGTTCCGGCGGCAGCGCGTCAGGCGGTGGCGCGCCCCAGGGCGCCTATCCCGGGACGGCCCATCCGGGCGCGTCGGCCGGCATGGGCGACGAGATCGGCATCACCGGCGCCGACCTCGACACCTTCGAGCACCTGCTCTCCGAGATCCAGGTGGCGTTCGGGCGCGAGGACCAGGGGGCGCTGAAGCTCCACACCACGCCGGAGGTCTTCGCCTTCTTCGCCGACGAGCTGCGCGAGAATGCCGAGCGCGGCGTGCGCAACGAGATTTCCGACGTGAAGCTGCTCCAGGGCGACATCGCCGAGGCGTGGCGCGAGGGCCCGCAGGATTATGCCACCGTCGCCATGCGCTTCTCCCTGAGCGACCGGCTGGTGGACCGCGTGAGCGGCAAGGGGCGCCCGGACGGCGATGCCTCCGGCGAGCGCACCGAAGTGTGGACCTTCACCCGCGAGGCGGGCGGCGACTGGAAGCTCGCGGCGATCCAGGGCGCCTGAGGTCCGCCCGCCGGGAACGCGAGCGGCGGGCCCTTCCCCGGATCACGAGGTTGTCAACGCGCCGCCGGCCCCCATCGCATCACGCGCCGGGCGGCGCGGGCGCTGCGGCCGGGCCTGCCGCGGCGCCGAAAGGGGCTTTTCGCGGCGCCGCGGGCGTGATCTAACACCGCCCGGCTTGCCGCTGCCCGCATCGGCGGCGGGCGCGCCCGCGCCCCTTCCTCCGTCCCGCTGAGCGTGCCGGCCCGTGATCTCCATCGCGCATCTCTCCAAGACCTATGCCAGCGGCCACAGCGCCCTGAAGGATGTGAGTCTCGACATCCGCCGCGGCGAGATCTTCGCGCTGCTCGGCCCCAACGGGGCGGGCAAGACCACGCTCATCTCCATCGTCTGCGGCCTCGTCACGCCGAGCGCGGGCACCGTGAGCGTGGACGGCCACGACATCATCACCGACTACCGCGCCGCCCGCGCCAAGATCGGCCTCGTGCCGCAGGAGCTGACCACCGATTCCTTCGAGCGGGTGCGGGACAACGTGTGCTTCTCGCGCGGCCTGTTCGGCCGGCCGCCGGACCCCGCTTATATCGAGACGCTGCTGAGGAGCCTCTCCCTGTGGGAGAAGCGGGACGCGCTCATCCGCACCCTGTCGGGCGGCATGAAGCGGCGCCTGCTGATCGCCAAGGCGCTGTCGCACCAGCCGGAGGTGCTGTTCCTCGACGAGCCCACCGCCGGGGTGGACGTGGAGCTGCGGCGCGACATGTGGAACCTCGTGCGCACCCTGCGCGAGGAGGGCGTCACCATCATCCTCACCACCCATTATCTGGAGGAGGCGGAGGAGATGGCCGACCGGGTCGGCGTCATCAACCATGGCGAGCTCATCCTGGTGGAGGACAAGGCGGCGCTGATGAAGAAGCTGGGCGAGAAGCGGCTGACCCTGGAGCTGTCCGCTCCGCTCGCCGGAGTGCCGGACCTTCTCGCGCCGTTCGATCTCGCCCTCGCGCCGGACGGGCGGGAGCTGACCTATACCTATGCCGCCGCCAAGGAAGGCGCCCCAGGGGAGCGCGCCGGCCATCCGGCCGTGGCCGACCTGCTGCGCGCCGTGGCCGCATCGGGCATCGCGGTGAGGGACCTGCGCACCCGCGAAAGCTCGCTGGAAGAGATCTTCGTCAGCCTGGTGAGGCGCGAGCCGTGAATCTGCGAGCCATCCGCGCCATCTATGTCTTCGAGATGGCCCGCACCCTGCGCACCCTGCTGCAGAGCGTGGTGTCTCCGGTCATCTCCACCACGCTCTATTTCGTCGTTTTCGGCTCGGCCATCGGCGGGCACATGGCGGATATCGAAGGTGTGCCCTACGGCGCCTTCCTGGTGCCGGGACTCATCATGCTGACCCTGCTCACCCAGTCGGTGGCGAACGCCTCCTTCGCCATCTATTTCCCGCGCTTCAGCGGCACCATCTACGAGATCCTCTCGGCGCCCGTCTCGCCGCTGGAGATCGTCACCGGATATGTCGGCGCGGCAGCGACGAAATCGGTGGCGCTGGGGCTCATCATCCTCGCCACGGCGGCGCTGTTCACCCCGCTCACCATCCTGCACCCGTTGTGGATGCTGGGCTTCCTGGTGCTGACCTCAGTGACCTTCGCGCTGCTCGGATTCATCATCGGCATCTGGGCGGACAGCTTCGAGAAGCTGCAGCTCATCCCCATGCTGGTGATCACGCCGCTGACGTTTCTGGGCGGCGCCTTCTATTCGGTGGAGATGCTGCCGCCGGCGTGGCGCACGGTGACGCTGTTCAATCCGGTGCTCTATCTGATCTCCGGCTTCCGCTGGAGCTTCTTCGGCCTCTCCGACGTGTCGGTGGAGGTGAGCCTCGCCATGACGCTGGGCTTCCTCGCGCTGTGCCTCGTCATCGTCCATTTCATCTTCCGCACCGGCTACCGGATGAAGAGCTGAGGGCGGCTCACGCCTCCTTGCAGGCGATCGCCACCAGCCAGCGCCGCACCACCGCCTCCTCGGCGGGGGAAAGATCTGACCGCAGCCCCGGATCGAGCGCCTGCACCCTGGCGCGGGCCCGGGCCAGGAGGTCGCGGCCGGCATCGGTCAGCGCGGCGGGACGGATGCGCCCGTGCACCTCATGGGCGCGGCGGCCGACGAGGCCGGCCCGCTCCAGATTGGCGAGGATCACGCTCACCGTCTGGGGCGTCACGAACGCGGCGCGGGCGAGATCGGCGCCCGACAGGCCCGGATAGGCGCCGAGCATCGTGAGCACGGTGAATTGCGGCGGCGTCACGCCGAGGTCGGCCAGCGCCTTCTCCATGCGCTGGCGATAGGCGTGGGATGCCTGGCGCAGCAGGTAGCCGAGATAGCCCTCCGTGCCGCGCCGGCCCTCGCCGGGAGGTGGCATGAGCGAAGCTGCATTGTCGTCCATATCAAAGCTCTGATATGATGTTCGAGCTTTGATAATGACCGATCCCGGCGCGGAGGGCCAGACGTGGCAATGGAGACGGCACCTGACACGGCGGCGGCGGACCTGCTCGCCCGTCCCGACTACGCAACCTTCACCCGGCAGGCGCCGGACATCTATGCCGGGCTCGCCGCCCTCACCAAGGGCGTGGATGCGTCGGGCCTCGAGAAGGGCCTGACCGAGCTGGTCAAGCTGCGCGCCTCGCAGATCAACGGCTGCGCCTTCTGCCTCAAGTTCCATCTCGGCGTGGCGCGCAAGGCGGGCGTGCCGCAGGACAAGCTCGACCTGCTCGCCGCGTGGCGCGACGCGGGCATCTTCTCGGAGCGGGAGAAGGCGGCGCTCGGCTTTGCCGAGGCGCTCACCGAGCTGGAGGCGGAGGCCGCCTCCGACGCCGACTGGACGGCGTTGCGGGCCCATTTCACCGCCGATGAGGCGCTCTATCTCAGCGTCACCATCGGCGCCATCAACGCCTGGAACCGCATCGCCATCGCCCTGCGCTTCGCGCCGCCGGCGTGAGCCGGTCGCCCTCCCGCGCAGGCAAGGGCGCCGCGGCCGGGGCGGGGGGCCTCACAGCCCCCCGAGGCACATGTACTTGATGTTGAGATAGTCCTCGCAGCCGTATTTGGAGCCCTCGCGGCCGAAGCCGCTCTCCTTCACGCCGCCGAACGGCGCCACTTCCGTGGTGATGACGCCCGCATTGATGCCCACCTGGCCGTATTGCAGCGCCTCCGCCACCCGGAAGGTGCGGCCGAGGTCCTTGGTGAAGAAGTAGCAGGCGAGGCCGTATTCGGTGGAATTGGCGTAGGAGACGGCCTCCTCCTCGGTCTCGAACTTGAACAGCGGCGCCAGCGGCCCGAAGATTTCGTCGCGGGCGAACGCCATGGCCTGGGTCGCGCCCTTCAGCACCGTGGGCTCGAAGAAGGTGCCGCCCTCGGCCGGCTGCTTGCCGCCGGTGAGCACCTCGGCGCCCTTGTCGAGGGCGTCCTTCAGGAGGCGCTCCACCTTGGCGAGCGCCCGGTCGTCGATCAGCGGGCCGGCCACCACGCCCGCCTCCATGCCGTTGCCCACCTTGAGCGCCTTCGAGGCCGCGGCCAGCCGCTCGGCGAAGGCGTCATAGATGCCGGCTTGCACATAGAAGCGGTTGGCGCACACGCAGGTCTGGCCGACGTTGCGGTATTTGGAGGCGATCGCCTGCTCCACCGCGAGGTCGAGGTCGGCGTCGTCGAACACGATGAAGGGCGCGTTGCCGCCCAGCTCCAGGGAGATCTTCTTCACCGTCTCGGCCGACTGCTTCATCAGCAGCTTGCCCACGGGGGTGGAGCCGGTGAAGGTCACCTTCTTCACCAGCGGGTTGGCGGTCATCTCCGCGCCGATGGCCGGGGCCTCGCCCACCACGATGTTGACCACGCCCGCCGGAATGCCCGCCATCTCCGCCAGCACGCCCCAGGCGAGGCCGGAATAGGGCGTCAGCTCGGACGGCTTGCACACCACGGTGCAGCCCGCCGCCAGCGCCGCGCCGATCTTGCGCGAGAGCATGGAGGAGGGGAAGTTCCACGGCGTGATGGCCGCGCACACCCCCACCGGCTCCTTGGTGACGATGATGCGCCGCCCGGCCCAGGGCGAGGGAATGACGTCGCCATAGAGCCGCCGCGCCTCCTCGGCGAACCAGCGCACATAGGCGGCGGAGATGGTGATCTCGCCGCGCGCCTCGGGCAGCGGCTTGCCCTGCTCGGTGGTGAGCAGGACGGCGAGCTCCTCGGTGTTCTCGAGAATCAGGTCGGCGAGCTTGTGGAGCTTCGCCGCGCGCTCGCCGGCTGTGGTGGCGCGCCAGGTCCTGAACGCCTCGGCGGCGGCCTCGATGGCGCGGCGCGTCTCGGCCGCGCCCGCCTTCGGGATCGAGCCGATGATCTCGCCGGTGGCCGGATTGTTCACCTCGATCCGCGCGCCGCCGTCGGCATCGACCCATTGGCCGCCGATGAGCATCTGTTCGCGCATGAGGCTGAAACGGGGGGCATCCGGGCGCGAGGCGGGGTGGGGTGCGGCCATGAAGGATCCTCCTGAAACGCCGCCGGATCGGTGGGGAGCGCAGGGTGGGAGCGCTGCGGCCGGCGGATGCTTCTTATATAGGCCCGCCGGCGCGGCAGGGCGAGCCAAGGCCGATCACGCCACCGCGCGCGAGGCGTGCGGCGGGCCGGCATGTTTCAGCCGGCAGTCATCCGGGCCCGCGCGCGGCCCCGCCTTGGCGCGCGGCGCGGCGGCTGGGCCGCTCCGGAATGGCGCCGCTGCACGCTTTGCGGCTGTCTTTCACCAATGTTTCAGGTTTCCGGGCCCGGGCGCCAACATGGTTAAACAATGGTGAAGCAAGTGTAACGTGCGGCGAAATCGTGGCGAAACGGAACGGCGCGACAAACGGGTCACCACAACGGAGCTCGCTCCCATGAACCGCTTGACCATTCCCGCCCTGTTTTGTGCCACTGCCGCGCTGGCGATCCTGTCGCATGGCTCGGCTCAGGCGGGATATCCGGCAGATGAGCCCAAGGCCGTCTGCACCACCACCGCCGCCGCCCAGTCCCACGTGGACATGAGCCGCACCCTGCTCGCCATGAAGAACCCCGTCACCGGCGACGTGGTGCTGTTCAGCGAGCCCGAGTGCCTCGCCGACGGCGCGCTGGCCTGGCGCAAGATCGACGTCATCAAGGCGGGCACCAGCGAGAAGCTGACCGTCGCCGGCTTCAACCTCGAAAGCGACGAGACCTTCTTCCGCCCGGAGGAGACTGCGGACCGCGCCTTCTCGCCCGACGGCCACTACTTCACCCTGTTCCGGATCAGCACCGAGGGCTGCAGCCCGCTGAGCCGCGACTTCCTGAAGCTTGGCGGCGTCGGCGAGTGGACCTCCTTCATCTCCACGGAGGAGGACATCTACGCCTCCACCGAGACCTTCCTCGGCTGGGCCGAAGGCGAGCCCCACATGGCGATCGTCGCCGATCCGGAGCAGCCCGACGCCGCGCCGCTGCTCGCGCTGCCCGCGTCCACCCTTCTCTCGGGCGAGTGAGCACGACGGGGATGTTCCGGACACCGGCCATGCGCCCTTTTCTTCCCTCCAGCCGGGCTTTCCTCACGGCGAGCCTGGCGGCCCTTGCCGCCATCGGCCTCGTGGCCGCCATCGGCGAGGTCCTGTTCGGCTCCGCACCGTCGCTGGCGCTGCGCATCAGCGTGATCGCCACCGTGATGGGGCTCGTCCTCCTCCTGGCCTATGCGGCGCTGCCGCTGATGGTGCGGGGTTTCGTCGAGATGATGTTCCTTGCCCGTCTGGTGCGGCCCGCCTCGCTGATGGCCCGCCGCGCCACCACCGACCGGCTGATCCTCGCCGCCTGGGCGCTGTGGACCGCCGTGCTCCTGGTCGCCGTGCCGAAGCTGCTCCTGAGCGGCGTGTGAGGAGCCCAGGGCCCGTGCGGGCCCGGCTCGAGCCACCGGCAAACGGCTGAAACAGACCCGACTTCCGTGTGATAAGAATGGGGTGGCCGAGGGGGCGCGGCCCCCCGGGGCCGCCGGGACGCAGCAGGGGGCGCGCCCGGCGGTCCCTCGCCTTTGCGGGACCGACCGCATCGCGGGGGATGGTCCATGGAGAAGAGGTGGGTCAGGGCACCATGAAACCGTCTCTGGAGATGCACGAGATCGCGCCCGAGCATGTGGGCGGCGACGCAAGCATGGTGAAGCTCGCCGACCTCGGCCTGTTCACCGCCTTGTTCCGGTCCCTTCCGGGCCGCGCGGTGTTGGTCGATGTGGGCGGCATCTACCGCTTCGCCAACCAGGAATTCTTCGATTTCCTCGGCCTCACCGAGGCCGAGGTCATCGGCCGCCACGTCGGCGAGATCCTGGGCGAGGAGATCTTCGCCGCCTACGAGCCGATGATGGCGCGCCTGGCGGCGGGCGAATCCATCCGCTGGGAGGGCTGGGCCGACTACGGCCGCTTCGGCCGGCGCTTCGTGCAGGAGGCCATCACCCCCTTCCGTCCCGAGCCGCAGGGGCCGGTGCACGGTTTCTTCGCGGTGGCGCGCGACCTCACGGACCTGAAGGCCCGCGAGCAGGAGCTGGTGAGCCGCATCGCCGCGCAGGAGGCCGAGGAGGCCTATCACGCGGCCGTGGTGGGCACCGCGCTGGACGGCATCGTGATCATGGACGACCAGGGCCTGGTGGTGGACTTCAACCCCGCTGCCGAGGCCATCTTCGGCTACACCAAGACCGAGGCGCTGGGCCGTCCGGTGGCCGATCTCATCATTCCCGAGGAATTTCGCACCGCGCATACCGAGGGCATGCGCGCCTATCTCGAAACCGGGCTGAGCCGGGTGCTGGGCAAGCGCCTGGAGCTTCCCGCCGTGCTGGCCGACGGCACCCGCATCCCCATCGAGCTGGCGATCACCGACGTCACGCGCGGCGGCCGGCGCCTGTTCGCCGCCCACATGCGCGACCTCTCGGCCGCCAAGCGCGCCGAGGAGGAGATCAAGCGCCAGCGCAATGCGTTGCACCAGAAGGAGAAGCTCGCCGCCCTCGGCTCCCTGCTCGCGGGTGTCGCCCACGAGCTCAACAACCCGCTCTCCATCGTCACCGGCCAGACCATGATGCTGCGCGAACAGGTGGCCAAGGAGGGCGCGCACCTGCCCTTCGCCGAGAAGCTGCTGTCGCGCTGCGACCGCATCGCGACGGCGGCCAACCGCTGCGCCCGCATCGTGCGGAGCTTCCTGGCCATGGCCCGCCAGAAGGAAGCCGAGCGCAAGGCCACCAAGCTCGTCGACGTGGTCAACGAGGCGGTGGACCTGCTCAGCTACAACATGCGCGCCGCCGGCGTCCGGGTGGAGTGCGAGCTTGATTCGTCCCTGCCGCCGCTGATGCTCGATGCCGGGCAGATCCACCAGGTGCTGCTCAATCTCCTCGTCAACGCCCAGCAGGCGCTGGAGGAGACCGTGACGAGCGAGCGGCGGATTGCCATCCATCTCGGCCTCGACGCCTCCGGCGATGCGGTGCTGCTGAAGGTGGAGGACAACGGCCCGGGCATCCCGGACCAGATCCGCTCGCGGGTGTTCGACCCGTTCTTCACCACCAAGCCGCAGGGGGCGGGAACCGGCATCGGCCTTGCGGTGTCGCGCGGCCTCATCGAGGCCCATGGCGGCACGCTGGAGCTGATCGACGCGCCCTCGGGCGGCGCCTGCTTCCAGGTTCATCTGCCGCTGCTGCCGGCGGACGAGCGGGCCGAGACCGAGACGGAGGGCAGCGTTCCGGCCAAGACCGGCCGCCCGACCTACCAGCACGTGCTCATCATCGACGACGAGCCGGAAATCGCCGCCCTATTGGCCGAAATCACCGAGGATCTCGGCCATATCCCCGCCGTCGCCCACAGCGCGGCCGAGGCGCGGGGTCTGGTGCTGGCCCAGGCGTCGGGCTTCGCCGCCATCCTGTGCGACATCCGCATGCCCGACGGCGACGGGCCGGCCTTCTACGACTGGCTGCTCGTCCACCGGCCGGAGCTGGCCACCCGCATCGGCTTCATCACCGGCGACACGCTGGGACCGGCCGCGGGGCGTTTCCTCGCCCGCTCCGGCTGCCCGCTGATCGAGAAGCCGTTCTCCCCGGCGGACATCCGCGGCTTCCTCGCCGACCTCTGCAAGCCCGCTGATGCCGCAGCCGCGCCGCGCGCCGCGAAATAATTGAAACATTTCGCCGGCGGGCGCGAAGTGCGACTGCAACGATCACCCCGCATATTCGGGTCTCGGAGCTGACGCCCACGTGCAGCGCTCCGACGAACTGAAACTCGGCGGCAGGTCCCGGCGAAGGCGCATCTGGCGCCGGCGGGCGGGGTGCCGCGGCAACGCACGGAGTTGCGCCATGCAGGATCATCAGATCAGCCTGATCGAGGACAGCTTCGCCGAAGTGTTCGCCGCGAAGGACGACGCCGCCGCGCTGTTCTACGAACGATTGTTCGTGCTCGATCCGGCGCTGCGCCGGCTGTTCCACACCGCCGACATGGCCGCCCAGGGCGACAAGCTGATGCAGGCGCTCGCCCAGGTGGTGGGGTCCCTGCGCGCGCTCGACGCCACGGTCCCGGTGCTGGAGACCCTGGCGGTGCGCCATGTGGGCTACGGGGTGAAGGACGCCCATTATGCCGAGGTCGGCACCGCCCTCATCGAGACCCTGTCGCTCTATTTCGGCCGCCGTTTCACTCCCGAGCTGCGCGCCGCGTGGACCGAGGCCTACGGCATCGTCGCCGGCGTGATGCGCGCGGCGGCCGCCAAGGCGACGGCGAACGCGCCGGTGGGGCAGGGCGGTCCGGCCCGTCCGCACGCCGTCGCCGCCGCGCCGGACCGGGGCTGAGCCCCGCTCACCCCTTGCGGCCGGGCACGAACAGGTAGCCGACGCCCCGCACCGTCTTGATGGTCTGGGGCTTGGCCGGGTCGGCCTCGATCTTCTTGCGCAGCCGGGTAATGCGCACGTCGATGCTGCGGTCGAACGGATCGTTGTCCCGGTTGTGGGCGAGGTCCAGCAGCCGGTCGCGGCTGAGCACCCGGTTGGGATTCTCGGCGAACACCTTGAGCAGGTCGAACTCCATGGCGGTCAGCGCGTCGCAGCTGCCGTCGGCGCGCACCAGGCAGCGCGAATCGAGGTCCAGCATCACCATGCCGAAGGCCACCTGGGCGGCGCTCTCGGCGGGCGCTAGCGCGGTCTCCGGCGGGGCGCCATCGGCCGGCCGGGGCTCGGCAGGCGCCGCCTCCGCCGGCCGGGTCTCGAACTGGTGGCGGCGCAGGACGGCGCGGATGCGCGCCTTCAGCTCGCGCAGGTCGAACGGCTTGGTGAGATAATCGTCGGCCCCGAGCTCCAGGCCCAGCACGCGGTCGACGATGTCGTCGGCCGCCGTTAGCATGATGATCGGCACGGTGGACGAGGCCCGCATGCGGCGGGCGATGGAAAGCCCGTCCTCCTGCGGCAGGTGGACATCGATCAGCAGGAGGTCGGCGGGTTCCTCGGCATGGGCCGCGTCCAGCTCGCGCCCGCCCCCGACCCCGCGCGAAATGAAGCCCTGGCTTGCAAGGTATTCGACGACCGTCTCCCTCAGCTCGGGTTCGTCGTCCACCACGATGATCCGTGGTCCCTGATCCTGATCCGCCGTCGCCACCCCTGAACCTCGCAGCCCGCCCCTCACGGACCGGCATAGATACACCATTCCGTCGCATTCCGCGCGCCCTTCGATGCGCCGCGGCACCGCCACGGGGTCCGGCGGTGGCGCCGGGCGTCGCCGGAGCGGCGGCGGCGAACCTTGCAACCGGGCGGCTGGGTGCGGCGCGGGAGCATCGGCCTATGCAGCGGCGCGGATTGCGTGCTAGGACGGCCGAGCCTCGACGGGCGGACGGGTGCGAAGGCGCAGGCGGAGGGGACCTAAGTGGGATCTGACGTAGTGAGCGTGGACGAGCAGCGCCGACGGGACATTCTTGCGGTGATCGCCGAGGAGGCCGCCATCGAGCCCTCGAAGATCCTGGCCGATACCACCCTGGCCGATCTTGGCGTGTCCTCGCTGGATCTGGTCGAGCTGATCTTCAAGATCGAGAGCGCCTTCGGCATCGAGGTGCCGGGCGAAGGCGCGTTCGAAAGCAGCGAAGCCACCGTGTACCAGCTTGTCGATCAGGTTGTCGCACTCATCGATGCGCAGAACGCCAAGACCGTCGCCCCCTCGACCGGCTCGTGATGCGGCGCGTCGTCATTACCGGGATGGGCGCCGTTTCCGCCCTGGGGCATTCGGTCGATCAGCACCTTGAAGGGCTCCGGGCGGGCCGGGTGGCGATCGGGCCCATCGCCGGCGTTCCCACCGACACTCTCAAGTCCAAGATCGGCGGCGAGGTGCGGGACCTCGACCTCGCTGCGCATTTTGCGCCGCGCGAGCTCAACCTCATGGATCGCCATGCCCAGCTCGCCGTCCTCGCCGGGCGCGAGGCCATGGCGGGCGCGGGCGACGTGCTGGAAGGCCTGGCGCCGGAGCGGGCCGGCGTCATCTACGGCGCGGCGGTGGGCCAGACCAGCGTCGACGAGGGCTACCGCAAGGTCTACGCCACGCCGCCGGAGCGACCCCATCCCTTCACCGTGCCGCGGGTGATGCCGTCGGCTGCGGCCAGCCAGCTCTCCATGGCGTTCCGCGTGCTGGGGCCGGGCTTCTCCGTGGCGTCCGCCTGCGCGTCGGCGAGCCACGCCATCGGCCTCGCCTTCCAGATGATCCGCGCGGGCAGCATCGATGTGGCGCTCACCGGCGGCGCCGAGGCGCCCTTCGCCTATGGGGTGCTGAAAAGCTGGGAGGTGCTGCGGGTGCTGAGCACCGACACCTGCCGGCCGTTCTCCCGCGACCGCAGCGGCCTGGTGCTGGGCGAAGGCGCCGGGGTGCTGGTGCTGGAAGACCTGGAACGGGCGCGGGCGCGCGGCGCCCGCATCCATGCGGAAATCATCGGCTTCGGGATGAGCTCGGACGGCGCCGACATCACGGCTCCGGACGTGGAGAGCGCTTCGCGCGCCATGGCCATGGCGCTGAGCGACGCCGCCCTTGATCCCGCCGCGGTGGATTATGTGAACGCCCACGGCACCGCCACCCCGCTCAACGATCGCACCGAGACGGCGGCCCTGCGCAAGGTGCTGGGCGACCGGCTGGAAAAGGTGCCGGTGTCGTCCACCAAATCGTTCTACGGCCATTGCCTCGGCGCCTCGGGGGCGCTCGGGGTGATCGCGACGACGCTGGCGCTGGGCGAGGGCTTCCTGCCGCCGACCATGAACTTCCGCGAGCACGATCCGGAGTGCGACGTGGATTGCGTGCCCAACGCGGCGCGGCCGGCCGCGCTCGGCACGGCGCTGGTCAACGCCTTCGCCTTCGGCGGCCTCAACGCGGTGCTGGCGGTGAAGGCGGCGCCCTGAGCCGCGTCCGGCCTCCTCAGGCGATGGCGAGCTGGAGATCGCCCACGCCGGCGATGCTGCCGTCCAGCCTGTCGCCTCTCTGCAGCGGCCCCACTCCCGCCGGCGTGCCGGTGAAGATCAGGTCACCGGGCGCGAGGCGGAACAGGGTGGACAGCACGGCGATGACCTGCGGCACCTTCCAGATCATCTGGTTGAGGTCGCCCTCCTGGCGCGCGGCGCCGTTCACCGTGAGGGCGATGCGCCCGTGGTCGGGATGGCCGATGGCGCTCGCCGGGACGAGGGCGCTGCACGGCGCGGCCTCCTCGAACGCCTTGCCGACTTCCCACGGCCGGCCGAGCTTCTTGGCCTCGCCCTGGAGGTCGCGGCGCGTCAGGTCGAGGCCGACCGCATAGCCGAAGACGCAATCGAGGGCCTTGTCCTCGGGGATGTCCTCGCCGCCGGCCTTCAGCGCCACCACCAGCTCGATCTCATGGTGCAGGTCCGAGGTCCCGCGCGGGTAGCCCATGGTGGCGCCCGAGGGCACCAGCGTGTCGGGATTCTTCTGGAAGAAGAAGGGCGGCTCGCGGGTGGGATCGTGCCCCATCTCCACCGCATGGTCGGCGAAGTTGCGGCCGACGCAATAGATGCGGTGGACCGGGAAGAGCAGGTCGCTGCCCGTCACCGGCAGGAACGGGACGGCCGGCGGGGCGAAGACGTAATCGGGCATGGAAGCACTCCGGATGGAGCCGGGCGGGGAGGCTCCTGTCATACATCATCGCGGCGGGGGCGGGCGAGATGGACCGAGCGTAAGGGGACGTGCGCGGCTCGCCCTCCCCGCAGCGGGGAGGGAGCATTTCGGGCCGGGACTGACGGCTATTCCGCCGCCACGCCCGTACCGATGGGGCAGGAGACGCCGGTGCCACCGAGGCCGCAATAGCCGCCCGGATTCTTGGCGAGATACTGCTGGTGGTAGTCCTCGGCGAAATAGAACGGGCCGAGCTCGGCGATCTCGCTGGTCACCGCACCGAAGCCCTTGGCCTTCAGCGCCGTGCCGTAGGCCGCCTTGGCCGCCTCCGCCGCGGTGCGCTGGTCGGCGTCGGTCACATAGATGCCGGAGCGGTACTGCGTGCCGACATCATTGCCCTGGCGCATCCCCTGGGTCGGGTCGTGGGCTTCGAAGAACGTCTTCAGCAGCGCCTCGTAGGTCACCTTTGCGGGATCGAAGACGACCAGCACCGCCTCGGTGTGCCCGGTGCGGCCGGAGCAGACCTCCTCATAGGTGGGGTTGGCGGTGAAGCCCGCCACATAGCCCACGGCCGTGCCGTAGACCCCCTCCTGCTGCCAGAACTTGCGCTCCGCCCCCCAGAAGCAGCCGAGGGCGAACACGGCGGTCCTCAGGCCGTCCGGATAGGGGCCCTTGAGCGGCCGTCCGGTGACGTAATGGGTGCGCGCGGTCGGGATTTCCTGGGTCCGGCCGGGCAGGGCGTCCTCGCGGGTGGGCAGATCGAGCGGCTTCTTGGACCAGAACATGGTGGCACTCCTTCAGCGTCGGCCCCGCGCGGGGCGCGGGCGTCGGCGACGCGGGGGTAAGGTGATGCTCCCATCGGGGCACGCTTCGAAACGGCTGGCGCGCCGCGGGAGCCGGATCCCCAATATGGGGGCGACCCCCGCCGATTGCGAGCGCCTCACGCCGCCTCGAAGCGCGAGCGCTCCCGGACCCGGCCGATGGCGAGGAGGATCAGCCCCAGTCCGGCCAGCGGCAGGAAGGCGGGCAGGGAGAGAAGCGGCGCCGCCAGGTGCTCCCACAGTCCCGGCATCGCCTCGCGGCCCCACGCCTCCAGCGCCGAGAGGCTGTCGGGCGCGAGGACGAACCAGGCGTCGCCGGCCGAGGTCAGTTCCACGGCCGAGGCGGCGATGGAGCGCGTGCCGTCCACCACCAGGGCGACGAAGCCCCCCGCCAGCAGCCAGAACCCTACGAAGCGGAGCAGAAACCGTATCATGCCATCCCCTTGCCTGCCGCGCGTATGGCGGCGGCCCACCTTTGAATGCCCGTCGCCCATGCTGCGCGGCGCATCGATGCCGTCCCCCTATCTAAGCTCGACTTGCCATTTTGCACCCCGTCTCCTTGGCGCGCCGGCGCCCGGAAGGCAACGCCCCGGCATCACGACTGCCGGCGCCGCTTCCGCCGCGGGGTAGGGGCGAAGGGCCGGAATGGGGGCCGCCACGGTTTTCGCCTCTTGAAGCGAAGCCCGGCATTTGCTTCCATTCCCTCATGAGCACGGGCCTGATCGAAATCCGCAGGGCCAAGCCCGCCGACGCATCGGCCATCGCGCGGGTGCATGACGAGGCGTGGCGTACGGCTTATCGCGGCCTCATCCCCGGCGTCGAGCTGGAGCGGATGGTGGAGCGGCGCGGCCCGCGCTGGTGGGATGCCGCGATCCGGCGCGGCAGCCGGCTGTCGGTGCTCCTCGTGGGGGAGGATCTCGCGGGATACGTGAATTACGGCGGCAACCGTGCCAAGAGCCTGCCCTATGGCGGCGAGATCTACGAGATCTACCTCGCGCCGCTCTATCAGGGCCTCGGCTTCGGCCAGCGGCTGTTTTCTGCGGCACGCCGGGATTTGGCGCTGGCGCGGCTCGACGGCCTCGTGGTATGGGCGCTCGCAGAAAACGAAAATGCGGTGGCCTTCTACAAGGCTCTGGGGGGGCAACCGGTCGCATCGTCGACCGAGCGGTTCGGCACAAAAACCCTGGACAAGATCGCCTTCGCTTGGCAGCGGTAACGCCCGCGCGAGCATCCGCCCGCGTGGACAAAAGCTTGAAGCGAGAACGACATGCGCATCGATGCTATCCCGATCGGCAAGAACCCCCCCCACGAAGTCAATGTGGTGATCGAGGTGCCCATCGGCGGGGAGCCCATCAAGTACGAGATGGACAAGGCCGCGGGAACGCTGTTCGTCGATCGGTTCCTTTATACCGCGATGCGCTATCCGGGAAATTACGGCTTCATCCCCCACACCCTGTCCGGCGACGGCGATCCGTGTGACGTGCTGGTGGCCAACACCCGCGGTATCGTCCCCGGCGCGGTGATCAGCGTGCGCCCCGTCGGCGTGCTGCTGATGGAGGACGAGAGCGGCATGGACGAGAAGATCGTCGCCGTGCCCTCCTCCAAGCTCACCAAGCGCTATGACCGGGTGCAGACCTATTCCGACCTGCCCGACATCACGCTCCAGCAGATCGAGCACTTCTTCGAGCACTACAAGGATCTCGAGCCCAACAAGTGGGTGAAGATCGTGCGCTGGGGCGACGGCGACGAAGCCCGCAAGCTCATCCTCGAAGGCATCGAGCGGGCCAAGGCCGAAGAGAAGTAAGCCATCCCCCGCAAGACCCGGCCGGAACGGCACGGCGCCCGATGCGCGACGTGCCCCCGGTGCGTTCAAGGCGAGGCCGGTCCGGAGCTCCGGGCCGGCCTCGTCGCATCTGGCGGCAGGCGTGTCCGCCCGCGCCCGCGTTCCATCCGTCCCATGGACGTTGCCGCGCCCACCCCTTAGAAGGCGGAGGCGCCGCGGCGATCGGCTTCGGCGCGGATGGAGATCCATTTGGCGGACGAGAACAGCAGCGAAAGCCTGGGTACGGCATCCCTCCGGGTGCTGGCCTTCCTGATCCTGACCGTGCTGCTCACCGTGCTGATCGTGCTGCAGCAGCGCGGCTCCGGCGCCTTTCTGGCCGAATTCTCCGCCACCCACGAGCGGGAGGCCGATCATTATCTCTCCGGCCTGCTCGTCGCTGATCTCCTGACCAGCCGGCCGGCGGAGCCGCTCGCCTTCGTGCGCGAGTTCGCGCTGCACTTTCCGGCGTCGGGAGAGGGCTGGCCGGGGCTCTATGGACTGGTGGCGGGGGTATGGTTCGCGGTGCTTTCGCCCGCCACGCCGGCCGCCCTCCTGCTGCCCGCCGTTCTCGCGGCGCTTCTCGTGGTAAGCGCCGGCTGGGTGGTGGCGAGCTGGCAGGGCCCCATCCTCGGCGTGGCGGTGGGGGCGGTGCTGCTCGCCCTGCCGCTGATGCGCGAGGCCACCATCGTCCTCACCCTCGATCTGCCGGTGGCGCTGCTCGCCTTCTGGGCCGCGCTGGCGTTCGGCCGCTTCCTCAGGACCAGGCGGCGGCGCTGGGCGGCATTGTTCGCCGGCCTGTCCGCCGCGGCGCTGTTCAGCGGGCCGGCCGCGCCCGCCCTGGCGCTCCTGCCGCCCCTCGTCGTGGCCGCGGGACGACGCTGGCCGGTGTTTCGGATGCCGGCCTTCTGGTGGGCCTGGGGAATCGTCCTGCTCGCCGCCGCCACCGTGCTGTCCATCGGTCTTCCCGGCGGTGCGGGGGCGGCGCCCCTGCCGACGGTGGCTGACCACCTCGCGCCCGATCGCATCTGGGAGGCGGCGCGCCACGCCGGGGCCTTGCTTCACGGCGAGCTCGGGCCCGTGCTGCTCACCCTTGCCGGCATCGGCGCACTCTTCGCCGTGGCGCGGGCGGGCCGGCGCGAAGCGGCATCGGAGGGGCCGCTCGCGCTCGCGATCCTCGTGCTCGCTTCCTTCGCGACCCTGTGCCTCGCGCCCCGCGCCGGGGCGCCGTTCGCCACCCTGCCGCTGGTGTCGCCCCTGCTGGTGCTGGCCGCCATCGGCGCCATGGGGCTGTTCGGGCTCCTCACCACCGGCTGGACCACGGTGGCAAGCCTGATGGTTGCGATGGTGCTGCTGCTGTTCGCCATGCCGGCGCTGCTCCTGCCGGTGCACAAGCCCGCCACCGGCATGGACAATGTCGCCCAGGTGTTCCTCGCCAAGGATGCGGCCAATCCGCTGCTGCTGGTGGGTGCCGACGCGGCCGGGGAGGGAGCGCTCGTCGCCGCCGTGGCGCAGCGCGACCGCAAGCGCTCGTCCTTCGTGGTGCGCGGGTCGCAGGCGCTCGCCACCATCGGCGCCGACGGCGAGCGCGTCGTCACCGCCGCCGATCTCATGCACCGCCTGGAGGAGCTCGGGATCGCCTTCGTGGCGGTGGATACCTCGCCGCCGGCGCAACGGCTGACCCATAACCGGCTGCTCCGCGAGGCCATCGCCGCATTTCCCGACCGCTTCGTGCGCATCGCCGGCTATCCCCGCGACGACGGGACGGGCGAGGCACGGCTCTATGCGCTGGCGGGCCAGAGCGGCAAGGTGCTGGACAAGGCCGCCGTGCGCGAGCGGCTGCGCCGGGCCGGGCAGGGGCTTCAGGAGGTGTCGGCGCCCGATGCCGTCCGGCGCGGGGCGGCGCCCGCGGCCGCGGCACCGGCGGCTGCGATGCCGGAACAACCGGCCGCGCCTGCGCCGACGCCCGCTGCAGCGGAGCCTCACGCTGCTCCGTCCGCCGGCGAGACGAGGCCGTAGCGTGCGCGAGCTTGCCACCTATTCCGCCCGCGACTGGCTGGTCGGCACGCCGCTCGCCCACGGCTTCCGGCGGGCGCGCAACCTGCTGGTGGACAGGATCTATCGCCGCCGCGCCGCCGCGGGGCAGGCCGAGCTCGTCGCCCGGCTGCGCGCCGAGGCGCCGCCGGTGCTCGCCGTCACCGTGGCGTTCAACCTGCCCGAGGCGGTGGAACTGCTGGCCGACGCGCTCGCCCGCTTCGTGCCGGGCGCGCGGCTCCTGGTGTGCGACAATTCCTCCGATCCCAAGGCGCGGACCGCCATCGCCGCCCTGTGCGCCGCGCGCGACCTGCCCTATTGCCCGCTGCCGCCCTCGCCCTTCAAGGGCGGACGCAACGGCTCGCGCTCCCACGCGGTGGCGCTCAACTGGATCTGGGAAAACCTGATCCGCCCCGCGCGGCCCAAGGTGGTGGCGCTCCTCGACCATGATCTCGTGCCGCTGGCGCCGACGGATCTTGCCGCGTTGGTCGCCGAGCAGCCGTGCTACGGCATGGTGCGCTACGGCACGCGCTATGGCGGCTGGTTCCTGTGGCCGGGCTACAGCGTGTTCGATTTCGCTAAGGTGGCCGCGCTGCCGCTCGATTTCGGCACCGACACGCCGCGCACCCTCGATACCGGCGGGCAGAACTGGCGCGTGCTCTACCGCCATCTCGACCTCGACCGGCTCAGATGGGCCGAGACGCACACCGTCTATCTGGAAGATCCCGCCACCGGCGCGCGCGAGCCCTGCCTGCTCGCCGACGGCTGGCTGCACGTGGGCGGCGCGGGCCACCGGGTGGGCGGGGCGAGCGCGCTCGCCCTGGTGCGCGACGCATTCCGCGCCGATCCCGACGGCTTCATCGCCCGCCTGATGGCGACGGCGGTGCGGAACAGGCCCGGCCGGCCCGTGGCGTGACGTGCGGGCGGGCGGCATCTTATCGTCATCATCGGCCAGGGCGGCGGACGGGGGCTTCGCCCTGGGCGAGGCGGGGATGCCCTGTCGGCCGTCGGGGCGACGCATGCCCCGTCATTGGCTGGGCGAAAGCCCGCTCCCAGGATGGAGCGGGTTGGTGGTTCCATCCCGGCGGTTGGAGCTGTAACGTCCTTCACCACAAGGTTTTTCGGCGCGGTTTGAGGCCCTTTCGCGCGAGACGGCTTCAGCGACGCGCGGGCGCCTCCATGAGGGCGCCTTCAGGCGGTGGACGCGGCAGGAATCCCATGGCGATGCAGGACGAAGCGCCCGGCGCCGGGCGCCACCCCGCCTGGGCCTTCGCCGGCGGTGCGCTGATCGGAACGCTGGGCGGGCTGATCGGGCTCGGAGGCGCTGAGTTCCGCCTGCCGCTGCTCATCGGCCTGTTCGGCTTCGTCGCGCTGGAGGCGGTGATCCTCAACAAGGCCATGAGCCTCGTGGTGGTCGCGACCGCGCTGCCGTTCCGCATGCAGGCGGTGCCCTTCGCCGAGATCGCGGCCCATTGGCCCATCATCGTCAACCTGCTGGCGGGGAGCCTCGTTGGCGCCTGGCTGGGCGCGGGGTGGGCGATCCGGCTGAAGTCGGAGGCGCTCTACCGGGTCCTTGCCGTGCTGCTGGTGGTGATCGCCGCGGCGCTCCTGTTCGCTCACGAACCGGACGGGGGCGGCGCGGTGGTGATGGGGCCGGGCCGGATCGCCGCCGGCATCGTCGCGGGCCTCGCCATCGGCGTCGTCGCCTCGCTCATGGGCGTTGCCGGCGGGGAGCTGCTGATTCCCACGCTGGTGCTGCTGTTCGGCGCCGACATCAAGCTCGCCGGAAGCCTGTCGCTGGTGGTGAGCCTGCCCACCATGCTGGTGGGCTTCGGCCGCTACAGCCAGGACCGGAGCTTCTCGGTGCTGGGGCGGCACAAGGGGTTCGTCCTCGCCATGGCGGCGGGATCCATGCTCGGCAGCTTCATCGGCGGCCGGCTGCTCGGCATCGTGTCGAGCGCGGTTCTGCTGCCGGGCCTTGCCGCGATCCTGTGCCTTTCCGCGGTGAAGGTCTGGCGCCACGGGCGAGGGGCGCAATAAAAAAGCCGCCGGGGGGAGCCCGGCGGCTGGAATGCGGCGCGGTCAGGCGCTCGCCTAGCTCACTCCGCGGCGGGCGCGGCGGCGGCCTTGGCCTTCTTGCCCTTGGTGTCGCGATCCTGGCGCTCGGCGATGCGGGCGGACTTGCCGCGGCGGTCGCGCAGATAATACAGCTTGGCGCGACGCACCTTGCCGCGGCGCACGACCTTGATGGAATCGATCAGCGGCGAATAGATGGGGAACACGCGCTCCACACCCTCGCCATAGGAAATCTTGCGGACCGTGAAGCTCTCGTTGAGGCCGCCGCCGGAGCGCGCGATCACCACGCCCTCGTAGGCCTGCACGCGGGTGCGCTCGCCTTCGACCACCTTCACGTTCACAGTCACCGTATCGCCGGGCTGGAAGTCCGGGATCGGGCGCTTTTCGGCGAGCTTTGCCGCCTGCTCGGCTTCGAGCGTCTGGATGATGTTCATGTCGCCAACCTCTAGCAGCCACCGGATCGTGAAATCCGCCCCGGCGCCACATCGTGTCGTTATAAGTTAAGGGACGCGGCTTCCTACATGAGAAGCGCCGCATTGTCATTCCCTTTCCTTCATCTTTTCGTCACAGGCCGGCGAGGCGGTCCCGGCCAGCAGATCGGGGCGGCGCGCGCGGGTGGCTTCGAGGGCCATCTCGTGGCGCCAGCGGGCGATGCGGGCGTGATCCCCCGAGGTGAGCACCTCCGGAACGGGCGCGCCTTCGAACAGCTGCGGGCGGGTATATTGCGGATATTCCAGCAGCCCCGTGGAGAAGCTCTCCTCGGTCCCGCTCTCGACCTTGCCCATGACGCCGGGGATGAGCCGCACGCAGGCATCGAGCAGCAGCAGCGCGGCGCTCTCCCCGCCGGACAGCACCACGTCGCCGACGCACACCTCCTCCAGGCCGCGCCCGGCGACGATGCGCTCGTCCACCCCTTCGAAGCGCCCGCACAGGATCACGGCGCCGGGGCCCGCCGCCAGCTCGCGCACCCGCGCCTGGGTGAGGGGGCGCCCGCGCGGCGTCATGAGCAGGCGCGGGCGAGCGTCGCCCTCCGGGGCGGCGGCATCGATGGCGCGGGCGAGCACGTCGGCGCGCATCACCATGCCGGGCCCGCCGCCGGCGGGGGTGTCATCCACCGAGCGGTGCCTGTCCAAGGCGAAATCGCGGATCTGCAGGGCGTCGAGCGCCCACAGGCCGCCGGCCAGCGCCTTGCCGGCGAGGGCGTGGCCGAGCGGGCCGGGAAACATCTCCGGATAAAGGGTGAGGACCGTGGCGCGAAAGCTCATGGGGGCAGTGATGGGCGCGGTGGGCGGCGACGTCAAACCGCGCGGCTCAGCCCGCATCCTCCTCGTCCGCGGCGGGCGCGGCGGGCTCCTCGCCTTCCACGAAGGCATCGGCCACCACCACGCGCCGGCCCGGCACGTCCACCACCGGCACCGCCATCTTGGTGAAGGGCACCATGCGGGTGGCGAGGCGCTTGCGGGCCGGCTTGGGGGAGCTTGCCTTGTCCGGATCGTCCCCGGCCGCTTCTTCGGCCGCTGCCGGAGCGGCGGCGGGGGCGTATTCCAGCACGTCGCCGGCGCCGAAATCGTGCAGCGCCACCACGGTGCCGATCACGGAGCCGGCTTCGTCCTCTACGTCGAGGCCGATCAGGTCGGCGTGGTAGAAGGTATCTTCATCCGCATCCGGCAGGACGTCGCGGGGCACGTAAAGGTCGAGATTGGTGAGGGCCTCGGCGGCATTGCGGTCGTCCACGCCCTGGAGGCGGGCGACGAAATGATCCTTGGCCGGGCGCAGCGACACGATACGGAAGGTCCGCCGGCCATCCGCATCGGTGAGCGGCGCATAATCGAGCAGGGCCGCGGGATCCTCGGCATAAGAGAAAAGGCGCACCTCGCCCTTCACCCCGTGGGGGGCGCCGATGCGGGCGATGAGGATGCGATCGGCCATATGCGGGCCCGGCTCCGTTCGAACACGAAGCGTCCCTTCTGGTTCAAGCGGCGGAAAATTGCCAGAGGCGCGGCGCCACCTTGCGACGCGCCGCCCGTTCAGGTCTCCAGCGTGGCGTCGAGGGTGATCGCGGCGTTGAGCACCTTGGACACTGGGCATCCCGCCTTCGCCTGGGCCGCCAGTTCCTGGAAGGTGGCATCGTCCGCGCCGGGGATCCTGGCGCGCAGCGTCAGGTGGACGGCGGTGATGGCGAAGCCTTCGCCCTCCTTCTCCAAGGTCACCTCGGCCTTGGTCTGCATGCGCTCGGCGGTGAGGCCGGCGCGGCCGAGGACGCCGGACAGGGCCATGGTGAAGCAGCCGGCGTGGGCGGCGCCGATCAGCTCCTCCGGATTGGTGCCGGGCTGGTCCTCGAACCGCGTCGCGAAGGCGTAGGGGTAATCCTTCAGGGCGCCGCTCTGGGTCGAGATGGCGCCCTTGCCGTCCTTGATGCCGCCGGCCCAGACGGCCTCGCCGAATCGCTTCATGGCCTCGCCTCCGTGATCCTCGGGGCGCCTGCCGGTGCTTCCGGCGCGACCCCAGCGGGCGGATCGTCTCATGCCGGGCAGGCGGTGTCTTGCGAAAGCGCCGGCGGGCGCGGCGGGCGCGATCACGTCTTGCCGATCTTGCGGCCGGTCCACCCGTCCGCCGCCGCGGGGCGCGCCCGGCATCGCCGATCGCCCGCGCATCCCCTTGCCGTCCGCGAGGCGCTGCGGCAGTGTTCGCGCCATCATGTCCAGCCACGCGCCCCAATCCCTCGCCCTTCCCCCCGCCGCCACCGCCGCCGTGATGGAGCGCATCGCCGCCCGCATCGGCGCGCGCAACGTGGTGACCGACGCCGCCGAGATCGAGCCCTATCTCGTCGAGCGGCGCGGCCTGTTCCACGGCGCGACGCCGGCCCTGTTCCGGCCGGGCAGCACGGAGGAGGTGGCCTTCATCGTCGCGCAATGCGCCGAGGCGGGGCTGCCGCTGGTGCCGCAGGGCGGCAACACGGGACTCGTGGGGGGGCAGGTGCCGTTCGGCGCGCTGCTGCTCTCCCTCACCCGGCTCAACCGCGTCCGCAACGTGGATGCCACCGACCTCACGATTACCGCCGAGGCGGGCTGCACCCTGCATCAGGTGCATGAGGCGGCCTCCGGGGTGGGATGCCTGTTCCCGCTCTCCATCGCCTCGGAAGGCTCGTGCCAGATCGGCGGCAACCTCTCCACCAACGCCGGCGGCAACGCGGTGCTGCGCTACGGCAACATGCGCGAGCTGACGCTGGGCCTCGAGGTGGTGCTGGCCGACGGGCGGATCTGGAACGGCCTGTCGCGCCTGCGCAAGGACAACACCGGCTACGCGCTGAAGGACCTCTTCATCGGCTCCGAGGGCACGCTGGGAATCATCACCGCCGGTGTGCTGAAGCTGTTCCCGGCGCCGAAGAGCCGCGCCACCGCCTTCATCGGCCTCGCCTCGCCCCATGCGGCGCTGGCCCTGCTGCGGCGGCTGCGGGCGAGCGCCGGCGACGCCCTCACCGCGTTCGAGATCCTGCCGGCCTTCGGCCTGGAGATGGTGCTGGCCCACGTGCCCAACATGGTGCGGCCGCTGGCCGGCACCCATGCCTTCTGCGTGCTGGCGGAGCTGACCTCCACCCGCGAGGGGGACGACCTTGCCGCCCTCATGGAGGAGGTGCTGGGCGCCGCCTTCGAGGCCGAGGAGGTGGAGGACGCCACCATCGCCGCCAGCCAGACCCAGGCGGCAAGCCTCTGGGCGCTGCGCGAGAACCTTTCCGACGCCCAGAAGTTCGAGGGCGGCTCCATCAAGCACGACGTCTCGGTGCCGGTGTCGAAGGTGGCGGACTTCGTGGTGGAGGCCAGCGCCATGTGCGAGAAGCACATGCCGGGCATCAGGGTGTGCGCGTTCGGCCACATGGGCGACGGCAACATCCACTTCAACCTCTCCCAGCCGGTGGGCATGGATACGGCCGCCTATCTGGACCAGTGGGAGGACTTCAACCGCCTCGTGCACGACCTCGTGGCGTCCTACGACGGCTCGATCTCGGCCGAGCACGGCATCGGCTGCCTGAAGCGCGAGGAGCTGCCGCTCTACAAGGATCCGGCCGGCCTCGACGTGATGGCGGCGGTGAAGGCGGCGCTCGATCCCCAGGGCCTGTTCAACCCCGGCAAGGTGCTGATGCCGCGCTGACGGCGCCGGCGGCACGCCGTCTCAGGCGGCGGGGGCGGTCTCGCCGCCGAAATAACGCAGGGTGAGGCAGGTGATGTCGTCCGCCTGCGGCGCGCCGCGCTCGAAGGCGTGGATGGAGGCCAGCACCCGGTCGGAAATCTCCGTCACGCCCCAGGTGTTGGCGCCGCCGGAGAGCAGGCCCTCGAGCCGCGCCTCCCCAAAGGGCGCCTCGTCGATGTCGAAGGCTTCCGTCACCCCGTCGGTATAAAGGAAGAGGGTGTCGCCGGGCCGGAGGTCGAGGGTGCCTTCCTGGTAGGTGAAGCCCTCCAGCACCGCCACCGCGAGCCCGCTGGTGCCCGGCACCGCCTCCACCTCGCCCGCCGCGGTGACGAGATAGGGCAGGTTGTGGCCGGCGTTCACATAGGACACGCGGCCGCTCTCAAGGTCGATCACAGCATAGAAGAGGGTGACGAACAGCATCTGCTCGTTCTCCTCCGCCAACAAATCGTTGAGCCGCCGCACGCAGCGCCCCGGCGAGCGCTCGAACAGCGCGGTGGCGCGCAGGAGCGTGCGCGAGATGGCCATGAACAGGGCCGCCGGCACCCCCTTGCCCGACACGTCGGCCACCACGAAGCCGAGAGTGGTGTCGTCGATCATGAAGAAGTCGTAGAAGTCGCCGCCCACCTCGCGGGCCGCCGTCATGTGGCCGTGCACCGTCACCCGCGGATCGGGCGGCAGGTCCTTCGGCAGGATGGCGAGCTGCACCTGCCGGGCGATCTCCAGCTCCTGCTGGAGGCCGGCGAGCTTGGTCTTGGTGACGAGGGCCTCGCGCAGCTCCACCACCATGGACGACAGGCGGGTGTGCTGCTCGATGATGCGGCGGGAGAGATCCTTCAGCACCTGGGCGAGCCGGCGCAACTCCTCCTCCTGCGGCGCCGGGGCGGCGCCCCGTCCGAGCAGGGCGAGCACGTCCTCGCGGTCGGTGGGGTCGATGGCGTCGGCGAGGGTCTTGAGCTCGCGGGAGATCACCACCTCCTGGCGGCGGCGCACCCGCTCGCGCTGGCGTCGCGCCTCCGCGAGGGCCTCGGCATTGCCGCGCAGCGCCACCACGGCGGCGGCGATGCGGCCGATCTCGTCATTGCCCTCATGCTCGATGGTGACCGAGGTGTCGCCCCGCGCCAGCGCCTGCAGCACGCCGATGGCCTTCTCCAGCGGGCGGAAGCTGTACCAGAGATAGACATTGAGCCCGATCACCCCAATCAGCGCAAGGGCCACCGCGCCGCCGAAGGCGATGCTGCGCACGAGGGTGGTGGCCTGGAGCTGCTCGGTGGTGTCGGTGAGGTTGACCAGGGCGCCCACCGCGCTGCCGCTCACATCCTCGATGGGAATGCTGGTGAGGGCGTAGTCGCGCCCGTTGAGGCTGAGCTGCTCGGCCAGCGCCCGGCGCGGCGTCGGGACGACGCCGGCCCGCGCCCACAGGGCGGGATCGGTGGAGGCCGCCACCCGTCCGCGCAGGGTGATGAGGGTGGAGGTGGCGCCGATGCCCCGCGCGAAGCGCTCCAGGCCGATGCCGGCATTGTGCCCCAGCACCAGCACCGCCGGCCGGTTGCCGTCGAGGCGGATGGTGCGGGTGGCGATCACCGCGATGCGGTCCGCCGACACCTGCCGCAGCCCGCCCAGCGCCTCGTCCGCGAGCGCCCGGTCGAGGCTGCCGGCATCGAGGATGGAGCGCGCGCCTGCCCCGCCGGAGGAATAGAGCGCCTCCCGGTCGGCGCCCACCACCTCGAACACCGTATCGGCATTCTCGACGTCGATGCCGTTGTCGCTCAGCGATGCGGCGATGCCCGGGCGGTCGGAGAAGGTGAGGGCGGTGCGGAAGCGGTTGGAGCCCTCGAGCCGTTCCAGGATGCGCGAGAGATTGGCGGCCTGGACGCTCACAACCTCGCGCCAGAGCACGCTCTGCCCGGCGATGGCCACCTCGCCCTCGCGCTCGTGGGCGATGCGGTCGCGCAATTGGGTGGCGCCCCACATGGCCAGCATGAGCAGGGTGAAGCCGATCGCCACCATGGCGGTGATGCGGGTGCGCAGCAGCATCAGCCGGCGCCCTCCCGGCGGCCGTCCGGCCCGGCGTCCCGCCCATCGCCGGCTTCGCCTCCTGCCGGGCCCAGCACCTCGGCGCGGATGTGCGCCACCTCGGGGCGCAGGGCGCCGTCGAAATCCACCGCGAGCAGCTCCTCCGCATAGGCCTCGAAGGCGGCGCGGCGCTCGGCGAGGCGGCGGGCGCGGCGCGCCTCCGCCCGGAAGGCGCGGCCCACGGCGCCGGCGCGGATCAGCCCCTCCTCGCGCGGCGCGGGCGCCGGCTCCGGCAGGTCCTCGGTCAGGCTCCGGCTGAGGCGCGCCTTCAGGTGCTGGCGGCTGCGCTCGAGGGGAACGCCGGCCACGGCGGCGGCGAGCCCTCCCGCCGCGAGGGCGCAGAGCAGCACGGATACCGCGGTCTTGATGCCGAAATCGGTGAAGGCGTCGGACAGCACGGCCGGATCGGTCGCCACCTCCACGCTGGCGACGGGAATGCCGTCCGCCAGCACCGGGGCGGAGGTGGAATCGGTGCCCGCCCGGCCTCCGTCCGCACTGCGGATGACCTTGCCGTCGCCGTCGCGCAGGGTGATGGCGACGATGCCCGGGGTGCCCGTCAGGGTCTGCGTGAGGTAGTCGTCGACGCCGGGCAGCAGGGTGAGGGCGATGCCGAAGCGCGCCGCCTTCTCGAACTGCTGGGCGAGCCCGCGGGCCAGCGAGGTGCCGATCACCAGCGCGTCGCGGCGCGCGCTCTCCTCCACCCGCGCCTTGTAGACGTGGACCAGCCAGGCGCCCGCGCCGCCGCCAACGATGATCGTGACGAGGGCGGCGAACAGCGCCACCCGCCGCCGGGCGCGGCCGGAGGAGGGAGAGACGGCCTCAGGCGGCATCGTCGAGCCCCCTGAGGCGCCTGAGCCCGCCTGCGACATGCGCCTCCGCGGCATTGAAGCGCGCCGCCGCCGCGGTGGCGAGGCGGATGAGGGAATCACCCTCCTCGCTGCCCTCGGCCGTGGCGTTGAGGATCCGCCCGGCCTGCTCGAACGGGCCCATCATCACACGCGCGAACACCAGCGTCGCGAGGAGGGCCAGCAGGGCGATCAGCAGCCCGAGGGCGAGGGTGCGCAGCAGCAGCTCGACGCCGAGCCGCTCGTCCCGCATCTGGCGCGCCTCGTCCGAGACCGTGAGCGCGATGCCGCCCGCCACCGTGATGTCGTTCTCGAAATGGGTGCCGAAGACGCTGTCGCCGCGCTCGCCCACCCGCCAGGTGCCCGGATCGGCGAGATTGGAGGTCCAGCTTGCCGGAACGCTCTCGCCCACGGCGCTGCGGTCGGTGGAATAGACCGAGCGGCCGGCGGCGTTGAAGATGTCGATGGCGAGAACGGACGGGTCGCCCGCCTTCTCCCGCTCGATGCGGGCCTGGAGCGGCGCGATCTGCTCCAGCGCCAGGCCGATGGAGAGGTTGGCCTCGGTGGTGGCCTTGAGCGTGCCGAGCAGATGGGAGACGCGGGCGCGCTCGATCTCCGCGCCCACCCGCTCGCTCGCGCCGTAGGCGAAGAGCGCCACCACGACCAGCGCGCCGACCACCGAGAGGATCACCACCAGGGCGAGTCGACCGACAAACGTCATGAAGGCAGCTTCACCGCGAATGCGTGGGGGAGGGCTCGGCCGGACGTTACCCGCCGAAGCGCCGGTACGAAAGCCGAAACCCGCCGGGCCGGAAAAATCGGTCGGCGTTCCAGCCCGTTCCGTGGCACAAGGGCCGGGGAAGAAGCCGCCCCGCGCGGGCGGCGCCGCAACGCCAGACCTCAAGCGACGCCTTTCGCCTTATGACGCGCATCACCCTCGGACTGATCGCCTTGTTCGCGCTGATCGCGGCCGCCTGCGTCGCCTTCGGCGCCTATTTCTCCTACGTCACCCTGCTCAATGCCCATGGCGAGGCGATCCGCGCGCGCTTCGCGCTCACCGCCGGGCAGGTGGCGGGCACGGCGGAACTCGCCTCCTCCCTTGGCATCGCCCTGCCGGCGCAGTCCACGCTGAGCGCCTACCTCGCCCGCGAGGGCAGCGGGGCGCGCGACATCCGCTCCATCGACGTGGCCGACGAGAAGGGCGCCATCCTCTTCAGCTCCGATCCCGCGCGGGTGGGGCGGGCGACGGCGCCGGACCCGGCGGGCGGGGCGGTGCGCAGCGTGGAGGGGCCGATCCTCAACGATCTCGGCGAGGCCATCGGCCGGGTGCGGGTGCGCTATGACGCCGCCGTGCTGGCCGCCGGAGCGCGGGCGCTGCGGGAGGATCTCCTGCCCGTGGCGGTGCCGGCGGCGGGCGGCGCCTTCCTCGCCACCATCGCCATCGGCCTGCTTCTGGCGGCCGGACTGCGCCGCGCCGCGCGCGATGCCGCCACCCCGGCGCGCTGGCCGGCCGCCGCCCGCAGCGCCCTCGCGGCGGTGGAGGAGGCGCACGGCCGGCTTGCAGCGCCGCCGCCGGCGTCGCAGGAGGACGGCCGATGATCGGCCTGCGCGGCGGCATCTCGCTGTCCATCGCGCTGATCCTGTGCGCGGCCCTCGCCGTGATCGGCTGGGGCGCGGGCAAGGCGGCGGAACGCACCATCGTCCCGGAGGTCGCGGCCAAGGCGGAGGTGGTCGCCCATTCCGCGTCCGCGCTGGTGGGGCGGGCGCTGAAGGACGGCATTCCCGCCGACCGGCTGGTGGGGGTGGCGGCCTATTTCGACGGCCTGCGCGCGGAGAATCCGGAACTCGCCGAGATCCGCCTCGTCGGCGCGGGTGGGGAGATGGCGCGCTCCGGCGCTCCGCCGTCCGGCTCCCCCGCCCCCACGGTTTCGGCCCCGGTCGCGGGCGCGAACGATGCCGCGGGCGGGGAGGTGGTCATCACGGTGGATCCCGGCGTGGTCTCCCGCCAGGTGGCGGGCGTGCTGCTGGATGTGGCCTTCATCGGCATCGTCTCGCTGCTGGTGGCGCTGGAGCTGGTGGCCCTCGTGGTGGGCATGGGCGGCATCGAGGCGCTGGCCGCCGTGGAGCGGCGGGTGCGGGCGCTGGCCAGGGGCCAGCTCGCCCGCCACGAGGCCGCCGGCGGGGCGCGGGCCGAACCGCTGACCGCGCCGTTCGACCGGGAGGTGGCGGCCCTCGCGGCGCGCCATGCGGCGGCGCGGGACGCGGCGGCCCGGCGGGGAGACGGGGCGGCGCTCGACGCGCTCGATGCCCTGTCCGAGCGCACCGGCATCGGCCGGGTGGAGGCGGCGGAAGGGCGCGCGGCCGGGCTGGTGCGGCCGGCCCTCTTCCTCTTCATGCTGGCGGAGGAACTGACCCGCCCCTTCCTGCCGCGCTTTGCCCAGACCCTGGCTCCGGCCGACGGGCTCATCGGCCCGGGCACGGCGGCGAGCTTGCCCATCGTAGCCTTCATGGCCGTGGTGGCGCTGTGCCAGATCCCGTTCGCGGGCCTGTCCGAGCGGCTCGGCCGGCGGACTGGCTTCCTGCTGGGGGCGTTGCTCGCGGCGGCGGGATATCTTTTAAGCGCGCTGGCCGCCCACTACGGCGTGTTCCTGGCGGCGCGGGTGATCTCGGCGACGGGCTATGCGCTGGTGTTCGTCTCCGCCCAGGGTCACGTCATCGACCATGCGCAGGGCCGCGCGCGCAGCTCGGCGCTGGCGGTGTTCGTGCGCGCCATCATGGTGGCGAGCCTGTGCGGGCCGCCGGTGGGCGGCGTCATCGCCGACCGGCTGGGGGCAGGGACGGCCTTCGCCGTCTCGGCCGGCTTCGCGCTGCTGGCGCTGCTGGTGGCGGCGCTGACGTTGCCGAAGGGCGAGGGAACCCGGCGCGCGGGAAGCCTCTCGCTCGCCGATCTCGGCGCGGCGGCGCGGACCCCGCGGCTGATGGCGCTGCTGGCGGGCTGCGCCTTTCCCGCCAAGTTCCTGTTCGCCGGCCTGAGCTTCCTTCTGGTGCCGCTGGAATTGCAGCAGCAGGGCTTCTCGTCCGCCGCCATCGGCCGTTTCCAGATGATCTATCCGGTCATCATGGTGGTGGGCGTGCCGCTGTTCGCCGCTCTGGCGGACCGCACCCACGCCCGCGACCGCTTCGTGATGGCGGGCGGGCTCGTGGCCGGGCTCGGCGCCCTCTGCGTGCCGCTGCATCCGTCCCTCATGCTGCTGGTGGCGGCGCTGGCGCTGCTCGGCCTCGGGCAGGCCATGTCGATCGCCTCTCAGTCGGCGCTGGTGGCGGACATGGCGGCGCAGGCCCCGCGCGGCGGCGGCGCGGGCGTGCTGGGCCTGTTCCGGCTGATCGAGCGCAGCGGCAATGCGGCGGGGCCGGCGAGCGCGGGCCTCCTCATGGCGGGTGTCGGCTTTGCCGGGGCGAGCGGCCTCATGGGCCTCCTGGTTGTAGCCGGCGCCCTCCTGTTTGCGCTATCGGGCAGGGGAGCGGCGGCGGGGCGCGAGGCCCCCGGCGCCGAGCGCGCCGCCCAATCGGAAGGAAGCCCCCTATGATCGATCGTCGCGCCCTGCTCGCCCTCGGCCTCGGCGCCGGCGCCGCGCAGCTTCTGCCCGTATCCGCCCGGGCCGCCGCGCCCGACCGTCCGCTGCGTATCCTGATGCTCACCTATCGCGGCGAGACCGACGTGGAGCGCGGCTTCCGCGACTATTTCGCCGCCAACGACATCCCCGCCCAGTTCCTGGTGCGCGACGTGGAGCGCGACGCCAACCGGGTGAAGGGCGTGCTCGCCGAGGCGCTGCCCTCGTTCAAGCCGGACCTCATCTACACCTACGGCACCCCGAACACCCTCGCCGTGGCCGGCCCCTATGACGCGCCGCCCGATGCGCCCTTCGTGCGCGACGTCCCGGTGGTGTTCGCCCTCGTCGCCGCGCCGGTGCAGACGAAGATCGCGCCGACGCTGGCTTCCTCCGGCCGCAACGTGACCGGCGCGGTGCATGTGGTGCCCACCGACGTGCAGATGCGCGCCATGCAGAGCTACAAGCCCTTCACCAAGGTCGGGGTGATCTATTCCCCCAACGAGAGCAACTCGCTCGCCATCATCGAGGAGATGCGCGCCTTCTGCGCCCAGTCGGGCACCGAGCTGCTCGCCCGGCCGCTCGCCATGGCGGGCAACCGCGCGACGGCGGACGGGGTGGAAGGCCTCGTCGCCGATCTCAAGGCGAAGGGGGCGGACTGGCTCTATCTGCCGCCCGACACCTTCCTCGCCTCCATCTTCGGCCGGGTGGGGCCGACCGCGCTCGCCGCCGGCCTGCCCACCTTCGGCTCCACCGAATTCTTCATGCGCGAGGGCCAGGCGCTGGTGGGGCTGGTGAGCCGGTTCTATTCGGTGGGCCAGCTCGCCGCCTCCAAGGCCGCGGCCATCCTCGTGGACCACAAGGCGCCGAAGGATATCCCCATCGAGACGGTGCGGCGCTTCGCCCTCATCATCAACCTGAAGGTGGCGAAGGAACTCGGCGTCTATCCGCCCATCGCCATGCTGAACTATGCCGAGGTGATCGCGTGAGCCTCCCCGCGCCGGCCGGGCTGCTGTGGCGCGAGCTCGGCGCTGCCGACCTCGATCTCGTGGACGGGCTCAACCGCCTCGCCGTGGGGCCGGACATCCGCCCGGCCGTGGTGAAGCCGGAGAGCCGGGCCTATTTCGAGACCATCACCGCCGGGCGCGGGCGCTTCATGGGGGTGTTCGACGGCGCCGCGCTCGTCGGCTACGGCATCTTGCAGCACGACCACGCCGCCGCCGACGATCCGCGCCCCCGGCTCGGCCTTGCCCCCGACCGGCCGGTGGGACGCCTTGCCGGGGCGCGGGTGGCACCGGACTTTCGCGGGCGCGGCCTGCAGCGGGCGCTGATCCGCGCACGCGCCGCCATGGCGCCGGCCGACATGGTGCTGTTCTCCACCGCCGCGCCGGTGAACACGCCGAGCTGGATGAACCTCCTCGCCGAGGGCTTCATCATCCGCGACATCATCCCGCTGTTCGGCGGTCACGCGCGCTATCTGATGGTGCGCGATGGCAGCCGGCCCGATCCCGCCGCGCGCCTCCTCGTCGATCCGCTCGACACCGGGCGGCAGACCGCGCTGTTCGCCGACGGCTGGCGGGGCTATGAGCGGGCGCGGTCCGCCGGCGGCGGGCCGATGGTCGCCTTCGCCCGGCCGCTCGACCCGTGAGGCGGGGAAAGTCGCGCCCGAGGCCGCCCGCCGGCTTTCCCGCAACCCGCGGACATGCGAAAAGACACATCGAGAGAAGCGGAAGCGCCGCGGCGGCCGCCCCTTTGCGCACAGAGCTTGCCGGATGAAGATCGAAACCGCGCCCCTGGCCTCCGAACAGGTATTGATCGCCCTCGCGGGGCGGCTCGACATCGCCGGGGCGGCGGAGGTGGAGGGGACGTTCGGCACCGCCGTCGATGGCGCCACCACCGTGGTGGTGGACCTCACCCACGTGCCCTTCATCGCCTCCATCGGCATCCGCCTGCTGCTCGCCAACGCCAAAGCCTTGAGCCGCCGCAGCGGCCGGATGATCCTGTGCGGATGCGACCCGCAGGTGGACAAGGTGTTGCGCAGCACGGGGGTGGACAAGCTGATCGCCATGATGCCCACGAAGGCGGAAGCCCTGGCGGGCCTCGGCGCGCCGGCCGGCGGCGCAGGTCCGGCCTAGCGCCCTAGATGGCCGCGCCCCCTGCCGCTGGGCCTCCGATCGCCACGCTCACCATCGATGCGCGGATCGACGAGATTTCCCGCGCCACGAGCTGGCTTGCCGAGCTCGCCGCCAGCGAGGGCTGGCCCGAGGATGTCCGCTTCGGCCTGGAGCTGAGCCTGGAGGAGGCGCTCACCAACGTCATCTCCTACGGCTTTCCGGACCGGGCGGTGGAGCCGGAGATCGCCGTCGAATGCTATCACCTGCCGAGGGGACGGGTGGAGCTGCGCCTGATCGACAACGGCATCGCCTTCGACCCCACCTCCATCGCCGAGCCGGGCGTGCCGCAATCCCTCGAGGACGCCAAGATCGGCGGGCACGGGGTGCAGCTCATGCGGCATTTCCTGGAGAGCCTCAGCTATTCGCGCCGGCAGGGGAAGAACGAGCTCTGCCTCGTCGCGGGCTCCGGCGCGCCGGCCGGAGAGGGCGCCTGACGGCACCTCGGTGCCGCCATGGAATTCGACCTTCCCCAGCGCCATAAGCTTTTCCGCGCAAAGGGGAATTGCGCGCGGCGCGCGATCCCAGCTAAAGCTGGGCGGAATATTATCCCCGGATCATTGCCTCCTTCATGACGGTCCTTGCCGAGATGATGGCGGGGCTCGGCCTCCTGTTCATGGGGCTGGCCGCCATGTCCACCCATTTGCAGCAGGCCACCGGGCGCAAGGTGCGCGTGCTGCTGCACGCGGCGACGCGCTCGCCGGTGGCGGGCCTCGTCTGCGGCGCCGTCGCGGGGGCGGCCACCCAGTCCTCCAACGCGGTGGCGGTGATCTCGGGCAACCTGGTGCGCTCCGGCGCCCTCAGCGCCCGCGATGCCATTCCGGTGGTGGCGGGCGGCAATCTCGGCACGGCGCTGCTGGTCTTCATCGCCGCCATCGATCTCCGCCTGGTGGTGCTCTATCTCGTCGCGCTGGCCGGGTTCGCGGTGCATTTCCGGCTCGATCGGCGGCCGGCGTGGCGCGATTGGGTGGGCGTCGTGCTGGGCCTCGCCCTGGTGCTGCTCGGCCTCGACTTCATCAAGAGCGCGCCGCGCCACATGGAGTTGACCGCGCTGGCGCCGTGGCTCGCGACCGGCCTGACGCCTGTCGTGGCCTTTGCGGCCGGCCTTGCGGCGGCGGGCGTCAGCCAGTCCTCGTCGACCTCCGCCATCCTGGTGCTGGCGCTGGCGCAGATCGGCATCATCGGGCTCGACGACGCCTTCTACATCGTGCTCGGCGCCAATCTGGGGGCGGGCCTGTCCACCCTCGTGGCGTCGGGCGGGCTCGAAGGGACGGGACGGCAGCTCTGCTATGTTCATATCCTGGTGAAGGCCATCGGCTGCCTCGTGCTGTTCCTTGCCTGGGAGGGGGCGCGCCTCGCCGGGATCGATCCCGCCACGGCGCTGCTCGCGGCCGGACACCACGACATCGCGGCCTCCGTCTCCTTTCTCTTCCTCGCGCTGCAGCTCGCGGGGGCGCTCCCGGTGGCGCTGGCGCGCAAGGCGACGGAGCGCCTCGCCGTCGCGCTGAGCCCGCCCACGGCGGAAGACCATGCCTCGCGCCCGCGCTTCGTCCACGAGCAGGGGCTGGGCGAACCCGCCACCGCGCTAGACCTGTCCCAGAAGGAGACCGAGCGGCTCATCCGCCGCCTGCCGCGCCTGCTGCCCGACCTCGATCCGGCGCCGGGCACGCGGGAGGAGGACCGCACCGCCTTGTGGCGCGGGTCGGCCGCGGTGGCGCGGGCCATCGACCATTTCATCGTCGCGCTCATCGAGCGGCGGCTGCCGCGGGAGGAGCTCCACGTCGCCCTGCAGCAGCAGGCGCAGCTCGAGATGGTGCGGGCGCTGCAGGACGCGCTGCACGAATTCTCCGATGTGGTGGAAGCCTTTCCGCGAACCCCGCCGCTCGCCTTCAACCTCTCCGAATCGCTGCGCACCATCGTCCTGTCGCTGGTGGACGCGCTCGACGGCGCGCCGCAGGATTTCGAGATCCTCGCCGAGCTGACCTCCGACCGCAGCGAGCTGCTCAACCGCCTGCGGCGCAATCTGGTGAGCGGCGCCGCCCACGGGGAGGAGGAGGCGCGCGGCCTGCTGCATGCCACCAGCCTGTTCGAGCGGGCGCTGTGGCTGGTGCGCCGGATCGCCGTGGCGTTGCGCCCTTCGGGGAATGAGGCTAAGCGGGACAAGGCACTGGCCGAGGGCGCGTGAGGGGCGGGAGCTTCGTTCCGCACCGCCTCCGGCTCTTCATCCGCGACGGGAAGGGGCCCCATGCACATCGAGCGAGAACAGGCGGGAGGCGATGTGCTGCTCAAGGTGGCCGGGCGTCTCGACACCCCCAATGCCAAGCCGTTCGAGACCGAGCTGATGGACGTGATCGCCACCACCGACGGCGCCATCCTGGTCAATCTGGCGGGGGTGGACTACGTCTCGTCCTCGGGGCTCCGGGCGCTTCTGGTGGCCGGCAAGGCCATGCGCAACGCCAAGCGCCGGCTGTCGCTGGCGGCGCTTCAGCCGCAGATCCGCGAGGTGTTCGACATCTCCGGCTTCACCGCGCTGTTCGAGATCAGCTGAGGGCTCTCAGGCGGAGGGCGCCGCCACCGGCGCCCACAGCACGTCCTCGATGCGCCGCGCGCCGCTCGCGAGCAGCACCAGCCGGTCGAAGCCCAGCGCCGCGCCGGACGCCTCGGGCATCTGGGCGAGGGCGGCGAGGAAATCCTCGTCGAGGGGGTAGCGCTCGCCATAAAGGCGCGTCTTCTCCGCCATCTCCAGCTCGAAGCGCCGGCGCTGCTCGTGCGCGTCGGTGAGCTCGCCGAAGGCGTTGGCCAGCTCCAGGCCGCAGGCATAAAGCTCGAACCGTTCCGCCACCCGCGGATCGTCGGGCTTCGGCCGGGCCAGGGCCGCCTCGCTCACCGGATATTCGCACAGCACGGTAGGCCGCCCCATGCCGAGATGGGGCTCGATGCGCTCCACCAGCACCCGGGAGAACACATCCGCCCAGGTGTCGTCCGGCGCGGTGCGGATGCCGGCGGCCCGCGCGGCGGCGATGAAGCCGGCAAGATCCGCCGCGGCGCCGGGGGCCGGGAGGAGGGCGTCGAGATCGATGCCCGCTTGGCGCCGAAAGGCCTCGCACAGGGTGAGCCGCTCCGGCTCGGCGAAGGCGTCGCAGGCGTGGCCGCGATAGGCGAAGTGGCGGACGCCGCCGATCTCCGCCGCGAGCGCCAGCAGCGCGGCGCCGTCCTCCATCAGCCGGGTGTAGGGCGCGCCGGCGCGGTACCATTCCAGCATGGTGAACTCGGGATGGTGCGCCATGCCCCGCTCGCGATTGCGGAACACCCGCGCCAGCTCGAACAGGCGCGGCTCGCCGGCGGCGAGCAGCTTCTTGGCGGCGAACTCCGGCGAGGTGCGAAGATAGAGCGGCGCGTGTGCGCCCGCGGGCGTCACGAGATCGGTTGCAAAGGCGTGCAGGTGCGCCTCGTTGCCCGGCGAGACCTGCAGGACCGGCGTCTCCACCTCGACGAAGCCCTGCTGCGCGAACCAGTCGCGCACCGCCCGCGTGATCCGGGCGCGCGCCATCAGGAACGGGCGTCGGTCGGCATGGACCGCCGGATCCCACCAGGGGCTGATGCCGGTATTTGTTACCTCCATAGCCCTGGAGAATCCTTCATTTCTGCCGAAGGCGGCGAGAAAGCCGGCGCCAGAGGCTGGCGCTCCCCGCGAAGATCGCTATGGTGCCCGCCGAAATGCCCCGGCGGCGCGACGCCGCATGACGTTCAAGGAAAACAACGTGGTCAAGGTTATCGCCAGCTCCCTGCGCAAAGGCAACGTGGTCGATCTCGACGACAAGCTCTACGTGGTTCTCAGCGCCGAAAACATCCATCCCGGCAAGGGCACGCCCGTGACCCAGCTCGACATGCGCCGGATCTCCGACGGGGTGAAGATCTCCGAGCGCTACCGCACCACCGAGCAGGTGGAGCGCGCCTTCGTGGAAGACCGCCCGCACACCTATCTCTACGAGGATTCCGACGGCTACACCTTCATGAATCCGGAGACCTACGACCAGCTCCTGGTGTCGAAGGACGTGATCGGCGACCAGTCGGTCTATCTCCAGGAAGGCATGGAGTGCATCCTGTCCACCCACAACGGCAACCCCATCGCCATCGAGCTGCCGGCCCGGGTGACCCTCGAGATCGTGGACACCGAGCCCACCGTGAAGGGGCAGACCGCCTCCTCCTCCTACAAGCCCGCCATGCTCTCCAACGGCGTGCGCACCATGGTGCCGCCGCACATTAGCGCCGGCACCCGCGTGGTGATCATGACCGCCGACGGCTCCTATGTGGAGCGCGCCAAGGACTGAGGCGGGCCTCGCCGCGTCCCGCCACTGCCGCTTAACCCTTTGCTAACCATGCTTTTTGCTGCGGCAAATCGCGTCGGCATCGGGACGGAACCTTTGCCGGCACCCATGGTTGAGCCTTGCAGATGCGGCAAGTGAGGCACAGGCCATGGATGTTGCGGGCAAGCGGGTGCTCGTCGTTGAGGACGAGCCGTTCGTTGCGCTGGGGCTGGAAGACAATCTCCGATCTCTCGGCTGCGCGGTGGTCGGGCCGGCGATGACGCTGGCGGCGGCGCTGTTGGCGGCCGGACACGAGAGCGTGGATGCGGCCATCCTCGACGTCAATCTCGGCGGGGAGACGGTATTCCCCGCCGCCGCCGTTCTGGCGGACCGGGGCATACCCTTCGTCTTCTGCTCCGGATTTTCCACCGGCACGCGGCTGCCGGAGCGGTTCAACGAGGTGCCACGGGTGAGGAAGCCCTATACGGGGCACATCATCGCCCAGGCGCTGCTGGACCTGCTCGGACCGGACGCCGACCGCCGTCCGGCGGCCGATGGCGCGCTCATGGAGGCGCGCACGCCGGTCTGACGGGCCGACGGGGGCCGGGGAAAGAGGCAGCCCCGGCGCCGTTCACCAACCCGGACCGGGCCGCTTCGTGCCCGGTTCCTGCGATGGATGGAGGAGGGCGTGGGCCCGAGGGGCCGTCAGGCCGAGCCGCCGGCGCCTTCCGCCGGGGCGGCCTCGCCGCTGCCCGGCTTGGGGCCACCGCGGGCAACCCCGACCATGGCCGGGCGCAGCATCCGCTCGCCGATCTTGTAGCCGGCCTGCACCACCTCGACCACCGTGCCGGTCGGCACGCTCGGGTCCGGCACCTCGAAGATGGCCTGGTGCAGGTTGGGGTCGAACTTCTCGCCGCGCGGCTCGATCTTGCGGATGCCGTGGCGCTCCAGGGTGTTGAGGAAGCCGCGCTCGGTCAACTCGATGCCTTCCAGCAGCGACTTCAGCGAGCCTTCCGCCGCCGCCTTGGCCTCGTCGTCCACGGCGGCGAGCGCCCGGGCGAGGTCGTCGGCCACATTGAGCATGTCGCGGGCGAACGAGGCGACGCCGTAGGTCTTGGCGTCGGAAATTTCCTTGTCGGCGCGGCGGCGCACGTTCTCCGCCTCGGCGAAGGCGCGCAGGTACTTGTCCTTCAGATTGGAGATCTCGCCTTCGAGGCGGGCGCGCTCGGCGCCAAAGCCGTCGACGCCGATCTCGGCATCGGCGGTGGCCAGCGCTTCGGCCTCGGCGGAAGCTGCGGTCTTGTCGGCATCGCCGGTTTCGGGCGCGGGCTTCTGCTCGCTCATCCGGTCATTCCCCTTGCCTTGAATGTCTGTCCTGGATCTCGCCCGTCGCAGGCGGGCGCGATCTCACGATTCCTCGCGGATATCGGGGGGATGGGGCGAAAAATCAACCCTCGCCGTGCCCTTTGCGGAGCCCTGCGGGGTCGTGCGCGCCAGAGGGCTGCCCAAGGGGCACGCCAACGGGCGCGCCAGGGGCGGATGCGGCGCGGCGCGTCAGCGGGCGGCCTGGCTGTCGGGCTCGGCCAGCACGAGCGCCCAGTAGACCTTGTATTTGGAGTTCGGCGCATTGGCGGTGGCGATCCCCATGCGGGTCATGCCCGGCGCCAGCATGTTCTTGTTGTGCGAGGGCGAATCGCGCCAGCCGGAGAACGCTTCGGCGAGGGTGTGATAGCCCGCACCCACATTCTCCACCGCGCGCTGGGCGCTGAGGCCGGACGCCTTGATGCGGGAGGTGAAGCTGCGCCCGCCCACCTCATGGGAGAGGTTGTCGGCCCGGGCCATGGCATTGGCCTGGTCCTGGGCGAACCGGGTGAGCTCCGGGTCCACGGTGACGGCCGGCAGGCCGCGCGCGGTGCGGTAGTCCGAGAGCAGGGAGGCGGCCGCCTCCGCATTCACCGGCTGCCCCGTCTTGGCGAGGTTGGTGTAGAAGGCCGGCTGGGTATCGGGAATGGTGTCGGTCGTGCCACAACCGGCGAGCATCAGGGCGAGGAGAAAGCCGGCGGGGTGGGCGCGCATGGGGTGGTCCGATCGAAAGGCGGGCGATGGCTCTTAACTCGCTCCGCTCCGGTTGAAGAAGGGTTAGCGTCGCGCTCCCACCATCTCGCTTATGAGGCGCGCGTGGGCGACGGCGCAGGTACCAGCGGGGGCGCGGCCGGCTGCTCCGGCTCCGCGTCCGGCTCGGGGTCCGGTTCGGGCGGCGGCGCCGGGGCCGGCACCATGTCGGCGGGCGCGCGCGCCAGCGACGCCCAGGGCTGGATGGCGAAGCCGATGCCCTCGGCGCGGAAGCGCTTCAGGATGGCGAAGTGCAGGTCCGAGCGCACGGTGAGCGAATAATCCACATTGGCCACCACGCAGCGCAGCTCGAACACCATGCCCACTTCGGCGAAGCGCGACAGGAACACCCGCGGCGGCGGGGTCTGCAGCACCTGGGGATTGTCGTAGGCGCAGCCCACCAGGATGTCGCGCACCAGCTCGGGATCGGCGTCATAGGCGACGCTCACGGTGACGATGACCCGCCCGGTGGTGTTGGTGTGGGTCCAGTTCTTCACCATGCCGGTGATGAGGTCCGAGTTGGGGACGATCACCGTGGCGCGCTCGAAGGTCTCGATCTCGGTGGAGCGTACCGAGATCTTGCGGACATAGCCTTCCTCGCCCTTCACATTGATGGTGTCGCCCACCCGGATCGGCCGCTCGGCGAGCAGGATGAGGCCGGAGATGAAGTTGGACACGATGGCCTGGAGGCCGAAGCCGATACCGACCGAGAGCGCGCCGGCCACCAAAGCGATGTTCTCGAGGTTCAGCCCCAGCTCGTTCATCGACACCATGATGGCGATGATGAAGCCCACATAGCCGACGATGGTGGCGATGGAGGATTGCAGCGAGGTCTCGAGCCCGGTGCGCGGCAGCACCGTGCCGGCGATCCAGCGCTGCAGCGCCTTGGCGAGCAGCAGGCCGATGAGCAGCAGCCCCACCGCATAGACGATGTTCCACAGCGACAGCGTGATGCTGCCGACGCGCACGCCGAAGCTCATGCGCTCCACCGTGTCGAGCACGTCCGCCGTGGAGGTGCCCCAGCTTCCGGCGATGAGCAGGGCCGCCAGCAGCACCAGGAACACCTTGATGAGCCCGGCCAGCAGGATGCCGATGAGCTCGATGGTGTTTTCCTTCAGCCCCAGGGTCTTGGAGAGGCGATAGGCGCGCGGCGTGTCGGCCTTCAGCCCGTCGGCGAGGCCCACGTCCACCAGGGTGACCAGAAGGAACAGCCCGCTCAGCACCGCGGCCGCCACCACGAGGCGGGCGGCGACGAAGGCGGCGAAGCTCACATAGCCGGCCACCAGGGCGCCCACCAGCGCCGCCAGCGCCAGCCACACCAGGAAACGAACCCATGCCAGGCGCTGCTCGGAGGCGTCGGCGGTCTCGCCGGGCTTGGCGGCGGTGCCGTCGGGCGCCTGGCCGTCCGGCTCCTTGGCGAGATTGATCAGCAGCCGGCCGATGCTGCCGCCCACCACCAGGGCCATCACGGCGCTGGTGACCATGGTGAGGCTCACCGGCGCGTACAGCGTCTTGTGCACGGCGTTGAGGAAGGCCGCGGCCGCCAGCGCCCACACGCCGATGGAGAAATAGCGGAAGGTGATCTGCGCCGTGCGGTCGGAGATGTCGAGCAGGCGCCGCCACGGCTCGTGGGGCGCGAGGGCCGCGCGGGCGAGGCCCCGGCTGACGCAGACGATGATCACGGCGGCGATGAAGCCGCGCACCAGCTCGTCGCCGCGCGGCGGGATCATGTCGAAGGCGCGCAGGAAGGATACCGCCGCCAGCGTGGCGACGGGCGCGGTGATGATCTCGATCGCCGCCATCTTCAGGGCGTCGCGGGCGGCGCGGCGGCGCGCCAGCTTCTCGTCCTGGGGCGGCCGCGCGGCGGTGAAGCGCCGCCGCATGAGGCGTCCGGCGAGCAGGATGGCGACCAGGATGGCGGCCGCTCCCGCGAAGATGGCGATGACCGCCGGCGCGCCCTGGCGCTGGCCGATGTAGGCCGCCCAGTCGGTCACCAGGAAGCTCACGGCCTTGAGCTCGCCGCCGACGGAGCCGAGCGCGTTGGTCCACAGGGCCGGGTTGATGACCGATTCCGACTGCTCGAAGAGCTGGTCGGTGAACAGCGCCCGCCGCCGGCCGCTGATGCGGTCGGAAATCTGATCGCCGCGCACCGCCAGCGCCCGGTTCTGCCGCAGCACGGCATCGAACTCGTTCTTGAGGGCGAGCAGGCGCTCACGGTCGGCGGTGACCGTGGGATTCTCCGGCGTCGCCCCGTCGGCCGGCTTGGCACCGAGCTCGTTCAGCCGGCGCTGGATGTCGGCGAGGCGCGGGGCGATGGCATCGGCCTGGGCGCCGAGATCGCGGCGCAGCGGGTCCAGCCGCTCGCGCAGGTCGTCGAGGTCCTTGGAGCGCAGCCCCTCCACCGAAAGGCCCGCCTCCAGGCTGTCGAGGGCCGGACGGATGGTCTCCATCTTCTCGCGGGCATCGACGATGACCGGATCAGAGGGCGGCGGAGGCGGCGGAGCGGGCGGGGCCTCGGGGGCGGTGGCGGCCTGCGGCGCCGCGGTGCCGTTGGGCGCGGCCCCGTTGGGCGCGGGGGTGCCCTGCGCATCGGGAGCGGCGGGCTTGGCGGCGCCCGCGGCCGTCCCGTTGGCCGGTGCGGCCGGTGCCGGTGCGGATTTGGCCGTGCCCTCGCCGCCGGATGCGGGCGCGGCCGGCGCGGTCTGGCTCTGCGGCGCGGCGGGCTGCGCGCGCGCCGGCGCCAGCGGGCCGGAAAGGGCCAGCAGGGCCGTGCCGAGGGCCAGAGCGGCCGCCATCACCCTCGTTTTCATCGCGCGCATGGTCTCTCACTCGTTGGGGCGGCTTTTCCTGTCGCGGGAAGACGGCAGACTCAAGGCGCCTGACAGCCCCGGGAGCCGCGTTTTTGCACCGCGGCAGCGGCGGATCGTGCGACAAAGGTCCCGCCCGGCCGTGCCGCGGCGCCGGCCGGGCCTTCAAATGACGGCCGTGATGCTCTAGTGGCAGATGGGTTGCTATTGCGGTGTCCGCAGGGACGGAGCCGATGGGAGCGCGCGCCGGAGCGGCGCGACCGGCCTTCACCCTGCGTCAGGCACCTTCACCCGACCGCGCCCGGCGGCGCGGACCGGCCCCAAGGCCGGCTGCGAGGCTGCTTCATGACCACCGCCGTGCCCGTCACGCCCGACAATGGTACCGATCCGCGCGATCCCGTCGCGCTGGCCGCCGCCCTCATCCGCGCCCCCTCGGTGACGCCGGATTCCGCCGACGCCCTGGAGATGGTGGCGCGGATCCTGGACGCCGCGGGCTACCGGGTGGAGCGCCTCGTGTTCGAGAGCGCGGGCATTCCCATCGTCAATCTCTATGCCCGCATCGGTACCACGAGCCCGAATCTCTGCTTCGCCGGCCATGTGGACGTGGTGCCGGTGGGCGATCCCGGCGGCTGGGCCAGCGACCCCTTCTCCGGCGAGGTGAGGGACGGGCTCATCCATGGCCGCGGCGCGGTGGACATGAAGGGGGCGGTGGCGGCCTTCGTGGCGGCGGCGCTGCGCTTCGGCAGGCCCAAGGCGGGCAGCCTCTCCTTCCTCATCACCGGCGACGAGGAGGGCCCCGCCCTCGACGGCACGGTGAAGGTGGTGGACTGGCTGAAGGCGCACGGCGAGGTCATCGACCATTGCATCGTCGGCGAGCCCACCAATCCGGCGGAGATGGGGGACGCCTTCAAGATCGGCCGGCGCGGCAGCCTGTCGGGCATCATCACCGTGCGCGGCAAGCAGGGGCATGTGGCCTATCCCCACCTCGCCGACAATCCGGTGCCGAAGATGGTGAAGCTGCTGGCGGCGCTCACCGCGGCGCCGCTGGACGCCGGCTCGGACTTCTTCCCCGCCTCGAACCTCGAGGTGGTGTCGGTGGACGTGGGCAACGGCGTCTTCAATCTCATTCCGGCCGAGATCACCGCCCGCTTCAACGTGCGCTTCAACGACCACTTCACCCTCGACACGCTGCAGGCCGAGATCGCCCGCCGGCTCGATTCCGCCGGCGCGCCTTATGAGCTTGCCTTTCAGCCGGGGGCGAGCCAGAGCTTCCTCACCCAGCCGGGGCCGTTCGTGGACATCGTGAGCGCGGCGGTGGCGGCGGAGACCGGGCGGGTGCCCGAGGCCTCGACCTCGGGCGGCACCTCGGACGCGCGCTTCATCAAGGATCTGTGCCCGGTGGTGGAGTTCGGCCTCGTGGGCCGCACCATGCACCAGGTGAACGAGGCGGCGCCGGTGGCCGATGTCGCCACGCTGACCCGCATCTACGAGCGCGTGATCACCCATTATTTCGGCTGCTTCGCCTGAGCCGCTCCCCCTGCAACGGATGATGCCGATGACCTCTGCCGCCGCGCCCGCCTATCTCGATGTGGAGGGCCGCCGGATCGCGCTGCGCGCCCAGCCGGGCGAGGCGCCGGGGGTGATGTTCCTCGGCGGCTTCAAGTCCGACATGCAGGGCAGCAAGGCCACCCACCTTGCCCGGTGGGCGGCCGGGCGGGGCCATGCGTTCGTGCGCTTCGATTATTCCGGCCATGGCGAATCGGGTGGCAGCTTCACCGAGGGCACCATCTCGCGCTGGCTGGAGGAGGCGCTGGCGGTGTTCGACCGCGCGACGCAGGGCGGGCAGGTGCTGGTGGGCTCCTCCATGGGCGGCTGGATCGCGCTGCTTCTGGCGCGGGCGCTCGCCGGGCGGGGCGAGGAGCGGCTGAAAGCGCTGGTGCTGATCGCCCCGGCGCCCGATTTCACCGAGGACCTCATGTGGGCGGAATTTCCCCCGCCGGTGCGCCGGATCATCGAGGAGCAGGGGCGCTTCCTGAAGCCCTCGCTCTATGGCGAGGAGGCCTATGAGATCACCCGCGCGCTGATCGAGGACGGGCGCAGGCACCTGCTCCTCGGCGCGCCCTTCAAGGTGGGCTGCCCGGTGCGCATCCTGCAGGGCGCGCAGGACAAGGACGTGCCGTGGGAGCACGCCATGCGGCTCGTCACCTGCCTCGCCGAGGACGACGTGGTGTTCTCGCTCGTCAAGGACGGCGACCACCGCCTGTCGCGCCCGGAGGACCTGGAGCGACTCACCGCGGCACTCGAAGAGTTCGTCTGAGTCCCCGCCGGCCGGCGCCGCGGCCCCCAACGACAAAAATCGCGGATGTTGCCATCCGCGATCTTCGAAATCTCAGCACTGATGCGTCACCCGAGCAGACCGCCGGCGGCGGCCCGCAAGCCGGCTCACGCGGCGGGCTTGGCCTCGGCCGCCTTGAGGGCCTTGGCGAGCTGACGCTTCAGGTCGAGGGCCACCGGCGAGAGCTCCTCGTCGCGCGCCTTCTTGAGGAAGGCGTCGAGGCCGCCGCGGTGATCCACGGTCTTGAGCGCGTTGGCGCTCACGCGCAGGCGCACCGAACGCTTCAGCGTCTCGCTTTCGAGCGTCACGTGGCACAGGTTCGGCAGGAACCGGCGCTTGGTCTTGCGGTTCGAATGGCTCACGAGGTGGCCGGTCAGAACCGCCTTGCCGGTCAGGTCACACCGCCGGGACATGGCGTTTAGTCCTCTTGTGTCATTTGGCGCGGGGAACGCTGCCAAAGGCCGTCGCTCGACTCCCGTCGATTCGACATGAGCCCTTCTGCACTCACCCGCGTAATCGGGAAGCGGCTCCTATAAGGGCGGGCGGCGCCGCCGTCAAGGTGAAGGCCCCTCCGGCTCCAGAAACGTGAGCTCGCTCTCGTCATAGGCGCGCCGCTCGATCTCGCGGAATCCGGCGGGCGGGGCGAAGGCGCCGGTGCGCTCCTCCACCACCAGCAGGGCGTCGGCGGCGAGCCAGCCGCCCGCCAGGGCGGCGGCAAGCGCGGCCTCCGCAAGGCCCTTGCCATAGGGCGGATCGCAGAACACGAGGGAATAGGGCAGGCCCTGGTCCAGGGCGCCGAGCCTCGTGGCGTCGCGCCGGAACAGCCGCACCATGCCGGTCAGCCCCAGCGCCTCGGCATTGTCGCGGATGAGGCCGCGGGCCTCGGTGGCGTCCTCGACGAACAGCGCAGTGGCCGCCCCGCGCGACAGCGCCTCGAGGCCCAGCGCCCCGGTTCCGGCGAACAGGTCCAGCACCCGCGCGCCCGCGCAGGGATCGCCGTAAGCGTGCGCGAGCACGTTGAAGAGGCTCTCGCGCAGCCGGTCCGAGGTGGGGCGGGTGGCGCTGGAGGAGGGGCCCTTCAGGGTGCGCCCCTTGAGTCGCCCGCCGACGATTCGCATCAGCGCACCCGGTCAGCGCTTGCCGCGCGATCCGCCGGGACGCGGGCCGGACGGGCGCGGTCCGGAGGAGCCGGGACCGGACGGGCGCTTGCTACCGGGCGCGCCGGCGCGCGGCGGCCGGCCCGAGGCTTTCCCTTCGGCGCTCCCGCCAAGACGGCCCTTTCCAAGACCGCCCTTGCCCGCGCCGCCTTTGCTGAAGCCGCCGGGCCGCGATGCGCGGCCTTCCTCGCCACCGAACGACCGCCCGCGCCCGGCGCCGGCGCCCTCGCCGCCCGAATGGGGCCGGGGCCGGCCCTTGGAGCCGGCCGGCTTGCCAGAGCGCTCGGCGTAGCCGGACTCCGGCCTCCCGTCCTGCCCGCCGCCACGGCCGAAACGCCCGCCGGCGGGACCGTCGCGACCCTCGCCGCGTTCCGCGCGGGGCCGGAAGGGGCGGCCCTCGGCATCCGGCGCGGGACGCCGGCGCGGGGGGCGCTCGGATGCCGATCGAACCTCATCCGACCGTGCGGCGCGCGAGGGAGATCGGGGTGCCTCGCCCTGGGGGCCGGCGGACCGGGGCGCGCGGGAGCGCCGGTTGTCCTCAGTGCCCGCGCGGTCATCCGGGTAGGGGCGGGGGGCGCGGCCGTGCCATCCCTCGTCGCCGCCGGCCCGCGCCGGCGCGCCGCTGCGGCTGCCCGAAGGCCTGCCGGAGCGCTCGCCGGTCTTGCGGCCGAACCGCTCGCCCCGTGGCCGCTCCTCGAATGCCCCGAAGTCCGCGCCGTCGCGTTCGCGATGCCCGGAACGCCCGGGAGCAGAGCCGCGCGGGCCGCCTCGCCCGGCGCCCGACGGCCGGCCTTCCGCAGCCCGGCCGGGTCGGCCCCTGCCGTCGCGTGGTGCCCTGTCGTCACGGGCGGGGTCGGTCTCCGACGCCCGCGATGCGACCACCCGCTCCACCTTCACCGTGCGCCCCCGGCGGTCCGCGACCGTCCCGCGGCTTTCCAGCTCGTGTTCTTCCTGGATGCGCCGGCGGGGGCGGCGGGCGGGGGCGCCGGAGAAGTCGTCCGCCTCCGCCGGGCTCGCGGCCGAAGCGCCGCGGCCGCCGCGGGCCGTGGGCGCCTTGCGGGCCGGCTCGGCCTTCGCCACGCTCCGGCTGGCGGCGCTGCGGGCGGCGGCGAGGCGGCGGGCCGGCGGCTCCTCCTCCTCGTCCATCTCGTGCTCCACCAGCGGTCCGGTGAAATCGGCGCCGGACGCGCGGGCGAGGTCGGCGCCGATCTGGTCGCGCAGCACGCGGGTGCGAACCTCCTCGATGCCGCCCTCCGGGATCTCACCGAGCTGGAACGGGCCGTAGGAGGTCCGGATCAGCCGGTTCACCTGGAGGCCCAGCGCGCCGAGCACGTTGCGCACCTCGCGGTTCTTGCCTTCGCGCAGCGCCACGGTGATCCAGGCGTTGGCCCCCTGCACCCGGTCCAGCACGGCTTCGATGGGGCCGTATTCCACCCCGCCCACGTTGATGCCCTGGAGCAGGGTATCGAGCTTCGCCTGGTCGATCTGCCCGTTGGCGCGCACCCGGTAGCGGCGCAGCCATCCGGTTTCCGGCAGCTCCAGCACCCGGGCGAGCCCGCCGTCGTTGGTGAGGAGCAGGAGCCCTTCCGAATTGAGGTCGAGCCGGCCCACGCTCACGAGCCGCGGCAGGCCCTTGGGCAGGATCTCGAACAGGGTGGTGCGCCCCTCGGGGTCCTTGTTGGTGGTCACCACGCCCTTGGGCTTGTGGTAGAGATAAAGGCGGGTGCGCTCGCGTTCCGGGAGCGGCGCGCCGTCCACCGTGATGACGTCCTGGGCGGTGACGGTGAGGGCAGGGCTCTCCAGCACCGTGCCGTTGACCGCCACGCGGCCGGCGAGGATCCATTCCTCGATCTCGCGGCGCGAGGCGAGGCCGGCGCGGGCGATCACCTTCGCGACGCGCTCGGCCTCCTTCGCGGGAGCGGGCGGGAGGGCGCGTTTTTCACGCGGAACCTTGTTCTTGTCCTTGCGGGGCGGAGATGTGCGCGGCATGGGTGGGGCAGTAGCACACCGGCCGCGTCGAGACGAGCGGGGGAAGGACGGGTTTTACGTGTCGGGCACCTTCATGCAGATGGCCCTCAACGAGGCGCGGGCCGCAGCCGAGCGCGGCGAGGTGCCGGTGGGCGCCGTGCTGGTGCGCGGCAACGAGCTGATCGCCCGGGCCGGCAACCGCACCCGCGAATACAACGATCCCACCGCCCATGCGGAGGTGCTGGTGCTGCGCGCCGGCGGCTCGCTCATGAAATCGGAGCGGCTGCTCGCCTGCGATCTCTACGTGACGCTGGAGCCCTGCGCCATGTGCGCGGCGGCGATGTCGTTCGCGCGCATCCGCCGGCTCTATTTCGGCGCCTATGACCCGAAGGGCGGGGCGGTGGAGCACGGGCCGCGCTTCTTCTCGCAGCCCACCTGCCACCATGCCCCCGAGGTCTACGGCGGCATCGCCGAGCGCCAGGCGGCCGAGGTGCTGCGGGATTTCTTCAGGGAGCGGCGGTGAAGCTTCAGGGGCAGCGCTGGAGCGGGCCGTTCCAGCCGTCCTTGTTCATGCGGTAGGAGAGCTGTCCCTTGGCCAGCCGCGCGGTGACGGTGGTGGCCTCCGGCTCCTCGTTGAAATGGCAGGTGCCGCGCCAGGTGACGGTATTGCCGGTGCGCGCGACGGTCTTGAAATCGCAGTAGAAATCCTCGCCGGAGAAGCCCATGGGCTCGACCACCACGGTGGAGAGCGGGCGCCCGCAGCGCCCCGGCGTGGCCCAGGTTCCGACGATGGACTCCGCCGCCTGGGCCGGCGCGACGGCGCCCTGCGCAAAGGCGCCCGCCAGGAGCATCGCCAGAGCGAATGCGAGGCCCACGGCCCCGCGGCGTGCCTTAATCCGCCCCATCACCCACTCCCGTTCGATCCTTCGGCCCCTCAGGCGGGGGCGAGAAACGGCGTCACCGCTTCGAGCACCTGATGCGGCGCTTCCTCGCAGACGAAATGGCCGGCGTTCACCGCCTGGCCGGTGATCTTGGGCGCCAGCGCCTGCCAGGCCTCCAGCGGGCTCGCCCCCCGGCTCGGGATGCCCGCCTCGCCCCACACCGCGAAGGTGGGGCACAGCAGGGTGCGCGCCGCCGCGATGTCGGCCTCGTCGTGGGCGAGGTCCACCGTGGCGCCGGCGCGGTAATCCTCGCAGAAGGCGCGGATGTGGTCGGGCGAGGCGAAGGCGGCGCGGTAATGGTTCAGCGCGCGGGGGTCGAAGGCGGAGAGGTCCTTCGCCGCCGTCCAGCTCCCCAGCGTCCAGTCGAGATAGAAGCCGGGATGCCCGCCGATGAGCTTCTCCGGCAGCGGGTGGGGCTGGGCGAGGAAGGCCCAGTGATAGACCTGCAGCGCCCGCGCCCGGTCCATGCGGTGCCACATGGCGTAGGTCGGCACGATGTCGAGCACGACGAGCCGGTCCACCCGGCCGGGATGGTCGAGGGCGAGGCGGTAGCCCACGCGGGCGCCGCGATCATGGCCCATCAGGTCGAAATGGATGAAGCCGAGGCCTTCCATCAGCTCCACCAAGGCGGCGGCCATGGCGCGCTTGGTGTAGGGCGTGTGGTCCGCTTCCGGAACGGGGGCCGCGCTCCAGCCGTAGCCGGGCAGGTCGGGGATGATGAGGGTGTGGGTCTCGGCGAGCTTCGGCGCCACCTTGTGCCACATCACGTTGGTCTGGGGATAGCCGTGCAGCAGCAGGAGCGCCGGTCCGCTGCCGCCCTGCCGCAGGAAGATGCGCCCCGCTGCGGTGTCCGCATAATGGGAGGCGAAGCCGGGATAGAGATCGGCAAGATCGGGCATGGCGTCCTCCTTGGCCGGGATGGGCCTATTTCGCCTCCAGCACCGCCGTGCATTCCGGCGGCAGGTCCGCCAGGGTGAGCGGCGGCTTGGGCGGGCGCGGCTTCTTCGGCGGCGGCTCGGGCTTGGGATGCAGCACCGCGTCGGAGAACCACCAGTCGAGCTCGGCGCCGCAGCCCTCGGTCGTCTCGGGCGGCGCCTGGGGGCGGCAATGGGGGCTGTCCTTGGGGCAGGCGAGGCGGATGTGCATGTGGTAGTCGTGCCCCCAATAGGGGCGCACCTTGTGCAGCCACGAGCGGTCGCCGGTGGCATCGCGGCACAGCGCCTTCTTGATGGCGGCATTCACCAGCACCCGCTCCACCTCGGGGTCCTGGGCAGCGGCGCGCACTACCTTCCAATGGTCGGGGCGCCACACGGCGGGGTCGATGTCGAGCCGGTCGGGCCGCACCATCATGGTGGCGGAGAGCTGCTCGCGCTCCTCGCGGCTGAGTTCGTGGTCGGGTTCCGGCGTCAGCCAGACGTCGGCGTCGAGACCGAGCTGGTGCGAGGCGTGGCCGGTGACCATGGGCCCGCCGCGCGGCTGGGACATGTCGCCCACCAGGATGCCGTTCCAGCCGGAGACCGTCGGCACCTTGGCGGCGAAGCGCTCGAGGAAGGCGATGAGCGCGGGATGGCCCCAGTTGCGGTTGCGCGACAGGCGCATGGCCTGCCACGTCGGCCCGTTCACCGGCAGCGCCACGCCGCCGGCAAGGCAGCCCTTGGAATAGAAGCCGATGGAGCGCGCCGCCAGGGGTGCCGGTCCGTCCACGTGGCCGAAGAGCTGCTTGGCGGGCGCCTTGGCAAGCGCCTTGCCGGTCGGAAGCGGGGGAGCAGGCGGGCGCGGATTGGTGGTCCCCACCGCCTGGGCATGGGCCGGCGCCGACACTCCAGGGCCCACTCCGCACGCCACGAGGGCGACGAGGCCGAGACAGGCGGCGATGGCGCGGCGCATCAGCTCACTCCCTTCGGTGTCAGCACGACGAAGCCCTCGCCGCTGCGCGTGCCCGGATGGGCCGGCAGGTCGGTGATGAGCAAAGTGGAGCCCGGCACCACCAGGGCCGCCACCTGCCGGTTGATGGACGGATCGATGGCGATGCGGGTCAGCGCCATCTGCGCCTCGCCGAGGGGCGCGCGCTTGCCGTCCACCACGCCTTCATAGGAGATGGCGCTCCAGCGCGGGGTCCCGCTGACGGCATGGAGCACATAGACCACATTGCCTAGGGGCAGGTCCGGATTGGCAATGGCAATGGGGCCAGCGAGCACCATCTGCCCACCCCTCAGCACGGTGATGGCCTTGTCGGCCCCGCTCGCCACCAGGGCGACCGGCTCGGCTGGTCCCGTACCCGGGGCACCGGAGCCCACCGCGTCCACCGCGAGCTGCTGCTCCAGTCCCTCGCTCATGAGCAGCCCCGGGTGGAGCACATCCTCGGGCGCCGAGTGGCTGTCGGCGATGATCACCGGCGTGCCGTTATGGGTGACGGTGAACAGGAGCTTGGCGAATTCCAGCGGCAGGTGCACGCAGCCGTGGGACGAGGGATAGCCCGGCAGCCCGCCCGCATGCAGCGCCACGCCACCCCAGGTGAGGCGCTCAGTGAACGGCATGGAGGCGTTGTTGTAGATGGAGGAATGGTGATCGGCATCCTTCTGCAGGATGGTGAACACCCCGGTGGGGGTATCATGCCCGGATTTCCCCGAGGACACCGTGGTGGCGCCGATGCGGATGCCGTTGCGGTACACATAGGCCCGCTGGTCGGTGAGGTTGACCACGATGGCCACGAACCCCTCCGGCGCGCGCTCCGGATACCAGACATACTGGCCGGGCTTCAGCGCCCCGATGGCCAAGAGGTCGGGGTCGTCGGTCGCCCTCGCGGGAACCAGCGCGTCGAGCGCCACGCCGCAGGCGAGCGCGCCGGTGAGCTTCAGGGCGGTGCGCCGGTCGAGGAGAGAGGTCAACGCCATTGCGAGGTCCCTTTGCGAATCACCTCATCGATACCGCCCGGCACGTTAAGGCCGGATTGCCGCCGCCTCAATCGGTGTAGGGATTATCCTTCTGCCTCAAGGTGATGCGGATCGGCACGCCGGGCAGGTCGAAGGTCTCGCGCAACCCGTTGGCGAGGTAGCGCAGATAGCTCTCCGGCAAAGCATCCGCCCGCGAGCAGAACAGCACGAAGGACGGCGGGCGCGCCTTGGGCTGGGTCATGTAGCGCAGCTTGACCCTTTTGCCCGACACCGCCGGCGGCGGATGGGCCGAGATCACGTCCTGTAGGAAGCGGTTGAGCGGGTGGGTGGCGACGCGCTTGTTCCAGCGCTTGTGGGCCAGCAGGATCGCCGCCACCAGCTTGTCGAGCCCGCGCCCGGTGAGGCCGGAGAGGGGCACCACCGGCACGCCGCGGATCTGCGGCAGCAGGTGGTCCACCTCCTCGCGCAGCTTGGTGGCGAGGCCGCCGCGGTCGATGAGGTCGGCCTTGTTGTAGCCGATGACGACGGCCCGGCCCTCGCGCGCCACCAGGTCGGCGAGGCGCAGGTCCTGCTCCTCGAAGGGATGGGTGGCGTCGATCAGCAGCACCACCACCTCGGCGAATTTCATGGCGCGCAGGGCATCGGCGGCGGAGAGTTTCTCGAGCTTGTCGTCGATGCGGGCGCGCTTGCGCAGGCCGGCGGTGTCGAACACGTCGAGGCGGGTGCCGTTGAAATCCACTTCCACCGAGATGGAATCGCGGGTGATGCCCGCCTCCGGCCCGGTGAGCAGGCGCTCTTCCCCGAGCAGGCGGTTGATGAGGGTGGACTTGCCCGCGTTCGGCCGGCCCAGCACCGCCACCTTGATGGGGCGCTTCGGCGTGCCGGGCTCGTGCTCCTCGGCCTCTTCGGGCTCCTCCTCGGCCGTGGTGGCCGCGGGCAGGGCCTCGCAGATGGCGTCGTAGAGGTCGGACAGGCCCTCGCCATGCTCGGCGGAGAGCGGCACCGGGGTGCCGAGGCCGAGGGCGAAGGCTTCCATGAAGCCGGCCTCGCCGCCGCGCCCCTCGCTCTTGTTGGCGAGGAGGATGGTCGGCTTGCCCGAGCGCCGCACCAGCGCCGCGAAGGCCCGGTCGGTGGGGGTGAGGCCGATGCGCGCGTCGATCATGAAGAGGATGGCGTCGGCGTCACCGATGGCGGTCTCGGTCTGCGCCCGCATGCGGCCCTCGAGGCTCGCCGGATCGGCTTCCTCCAGGCCTGCGGTATCGACGATGCGGAAGGAAAGGTCGCCGAGCCGGCCCTCGCCCTCGCGGCGGTCGCGGGTGACGCCAGGACGGTCGTCCACCAGGGCGAGCTTCTTGCCGACCAGGCGGTTGAACAGGGTGGACTTGCCCACGTTGGGGCGGCCGACGATGGCCAAGGTGAAGGACATTAGCTCGGCTCGTCGTCCTGAGAGGGCAGCCTGGGAGGGGCGGAAAGCGCGGGCGCCGGTGGTCGGCGCCCCGCGCGCGTCACTGCTGGCCGGAATTGCCCTGGCCGGCCGGCTTGGGCGGCGCCTGCAGGGTGTCGAGCGGCACGTTGGCGTTGGCCGGCTGGGACGGCTTGGCGGAGTAGTCCACGCCGGGCACGCCCTCCGGGAACACCGGGTGGCGGTCGCCCGTGAGCTTCTTCTCCTTCTCCTGGAAGGGGTTCCACTCGTCCAGGGATTCGCAGCCGGCGGCGGTGAGCGCGAGGCCGACGATGAGGGCGAAACGCAGGGGCGTCACGAAGGGACGGCGGTGCCGCATGGCGGTCCTCCTCATTGGGTGACGGGCGTGCCGGCGGCCGCCGGCGCGCCGGGCGTGGCGGGAAGCTTGGCAGCCACGGCGGACTGGGTGAGGCGCTGGATGAGGTCGGCCCGCGAGCGCACGCCCGGCGTGGCTTCCATGTCTTCGGTGATGGCGCTGGCGGTGGCGTGGGCGCCGGCGAGGTCGCCCGCCTTGAGCTGGGCGAGGGCGAGGATCTCCCGCGCCGGATTGCGCAGCGACCCGGTGCCGGCGGCGAGATCGCCGATGCGCGCCCGGATGTCGTCGAGGCCGGCGGTGTCCACCGCGAGTTGTCCCGCGCGCACCTTCGCCATGTCGCGGGAGAAGCCGTCGAGGCCCGAATCGGCGGCGATGGCGTCGAATGCGGAAATGCCGGCGGCCCGGTCGCGCAGCGCCGCCTCGCTCGCCGCTCGCAGCCGCGCGATGGCCTTGTAGCCGGCGGGACCGGAGCGGGAGACGGCATCGAAGGCGGCCTCGGCCTGCTGATGCTCGCCCTTCTCGGCGAGGTCGAGGGCGTCCTGGAAGCCCGTGCTCGCCGCCACCGCCTGCTCATGGCGCCAGTATTTGTAGGCGCTCCAGCCGGCCGTCGCCAGCACCACCAGCACCGCCAGCGCGATGATGTAGCCGCCGAAGCGGTCCCACAGCTTGCTCAGCCGCTCGCGGCGGAGGTCTTCTTCGATCTCGTGGAAAATATCGGTCATGCACGGTCCGCGACGTGGGGCGCCCGCTTCAGGGCGGGGATGCGTTGAGCGCGCGTAACCTAGCCATGCGGCCTCTTCGTGGCAAACCCGCCGCGACCCCCTTGATTTGCCGGGATTACCGGCTCTCGGCGGCGATCAGGGCGGGCAGGGCGGCGAGCGCCTCGGCGCGGGCCCGTGGGCTCAGCGGCGCTTCGGCCTTGCGCGTGCCGGCGAGGAAGCGGGCGAAGACGACGGCCTGCCCGCCCTTGCGCACGAAGCCGACGAACCAGCCGAAGGGACGGGGCGGCACGGCCTCGCCAACGGGACCCGGCAGGGTCCCGGAGCCGGTCTTGCCGTAGAGCGCCCAGCCCTCGGGCTGCTCCGGCTGGGCCATGAGCGCGGTGGTGAGCGCGACCGCCTCGGGCGTGACCGGCAGCTCCCCTTTCAACAGCCGGCTGACGAACGCCACCTGCTCGCGCGGCGAGATCTGCAGCGAGGACGACAGCCAGGCGCGGGTGAGGCCGTCGTTCCGGCCGGGATTTCCGGCGACATCCTCATTGCCGTAGCGGAAGGCACGGACATAGCGGGCGAACCGCTCCGCCCCGAGCTTGAGGGTCAGGACCTGCGAATACCAGACCACCGAATAGCGCATCCAGCTTGCCGGCGTCTGCGGCCCCTCCCACTGCGGCAGCCCGCTGGCGAGGCCCGGCTCGGTGACGAACACCGGCTCGCCCGCGCTCTTCAGGATGCCGCCGTCGAAACCCATGAGGGCGAGGGCGATCTTGAAGGTGGACGCGGGCGAATGGCGCGCCGCGCAGTCGCCGTCCTCGGCGAGCACCCGGCCGCTGGCGAGATCCGTGGCAAGGAAGCAGTCCTCCCCCGCGCGGGCCGGGCTCACGACGAGGAGGGGAAGGGCCAGGGCAAGGACGACGCGCCGGGCGCGCGCGCCCATCAGGAGGCCTTGGCCGGCTTGGTCACGAGGCGCGGCGCATAGGTGTGCTCGGGGCCGGGGAAGGTGCGGTCGCGCACTTCGTTGGCGTAGGTCGCCACCGCTTCCTCGATGGCCGGGCCGAGATTGGCGAACTTCTTGACGAATTTCGGCACCCGGTCGCCGAGGCCGAGCATGTCCTCCAGCACCAGGATCTGGCCGTCGCAGGCCGGCGATCCGCCGATGCCGATGGTGGGCGGGGCCACCTCGTGGGTGATGCGGCGGGCCAGCGGCTCGGCGATGGCTTCCAGCACGATGGCGAAGGCGCCGGCCTCGGCGATGGCGCGGGCGTCGTCGAGGATGATGCTCGCCTCCGCATCGTCGCGGCCGCGTGCCTTGAAGGAGCCCAGAGTGTTGATGGCCTGCGGGGTGAGGCCCACGTGGCCCATCACCGGCACGCCGCGATCCACCAGGAAGCGCACGGTCTCGGCCATGCGGCGCCCGCCTTCCAGCTTCACCGCGCCGGCGCCGGTCTCCTTCAGCACCCGCGCGGCGGTGTGGAACGCCTCGGTGGGGCTCGCCTCGTAGCTGCCGAAGGGCAGGTCCACCACGATGAGGGCGCGCTTGGTGCCGCGCACAACCGCCTTGCCGTGGACGATCATCATCTCCACGGTCACGGGCACGGTGGTCTCCAGGCCGTGCATCACCATGCCGAGGCTGTCGCCCACCAGGATCACGTCCACGTGGCGGTCAAGCAGACGGGCCGTGTGGGCGTGATACGAGGTCAGCGAGACGATGGGCGCGCCGCCCTTGCGGGCCTGGATCTCGGGCGCGGTGATACGGCGGGCCTCGGCCTGGGTGGACATGGCGCGTTCCTCAGCTTTCCTCGGGGTCGGCGGCCGCCCGGTTCCGGCTCATCCGGTGACGGGCACGCCGATGACAAACGGATGAAATAGGTAGGTGAGGCCGAGATAGAGCGCCACCCCTCCCGCGACGGAAATCCCGTCGCCGATCCAGCCGCTGGGAGCCACGGGCAGGGGCACGCGGCGGCGCTTGACCGAGATGCGGTCATAGACCGCCCAGGCGAGCACGCTTGCGAACAGCACGATGGAGGCGATGTCGCCGTTCACCAGCAGGTGGGCGAAGGCCCAGATCTTCGCCGCGGTAACCAGGGGATGCTTGATCCACGCTTTGATATGGCTCGGCACGTAGGCCGCCACCGCCGCGATGGATGCGAGGAGCATCAGCCCCATGGTGACATGGCGCAGGAAGAGCGGCGGATCCCACACCAGGGCCGGTCCCTCGGCCCGCCAGGCGCCGTAGCCGTACCCCGTCAGCAGCAGGCCGGCGAGGGCGGTGAGGGCGAAGAGCCCCTTGTAGGGTCCCTCGCCGAGCCGCGCGATGAGCTGCCCGCGCAGCTCCGGACGGGTCGGAACCATGTGGATTCCAAGAAACAATATCAGCCCGAGCAGCATTATCACCATGGATTGATCTCCTCGGAATCTTTGCGCAAACGTGGCGGAAATAAAGGGAAAACAGGCAGAAAAGCAGGCTGTTTTGCGGCGGCGATGTCATGCCGTTGTCGTGAGGAGTGGTGTCTTCACCTTGCGTCGCTACCGCGTCATGTCAGTATCATACCGTAAAGAGAAGGGGGATCTCATCATGCGGTTTTCACATCTGGTGTCGGCCTTGTTCCTCGGCCTTGCCACGATGGTGGTGGGAGGAGCTGGGTCTTCGGCACTTGCGGGTGTGGTCGCGCATATCGACCTTTCCTCGCAGCGCATGATCGTGTCGGTGAACGGCCAGACCAAATATAGCTGGCCGGTGTCCACCGCCCGCAGCGGATACGTGACGCCCACGGGCTCCTACCGCCCGCAGCGCATGTATCGCGAATATTTCTCGAAGAAGTACTACAATTCGCCCATGCCGTACTCGATCTTCTTCCGGGGCGGCTATGCGATCCACGGCAGCTACGCCATCCGCCAGCTCGGCGCGCCCGCGTCCCACGGCTGCATCCGGCTCCATCCGGGCAATGCCGCGACGCTGTACTCGCTGGTGAAGACCTATGGCGAAGGCAACACGGTGATCCGCATCACCCGCTAGGCCGGCAGCGTGCGGCGACGGGGCGGGGGCGCGGTGGGGCGCCTGTCGCCCTGTCCTTGCCGGGCTGATCGGCCTGACGCCATGTGAACATGGGGTCGGCCGGGAGGGGCCGGGCGCCCGCGAGGGAACCCGGCGCGGCAGCCGGCCGGCGCCGCAGATTGCGGCGGCCGGCACAATGCAGGCATGCGAAGCGGTCGCAGGCGGACGGGCTCGCGGGTCTTCTATTCGTCGCCCACTCATGATATCGGCCACTGCCAACTCGCTCCGGGGGGCACCGTCGCACCCCGCTGCGATCCCAACCGCGCGGGTCTGATCCGATCCGCCAGAGGAGTTGGCCATGTCCGCCCCCCAGCCGCCCGCCCCCCTGACCACCGACAGCGCCGATCTCGGCCTGATCCGCTCTCCGCTGCGCGAGGCGCTCACCTTCGATGACGTGCTGCTGAAGCCCGGCCCCTCCGAGGTGATGCCCGGCGACGTGGATCTCGCCACCCAGCTCACCAAGTCCATCCGCCTCAACCTGCCGATCATTTCCGCGGCGATGGACACGGTGACCGAGTCGCGCCTCGCCATCGCCATGGCCCAGGCGGGGGGCATCGGCGTCATCCACCGCAACCTCTCGCCCGAGGTGCAGGCCGAGCACGTGCGGCAGGTGAAGAAGTTCGAGTCGGGCATGGTGGTGAACCCGGTCACCATCTATCCGGACCAGACCCTGTCCGACGCCCTGGCGCTGATGAAGCGCTACAGCATCTCCGGAATTCCCGTGGTGGAGCACGGCGCCGACAGCCGCGGCGGCCGCCTCGTGGGCATCCTCACCAACCGCGACGTGCGCTTCGCCACCGAGCCGAGCCAGCGCGTGGCCGAGCTGATGACCAAGGACAAGCTCATCACCGTGCGCGAGGGCGAGGTGAACCAGGACGGCGCCAAGGCCCTCCTGCACCAGAACCGCATCGAGAAGCTGCTGGTGGTGGACGACGCTTATCGCTGCGTCGGCCTCATCACCGTGAAGGACATCGAGAAGGCGGTAGCCCACCCCTTCGCCGCCAAGGACGAGCAGGGCCGCCTGCGCGTCGCCGCCGCCACCACCGTGGGCGACGACGGCTACGAGCGCACCGAGCGGCTGATCGACGCCGGCGTCGATCTCGTGGTGGTGGACACCGCCCACGGCCATTCCCGCAAGGTGCTGGACCAGGTGGACCGCATCAAGCGGCTGTCCAACAAGACCCAGATCCTCGCCGGCAACGTCGCCACGGCCGAAGGCACCCGCGCCCTCATCGATGCCGGCGCGGACGCGGTGAAGGTGGGCATCGGGCCCGGCTCCATCTGCACCACCCGCATCGTGGCTGGCGTCGGCGTGCCCCAGCTCACCGCGGTCATGGATGCGGTGGAGGCGGCACACGCCACCGGAACGCCGGTGATCGCCGATGGCGGCATCAAATATTCCGGCGACCTCGCCAAGGCGCTCGCGGCCGGCGCGTCGGCGGCCATGGTGGGATCGCTGCTCGCCGGCACCGATGAAAGCCCGGGCGAGGTGTTCCTCTATCAGGGCCGCTCCTACAAGGCCTATCGCGGCATGGGCTCGGTGGGCGCCATGGCCCGCGGCTCCGCCGACCGCTATTTCCAGGCCGAGGTGCGCGACACGCTGAAGCTGGTGCCCGAGGGCATCGAGGGCCAGGTCGCCTACAAGGGCCCGGTGGGGGCGGTGCTGCACCAGCTCGCCGGCGGCCTGCGCGCCGCCATGGGCTATGTGGGCGGCGCCGACCTCAGGGAGTTCCGCGAGAAGGCGCAGTTCGTGCGCATCTCCTCGGCGGGCCTGCGCGAAAGCCACGTGCACGATGTGATCATCACCCGCGAGAGCCCGAACTATCCCACCAGCGTGTGACGCCGCGCGGCTCGGGAAAACGCGACGGCCGGATTGGGACGGGGCGCCTCAGGGCGCCCCTTTTCCATCATGGTGCGCCGGCGCGGGATGGCGCTGGCCTCCCGGATGGCGCGTGGGCGGCGGCGGGAACTTGTGCAGGATATCCACCAGGAACGCCGTGGACCACGCCAGCATGATGGGTCCGAGCAGCGACTCGATGGCGGCGAAGCTGCGGAACGCCGGCCCCACCACCACATCGACGGGCCCGACGGTGGTGTAGGTGGTGAGCGAGAAATAGAAGGCATCGCCGAAGCTCTGCAGCGCGCCGGAAATGAGATAGCCGAACGACCAGAGCAGCACCTCGAGGATGTGCACGCCGCACAATCCCACCACGATGAGCCCGACGAACACCGTCTCGCGCGCCGCGCGATGGCGCAGCTTGTGGCTCTCCCACTCGGCAAGCTGGCTGATGCCGCCCTGAAACCCGAACAGCGCGATCACGTGGATGGTCACGGTCACCATGATCAGCAGGATGGTGCCGAAGGTCACCGCCGCATAATGCAGGGACTGAGTCATGAAGGATCCACTTCGGGCCCGGTGGGCCGCGCCCGGGGGTTCAGGGTCGGTGCATAGCGGTCCTGCTGCGCCAAGACACGCAAAAATCGCGCATATTGAGGCGGCCGGCGACGCAAGTTGTCGCGGCGCGGCAGCGGTCTTTCCTGTGACGTAGGGGAATATGCGTCGGACCCACACGGTCCGTTCCCCGTGCCGTCAGCCCCCGTGACGGGCGCGAGACGGGCATGCCCCCGCGCGACACGGCGCCCGCTTTCCCGAGGGCAGAGGTGCGCCCGCGATCAGGGCTTGCGGCGGTCCTTCGGCGGGGTGACGTCGATCATCTCGCGCTCGTCCGAGGCGCCTTCGCGGACCTCGAAGATGCGCACCGTGCCGAACGGCCCCCAGGCGGTGCCGAACGGCCCGCGCGCTGCGGAGAAGGCGCGCCGCCCGGTGACGAGGGCATAGAGGCCGCCCGCCACCAGCACGCCGGTCAGCACGAGTCCGGCGGCGATCATCAGGCCGCCGAGCAGGGTGAAGATCAGGATCGCCACCGCGCCGGCGACGGCGAGGCCGGCAAGTCCACCGAAGAGTTGAACGAGCTGTCTCATGGGCTGGAACTCTGCCGCACCTTTCTGGCGGACTTGCGACAGGCCCGGGGGCCGGCCGCGCGGCGGGCCGCCCCCGCCATGACGATCGCGTGAAGCCGGCCGGTCACAACGCCGCGCGCAGGGCGTTGACGAAGCTGGAGAGGCCGGTGATCCGGTCCCGCCTCAGCCGTTCCGCTTTCAGGACGGAGACGAGCTGGGCGAGGCTCTCCTCCACCTCGTGATTGATGATCACGTAATCGTATTCCCGGAAATGGCTGATCTCGGCGGAAGCCTCGGCCATGCGCCGGCGCACCACCTCATCGCTGTCCTGGGCGCGGCTGCGCAGGCGCGCTTCGAGGTCGGCGGCGCTGGGCGGCAGGATGAACACGGTGACGAGGTCCTTCTCGGCGCTTTCGCCGAGCTGCTGGGTGCCCTGCCAGTCGATGTCGAACAGGACGTCGCGGCCGGCCTGCAGCGCCTCGTCCACGGCGCGCTTCGGGGTGCCGTAGAAATTGTCGAACACGGTGGCGTGCTCGAGCAGCTCGCCGGCATCGCGCATCGCCTCGAAGGTGGCGCGGTCGATGAAGCGGTAGTCCTTGCCGTCCACCTCGCCCGGCCGGGGCGGGCGGGTGGTCACCGAGACCGACATGGTGATGCCGGGATCGCTCGCCAGCAGGCGGCGCGACAGGGTGGTCTTGCCGGCGCCCGAAGGGGAGGATAGCACCAGCATCAGGCCGCGGCGCGCCAGCCCCGGTGCGGCGCCGGGTGCGGCGGTCGGCGTCGGGCGCGGGGACGGCGCGGAAGAGGTCATGGGTCGGGCCTATTCGATGTTCTGGATCTGCTCGCGGAACTGATCCACCAGCAGCTTGAGGTCAAGCCCGATCTGCGTCAGCGCCACGGCGTTGGACTTGGAGCAGAGGGTGTTGGCCTCGCGGTTGAACTCCTGGGCGAGGAAGTCGAGGCGCCGGCCCACCGGCCCGCCCTTCGCGATGAGCTCGCGCGCCGCCGCCACATGGGCGGTGAGCCGGTCCAGCTCCTCGCGCACGTCGGCCTTGGTGGCGATGAGCACGGCCTCCTGGTGCAGGCGGTCGGGATCGAGGCTGGTGCCCGATTCCACAAGCAGGCGCACCTGCTCGGCAATGCGGGCGCGGATGGCGTCGATGCTGCGCTCGGGCAGGCGCTCGGCGGCGTGGATCAGCGCCTCGATGGCATCGAGCCGCCCCTCCAGGACCCCCTTGAGCGATTCGCCCTCCCGCGCGCGCATGGCGCAGAGCGCGACGAGAGCGGCATCGAAGCCGCCGATCAGCGCGGCGACCAGCGCGTTGCGCGCCGCCTCGTCCTGCTGGCCCTCGCGCACCTCGACGATGCCCTTGACGCCGACCAGGGCGTCAAGCCCCGGCACGGCGGTGCCGAGGCGCCCCGCGGTGGCACGCAGCGCCCGCACCAGGGCCTCCAGCGCCGGTTCGTTGACCACGATGCTGACGTCGGCGCTGTCGCAGCTGGCGGAGAGATTCGCCGAGATCGAGCCGCGCTGGAGCCGGGCGCCGGCCAGCGCCCGCAGCTCGGATTCCGGCAGGTCGAGGTTCGGCGGCAGCTTGAAGCGTAGGTCGAGGCCCTTGCCGTTGACCGCGCGCAGCTCCCAGGTGAAGCGCCACGGGCCGTGGGTGCCGTCGTGCCGCGCGAAGGCGGTCATGCTGGCGAGGGGCGTGCCCGGAAGGGCGGCGGTGGCGGGGGGCGAGGGGCGTTTGGACATGGATTGGCGGACCCCCAGCGCGCCGCGGCTGTGTCGGACCGGATGGCGGCGCGGCCTCATCCGGTGGGAGAATTCCGCCCCGGCCGCCGGAACGGACGCGGCTGCCGGCTCACGCTCCGGCTTCGCCCTCAGGGACCCGGGGGCCCGCGAGCGCCCGGCCGCGCCTCAGTTGGCGGCGGCCGCGGGGGGAGACTGGGTGTCGGCCTTCGCCTTGGCCTCGATGTCGCGCCAGCGCGTCACGTTGCGGTTGTGCTCGGCGAGGGTGGGGGCGAAGGCGTGGCCGCCGGTGCCGTCGGCGACGAAGAACAGGTCGTTGGTCTTCGGCGGATTGGCCACTGCCGCCAGCGCGTCACGCCCCGGATTGCAGATCGGGCCCGGCGGCAGGCCGTCGATGGCGTAGGTATTATAAGGTGTCGGCGTGGAGATGTCGGTCCGGGTGATGGAGCGCCCGAGGGACCCCTTGCCGCCGACGATGCCGTAGATGATGGTCGGATCCGACTGCAGCTTCATCTTCCTGTTGAGCCGGTTGACGAACACCGCGGCGACCTTGGGCCGCTCGTCGGCGCGCCCGGTCTCCTTCTCGACGATGGAGGCCAGCACCACCAGCTCCCGCGGCGTCGTCACCGGCAGGTCGGCCGCGTGCTTGGCCCACAACTGCTTGAGGAGGCGCTGCTGGGCGGCGGCCATGGTCTTCAGCAGGTCGTCACGCGAGGTGCCGCGCGCCACGTTGTAGCTCTCGGGCAGGAGGGTGCCCTCGGGCGGCACGGCGGGGGTGCCGCGCAGCAGGTCGCTCGCCAACAGCCGGTCGACGATCTGCTGGCTGGTGAGCCCCTCGGGAATGGTAATCTGGTGCAGGACAACCTTGCCGGAGGCGATGGTGTCGATGACGCTCCCCATCGACTGGCCGGGCTTGAAGAGGTACTCGCCCGCCTGCATGTTCACGCCCTTGCGGGCGACCTGCTGGCCGAGCACGAACACCGTCTCGTTCTCGATGACGCCTTCACGGGCGAGGATCTCGGCCATGTCCCGGACGCCCGAGCCGCGCGGGATGTAGACCGACTTCTCGGCCTGCAGCGGGCCGGGCTGGGTGAACATCTGGTTGGCGTACCAGGCGCCGAGGCCGCCGACCACGGCGAGCAGCAGCAGGACCGTGAAGATCCCGTTGCCGATCACGATCGCCGGATGGCGGGCGCTGCGGGAACGAAAGCCGTTCTCGGGTTTGGCCATCACTCGGGCTCCTCGGGTCCATGGGGCCTTCAAATCGGGTGCGGGCCATCGGGATCGCGCCCCGCCGGGCTGAGCGGTACCGCCCCATTGGGGCGCCACGGCGGCGGGTTGGCAGGCCGATGTCCGGCACCACCGCCGCGAAGGGGTGGCGCCGGATGGTCATACCTCAGGCGTCGTAGCGACGGAAGATCAGCGACGCGTTTGTTCCGCCGAACCCGAAGGAATTCGAGAGCACGGTGTCGATCTTGCGCTCCTTGGGCTTCAGGGGCACCAGATCGATGGGCGTGTCCACCGACGGATTGTCGAGGTTGAGGGTCGCCGGGGCGACCTGGTCGCGGATGGCGAGCACCGAGAAGATGGCTTCCACCGCGCCCGCGGCCCCGAGCAGGTGGCCGATGGAGGATTTGGTGGACGACATGGCGGTCTTGCCCGCCGCGTTGCCGAGCAGCCGCTCCACCGCCTTCAGCTCGATCTCGTCGGCCATGGTGGAGGTGCCATGGGCGTTGATGTAGTCGATGCCGTCGGCGGTGATGCCGGCCCGCTTCAGCGCCGCCACCATGCAGCGGTAGGCGCCGTCGCCGTCCGGCGAGGGGGCGGTGATGTGGAAGGCGTCGCCCGACAGGCCGTAGCCCACCAGCTCGGCATAGATCTTGGCGCCGCGCGCCTTGGCGTGCTCCAGCTCCTCCAGCACCACCACGCCCGCGCCCTCGCCCATGACGAAGCCGTCGCGGTCCTTGTCATAGGGGCGCGAGGCGTGGATGGGGTCTTCGTTGAAGCTGGTGCAGAGCGCCTTGCAGGCGGCAAATCCGGCGATGGAGAGCCGGTTGACCGGCGATTCGGTGCCGCCCGCCACCATCACGTCGGCGTCGCCGAGGGCGATCAGCCGCCCCGCGTCGCCGATGGCGTGGGCGCCGGTGGAGCAGGCGGTGACCACCGCATGGTTCGGCCCCTTGAGGCCGTGGGCGATGGACACGTAGCCGCCGGCGAGATTGATCAGCCGGCCGGGAATGAAGAAGGGCGAGATGCGCCGCGGGCCGCGGTCCTTCAGGGTGAGGGACGCATCCGCGATGCCCTCGATGCCGCCGATGCCCGAGCCGATCAGCACGCCCGTGTTGATCTGGTCCTCGTAGCTGGACGGATGCCAGCCCGCGTCGTCGAGCGCCTGGCCGGCAGCGGCCATGGCGAAGACGATGAACTCGTCGACCTTGCGCTGCTCCTTGGCTTCCATCCACAGGTCGGGATTGTAGGTGCCATCGGAGCCGTCGCCGCGGGGGATGTTCGCGGCGATCTTGCAGGCGAGGTCCGACACGTCGAAATGCTCGACGATCTTGACGCCGCTCTCGCCGGCCAGCAGCCGGCGCCAGGTCGGCTCGACGCCGCTCGCGAGGGGCGTCACCATGCCGAGACCGGTGACGACGACACGTCTCATGGGAAAAACTCCGGCAGGCGGGGCCGCTCCGACTCGCTCGCGGCCTTCTCGAAAAAGCCCGTCTCGAACACGGAACGGGGACCGGGCAGGGGCCGGTCGCCGAACGCGGCGCTGAAATTGGGCGCGGGTTCCAGGCTGGGCATGGCGCCCAGGCTGGGCGTGGGACCTGAGGCCGGCGTGGCGGACATGGTCCGCCCACGCCCCGGTGCGACAACGGCCGCGGGCGCCAGGCGCCGCGCGACCGCAGGTCCTTGGTCCTTCAGGCTCAAGCCGCGTTCTTTTCCAGGAACTTGATGGCGTCGCCCACCGTCAGGATGGTTTCGGCGGCATCGTCCGGGATCTCGCAGTTGAAGGCCTCCTCGAAGGCCATCACCAGTTCCACGGTGTCGAGGCTGTCAGCGCCGAGATCGTCGATGAAGGAGGCGGTATCCGTAACCTTGTCCGGCTCCACGCCCAGATGCTCCGCGACAATCTTCTTCACGCGCTCGGCGATGTCACTCATCGATGCAACCCTCGTTGTTCAGGATGATCCGTGTTCTGGATATCTTGTCTGGTAATCTTGTTGTTGCCGTTCGGCAGCCGGAAGTGGGCATAAAGCCTTTCCGCCGCCGTGCCCAGCCCCCCTTGCATCGCCAGTCCCTCGCGTCGCCGGCAGGCCTCGCATGATCGAGGACCGGGTTGCCGCCGCGCGGGTCAACGTTCAGGTGGGCGGAGCGCTGGTAACAGCTCCCCGTCCCGAACCGGATGACCGGCTCGTTACCATACTCGCGGCGCCAACGCCAGCAAGGGCGCGCCGCTCTTTGTAACGGGTCAGATCATCACCATTCCGCCGTTGACGTGCAGCGTCTGGCCGGTGACGTAGGCCGCCTCCTCCGAGGCGAGGTAGACGCAGGCCGCCGCGATGTCCTCCGGCGCGCCGAGCTTGTTCGCCGGCACGGCGGTGAGAATGCTCTCGCGCTGCTTGTCGGTGAGGGCGTCGGTCATCGGGGTGGCGATGAAGCCGGGAGCGATGCAGTTCACCGTCACGCCGCGCGGCGCCACCTCGCGGGCCAGCGACTTGGACATGCCGATCATGCCCGCCTTGGCGGCGGCATAGTTGCCCTGGCCGGCGTTGCCCATCACGCCCACCACCGAGGTGATGGAGATGATGCGCCCCGAGCGGCGCCGCATCATGGTGCGCACCGCGGCGCGCGACAGCCGGAAGACGGAGGTGAGGTTGACCGCGATCACCTCGTCCCACGCCTCGTCCGAGAGGCGCATGAAGATGTTGTCGCGGGTGATGCCGGCATTGTTGACGAGAATGTCGATATGCCCGCCCAGCGCCTCCTCGGCGGAGGGCACGAGCTTTTCCACTTCCTCGGTCTTGCCGAGGTTGCAGGGCACCACCTGGACGCGCTCGGCGAGGGTGCCGGCGAGCTCGTCCAGCGCCTCGCGCCGCGTCCCCGAGATGGCGACGGTCGCGCCCTGGGCGTGGAGCGCCTTGGCGATGGCGCCGCCGATGCCGCCCGTGGCGCCGGTCACCAGCGCGGTCTTTCCGGTCAGGTCGAACATGAATGCCCCCGAAACGTATGGATCAAGGTCCGGCCGGTCGACCGGCCGCGGGACGCTCCGCCCCGGGACGCGGGGCGGGAAGGAATGCGCGGGAGCGGCGGGCCATCCGCAAAAAGGCGCCGCTGCTCCGGTGCGAGGCCCTTACCCTCCGCACGCTCCGCTTGCAAGCGCGGGCGGACGGGAACGGGGCGGCCGGAACGGCGGGGCGCCGGTTCGGATGGCGCGCCCGTCCGTTTCAGGCGGCGGAGGCCGGATTGCGCGCGGCGACGAAGGCGGCGACCTCCTCGGGCGTGCCCACGTTGGTGGCGGCGATGGACTTGTCGATGCGCTTGACGAGGCCGCACAGCACCTTGCCCGCGCCCACCTCGACCGCCTTGGTGATGCCGGCGCCCGCCATGTAGATGACGCTCTCGCGCCACCGCACCGTGCCGGTGACCTGCTCCACCAGCAGACGCACGATCTCCGCCGGGTCGGTCACCGGGGTGGCCCGCACGTTGGCGATGACGGGCACCCGCGGGGTCATCACCGTGGCGCCGGCCAGCGCCACCTCCATGGCTTCCGCGGCGGGCTCCATGAGGCGGCAATGGAAGGGGGCGGACACGGGCAGGAGCATCGCCTTCATGGCGCCCTTCTCTTTGGCGATGGCGCAGGCGCGCTCCACCGCCGCCCTGGTTCCGGAGACCACCACCTGGCCGGGGGCATTGTCGTTGGCCGCCTCGCAGACCTCGCCCTGGGCGGCCTCTGCGGCCACCGCGACGGCCTGGTCGTAGTCGAGCCCGAGCAGGGCGGCCATGGCGCCTTCGCCCACCGGCACCGCCTCCTGCATGGCGCGCCCGCGGATCCGCAGCAGCCGCGCCGCATCGGTGATGGTGAGGGCGCCGGCGGCGGCGAGCGCGGAATATTCGCCCAGCGAATGGCCGGCCACGAAGGTGGCCTCGCGGGCGAGATCGAGCCCGGCCTCGACCTCCAGCACGCGCAGGGCGGCGAGCGAGACCGCCATCAGCGCCGGCTGGGCATTGGCGGTGAGGGTGAGGGTCTCGGCCGGGCCCTCCCACATGATGGCGGAGAGCTTCTCGGAGAGCGCCTGATCGACCTCTTCGAAGACCGCCCGGGCGACCGGGAAGGCCTCGGCGAGGGCCTTGCCCATGCCGACGGCCTGGCTGCCCTGGCCGGGGAAGAGATAAGCGGTATGCAACGCTTCGCGCGACCCGTCCGTCATGGGGCGACCCTCCGGTTGGAATTTTGGGGAGCGCAGAGACACCGGGATTGTGGGCGAGTCAAGGCGGGGGGAGGGGGTGATGCTATTTGATTTTGTGTCGCCATTGACCCTTAGGCGAGGTTTGGAGCGTCCGGTTTTGGGCATTCGCCCGCTTGCCTGGTACATCGAGCATGGGGCCGTTTCCGGACTGACTGGCTTTGGACGACAGATGGGGAAAGCAGCCATTGCGCAGCATGGCGCACGAGCGTCACCGATGAGAGGATTTTGCTGATCAGGCCTCGCCTTTTGTACCGGCGCGCGAAGTTTGGTGGCTGATCGGAGTTTTAGCATCCTAATCATTTTCTTGGCACTTCCCTTGAAGAGTCCGGTTGGATTTATATCCTGGCTTGAAGAAGCGCTGGCCGGGGCAAGCCGCGCGATCGTCGAACAGGAAAGAACCTATGACCACGAAGTTGCGCATCGACGTTTCCCAAGGTCTTATCGACGTTGAGGGCGATCCCGAACTAGTCCGCGAAATCTATGCTGACTTCAAGACTCAGCTCTTGTCAGGAGCGAAGTTCGCTCAGTCCGCGCCTCTTGCCCCGCCGGGCGCGGCTGCCAGGGCTGACACCGATGAACAGGCCCCGCCCGCACCCAAGTCGAGGGCGAAGCGTCGTCCCGCTGTGAAGAAGAAGACCAACGGCGACGAGAGCGGCAGCGGTGTGGTCGCAGACACCCCCAAGCTCGACAAGAATTTGGACACGTCTGGTCTCAGCACTTTCTATGGCCAGTTCGCGCCCAAGAACAACGCGGAGAAGATTCTCATCTTCCTGAAGTTCATGACCGAGTCGCTGCATGTCGAAAGCCCGAACACGGATCAGGTCTATACCTGCTTTAGGGCCACAGGCGACAAGATACCGAAGGCGTTTGCACAGGCGTTCTACGATACCAGCAGCAAACTCGGTTACATCGATTTTAGGTCGTCCACCGACCTCCCAATCACCATCGCGGGCGAAAATCACTTTAACCACGCCATGAAGCGGAAGGCTGCTGAATGAAAGACGCAGTCAATCGCTTCTACAATTCCATCGAAGGTGCGGCCGGCCAGAGCCAGAGCGGCTTGGTCGAGCTGTTCGTCTATTTCTTAACGGTGGAGCTGGGACAGGAAGCTGCCACGCCCAAGCAAATTACCGACTGCTTTGAGGCGTGTGACCTGACGGTGCCCGCGAACGTCAGCGCACGGCTGGCCGAGGGGCTGAAAGTCAAACCACCCAAGTACATCAGAACTAAGGGCACATATAAGCTCCAACGCCATATGCGAGAAGCATTGTCGAAGAAGCTCGGTGCCGAGACCATGACGGCTCAGACCAGTGCCACGCTTAGGGATCTCGAGCGCAAGCTGCCCGCCGGCGCTGACAAAGAGTTCTTGAAGGAGGCAATTGACTGCTTCGAGATCGGTGCAAATCGCGCAGCGATCATCATGACCTGGATATTGGCGATGGACCACCTGTTCGCCTATATCCTCGCGCACAAGCTAACGGATTTCAATGCTGCCCTATCCAAGGATAAGGGCGTAAAAATCACGTCGGTGTCGCAGCGCGACGATTTCAGCGAAATCAAGGAAACCAAGTTCATCGAGCTGTGTCGAGCGGCAGGCATCGTCTCAAATGACGTGCGAAAGATTCTCGATCAGAAACTCGGCACGCGGAACTCGTGTGCGCACCCTTCCGGCGTGACCGTCAACAAGTCGAAGGTGATCGATTTTATCGAGGACCTGGTCGATAACGTCATCCTGAAATTCCCGGTCTAGCTTACGAGCGTCTTGCCGCATGGACGGGTGCCGCGGTGAAATGGAACAGAAGCGGTCGCTTCTCGGCCGCGTGCAGGAAATTCGCGGAACTCGCCAAGCAGGATGAATGAACGGTGGTTTTCGGGATTGCCGACCCATGCGCCGTACGACCGACTTGGGGGGGGCAAAGCCGAACGACAGCTATTGGGCGAAAAGGCAAAGGCTGCTCCTGGCGCATCCGGCTATTCGATCCCATTCCGATCTTCCCTTGCCGTCCCGCCAAAACCTGCTCTCCGCCCCGCTTCCGTAGCGCCCGGCTGGGCTTTGCCTGATCGGTCGCCGCATCTCGGCCCGCCGGGACCGGCGAAGAGGGCATCACGGCCCGCCGTCCCGTGTCCCCGTCTACCGCCCTCTATCGCCGCGTTGCTGCATGGCCGATTTTTCGAATGGCGCCGCCTGTGCTAGGGATGGTCGGTCATAGGGGTGTTCGTAGCCGGTCGCTACGCGGATAGGACCCTTGGGGCGCTAGATCAAGTGCGCGTTGCCGGAATGTTCACGGCAAGGCGATCCCCAGGGTTCTCGTCAGGAAAATGAGTGCACCATGATCTGGCGCCTGCCGATACGCCCGGCAGACACGTCCAGGCGAGCCCTGACTTCCGTGAAGGACGATCCTATGACGGCTATTGCAGATACGCCTTTTGCCAAACTCGACACCGAGGGCCGCCTCCAGAAGCCGGCTCTGTGCGCCGATACGCACGCTGCCGGTCGCTTCGGCTATCGCGGCGACATTGCCTATGATGGTCCCGAGACGGTCATGAAGGAGGTCTTTTCGGTCTCCGAAAGCGGCAAGCCGGCGATCGGCTTTCTGGCTGGATCCATCGCGAATTACGAAACCCTGCCCAAGCTGGTCGAGACCTTTGGTCCGGCCTTTGACGCGTACGGGAATTACTTTGTCTATATCGCCGATCTTCCCCAGGGAAATCGACTGCTGATCCGATTTGGTGACGTGAAGATCTATGCGATCTTCATTGATGATACGTCAGTATACAACGAGCTTATCGATACGTTTTACGTGGATAAGGTCAAGCTGAAGAAGTACGATACGGCGGCAAAGCTCGATGCGCTCGCGGATGTCGGTCTGAAGTATTCGTCCGATACGAATTATGTCGAGGTTTCCTACGAGGATGGGCTGAAGATCAAGAACGGTGGCTAGGCCTCGATTCGCGGTCTTCCAGCACCAGCCAATCGCGCGCATGTCCCATTGCAGGCCCCGCTTCGGCGGGGCTTTTGCCCTGTCCGTGCTTCACCTGATCCGTTGCTCTGTTCCTTTCAAGTGTGGGGAAGGGGCTCAAGCACTTTCGTCGGTGCAATAGGGGCGCCGCCACGTCCGTCGCGCACCATGTGCTTGAGGACGGCCCGGACGGCCGGTTGCCAGTGGACCTGCACCCGCTGTTCCCCTCCATCCTTGCCTTCCCGGCAAAACCTGCTATACGCCCCGCTTCCGTCGCGCCCGGCCGGGGGCTGAACGGACGCTGGGCTTTGCCTGATCGGTCGCCGCACATCGGCCCGCCGGGACAAGCGCAGAGGGCATAACAGCCCGCCGTCCCGTGTCCCCGCCTTCCGAGCTTCGCGCCTTTCCGAAAGGCAAGAAGGGCTTGGCGCCGGTGCGATGGAAGTGAAACGAAAGGCAAGAGCACATGCCGCTTTACGAGCACGTGTTCCTCGCGCGCCAGGACGTGTCGGCGCAGCAGGTCGAGGAACTCACCACCCGCTTCAAGGGTGTCATCGAGGCGAACGGCGGCTCGGTCGGCAAGACCGAGTATTGGGGCGTGAAGTCCCTGACCTATCGCATCAACAAGAACCGCAAGGCCCACTTCACCCTGATGAACATCGACGCCCCCGCGGCGGCGGTGCAGGAGCTGGAGCGTCAGCAGCGCATCGACGAGGACGTGCTGCGCGTCCTCACCCTGCGCGTCGAGGAGCACGAGGACGGCCCGTCCGCCATGCTCCAGAAGCGCGACCGCGACGATCGCGGCGAGCGGGGCGAACGCGGTGACCGCGGCTTCGGCGGCCGCGAGGACCGTCCGCGCCGCCCGCGTCCGAGCGACGACAACCAGCAGGCTGAAGGGGACGAGTGATGGCTTTCTCTCCCGTGAGCGGCGGCCAGCGCCGTCCCTTCTTCCGTCGCCGCAAGACCTGCCCCTTCTCCGGCCCCAACGCGCCGAAGATCGACTACAAGGACGTGCGGCTGCTGCAGCGCTACATCTCCGAGCGCGGCAAGATCGTGCCCTCGCGCATCACGGCGGTCTCCGCCAAGAAGCAGCGCGAGCTGGCCGCCGCCATCAAGCGGGCGCGCTTCCTGGGCCTTCTGCCCTTCGTGATCCGCTGATCTCCCGGCGCCCGCGACGGGCGCCGGCTCCACATGAACGACGCATCCCGCGCGCCTGACGCCGCGGGGTGTCGGCTGGGGCGGACGCTGGATCCGCCCCTAACCGCAATGCGGGACAGCTAGTCGATGGGACCGAGTCTCCTCATAGGCCTTGTTGCGGGCGCCGCGTCCGCGCTCCTCGCCGCCGGCGTGGCGACGGGGTCGGCCCTGGCTGTCCCGCTCTTCTATCTCGCCCCGCTGCCGGTGATCATCGCCGGCGTCGCCTTCTCCCCCGTCGCGGCCCTCGTGGCGGCGGTGACGGCGAGCCTCGCGCTCGGCTACGCCCTCGGCGCGAGCTTCCTGTCGGCCTACGGGCTCGGCATGGGCGGGCCCGGCCTCGGCCTCTCCTACATGGCGCTGCTGGCCCAGCCCCGGCCCGACGGGCGCGAGGGGCTCGTCTGGTTCCCGGTGGGCGGCCTCGTGCTGGCGGCGGCCGGCTTTGGCAGCGTGTCGGTGGTCATCGCCCTCCTCACCATGGCGGGGGATTACGAGGCCTATCGCGCGGCCGTCACGGCGGCGTTCGAGTCGCTGGTGACGAGCCAGGGCGATGTGCCCAATCCCGTCCCGGTGCAGGGCGATTCTGCTGCCATCGGCGCGATGCTGGCCCATGTGCTGCCGCCCATGGCGGGGCTCCTCGGCATGGTCTCGCTGGTGGCCTGCCTTTATCTCGCGGGCAAGGCGGCGGCGGTGTCCGAGCGGCTTGCCCGGCCGTGGCCGGACCTCGCCGCGACGCGCCTGCCCGGTTGGGCCGCCCTGGTGTGGGCGGGGGCGCTGGCGGCGAGCTTCCTGCCGGCCTTCGTCGGCCTCAGCGCCTCCGTGGTCGCGGCCACCGTGGGATTTGCCTTCGCGCTGGCGGGCTTCGCGCTGGTGCACCAGGTGACCCGCGGCAACGCCATGCGGGTCTTCGTCCTCACCGGCCTGTGGTCGGCGGCGGTCCTGCTCGGCTGGCCGCTTCTCTTCCTCGCGCTGCTCGGCCTTGCCGACGCGCTCACCGACATCCGGTCCCGGCTCGGCAATGGCGCGGCGCCCCCCGCCGCCAACGATCGCTGAGCCGGGACCTTTCATTCGCGAACACGAGAAAATCCTAAGGAGATCAAAATGGACGTCATTCTTCTGGAGCGCGTCGCCAAGCTCGGCCAGATGGGCGAAGTGGTGAAGGTGCGCGACGGCTATGCCCGCAATTTCCTGCTGCCGAAGGGCAAGGCGCTGCGTGCCACCAAGGACAACCGCTCCCGCTTCGAGACCATGAAGATCGAGCTCGAGGCCCGCAATCTCGAGCGGCGCAAGGACGCCGAGTCGGTGGCCGCCACCCTCAACGGGCAGATCGTCACCATGGTGCGCCAGGCCGGCGAGAGCGGCCAGCTCTACGGCTCGGTCTCCACCCGTGACATCGCCGAGGCCCTGGTGGCCGCCGGCTTCCACGTGGATCGCCAGCAGGTGGTGCTGAACCACCCCATCAAGACCCTGGGCCTGCACGGCGTTCCGGTGATCCTGCATCCCGAGGTCGAGGTGACGGTGCAGGCCAACGTGGCCCGCAACGCGGAGGAGGCCGAGCGCCAGGCCCGCGGCGAGGACGTGCGCACCGCCCGTGACGAGGACGCCGAGATCGAGGCCGAACTGGCCGCCGAGCTCGCCGAGGTCGCGGCCGAGGTTGCCGCTGAGGAAGGTGGCGCGGAGGACTGATCGCGCCGCGCCCCCTTCCGCAGGGGACGGGGCGCATTCAGCCAGGAAAATCGGGGGCGCGGCGGCCGTTCGGGGCGCCGCGCCCCTTTTTGTTGCCATGCAGAGGGTGTTCCGGGGCGCGCGCCATATTGCCCCTGCCGGCCATTGGTGGTGTCATATTCTAGTTGCAGCCGAGCCCGGCCATGTCGCCAGGATGACGCGCGGAAGCCCGCGCCCTCGGTGTGATGCGCAATGCGGATGCGCGTGTCGGGAGACGGAACCGCTCTCCCGCGGCCGTGGCGAACCAGCCGGCCGCAGGACGGTTATCCCGACACACACCGGGTGCGATGCAGCCGTGCCCTGCTTGATGAACGGGAGCGGAGGAAAGGAGGGGGCAACCAACGGGGAGTCAGTCGATGGACGGACTGTTGGAAAGGCTCTTGGAAAAGGTCCTGCGCCGGGTGGTTCAGCGCGGCGTGCTCGAAGTCACCACCGCGTCGGACCGGAACTATCGCATCGAGGGGCCGCTGGACGACGGCCGGCCGCCCGTGCACGTGCGCTTCGCCACCGCCGAGGCCGAGCGCGGCACCCTGCTCGATCCCGAGCTCCGGCTCGGCGAAGCCTATATGGACGGGACACTGGTGATGGAGAAGGGCTCCATCGCCGAGCTGCTCGACCTTCTCATGGCGCAGCCGGGGGCGGTGAACCCGACCTTCTCCGCCGGCCTGCTGTATCGCCTGCGCATCCTCGGGCGGCGGATCGCCCAGTTCAATCCGCGCGGCCGCGCACAGCGCAACGTGGCGCATCATTACGATATCGACGGGCGCCTCTACTCGCTGTTTCTTGATGCCGACCGGCAATATTCCTGCGCCTACTTCGAATACCCGGGCCAGCGGCTCGACGATGCGCAGCTCGCCAAGAAACGGCATGTCGCGGCCAAGCTCGTCATGGACCGCGCGGACCTCGCGGTGCTGGACATCGGTTCGGGGTGGGGCGGCATGGGCCTCTATCTTGCGCAGATGACGGAGGCGAGGGTCACCGGCATCACCCTTTCCGAGGAGCAGCTCAGGCTGTCGCGCCAGCGGGCGAGCGATGCCCATCTCGACGGGCGGGTCGCCTTCCGCATGCAGGACTACCGCGATGTGGAGGGCAGCTTCGACCGCATCGTCTCGGTGGGCATGTTCGAGCATGTGGGGGTGGACCATTACGCCGCCTATTTCGGCAAGGTGCGTTCCGTGCTGGCCGAGGACGGGGTGATGCTGCTCCATTCCATCGGTCGCTCGGACCCGCCGGCGGTCACCAACCCCTTCATCTCCCGCTACATTTTTCCGGGCGGCTACATTCCCTCGCTGTCCGAGGTGCTGCCCCACATCGAGCGGGCGGGGCTCGTGGTAACCGACATCGAGCTCTTGCGCCTGCATTATGCGGAGACGCTGAAGGCCTGGCGCCAGCGCTTCCTGGCGCGCCGCGACGAGGCGGTGCGGCTGACCGACGAACGCTTCTGCCGCATGTGGGAATTCTACCTCGCCGGGGCCGAGATGGGCTTCCGCCACCAGGGGCTCGACGTGTTCCAGATCCAGCTCGCCCGCCGCCAGGAGGCGGTGCCCCTCACCCGCGGCTACATCGCCGAGGCGGAGGAGCGGTTGCGCGGGCGGGAGGAGCAGGCCCGCATCCCGCTGCGCCTCGCCGGGGAATGAGGCCCCGGCGGGCCGTCACAGGAAGTGCAGGATCGTCAGCAGCGCGAAGCAGGGCAGGAGGATGAGCCCCGACCACGCCATGTAGCCGAAGAAGCTCGGCATCTTCACCCCGCGGTTGCGGGCGATGGAGGCGACCATGAAATTGGGGGCGTTGCCCACATAGGTCATGGCGCCCATGAACACCGCGCCCACCGAGAGCGCTTCCAGCGTCACCTTCAGCGGGCCCATGAGGTGGTGCGGGTCGCCGCCGGCGAGGTTGAAGAAGATGAGGTAGGTCGGCGCATTGTCCAGGAACGACGACAGCGCGCCGGTGAGCCAGAAGTACCAGGCGTTCACCGGCTGCCCGTCGGGTCCGGTGACGAGGGTCACGAGGCCCGAGAAGGCGCCGTGGTGGCCCGCCCGCAGCATCGCCACCACCGGGATGATGGTGAGGAAGATGGCGGCGAACAGCTTGCCCACCTCGAGGATCGGCTCGAAATCGAAGCCGTTGCGCTCGCGCACCATGCGCGGGGTGAGGGCGAGGGAGAGCAGGGCGATGGCGAGGAGGGTGGCGTCGCGGGCGATCCATTGCAGCTCCACCGGCGTGCCCAGCACGTCGAAGGTCACGCCCGGCTTCCACAGGGCGCTGAGCAGGATGGCGCCGATGATGCCCACCAGCAGCGGCAGGTTGCGCACGCCGCGCAGGCCGATGCCGCCGGTGTCGGGCGTCGGGTCCGGCAGGTGCCCGAGGCGCCGTTCCCGGGCGTAGAAATACCAGTCCATCAGGAAGAAGACCGTCAGCAGGATGCCGGCGACAATCAGGAAGTCGCGCAGGAGATGGGTGGTGGTCCAGAAGAAGTTCACGCCCTTGAGGAAGCCGAGGAAGAGCGGGGGATCGCCGAGCGGCGTCAGCACGCCGCCCACGTTGGCGACCAGGAAGATGAAGAAGATGACGGTGTGGATGTTGTAGCGCCGGTCGTCATTGGCGCGCAGCAGCGGGCGGATGAGCACCATGGAGGCACCGGTGGTGCCGATGACGCTCGCCAGAACCGTGCCCATGGCGAGCAGCGTGGTGTTGGTGAGCGGGCTGCCGTGCAGGTTCCCCGTCACGAGGATGCCGCCGGAGACCGTGAACAGGGCGAACAGCAGAATCACGAAGGGCAGGTATTCGAGCAGCGCCGCGTGGGCCACCTCGTGCAGCGCCAGCCCGCCGCCGAAGATCGCGACGAAGGGCACGAGGAAGGCGAGCCCCCAGCCGAGCGCCACCTTGCCGTAGTGATGGTGCCAGAAGCGCGGCGCCAGCGCGGGCAGGAGCGCGATCGACAGCAGGGTGCCCACGAACGGCAGCGCCCAGAGGAGGGAGAGACCCGCGCCGTCCAGGCTGCCGCGCGGCGTCGCGGCGGCGGCGCTGTCGATGGGCAGGATGGCCAGGGGGGCGGCCAGGAGGAGGATCGACAGGAGGGGCGATCGAAGGGCCGAGAGGGCGGCGGACAGGCCGGTGCCGGGCAGGATGCCGATCATTCGCGCCGCGCGCGCCCAGGCCATGGGGCCACCTCGCTGGTAACAGAGCCAAGCATTTGATGGACGATGGGACGCAAAGGCGCAAGCACCGCGCATGCCGGCGCCGGCGCCTGCCCTTCCGGCACGTGCGGGCATGGCGGGGCACCTGCCGGCAGGGTCCGCCGCCCCGCGCCGGAGCTGCGCGCGGCAAGTGTGACCGGGCGGCGCCACCGCCCGGAAACCGTTCGCCCTCAGGCGGCTGCGGCCTCCGGCGTGGTTGACCGGGGCGTTCGTTTCTGTCCTAGTCCCGGCGCATTTTGTTCCCGTACGAGCCCATGACCGACGAGAAATCCTCGGAGCGCCCCTCCGACCGCTACAACGCCCGCGATGCCGAGCCGCGCTGGCAGAAGATCTGGAAAGAGCGCGGCGTCTTCCGCACGCGCAACGACGATCCGCGCCCGAAATTCTTCGTCATGGAGATGTTCCCCTATCCGTCGGGACGCATCCACATCGGCCACGGCCGCAACTATGTCATGGGCGACGTGCTGGCCCGCTACAAGCGGATGCAGGGCTTCAACGTGCTTCATCCCATGGGCTGGGATGCCTTCGGCCTGCCGGCCGAGAATGCCGCCATCGAGCGCGGCATCCATCCCAAGGAATGGACCTACGAGAACATCGCCTCCATGCGCGAGCAGCTCCAGCTGCTCGGCCTCTCGCTGGACTGGAACCGGGAGATCGCCACCTGCGATCCGTCCTATTACGCCGAGCAGCAGCGCATCTTCTTGGATTTCCTTGAGAATGGCCTCGCCTACCGCAAGGAGAGCGAGGTCAATTGGGATCCGGTGGACAACACCGTGCTCGCCAACGAGCAGGTGATCGACGGGCGCGGCTGGCGCTCCGGCGCGGTGGTGGAGCGGCGCAAGCTGGCGCAATGGTTCCTGCGCATCACCGATTTCGCCCAGGAGCTGCTGGACGCCATCGACACCCTGGACCGCTGGCCCGACAAGGTGCGCCTCATGCAGCGCAACTGGATCGGCCGCTCCGAGGGGCTGGAGGTCCTGTTCGAGTTCGCCAAGCGGCCGCCCGATGCGGCGCCCGCGCCGGCCAAGACCGTGAAGGTCTACACCACGCGGCCGGACACCCTGTTCGGCGCCGCCTTCCTCGCCCTGTCGCCCGACCATCCCCTGGCCAAGGCTCTGGCGGAGAAGACCCCGGCGCTCGCCGACTTCATCGTCGAGTGCAAGAAGGGCGGCACCTCCGCCGAGGTGATCGAGACCCAGGAGAAGCTCGGCTACGACACCGGGCTCGAGGTGGTCCATCCCCTCGACGGCAAGCGCCGCCTGCCGGTCTATGTGGCCAATTTCGTGCTGATGGACTACGGCACCGGCGCCATCTTCGGCTGCCCGGCCCACGACCAGCGCGACCTCGACTTCGCCCGCAAGTACCATCTGCCGGTGGTGCCCGTGGTGCTGCCGCCGGACACCGATCCCGGCGCCTTCGCCATCGACGACATCGCCTATGACGGCGAGGGCACCCTGTTCAATTCCGGCTTTCTCGACGGCATGGGCATCGCCCAGGCCAAGGAGACGGTGGCGCGGCAATTGGAGCGCTTCCGGGTGGGCGACGGGCCCCAGGGCGTGCGCAAGGTGAACTTCCGCCTGCGCGACTGGGGCATCTCGCGCCAGCGCTACTGGGGCTGCCCGATCCCGGTGATCCATTGCGACGACTGCGGGCCGGTGGGCGTGCCGCGCGACCAGCTCCCGGTGCTGCTGCCCGACGACGTGACCTTCGACCGCCCCGGCAACCCGCTCGACCGCGCCACCGCGTGGAAGTCCGTCGCCTGCCCGAAATGCGGCAAGCCGGCCCGGCGCGAGACCGACACCATGGACACCTTCGTGGATTCGTCCTGGTATTACCTGCGCTACGCCTCCGACAATCCGAACGTGCCGCTGGACAAGGCGGCGGTGGCCCACTGGCTGCCGGTGGACCAGTATATCGGCGGCATCGAGCACGCGATCCTGCATTTGCTCTATTCGCGCTTCTTCACGCGGGCGCTGAAGAAATGCGGGCGGGTGGACGTCGAGGAGCCGTTCGCCGGCCTCTTCACCCAGGGCATGATCGTCCACGAGACCTACAAGGACCAGGACGGCAAGTGGCTGTTCCCCGAGGAGGTGAAACTTCTCGGCGAGGGCAAAGCGGAAAAACTCTCCGACGGCACCCCCGTGGAGGTCTCCCCGCCGGAGAAGATGTCCAAGTCGAAGCGCAACGTGGTGGCCCCCGAGGTGGTGGCGGACACCTACGGCGTGGACTGCGCCCGCTGGTTCATGCTCTCCGACACCCCGCCGGAGCGGGACAGCGAGTGGACGCAAGGCGGCATCGAGGGCGCGTGGCGCTTCGTGCAGCGGGTCTGGCGGCTGGTGCAGGAGGCCATCGAGCTCGGTGCGGCGCCCGGCGCGGCGGCGCCCGAGGCGTTCGGTGATGCGGCGCTCAGCCTGCGCAAGGCGGCTCACGGGCTCGCCGCCAAGGTGGCCGAGGATGTGGAGCGCCTGCGCTTCAACGTGGCCGTGGCCCATGTCTACGAATTTGCCAACGGCTTCGGCTCGGCGGTCGCCGCGGCGCGCAACGCGAAGGGCAAGGACGGCGCCGGGGCGGTGCCGGCCGACCTCGCCTATGCCCTGCGCGAGGCGGCGGAGATGCTGGTCGGCGTGGTGGCGCCCATGACGCCGCATCTCGCGGAGGAATGCTGGCGGACCCTCGGCCACGAGGGGCTGGTCGCCGAGGCCGCATGGCCCAAGGCGGAAGCCGCGCTGTTGAAGCAGGACACCGTCACACTTCCGATCCAGATCAATGGCAAGAAGCGGGACGACATCGAGGTTCCGCGCGAGGCGACCACCGCCGAGGTGGAGGCGCTGGTGCTGAAGCTCGAAAGTGTGCAGCGGGCTCTCGACGGGCGCGCGCCGAAGCGTATCATTGTGGTGCCGCAGAGGATTGTGAATGTCGTCGCCTGATGGATCGACCGAAGGGGCCCTGATGCACCCGCCCGCGCGCCGTGACGGCGCCGCGGTAAAAGGGCGTGCGCTCGCGCTGGGCGCGCGCCTTGCGGTGGTGTTCGCCCTCTCGGGCGCGCTGGCCGGCTGCTTCCAGCCGCTCTATGCGGAGAACGCCACGGTGGGCGGCCCGGCGCTGATGGACCGCATGCAGGATGTGGAGGTGGTCCAGATCCAGGGCCGGCTCGGCAATTCCCTGCGTGACGACCTCATCTTCAGCCTGACCGGCGGCAAGGGCAACCCGAAGGGCGCGCCTTACCAGCTCATCATCTCGGTGGATTCCAAGGTCAATACCGCGCTGGTGAACTCCGGCTCGGGCCTGCCGGAGAACCAGATCGTCCAGGTCAATGCCAAGTGGTATCTGGTGAAGGCGGACGACAAGGCTAGGAAGCCCATCGTGTCCAACTCGGCCTTCGACAGCGCCACCATCGACGTGAGCGACCAGCGCTATGCCAATTATGCGGCCCGGCAGGATGCCGAGTCGCGGGCGGCGCGGGGCGTGGCGGAGCAGATCAAGATCCAGCTCGCCGCCTATTTCATCCGCACCGACCAGGGTGTGGCGATCCCGCAGCGCTCGGGGAGCTGAGGCGCGGCGGCGTGCCGCCTCTCACCAGGGTTCCGTGATTCCGACCGGGGAGGCCCAGGAATGGTGGCGGTTCGCCCGGCCGATGCGGAGACCGCGCTCACCCGCCGCGATGCCTCGCACAATGTGGTGCTGCTCTATGGTCCCGACGTGGGGCTGGTGAGCGAGCGCGCCGCCGCCCTGGTCAAGCGAACCCTTCCCGACGCCCACGATCCCTTCGCTCTGGTGCGGCTGGAGGGCGAGGACCTCGCCTCCGATCCGCGCCGCCTGATGGACGAGACCCGCACCATCGGCCTGTTCGGCGGCGAGCGGGTGGTGTGGGTGCGCGCCGGCAGCCGCAACATCGTGCCGGCCCTGGAGCCGGTGCTCGCCGAGCCGTGCGAGACGCTGGTGGTGGTGGAGGCGGGCGACCTCAAGCGCGGCGCGGCCCTGCGCAGCCTGTGCGAGAATTCGCCCCGGGCGCTGGCCATCGGCTGCTATGCGGACAGCGAGCGCGACCTGGCCCGCCTGGTGGATGCCATGCTGGCGGAGGAGGGGCTCTCCATCGCGCGCGATGCGCGGGAGCTGCTGGTCTCCCTCATCGGCGGCGACCGCCTGGCCTCGCGCGGCGAGATCGCCAAGCTCGCCCTTTATGCCAAGGGCTCGGGCACGGTGAGCCTCGACGATGTGCGCACCATCGTCGGCGATGCCTCGGCCCTTGCCCTCGACGATGTGGTGGACAACGCGCTGGCCGGGGACGCGCCGGCGGCGCTTGCCGCCCTCGTCAAGGCGTTCGGCGCCGCGAGCCGGCCCGATGCCATCCTCGGCGCGCTGGAACGGGCGCTGGCGGGTCTGCACGTGATGGCGCTGGCGGTGGCGGCAGGCGGGGCTCCGGGACGGGTGGTCGAGCAGGCCCGTCCGCCGGTGCATTTCTCCCGCAAGGGCAAGATGGAAGCGGCGCTGCGGCGGATCGGGCCGGACGCCTGCCTGCGGCTCCTGCTGCTGGTGGACGACGCGGTGCTGGCGGGCCGGCGCAACGCGGCGCTCAGCGCTGCCATCTGCGAGCGCACGGTGCTTCAGGTGGCGCAGTTCGGCCAATCGCGCCGCCGCGCGCAAGGGTAAGCCCGGCGCCGCCGCGCGCAGGGCTAGGCTTTCTCGGCTGCCAGCGAGCGGAAGTGCCCCTTCGCCTGAAGCCATGCCAGCAGGGCGAGGCCCGGCAGGCCGGCAAGGGCGGTGATGGCGAAGAACAGCGGCCAGCCCGTCGCCTCGGCGATGAAGCCGCCCCCCGCGGCGAGGAAGGTGCGGCCCACCGCGGTGAGCGCGGTGAGCAGCGCATATTGCGTGGCGGTATGGGTCCGCGCCCCGCACAGCGCCGAGAGATAGGCCACGAAGATCACCGTGCCGATGGCGCCGGTGAAGTTCTCGATGACGATGGTGGCGGTGAGCGCCCAGTCGTTCACGCCGATCAGCGCCTGGGCGGTGAAGGCGAGGTTGGACAGGATCTGCAGCACCCCCGCCAGCCACAGGCAGCGCACCAGCGACATCTCGCGGGCGATGAAGCCGCCGACGAAGCCGCCCGCCAGCGCGGCGATGAGGCCGACGCCCTTCACGATGGCCGCATAGGTGGCCTTGTCGAAGCCGATGTCGATCACGAACGGCGCCGTCAGCACCCCCGCGAAGGCATCGCAGAACTTGAACAGCAGCACGAACAGCAGGATCGCCAGCGCCTGGCTTCGGCCCAGGAACTCGCCGAACGCGCCCACCGCCGTGGCGGCCACCCGGGCCACGGCGTTGAGGCCTTCCTCCCGCAAGGGGGCGTCCGGCTCGCGGGCGAGGAAGGTGGCGATGATGCCGACCAGCACGAAGGCGGCCGCCGCCACATAGCCCCAGAACCAGACGTCGGCCTTGGCGACGCCATAGGCCTCGAGCCCCGCCACGATGGCGATGACGCCGGCCCCGGACACCAGCATGCCGATGCGATAGGCCGCCACATAGCCGGCCATGCCGGCGGCCTGCTCGTTCGGCTCAAGGCGCTCCACGCGGAAGGCATCGACCACGATATCCTGCGTGGCCGAGGCGGTGGCCACCACCAGCGCGCCGAGCGCCACGAAGAAGGGCGAGGCGAGCGGATTCTGCGCGCCCAGGAACAGGATGGCGGCCATCAGCGCGATCTGGGTGGCGAGCAACCAGCCCCGCCGCCGCCCGAGCAGGCGCGAGAGGAGCGGCACGTCGAGCGCATCCACCAGCGGCGCCCAGAGAAATTTCAGCGTGTAGGGCAGGCCCACCAGGGAGAACAGGCCGATGCTCGAGAGGCTCACCCCTGCCTCGGTCATCCATACCGACAGGGTCGTGCCGGTGAGCGCCAGCGGCAGGCCCGAGGAAAATCCGAGCAGGATGACCGTCAGCACCCCCGGCCGGGCATAGACCGAAAGGCCCTCCCAGAAGGAGGGCTTGAGCGCGGCGGGCGCTTCGGCGGGGGCGGTCTCGTCGCTCATGGTCATGGGTCGGGCTGCTCGCGGCGGAAGTTGCGGTGCGCTCCGGCCGTCCGGGCCGATGCGGCCTTCCCGCTGAGGCCGATCGCGGTCGGCGATTCAGCGGTGGCGGGCCAGGCGTCCGGAGCAGTGGAGCGCATCTTTGGTAAACAAAATGCGACGCGCGCCCGGTCTCCGCACCCGGTCCACACACCCGGTCGGCGCGCCCCACGCCGGAGGGGGCGCGACGATTTCCTGCAGCGCCGCGGCGGGCGCGGCCGTCCGGGCCCGCTCAAGCCTGCGGCTGCTGGCTCCACAGCCCCGTTTCCACCTTCGAGACGGCGATCACCGCCTGGGTGCGGCTCTCCACCCCGAGCTTCTGCAGGATGGCGGAGACGTGCGCCTTCACCGTCGCCTCGGAGACCGACAGCTCGTAGGCGATCTGCTTGTTGAGCCGGCCCTCGGACAGCATCATCAGCACGCGCACCTGCTGCGGCGTCAGCGTGGAGAGGCGGGCGATGATGGCGTCGGCCTCGCCGTCGGCGGAGGCGGCGAGGTTCACGTCAGGCGGCGTGAAAGTGTCGCCCTCCAGCACCTGGGTGATCGCCTCGCGCATCTGGCCGACGCCCAGCGTCTTGGGAATGAAGCCCGAGGCGCCGAGGTCGAGGCAGCGGCGGATGACGCCGGGCTCCTCATTGCCGGAGACCACCACCACCGGCAGCGCCGAATATTGCGCGCGAAGATAGATGAGGCCGGAAAAGCCGCGGGCCCCCGGCATGGTGAGGTCGAGCAGCACGAGATCGAAATCCTGGTCGCGCTCCAAAAGCGCGGTCAGATCGTCGAACGTGCCTACTTCCTCGATCTCGACACCCGCCTGATGCCCTTGGACGGCTTCGCGCAGGGCGCCGCGGAACAGCGGATGGTCGTCAGCGATGGCAAGACGCAATCTGGCCTTGGCGTCCTCTCCCAATGTGTCCTCCCCGGCACGGCGCGTTGCCTGCGATCCGATGCCGTACTTCCCTTACCACCCCCGCACCGACAACATATCGGGCGCGTACCGAATCACGTACCGCAATCATCCGACCGTGGCAAAGCCGAGGCAAGCCGGTCCGGGCTATTCCACACCTGTTCCGGTGAAGATAAGGCGGATTTCGCGCCGGTGTGGCTTGGTGCGGTGCTCGATCAGGTAGAGGCCCTGCCAGGCGCCGAGCCCGAGCCTGCCGTCTTCCACCGGAATGGTCACGGTCACATCGGTGAGCATGGTGCGCACGTGCGCCGGCATGTCGTCGGGCCCTTCGAGGTCGTGCACCCAGCCGAAGCCCGTGGGCGCCAGGGTTTCCAGCGCGGTGATGAGATCGGCGCGCACGTCCGGGTCGGCATTCTCCTGGATGGTGAGCGAGGCCGAGGTGTGGCGGCAGAAGGCGGTGAGCGTCCCCGTCGCGGCGCCGGCCTCGGCGAGGAAGGCCGCCACCTCGGCCGTGATCTCGAAGAAGCCGCGGCCCGAGGTGTTCACCTCAAGGTGGGTGAGAGCCTGGAAGGTGACCGGCTGGCGCCGTGCCGGTGCGCGTCGCATGTGTGTCATGATCTCCCCCTCCTGTTGCCTCGTGCCGCGTCTTGGATTTTCTAGAGGGCAGGTTCGTGCCGCCCGCTTTCTATCCACCAGGCATCGCGCCCCCGCCAGAAGGATTCGCCATCCGATGTCCGAGCCCGCCTCCAAGCCGCATCTGTGCGTCGATCCCGCCGTCTTCACGCCGGAAGCCGTCGCGCGCGACACCCAGATGGTGAACGATGCCATCGTGAAGGCGCTCAATGCCGCGCCGGACCGCTGGAAGGTGCCGTGGCCCAAGATGCGCGCCGGGCGGCTCGCCGGCATGGGCACTTTCCCCATGCCTCCGGAGAGCCCGCGCGCCAGCGTCGACACCATTCCCGGCCCGCGCGGCGACATCCCGGTGCGCATCCTGATGCCCGACGGCGCCCCCAAGGGGGTCTATCTGCACATCCACGGCGGCGGCTGGACCCTGGGCTCGGCGCGGGAGAACGAGACCCTCACCGACCGCATCGCCGCCCGCACCGGCCTTGCCGTGGTCTCGGTGGACTATGCCCTGGCGCCGGAGAACCCCTATCCCTGCGGGCCGGACGATTGCGAAGCCGCGGCGCTGTGGCTGATCTCGGAGGGGGCGAAGCGCTTCGGCACCACGCGCTTCGCCATCGGCGGCGAATCGGGCGGCGCCACCCTGGTGATGACCACGCTGGTCCGGCTGCGCGACACCCACAAGGTGACGCCGTTCTCCGCCGTGAACGTCACCGCCGGCTGCTACGACCTGCGGCTCACCCCCTCGGTGCGCAACTGGGGCGATCTGCCCCTGGTGCTGAACACCGAGGACATCGCCCGCTTCGTCGGCAATTATCTCTGCAACGGCGGCTCGGCCGACGATCCCGACGTCTCGCCGCTGCTGGCGAACCTGAAGGGCCTGCCCAAGGCGCGCTTCACGGTGGGGTCCCGCGACGCGCTGCTCGACGACACGCTGTTCATGGCCAGCGCGTGGGTTGCGGCGGGCAATGAGGCCGAGCTCGCCGTCTATCCCGGCGGGTGCCACGTCTTCATCGCCTTTCCCGGCTCCATCGCCGACGATGCCCTGGCGAAGATGGACGCCTTCCTGAGCGACTTCTGAGGCGCGCCGGCGGGTCAGAGCTTCTGGCCGGGCGGCTCGGTGCCCTGCACCATGTCGCGCAGGCGCTTGTAGATATATTCCAGATAGCCGAGCGCCTGGTCGATCTCGGAGAGGGTCTGGTCGTCCGGGCCGGTGGCAGCGCCCGGCTCCGGGGGCGCGGTGCCGGCCTTGAGCCGGGCCACCTCCTTCTGCAGCCGGGCGATCTCCGCCTCATAGGCGTCGCGCGCATCGGGCACGGGCACGCAGGCGAAGCGGCCCGCCTCCTTGCTGCAATAGGAGGCCTGTCCGGTCTGGGTGTCGAGCTTCAGCACGCCGCCGTCGACGGGGGCGAAGGCGAAGCGCGCCACCTGCGGTCCGGCGAGCGGTCCGGTGGACGGTCCCATCGGCGCTCCCTTGGGCGGAGGCTCCACCGCCTCCGTATGGGGCGTCGCCGCCGTGGGCTGGGCCGCTGCCGGCGCCGCGGACGCCACCGCGAGGAGGGCAAGGAGGAAGGTGGCCGAGCGGGTCATGGGCGCCTCGTGGTTCATGGGGGCCTCGTGATGCGAGAGCGGCTGCGGGGGACTATAGCCGCCTTCCCCCGCGATGGGCACCGGCCGGCCCGAGCGCCCGGCGGGGCGAGCCGGCGTGCCTTGACCTCGTCGCTTGACTCCGGCCGCCGGGATCCGCTCCATCAGCCGGCGCGTTCCGTTGTCGGGGCTGCGGTCAAGCCAGGGTTCGGAGGATCGGATGAGCGAAGCACAAGGCATTCAGGCGCGTCTTGCGGCGCTGAAGGCGGAGCTGGACGGCGCCATCGCCCACCTGAAGATGGATGACGACACCGCGGCCGAGCTCACCCGGCTGGAGAAGGAGGCGCGCCGCATCGCCGACGAGGCGGCCGACGCCCTCGCCGATGCCGGCAAGAAGGCCGAGGCCTATGTGGCCGAGCGCCCGCTCACCGGCGTCCTGACGGCGCTTGTCGCCGGCATCGTCATCGGCGCCCTGTGGAGGCGGCGGTGAGCGATTTCGACGCGCTGAGGCGCAATCTCAGCGTCCTCGCGCGGGCCGACCTGCTGATCGCGGAGATCTGGGCGCGGCACCTCGCCGTGCGCTCCGGCCTCATGATGCTGGCGGGCCTCGTGGCCGCGTTCGGCCTCGTGATGCTGGGTATCGCCGGATTCCTGGCGCTGGAAGAGGCCTATGGCGCCATCACGGCGGCGACGGTGTGCGGGGCGGGGGCGGTGTTCCTCGCCCTCATCCTCGCTCTCATCGCCATGAATCTGAAGCCGGGCCGCGAGCTCGACATGGCCGCCGAGGTGCACCAGAACGCGGTGGCAGCCCTGGGCAATGAGGTGAATGCCGCCACCAGCAGCGTCACCCGGCTCGCCGCCATGGCCCGCAATCCGCTGCAGAACGGCCTTTCGGGGCTGATCGTGCCGGCGCTGACCTTCCTTCTGAGCCTGCTGGGCAAGCGCAAGGGCTAGGTGCGCCCCGGTCCGGCCCTTTGCCCCTTCATCGGCGGTTTCCGGTTCGGTGAGGGAGGATCAGGCCTTGCGCACCCAGCGGCCGGTCTCGTCCTGCTGCCAATAGGTGAGGTCGTGGCCCTGTGCCTTGGCCTCGCGCCAGCGCTCGCGGGCGAGCGCCACCTGTTCGTCGTCGCGCCCGTCGAACAGATGGACCACGCGGACATAGCCGCCGGCATCCGAAAGCGGCACCGCATCCACCAGGAAGCGCACCTGCGCCCCGTTGGGATTGGCCTCGCTGGTGGCGATCAGCACCGGCTGGCGTTCCGGCTGCGGCTGCGCGTCCGTGCCGTGGGGCAGGAAGGAGGCGTCGCTATAGGTCCACAGATGGGTGTCGAGGGCATCGCGCCGCTCCGGAGAGCCACATTGCACCACGCAGCGCCAGCCCCGCTCCAGGGATTTCTCCAGGAGGGTGGGCAGCACCTGCTCCAGGGGGCGGCGCTCCAGATGGTAGAAGAGGATCTCGGTCATGGCGGCGGCCCTGACGCGGCTTGCCCCCTCCCATACGTGGGAGAGGGCCGTTCCGGTGAAACTCACCCCTCGTAATGGTCCTTCACGAGCTGGTTCAAGAGCCGGATGCCCCAGCCCGAGCCCCAGCTCTTGTTGATGTCGGAGCCCGGCGAGGCCATGGCGGTGCCGGCCACGTCGATATGCGCCCAGGGGGTCTTCTCCACGAAGCGCTGGAGGAACTGCGCCGCGGTGATCGAGCCGGCGTGGCGCCCGCCGGTGTTCTTCATGTCGGCGAACTTGGAATCGATGAGCTTGTCGTATTCCGGGCCGAGCGGCAGGCGCCACACCCGCTCGCCGGTCTCGATGCCGGCCATGGTGAGGCGGTCGCACAGCTCATTGTTGTTGGAGAACAGGCCGGCATATTCCTGGCCCAGCGCCACCAGGATGGCGCCGGTCAGCGTCGCCAGATCGATCATGAAGGCGGGCTTGAAGCGGTCCTTCACGTACCAGAGCACGTCGGACAGCACGAGACGGCCCTCGGCGTCGGTGTTGATGATCTCGATGGTCTGGCCCGACAGGGAGGTGACGATGTCGCCGGGCCGCTGGGCCGCGCCGTCGGGCATGTTCTCCACGAGGCCGATGACGCCCACCGCATTCACCTTCGCCTTGCGCGCGGCGAGCGCATACATGAGGCCGGTGACGCAGGCGGCGCCGCCCATGTCGCCCTTCATGTCCTCCATGCCGGCGGCGGGCTTGATGGAGATGCCGCCGGTGTCGAAGGTCACGCCCTTGCCGATGAAGGCCACCGGCGCGGTCTTGGCGGAGGTGCCGTTCCAGCGCATCACCACCACCCGGCTCTCCTTGATGGAGCCCTGGCCCACGCCGAGCAGGGCGCGCATGCCGATGGCGGCGAGGGCCGCATCGTCCAGCACCTCCACCTCGACGCCCACGGAGGCGAGCTCCTGCGCGCGGCGGGCGAATTCCGGCGGATCGAGCACGTTGGCGGGCTCGTTGACGAGATCGCGGGCGAGCACCACGCCGTCGGCCACCGCCTCCTTGGCGGTCCAGGCGCGGCGGGCGGCGGTGTCGTCGGCCACCAGGATGGTGACGGCGAAGGCGCCGCGCTCGGCGTCCGGCTCCTTCTTCTTGGTCTTGTAGCGATCGAAATTATAGCTGCGCAGGCGCACGCCCAGGGCGACGTCGGCCGCCTGCTCGGGGGTGATCTTGGTGCCCGGAAGATCGAGCAGCAGCGTCGCCTCGCGGGCGCTCGACGGGATGCGGCCGGCGGCGACGCCGCCGAGCTTCAGGAAATCGGAGGGCTTGAACTCCTCCTGCTTGCCCACGCCCAGGACGATGAGGCGGTCCACGTCGAGCTTCGGCGGGGCGAGCAGGTCGACGGCCGAGGAGGCCTTGCCGCGGAAACGCTCGGAATCGAAGGCACGGGTCAGCGTCTCGTCAACCGGCTTCAGGAGCTTCTGGGTGGCGCTGCCGAACTGGAGGGATTCGTCGGTGAGCACGATCAGCACCCCCTTGGGGGCGGCGGTGTGCTTGGCGAACGACACGGTGACGGGCTCGGACATGCAACGCTCCAGGGGCACGAATTCCGCACGGTCTCCGCGGAATTCCAGAGGCACGAATCTCAAAGGCGCAACGGCTCGGCGCCGCGCCGGCTTTGTCTAGTTTGCCGTGCCAGGAGGGGGAAGTGCAAATCGCGCACTCTGCCGTGATCGAGCGGCGCGTGCGAAGCCCGCCGGGAGCGGGCGGAGGAGGGCGCGAGGGGGAAAGAAAAAGGAAACGCGCGGCAGTGTCGGCTGCCGCGCGTTTTCTTGAGGAGCAGGGGTGGGAGGCCGTTGCCAACCCGCCCCGTCTCCTAGGCTGCTTGCCTTATGGGCCTCACTCGGCGCTGGCTTCCGCCGGCGCCTCGGCCGGGGCTTCGGCGGCGGCCGCAGCGGCAGCGACCTTCTTGGCCTTCTCGGCGGCGCGCTCGGTGGCCTTCTGGCCCGGCTCGGCCTTCTTCGGATTGTTGCGGGCGGCGCGCTTCAGCAGGCCGGCGGCATCGAGGAAGCGGGCCACGCGGTCGGTGGGCTGGGCGCCCTTGTCGAGCCAGGCCTTGGCCTTCTCCAGGTCGAGCACCACGCGGGCCTCGGCATCCTTGGCGAGCAGCGGGTTGAACGAGCCGATCTTCTCGATGAAGCGGCCATCGCGCGGCGAATGGCTGTCGGCCACCACGATGCGGTAGTAGGGACGCTTCTTGGCGCCGCCGCGGGCGAGACGGATCTTCAGGGACATGTTTTTTCCTTCTATTCCTTACATTTCATTTTCAAGTCGGGCCCATTCCTTCTTCAGAATGAGCCGGCACTGGTCGGCGGTGTCGGCAATTGACTGGTCGTTCGGGTTCGAAATCACGGTGTCAATAAGCTCTACCAGGCGGCGATGCTCTTCGCGTTCCTCTTTCAGAAGCAACTTGATGTGCTGACTCTCATGTTTCAGCTCGATCATATTCTGGGCGGAATATGATCCGCTTGCGTCCGCTGTATCTCGTTGCTTCATGGCGTTGGAGGCCTTTGGAAAGGTCTCCGGCATTCCGATGTCAGACGCGACGCGCAGGAATGCGGCCATATGGGATTGCAGATTCTCGATCCAGTCTCGTCGGTAGTCTGCAATACGTTGGCTTCTGCCTTTTCGGAGCGATATCAACGTCGCCAGCGCCACAAGGCATGTTCCGAGGCCGACGGCCAAATTGCCGATATCGATCTGGATCGGGATCGTCACTTCTTCTTAGGCCCTCCCAGTCCGGGCAGGCCCTTGGGGAGGCCCTTCGGCAGGCCGGGCAGGCCGCCGGGGAATTGCGACGGCAGGCCGCCGCCGGGCAGGCCGGGGAAGTTCGGGGGCAGGCCACCGCCCCCGCCGCCGCCTGCGCCGCCCTGCATCTTCTCCGCCATATCCTGCAGCATCTCGGGGGACGGGGCGCCGCCGCCGAACCCCATCATGCCGGCGAGCCCGGCCAGAGGGCCGCGCTTGCCCGCCTTGCCGCCCATGGCCTTCATCACGTCCGCCATCTGGCGGTGCATCTTGATGAGGCGGTTGATCTCTTCCACCTTGGCGCCGGCGCCGGCGGCGATGCGGCGCTTGCGCGAGGCATCGAGCAGCTTCGGCGCGCGGCGCTCCTTCGGCGTCATGGAATTGATGATCGCCACCTGCCGCTTGAACACCTTGTCGTCGAGGTTGGCGGAGGCGATCTGGTTCTTCACCTTGGCGACGCCGGGCAGCATGCCCATCAGCCCGCCGAGGCCGCCCATCTTCTGCATCTGCATGAGCTGGTCGCGCAGGTCCTCCAGGTCGAAGGTGCCCTTGCGCATGCGCTCGGTGGTGACCTTGGCCTTCTCGATGTCGATGGCCTCGGCGGCCTTCTCCACCAGGGCCACCACGTCGCCCATGCCGAGGATGCGGCCGGCGACGCGCTCGGGATCGAAATCCTCCAGCGCGTCCATCTTCTCGCCGGTGCCGAGCAGCTTGATGGGCTTGCCGGTGACCGCGCGCATGGAGAGCGCGGCGCCGCCGCGCCCGTCGCCGTCGGCGCGGGTGAGCACAATGCCGGTGAGGCCGACGCGCTCGTCGAAGGCGCGGGCGGTGTTCACGGCGTCCTGGCCGGTGAGGCTGTCGGCCACCAGCAGCACCTCGTGGGGGCTGGTGGCGGCCTTCACCTCGGCCACCTCGGCCATCAGCGCCTCGTCGAGGGTGACGCGGCCGGCGGTGTCGAGCATCACCACGTCGTAGCCGCCGAGACGTGCGGCATCGAGGGCGCGCCGGGCGATCTGCACCGCGCTCTGGCCGGCGACGATGGGCAGCGTCGCCACCGTCACCTGGGTGCCCAGGGTGGCGAGCTGCTCCATGGCGGCGGGACGGCGGGTGTCGAGCGAGGCCATGAGCACCTTGCGCTTGCCGCGTTCGGTCAGGCGCTTGGCGATCTTGGCGGTGGAGGTGGTCTTGCCCGAGCCCTGCAGGCCGACCATCAGGATGGGCACGGGGGCGGGGGCATTGAGGTCGATGGGCTGGGCGTCCGAGCCGAGGGTGGCGACGAGCTCGTCATGGACGATCTTCACCACCATCTGGCCGGGCGTCACCGATTTGATGACCTCGACGCCCACGGCCCGCTTCCTCACCCGGTCGGTGAAGGAGCGCACCACGTCGAGGGCCACGTCCGCCTCGATGAGCGCCCGGCGCACCTCGCGCATGGCCTCGCCGACGTCGGTCTCGGTGAGAGCGCCGCGTCGCTTCAGCTTGTCGAGTATGCCGCCGAGGCGGTCGGATAAGGTATCGAACATGGGCGTCCGTGCGGTTCCAGGCTCTCGGGTACAGGCAACGCCGATCGCGCCCGAGGGCGCACAGCGCTGTCGGGCGTTGGCCTCCGGGCTCAGAGCCCGGGCGGCTGGATCGGCGGGGCCGTCCTCGTGAAGCGTGGGTGATTAGCAGCTTTGCGCCCCGGAAGCAAACCGGACGGGCCACGGTGGCCCCTACTGCGCGCCGCGTTCTGGCGTCATACTCGATCCGCGCGCACGAAAGCGCGGGTTCGCCCGGCAGCGGCGGGGAGGCAAGCATGTCTGATACGGCAGTGACCGGCGTCGTCCCCTTTCCCGGCGATTTCCGCATCGAGGAAATCGCGACCAACGCCACCACCCTTCATGTGCGCACCGGCGGGCAGGGGCCCGCCGTTGTGCTGCTGCACGGCTATGGCGAGACCGGCGACATGTGGGGCGCCATGGCCGCCGCGCTGGCGCCGCGCCATACCGTCGTGGTGCCGGACCTCCGGGGCATGGGCCTGTCCGCCAAGCCGCCCGCCGGCTTCGACAAGAAGACCCAGGCGGCCGACGTGGCCGGGGTTCTGGATGCCCTGAAGATCGAGGCCGCCGCCCTCGTCACCCACGACATCGGCAACATGGTGGGCTTCGCCTTCGCGGCCCTCTACCGCGACCGGGTGACGAAATTCGCGCTCATCGACGCGCCGCTGCCGGGCGTGGGGCCGTGGGAGGAGATCCTGAAGAATCCGCTGCTGTGGCACTTCCGGTTCGGCGGCCCGGACATGGAGCGGCTGGTGGAAGGGCGGGAGCGCATCTATCTCGACCGCTTCTGGAACGAATTCTCCGCCGATCCGAGCCACTTCACGGAAGCCGCCCGGGCCCATTACGCGGCCCTCTACGCCTTGCCGGGCGCCATGCATTCCGGCTTCGCCCAGTTCGCTGCCTTCGACCAGGATGCGCAGGACAACCGCGCCTTCCTCGCCGCGGGCAAGCTCACGGTGCCGGTGCTGGCTCTGGGCGGCGAGAAGTCGTTCGGCCTTGCCATGGCCGAGGTCATGGCGTTCGCCGCCACCGACGTGCGGGGCGGCGTCGTGCCCGGCAGCGGACACTGGATCATGGAGGAGAATCCGGCCGCCACCATCGCCCTGGTGCAGGCCTTCCTCGATGAGAGCTGAGGCGGCGGGCCTCTCTCCCTCTCGGCGGGCGGCCGTGCTAGATCACGGTTCGCAGAGGAGAGGCCCATGTCCGAGAACAACGAGCTGACGCGCTTTTTCGGCGGATCGCCCATCTGGGTGGTGATCCGGCTCATCGTGCTGTCGGTGGTGGTGGGCGTGATCCTCGCGGCGCTGGGGCTCGATCCGGCGAACATTTTCGCCAGCCTGGAGCGGCTGGTGCGCAACCTGTTCTCCTTCGGCTTCGAGGCCATCGAGCGGCTGTGGCGCTACTTCCTGCTGGGCGCGGTGATCGTCGTGCCGCTGTGGCTGGTGCTCAGGGTCTCGCGGGCGAACCGCTGAGCCGCCCGGCATGACCCCGCCGGCGCAGGCGGTGACCCACCGCCGGGTGCTCGCCATCGCGCTGCCCATGACGGTGGCGCACCTCACCACGCCCATGCTCGGCATCGTCGACACTGCCGTGGTCGGGCGCCTCGGCGATGCGGCGCTGCTCGGCGGGGTGTCTCTGGCCGCCGTCATCTTCGACATGCTGTTCTGGGGCTTCGGCTTTCTGCGCATGGGCACGGTGGGCCTTGCCGCCCAGGCGATGGGGCGGGGCGATGCCATCGAGCGGCGCGCCGTGCTGCTCCGGGCCCTGCTTCTCGCCCTCGCCTGCGGCGGCGCCATGGTGCTGCTGCAGGTGCCGCTGCTGGCGCTCGCCCTGAAGCTCGCCGGCGCCAGCCCCCAGGTGAATGCGGCGGTGGCGGACTATTATCACGTGCGCATCTTCGCGGCGCCGTTCACCCTCGCCAATTATGCCGTGCTCGGCTGGCTCACCGGGCTCGGCCGCACCGGGCGGGCGCTGGCCCTTCAGGTGGGCATGAACCTGCTCAACATGGGCGTCAGCATCGCCCTCGTCCTCGGCATGGGGCTCGGCATCGCCGGCGCGGCGCTGGGCACGCTGATCGCCGAGGTGGCGGGCACCCTCGTCGGGCTCCTGATCTGCGCCCGGCTGCTCAACTTTTCCGTCGCCGTGCCGCGCGCGGTGCTGCTCGATCCGGCGCGGGTCGCGCAGACGGTGCTCCTCAATGGCGACATCCTGATCCGCACGGCGGCGCTGCTGTTCGCCTTCTCCTTCTTCGCCGCCCAGGGCGCACGGGCGGGCGACGTGACGCTCGCGGCCAATGCGCTGCTGCAGAACATGGGGCTGCTCGCCGCCTATTTCCTCGACGGCTTCGCCACCGCGGCGGAGCAGCTCTGCGGCGCGGCGGTGGGTGCACGGCGCAGGCGCGAGTTCGCCGCCGGGGTGCGCCTCGTGCTGGCATGGGGGGCGGGCAGCGCGATTGCCGCCTGCGCGCTCTATCTGGCCATCGGGCCGGGGGTCATCGACCTCATGACCACCAGCGCGCCGGTGCGGGAGCAGGCGCGGCATTTCCTCATCTATGCCGCGCTGATGCCGCTGGCCGGAGTGGGCGCCTTCGCCTTCGACGGGGTGTTCATCGGCGCCCTGTGGTCGCGCGACATGGGCAACCTGATGCTGGTGGCGGTGGCGATCTATTTCCTCGCCTGGTGGCTGCTGCGGCCGCTCGGCAACGACGGACTGTGGATGGCGCTCCTGGTCTTCCTCTTCGCTCGGGGCGCGCTCCAGGCGGTGCGCCTGCCGGTGCTCGTGCGGCGGACCTTCGCGCCTGCCTGAGGCTCATTCCATCTCGGGGAAGAGGTGGGCGCCGTCGGCGCCGAGGGGCAGGTCGGCCACCGATGCCACCGCCGCGAGGGGCAGCGGCCCGTAGAGATGGGGAAACAGCGCCCCGCCCCGCGACGGCTCCCATTTCAGCGCCGCGCCCAACGCATCCGTCGCGACGGCGATGAGCTTGAGGTCCGCCTGTCCGGCGAAATGCTTCTGCGCCGTCTCGCGCGCCTGCCCGGCGGTGGAGAAATGGATATAGCCGTCGGCAAGGTCCACCGGCGCGCCGAGGAAGGCGCCGCGCGCCTGCGCCTCGGCCCACAATGGGGCGGGGCAGATCTTGTAGATGAGGCGGGGCGAGGGGTTCGGAGCGGTCGGCATTGGCGGGTCCAAAGCTGCGGGGCGAGGATCGTTCTCCCTAGCGCCGTCGGCGCGCGGCGCAAAGGGCCGGCGGGGTTGCGCAGGCGCCCGGCGATCGCCATCTGCAGACGGTAAACTCCCGGTTGTGTGAGGATTGAAGTCCTGTACAAACAGGGAACAAAATCATATAGTGCGAATGGAAACGCGGCGGAGGTCGCTCTCTTGATGCTCACCCATGGCCAGATTTGGCACGCGATCGACCAGCTCGCCGAGCACCACGGTCTGTCCACGTCGGGTCTCGCCAAGCGCGCGGGGCTCGACCCCACGACATTCAACCGCTCGAAGCGCGTCACCGGCGACGGGCGGCCGCGCTGGCCCTCCACCGAGAGCATCGCCAAGGCGCTCCAGGCCACCGGCGCCAGCGTCGAGGATTTCTTCGGCCTGATGGGGGAGGATACCTCCGCCCGCTATGGCGATTCGGGCTTCGCGGAGGAAGCGCGGCCCCTGCGCGGCGCGCTCCAGTCCATTCCGCAGATCGGCTTCGCCCAGGCCGGGCGTGGCGGCTTCTTCGACGATGCGGGATTTCCCGCCGGCGTCGGCTGGGACGAGGTTTATTTCCCCGAAGTGGACGACGCCCACGCCTACGCGCTGGAGATCTCCGGCGACTCCATGCTGCCGGTCTATCGCGACGGCGACGTGGTGGTGGTATCTCCATCCGCCAGCGTGCGGCGGGGCGACCGGGTGGTGGTGAAGACCCGCGAGGGCGTGGTGCTGGCCAAGGAGCTGGTGCGCAAGACCGCGCGCCATGTGGAGCTGCGCTCGCTCAATCCCGCCCACGAGGATCGCGTCATCCCGCTGAGCCAGCTCGAATGGATGGCGCGCATCCTCTGGGCCAGCCAATAGCGCTTAATCGGGGTCTAATAGCGCTTATTTGAGCAGAGCTTCGAGGGCTTCCAGCCGGTCGGCCTCGCGCGGCGGCTTGTCCCACCTGAGGCGGGCGATGCGGGGAAAGCGCATGGCGATGCCCGAACGGTGGCGGCTCGAGCGCGCCAGCCCCTCGAACGCCACCTCCAGAACGAGGCCGGCATCGGGCTCGTGCACCACCTCCCGCACCGGGCCGAAGCGGTTGATGGTGGCGTGGCGCACGAAGGCGTCGATCTTCTTCAGCTCCTCGTCGGTGAAGCCGAAATAGGCCTTGCCCACCGGCACCAGCACGTCCCCGTCCTCGCCCTGCGTCCACACCCCGAAGGTATAATCGGAGTAATAGGACGAGCGCTTGCCGTGGCCGCGCTGGGCATACATGAGCACGGCATCGACACTCATGGGGTCGCGCTTCCACTTCCACCAGGGACCCTTCGGGCGGCCGGGCAGGTAGGGGCTGTCGGAGCGCTTCATCATCACCCCCTCGACCGCGGCGGCATCCGCGCCGGCGCCGGCCGAGGCGGGATCGGAGCGGGCGGCGGCGAGGTCCTCCCAGGAGGCGAAGGGCACGAGGGGGGAGAGGTCGATGCGCTGCGAGGCGAGCCGGCCGATGAGCGCTTCCAGCCGGGCGCGGCGGGCGGCGAAGGGCAGATCGCGCAGGTCCTCGCCGCCCTCCGCCAGGATGTCGTAGGCCCGGATATGGGCGGGAAACTCGGCCAGCAGCTTGGTCGTCACCGCCTTCCGGTTGAGCCGCTGCTGCAGCACGCTGAACGGCTGCACCCGCCCGTCCCGCACCACCAGCAGCTCGCCGTCGATGGCGCCGTCGAAGGCGAGGGCGTCGAGCAGGTCCGGAAAGGCGCCGGAGATATCCTCGCCGGTCCGCGAGTAAAGCCGCGCCACGTGCCGCCCGGCGCCCTCGCGCGCCGCCACCGCCTGGACGCGGATGCCGTCCCATTTCCATTCGGCCGAAAAGCTCGCGGGATCGAGGGTGGAGAAATCCGCCTCCTCGATGGCGTGGGCCAGCATCACCGGCCGGAACGGGACGGGATTGGAGGTGGAAGGCCGCTCGCCTTTGCCTTCGACCCAGGCGAAAAGCTCCAGGTAGGGCGGCTGAAGGCCCGGCCACACCAGCTCCACCTCGTCGGGCGTCACCGGGCCGAGGCTCGCCACGGCGGTCTTGGCGAGCCGGGCCGAGGCGCCCACCCGCATCGCTCCGGTGATGAGCTTCAACAGCGCCCAGCGCCCGGTCTCGTCGAGCCCGTCGAGCCAGGCGGCGAGGCGACCGGGCAGGGTGCTCTTCGACAAGGTGGAGAGGTCGTGCACGATCTCCGAGAGCAGCGGGGCGTGGGCCCTTGCGCCCTCGGGCTGCGGCCACATGAGGGCGACGGTCTCGGACAGGTCCCCCACATAATCGTAGGACATCTCGAACAGCACCGGATCGGCCCGCTCCATGACGAGGGTGCGCACCAGGCCGGGCTTGGCGTTGGCGAAGGAGAGGGCGCCGGTGAGCGCCGCCAAGGCGAAGCCGCGCTCGGGATCCGGGGTCGAGCGGAAATAATCGGCCATGAGGCGGATCTTGGCGTTGCGCCCGGCCTCGTAGCCCATGCGGTCGAGCAATGCGGCGAAGCGGTTCACGGAACGGCCTCTCCGGCGCCGGGCGCCGCGTCCTCGGGCGTCTCGTCCTCCGCTCCATAGCCCACCATGTGGAGCGGGCGGGCGCGGATCTGCCGGGTCTGCGCCCAATGCACCAGCGCGTCCTCGGCGCCGTGGGTCACCCAGACCTCCTCGCAGCCGGTGGCGCGGATGGCGCCGGTGAGCCCGTCCCAGTCCGCATGGTCGGAGACCACGAGGGGGAATTCCACGCCCCGCTGGCGGGCGCGGGCGCGGATGCGCATCCAGCCCGAGGCGAAGCAGGTGATGGGATCGGCGAACTTGCGCGCCCAAAGGTCGGTCATGGCCATGGGCGGCGCCACCACCACCGCACCGGCGTAGGACGCCTTCGTTCCCTTCTCCACCGGCAGGAGCGGGCCGAGATCGATGCCGCGGGACGCGTAATAGGCGTTGATGGGAAGGAGCGCTCCGTGGACATGGATGGGCGCGCCATGGCCGGCGGCGCGCATCAGCGCCAGCATGCGCTGCGCTTTGCCGAGGGAATAGGCACCGACGATATGGGTGCGCTCGGGAAACAGCCGCACCGAGGCGAGCAGGCGCTCTACCTCGCCGGCGGCATCGGGATGGCGGAACACCGGAAGCCCGAAGGTGGCCTCGGTGATGAACACATGGCAGCGCACCGGCTCGAAGGGTGCGCAGGTGGGGTCGGCCGCGTCCTTGTAGTCGCCCGAAGCCACCACCACGAGGCCGTCCTTCTCCAGCCGGAACTGGGCCGAGCCCAGCACGTGGCCCGCGGGATGGGCGCTGACGCGCACGCCGCCGATCTCCACCGCCTCGCCATAGCCAATGGCCTGGGTCGCGCCGGCGAAGCCGTCTCCATAGCGCAGCGCCATGAGGTCGAGGGTCTCGCGGGTGGCGAGCACATGGCCGTGGCCGCGCCGGGCATGGTCCGAATGGCCGTGGGTGATGAGCGCCCGCGGCACCGCGCGGGTGGGGTCGATGTAGAAATCCCCCAGCGGGCAGTGGAGGCCCTTGGGCGAGGGGCGGAGCAGGTCTTCAGGGCGCATCACGGAGGGAACTCGGATTGCCGCTCATATGGGGGCGCCGCCCGCCCGTTGCGAGGGCACCCCGCGCCGGCCGCGCCTAATGCACCGGCAAGGCGAAGGGCTCGCCCTCATAGGCATCCTTGCCGCGGCCGATGGAATGGATGGCCGCGATCATCCGCCCCTCGCGATGCAGCGCCGCGTCCGCCAAGGCGACGATGCGCGGATTGGGCGTGGCGGTGGGCGAGGCGTGGCGCAGGCGCTGGGCCAGCTCCAGCTCGTCGCGCTCGGGCAGCAGCGCGCACAAGGTGGCATAGGCCGCCGCCGTGGAGCGCGAGATGCCCGCATAGCAATGGATGACGAGCGGCGCCTCCCGCGGCCAGGCATGGACGAACTCGAACAGATCGGTGAGGTGGTTCTCGGTGGGCGCCACCATGCCCTCGATCTCCTCGACGATATCGTTGATGCCGAGGAAGAGGTGATTGGTGGGGTCCACGTTGCTGGGACGGGTGAACACCGTGTCGCCGTTCACCAGCGTGATGACGTGGCGGGCGCCGACCTTTTCCACCGTCTCGTGGAGCCGGGCGAGGGGGCACACGTGGATCATGGCTGAAGCTCCTCGAATCGCTCAAGAAACCGCGCCTTGGCATAAGCGGGTGACCACTCGCCAAGATACTCCTTTTCGTCGCCGCTTTCGAGGGCGGGCGGACGGCCGAAGAAGCGCCGCGCTTCCTCCTGCGAAAAGCCGGCGAGCCGCGTCGCCTCGTAATAGGCCGAGGCGCGGTCGGCGGCCTTGACGATCTTGACCAGCGGCTCGGGCCAGCCCACCGGCAGCGAGAAGCGGCGCGAGATGGCGGCGAGCAGGCGCGCCTCCACGGTCTTGTAGTCGCCGCCGATCACCGCCTTGAAGGGCGAGATCATGTCGCCGATGACGTATTCCGGCGCGTCGTGCAGCAGTGCGCACAGCCGCCAGCGCCGGTCGAGGTCGCCATGGGCGCGGCGCGCCATGCGCTCCACCAGCAGCGAATGCTGCGCCACCGAGAAGATGGCGTCGCCCTGGGTCTGGCCGTTCCAGCGGGCGACGCGGGCGAGGCCGTGGGCGATGTCCTCGATCTCGATATCGAGGGGCGAGGGGTCGAGCAGGTCGAGCCGCCGGCCGGACAGCATGCGCTGCCAGGCGCGGGCCGCCTCCTTGCGGGTGTCTGCCTTGCGGGTGTCCCCGTTGGGGGTGTCTCCCTGGCGGGCGTCCCCGTTGAGCGCGTGGTCCTTGCGGGCGCCGCCGGCCGTCGCGGCGGCGGCGGCGGTCGCGGGGGGTGGCTTGAGGGTCGGGCCGGTCACCGGGTGCGTGTCCTCTTCATCCGGCGAGGGTAAGAGGAGGGCGGGGGTGTTCACAAGATCCGACCGTGCGCAAGGAGGGCGCGCCCCATGAGCGATGTGTCCGGCCCGATCCTCGCGGCCTCCGCCGCCGTGTTCCGCGACGGCCGCGTGCTGCTGGCGCGCCGCGCCCGGGGGGCCGGGGCCGGCCTGTGGAGCCTTCCCGGCGGGCGCGTCGAGCCGGGGGAGAGCCTCGCCGCGGCGGCGGCGCGGGAGGTGATGGAGGAAGTAGGTGTCCGCTGTGCGCCTGTGATCCTTGCCGGCGTGCGCGAGGTGATTCTGCGCGACGGGGCGGGCCGCCTCACCGGCCATTTCGTGGTGCTGGCCTATGCCGCGCGCTTCGTCTCCGGCGCGCCCGCCATCGGGCCGGAGGCGGCGGAGGTGGCCTGGTTCCACCCCGACGAGGTGGCGAACCTCCCTGCCACGGAGGGGCTCGCCGAGGTGGTGAGCAACGCCGCCGCTTTGCTCGCGACCCCTTGATTTTGCCGCACGGGCGGCGCACGAGACAGGCGATGCGGTGGAAAACAGCCTTCCTTTCCGGGGCCTTGCTGGCGCTCCTCGCGCCCGCGCCCGATCCGTTCGGCGGATCGGGAAAGCTGGCGTTTGCGCCCGCCCGCGCGGCCGATGGGGCGCCGGCCCTGCCGTCGCCCTCCGCCGATCTGCCGCCCAATTACGATCAGGAGCTGATGCGGCTCTCCGAGATCCTCGGCGGGCTGCATTATCTGCGGCCGCTGTGCGGCGCGACCGACGAGGGGCAGCGCTGGCGCGCCCAGATGCAGGACCTCATCGACAGCGAGAAGCCGAGCGAGGCGCGCAAGGCCAAGATGGTGGCAAGCTTCAATCGCGGCTTCAACAATTTCGCCCAGGTCTATCACGCCTGCACCCCGGCGGCCCGCCTCGCGGTCCAGCGCCACCTGGAGGAGGGGGCGCGGCTCGCCCACGACATCGTGGTGCGGTTCAGCGGTAACTAGATCCGCGCACGCGCGGCGCCCGCCGTTAACCTTTTGGTTAGAACTGAGCTTCCCGCGGGCTCGAGCCGTGGTAGGTATCTTCAGTCACCGCGAGACGTTCCGTGCGGAGGTTTTTCACCTTGTCCACCATGCCGAATTCCGTGTCTCCGCTGGTCGAAATCGCGGATCAGGCCGCCGATGACCGCCATCTCGCGCTGACCTATCTCAACGACGCCTGGGTGGAGGCGGTGCGCGACGGGATCGAGGAGGAGTGCCTGGTCCAGGCGGCGCTGTTCGCCGCCCTGCGCAGCCTGGTCGCCGCCTATGGCGAGGAGCCGTGCGCCGAGTTCGTCACCCGGCTCGCCGAGCGGGTGCGCGCGGGCGAATATACGACGGTCGACCAGAAGGCCCACTGATCGCAGGCCGGCGGGGCCTTTAGGTCTGCCAACGGGATTGCGGGGATCGGGCGCGCGCAGGTCGTGCCCGCCCCGCTCCAGGGGAACCCCCTGAACGCGCCATCCAGTCCTTTGTCGGAAGGCTGGATGGCGCGTTTTTTTTGTCCGCTGGCGTTCCGCCCGCGCCCGGCCCGTTTCCGGTCGGCAACGGGCGTTCAGGCGAAAAAAAACCCACCAGGCTGCCTCGCAGCCCGGTGGGGTGGGGTCACTCAGGTTCGGATCAGGCCGCCGAACGCTTGTTCTGGCGGTTGTTGATCAGGTCGTCCACCACGCCGGGATCGGCGAGGGTCGAGGTGTCGCCCAGGCTCTCGAACTGGTCCTCGGCGATCTTGCGCAGGATGCGGCGCATGATCTTGCCCGAGCGGGTCTTGGGCAGGCCCGGCGCGAACTGGATGAGGTCCGGCGAGGCGATCGGGCCGATCTCCCGGCGCACCCAGGCGACCAGTTCCTTGCGCAGCTCCTCGGTGGGCTCGATGCCGTCCATCAGGGTGACGTAGGCATAGATGCCCTGGCCCTTGATGTCGTGCGGGAAACCCACGACGGCCGCTTCCGAAACCTTCGGATGGGCGACGAGGGCGCTTTCCACCTCCGCCGTGCCCATGCGGTGGCCGGAGACGTTGATCACGTCGTCCACGCGGCCGGTGATCCAGTAATAGCCGTCCGCGTCGCGGCGGCAGCCGTCACCGGTGAAGTACTTGCCGGGATAGGTGGAGAAATAGGTCTGCTCGAAGCGCTCGTGGTCGCCGTAGACCGTGCGCATCTGGCCCGGCCAGGAGTCGGCGATGACGAGATTGCCCTCGCAGGCGCCCTCGATCACGTTGCCGGTGGCGTCCACCACCTGCGGCAGCACGCCGAAGAACGGGCGCGTGGCCGAGCCGGGCTTCAGCGCCGTGGCGCCGGGCAGCGGGGTGATGAGGATGCCGCCGGTCTCGGTCTGCCACCAGGTGTCCACGATCGGGCAGCGAGCGTCGCCGACCACGTGGTAGTACCACTCCCAGGCTTCCGGATTGATCGGCTCGCCGACCGAGCCGAGCACGCGCAGGGTGGAGCGCGAGGTCTTCTTCACCGGCTCCTCGCCGAACTGCATCAGCGAGCGGATCGCGGTGGGCGCGGTGTAGAAGATGGTGACCTTGTGCTTGTCGATCACGTCCCAGAAGCGGGAGTTTGACGGATAGTTCGGGATGCCCTCGAACATCAGCGTGGTCGCGCCGTTGGCGAGCGGGCCATAGACGATGTAGGAGTGGCCGGTCACCCAGCCCACGTCGGCGGTGCACCAGTAGATGTCGCCGGGCTTGTAGTCGAAGATGTACTGATGCGTCATGGACGCATAGACGAGATAGCCGCCGGAGCAGTGCTGCACGCCCTTCGGCTTGCCGGTCGAGCCCGAGGTATAGAGGATGAACAGCGGATCTTCCGCGTGCACCGGCTCGGGCGGGCAGTCGTCGGTGACCATGGCGGCGGCGTCGTCGTAATAGACGTCCCGGCCGGGGGTCATGTCCACATTGCCGCCGGTGCGCTTGACCACGATCACGTGGTCCACGCCGCCGCCCAGGTGGGAGATGGCCGCGTCCACGTTGGTCTTCAGCGGCACCTTGCGGCCGCCGCGCAGACCTTCGTCGGCGGTGATGATGACCTTGGAGCCGCAGTCGGAGACGCGGCCGGCGAGGCTGTCCGGAGAGAAGCCGCCGAACACCACCGCATGGATGGCGCCGAGCCGGGCGCAGGCGAGCATCGCATAGGCGGCCTCGGGGATCATCGGGAGGTAGATGATGACCCGGTCGCCCTTCTCGACGCCGCGGTTGCGCAGCACGTTGGCGAACTTGTTCACCTCGGCGGAAAGCTCGCGATAGGTGATGTTCTTCGACTCGTCGGGGCTGTCGCCTTCCCAGATGATGGCCACCTGGTCGCCGCGGGTCTCAAGATGCCGGTCGACGCAATTGTAGGCGACGTTGGTCACGCCGTCCTCGAACCACTTGATGGAGACGTGGCCAGGGTCGAACGAGGTATCCTTCACCTTGGTAAAGGGCTTGAACCAATCGATGCGCTTGCCGTGCTCGCCCCAGAAGGCGTCCGGATCGGCGATGGAGGCATCGTACATGGCCTTGTACTTGGCATCGTCCACGAGGGCGCCCGACGCCCAAGTGGGGGGAACTTCGTAAATCTTATCGGACATGGCACTTGCCTCCCCTTGCGAGCCGTAGGCCCGCTTCCATTCCTTGGCAGCTTCGCCGCCCAATTCTTGCGGCGGATTATGGTGAGGGGCTTCCCCAACCACAAGGCACCTTGGGGCCAGACTTTGGGCTGAGACGCGCTGTTATGGTGTTTTATGCGAGACGGATTGAGGGCCTCCGAAGGCGTCCTGTCAAATCCCCCTATGGTACCGTCGCAACAAATTGTCCGATAGGGATCGGCCTCCGGCTCCACTAAGGAGGAGCCATTAGCTGGAGGCCTTCGCATGGATCTTTCGACTCGCCTGCTTATTCTATTGGCCGGCCTGATGGGTGGCGCCGGCGTCGCCGCCGCTGCTGCGGCCGCCCACGTCGGCGGTGGCGCGAACCTTGAAACGGCGGCCCACTTCCTCATCTTCCATGCCGCGGCGCTGATGGGCCTTGCGGCGCTGATCGCCCAGGTGGGGCAGGGACGGGGGGTGCTGCTGGCGGGCGCGGGCGCCATCGGCCTCGGCGCGCTGCTGTTCTCCGGCGACCTTGCGCTGCGCGCGCTGACGGAGACCAAGCTGCTGGGCGGCAGCGCGCCGTTTGGCGGCACCCTGATGATTGCCGGCTGGCTGGTGGCCGGGCTCGGCGGCCTCTTCGCGCGCCGGGCGTGAGGGCGGGGCGGGCCTCAGCCCCTGGGGGTCCAGACGCGGGTGTGCTTGATCTCCATGTCCTCCAGCTCGCGGGTCACCGGCACGCGGTAGTCGCCGAGCTCGGTGAGGCGGTCCTTGGGCAGGTAGGTGCGCCCCGGATCGCCGAGCAGCACGGTGGCGCCGCGCCCGGCGAGGGCGAGCAGCCAGGCGAACACCCGCTCGGCGAGGTCGCGCTCGTAGCAGATGTCGCCGGCGAGCACGGTGTCCCATCCGCCGTCGGTGCCGATGAGGTCGACGCCCAGCGGCCGGAGCGCCACGCCGTTCACCGCGCCGTTGAGGCCGATGGCGGCCAGCGCGAAGGCGTCGATGTCGGCGCAGTCCGCCTCGCGCGCCCCCGCGATCATCGCGGCGATGCCCACGAGCCCCGAGCCCGAGGCGAAGTCCAGCACCCGGCGGCCCTTCACCGTTTCGGGATGGTCGAGCACATAGCGCGCGAGCGCCTGCCCGCCGGCCCAGGCGAAGGCCCAGAAGGGCGGCGGCAGGCCGATCTCGCCCAGCTCCTCCTCGGTGCGGTGCCACAGCGGCACCGCCTCGTCGGCGAGGTGGAGCGAGATTTCCGGCACCAGCGGCACCGGGCGCAGCCGGGTCTCGGCGCGGATGAAGGCGGCGGGATCGCCGATGGTCGTGCTCACACGCCGCCCAGCGCGCAGATCATCTCCCATTCCTCGTCGGTCACCGGCTGGACCGAGAGGCGGGAGAACTTGATGAGGGCCATCTCCTGAAGCCGCGGGTCGCCCTTCACCTGGGCGAGGGTGACGGGGGTCTTGAGGGGCTTCACCGCCTTGATGTCCACCATCACGAACTTGCCGGAGGCGTCGGACGGATCGGGATAGGCCTCCTTGATGACCTCGACGATGCCGACGATCTCCTTGCCCTCGTTGGAATGGTAGAAGAAGCCCCGGTCGCCCTTCTTCATGGCGATCATCTGCTGCTTGGCGAGATGGTTGCGCACCCCGTCCCAATGGGTGCCCTTGGCGCCGGCCTTCACCTGCATGTCCCACGACCATTTGAAGGGTTCGGATTTGTAGAGCCAATGGGCCATGGCAATGCTCGCGGGGTTTGAAAATGCTCTTTCGCTCTTGCCGGCTCGCGCGATGCTTGGCAAGGGGCGTCAGGTGCCGGTGGCGGGACCGAAGGAGATGGCCATGGTCTATGAAGTGGCGGTGATCGAGATCAAGGACGGCACGAGCGCCGAATTCGAGGCGGCGGTGAAGGAGGCGGCGCCGTTCTTCAAGCGCTCGCGCGGCTGCCAGGGCATGGCGCTGCAGCGCTCGGTGGAGACGCCGTCCTGCTATGCGCTGATCGTCACCTGGGAAACGGTGGAAGACCATATGGAGCACTTCCGCAACGCGCCGGAATTCGCCGAATGGCGCCGCCTCGTCAGCCCCTATTTCGCCGCGCCGCCCAAGGTGCAGCACTTCTCCGTGGTCGAGAGCTTCTTCTGAAGCGCCAGGCTTCCGCCGCTTCGTGTGTTCTCAGGCTTCCGCCTTCTGGGGCCGGGCCATGAGGGCGTCGATGGCGCCGGCGATGGAGAGGCGCCCCGTCAGCACCGCATCCACCGCCGCGCAGATCGGCATATCCACCCCTGCCGCGGCGGCGAGCTCGACGAGCACGCTCGCCGTATAGGCGCCTTCCGCCAGCTTGGCGGGCGGCGGCTCGCCGGCGCCCAGCGCCAGGCCATAGGCGAAATTGCGCGATTGCGGGCCCGAGGTGGTGAGGATGAGGTCGCCGAGGCCCGAGAGGCCGGTGATGGTCTCGGTGCGGGCGCCGAAGGCCCGGCCGAATCGCAGGAGCTCGGCGAAGCCGCGCGCCACCAGCGCCGCCTGGGCGCTCGCGCCGAGCCGGCGGCCCGCCACCATGCCGGCGGCGATGGCGAGCACGTTCTTCGCCGCCCCGCCGATCTCCACGCCCCGCACGTCGGTGGAGAAATAGAGCCGCAGGGTGGACGAGCCGAGCGCGTCGCAGAGCTGCTCCGCCAGCACGGCGTCGGCGGCGGCCAGCGTCACGGCGGTGGGCAGGCCGGCGGCGACGTCGCTGGCGAAGCTGGGGCCGGAGAGCACGGCGGGGACCGATGCGGGCGCCGCCTCGGCGATGACCGTGCTCATGAAGGCGCGGCTGCCCCGCTCGATGCCCTTGGCGCAGGAGATCACCGCCGTCCCGCCGGCAAGGTGCGGCGCGAGGGCGACGAGCACCTCCCGGCAGGCCTGCGCCGGCACCACAAGTAATAATGCGTCGCAGCCCGCCGCGGCGACGAGATCGGCGGTGGGGCGCACCGCCTCGTGCAGGGCGATGCCCGGCAGGGCGCGCGGGTTCTCCCGCAGCCGCGCCATCTCCGCCACCTGCGCCGGATCGCGGGCGTGGAGCACCACCTCGCGGCCGGCGCGGGCGGCGGCATTGGCGAGCGCCGTGCCCCAGGCGCCGGCGCCCACCACGCCGATTCTCGGGAAGGGGGATGTCACCGCGCCGCCCCGTCAGGCCCGGGCGCCGGGCGCGGCGGCGGCCGCATCGAGCGGCCAGCGGGCGCGCGGGCTCACGTCGAGCGGGTCGGTGAGGCCGCGGGCGAGCCGCTCCGCGCCGGCCCAGGCGATCATGGCGCCGTTGTCGGTGCACAGGCCCGGCGGGGGCAGGGCAAGGCGGGTATGCATCTCCGCCGCCACCACGCCGAGCCGCTCGCGGATGGCCGAATTGGCCGCCACGCCTCCCGCCACCACGATGGACGACGGCCCGCGGCCGACGCGCTCGCGGAACGCCCGCACGCCGGCCCGCACCCGGTCCTCGATCACCTCCACCACGGCGGCCTGGAACGAGGCGCAGAGGTCCGCCACGTCCTCGTCGCTCAGGGGGGCGAGCTTGTCCGCTTCCATGCGCACCGCGGTCTTGAGGCCGGAGAGGGAGAAGTCGGGCTCGCGCCGGCCGTGCAGCGGACGGGGAAAGGCGAATCGCGTGGGGTTGCCGAGGCTCGCCTGCACCTCCACCTGCGGCCCGCCGGGATATGGCAGGCTCAGCATCTTCGCCACCTTGTCGAAGGCCTCGCCCACCGCGTCGTCGAGGGTGGTGCCGAGGCGGGTGTAGCGGCCGAGCTCTTCCACGCAGAGCAATTGGGTGTGTCCGCCGGAGACCAGCAGCAGCAGATAGGGAAACGCCACCTGGTCGGTGAGCCGCGCCGTGAGGGCGTGGGCCTCCAGGTGGTTCACCGCGATGAGCGGCTTCTTCGCCGCCAGCGCGATGGCCTTGCCCGTGGTGAGGCCGACGATGACGCCGCCGATGAGCCCCGGCCCGGCCGCCGCCGCCACGCCGGACAAGTCCTTGTAGCCGACCTGCGCCTGGGCCATGGCCTCGGCGACGATATGGTCGATCAGCTCCACATGGGCGCGGGCGGCGATCTCCGGCACCACGCCGCCATAGGGGGCGTGGATCTCCACCTGGGTGCGGATGACGTTGGAGCGGATCTCCCCCGCGCCCTGCTCCGAACGCGAGACCACCGCGGCGGACGTCTCGTCGCAGGTGGTCTCGATGCCGAGGACGAGAAGATCCGCCACCTTATTTCTCCATGCGCCGTGAGCCGAGCCGCCAAGGCCCCTCCCGGCTGCGCCCGATCGCCACCTGTCACGATCTGATTCCGGCACCCATTCTACGCGCCCATGATACAAGCGGCCATGAGCGAAGCGACTTTGACCCCATCCTCCAGCCCCTTGCGCACCGCGCCGCGCCTCACCATCGGCACCCGCGGCAGTCCGCTGGCCCTGTGGCAGGCCCATGCGGTGCAGGCGGCGCTGGCCGCGGCCCATGGCCTTGCCCCGGACGAGGTGGCCATCGAGATCATCCGCACCTCGGGCGACGCCATTCAGGATCGCGCGCTGGCGGAGGCCGGGGGCAAGGGCCTGTTCACCAAGGAGATCGAGGAGGCGCTGCTCGACGGGCGCGTGGACCTCGCGGTGCATTCGGCCAAGGACGTGGCCACCGTGCTGCCCGAGGGCCTCGGCCTTGCCGGCTACCTGCCCCGCGCCGACGTGCGCGATGCCCTGATTCAGCGCGAGGGGCAGGGGCTCGATGCGCTGCCCCGGGGGGCGAAGGTCGGCACCGCCTCGCTCCGGCGCGAGGCGCAGCTTCGGCGCCTGCGGCCGGACCTTGCGGTCGAATTGCTCAGGGGCAATGTGCACACCCGAATCAAGAAGGTGCGCGAGGGCGAGTTCGACGCCACCCTGCTGGCGCTGGCGGGGCTCACCCGGCTCGGGCTCCAGGACGAGGCGTCGGCCATCCTCGATACCGAATCGTTCCTGCCGGCCGTGGGGCAGGGGGCGGTGGCCATCGAATGCCGCCTCGACGACGCGGCGACCCTCAAGGCCCTGTCCGCCATCACCTCGCCGGAGACGGGAATCGCCGTTGCGGCGGAGCGGGCGCTGCTCGCCGCCCTCGACGGTTCCTGCCGCACCCCCATCGCCGGCCTCGCCCGCGTGGAGGGGCAGAACGTCCGGCTGCGCGGCCTCGTGCTCGCGCCCGACGGGCGCGATGCGGCGGAAGAGGAGGGGGCCGCCCCCGTTTCCGAGGCGGAACAGCTCGGTGCCGAGCTCGGCGCCCGCCTCAGGGCGAGCGCGCCGGCCCGCGCCCTCGGACTCTAGATCTCAGAAGGCCTCACACCATGCGCATCCTCATCACCCGTCCCGAGCCGGCGGCGAGCCAGACCGCCAAGCGCCTCCAGGGCCTCGGCCACGAAGGCTTCGTCGAGCCCATGCTGCGCATCGCCTACACCAATGCGCCGCTGCCCGAAGGGGCGTTCGACGCGGTGGCCTTCACCTCGATCAACGGCGTCCAGGCGCTGGCCGCCCATCCGGAGGCGGCGCGGGTCCTGCCGCTGCCGGCCTTCACCGTCGGTCCGCGGACGGCGCGCGAGGCGCGGTCGGTGGGCTTTGCGGACGTCACGGACTGCGACGGCAATGCCGAGGCCCTGGCCGGGCGGATCGGCGCCGCGCTGCCGGCCGGCGCGCGCATTCTCCATGCGACGGGTGAGGACCGGGCGGCGGACCTCGCCGCTCTGCTCGACGCGCCGGGCCTCAAGCTCGAACTGGCGGTGATCTATGCCGCCCCGCCGGTGGAGCACCTGTCCGAGGAGGCCCGCGCCGCTCTCGCAGCGGGAACCTTCGGCGCGGCGGTGCATTTTTCTTCCAGGACCGTGCGCACCCTGTTGGATTGCGTGGCGGCGGCGGATCTTAACCCGGCACTGGTGAAGATGCGGCACCTTTGCCTCTCGCAGCAGGTCGGCGGACCTCTCGGAGCCCTCGGGATCACTCCCGAAGTGGCGGCCGAGCCCAATGAGGATGCTCTGCTCGCCCTGCTGTGAGCGGCACAACACCGCGGCGGTTGCGCCGCTGGCATCGGCGGTCTATCCGGTGGGACGGCTGCGGATCTGATCTCTTGAGGGGGCCCATGGCGAGCGACGATCCCGACTTCAAGGTTTCCTCCTCGCGGCCCGGCCGGGTGCCGCCGACCCTCGATCTGAAGGCCGAGGACCAGACGGCGGCGGACGTCGCCAAGTCCGAAGCCGGCGAATCGGACGGGAAGCCCGAAGCTGCCGAATCGGATGCCGCAAAGCCCGAAGCCGGCGGCGCGGGGACGGAGGCCGTTTCCCCGGCTCCGGACGCGCCCTCCGGCGAGGGCGCCGACGCGGCGGCCGTCGAAGCCGGGACCAAGCCGGGTTCCTCCTCGCAGGATGTGCTGCCCGAAGCCGCCGCGCCTCCTCCCGATGCCCCGGCCCCGGCCCCGGCCCCGGCCGCTGCCAAGCCGCGCCGGGCGGGCCTGATCTTCGCGGCGCTGCTCGTCGGCGCGCTCGCGGGAGCCGCGGCCGGAGCGGGGACGGTCTATTTCCTCGCCCAGCAGGCGCTCGCCCGCGTGAGCGACACCATCGCCCCCCTGAGGGCGCGCCTCGCCACGCTGGAAGGGCGCCCGGTGTTCAATCCCGAGACCGTCCAGGCGCTCTCGCAACGGGTGGATGGCGTGCGCACCGCCTTGGCCGAGGCGCAATCCTCCCTCGCCGCGCTGCGGCCCCTGCTCGACCGGCCGGCGCCGGAGCCGCAGCCGGCGCCCGTTCCCCCGCCGCCCGAGAAGGCCGAGCCCGATCCGGCCATGCTCCAGAGCCTCGACACGCTCAAGAGCGGCGCCACCGCCGCCCGGGCGGCCCTGAGCGCGGCGCAGTCGCAGATCGGCGAGCTGCGTGAAACCGTCGCCCAGGTCCGCACCGTGCAGGAACAGGTCCGCACCGCGCAGGACCAGTTCCGCACCAGCCAGGAGCAGCTCCAGACCGGCCAGGAGGCGGTGCGCACCGCGCTCGCCGCGCTGGGCGTCACCGTGGCGCAGACCAAGGATTTCGGCCCCCGGCTCGATGCCCTGAAGGGGCAGGTGGAAGCGGCCGCCGCGGCCTCCACCACGGTGGAGCGGGCCTCTGCCGCCGTGGTGGTGCTCTCTTCGCTCAAGGAAGCGCTGGTGACCGGCCGCTCCTTCGCCGCCGAGCTGACCGCCGCCCGCGCCGTTCTGGGGTCGCGCGGGGCGGCCCTCGATCCGCTCGTCGCCGTGGCGGCCGCCGGCTATCCCACCACGGCCGAGCTTGCCGCGCGGCTCGAGCGCGAGGGCGCCGCGGCGCTCGCCGAATTCGTGACGCCGGCGGTTCCGGAGGCGCCCGAGGCGCCGGCCGAGGATGCCGGCATCGTCAACCGGCTGCTCTCCAGCGCGCAGAACCTGGTGAAGGTGCGCCCCGCCCCCGGGACGGTTCCGGCCCAGTATCGCGGGGCGCTCGGCGGCGCGGTGGCGGCGGTGCGGGCCGGCGACTTCGCCGGGGCCGTCACCCTGATCGCCGCCTTGCCCGATCCGGTGAAGGCGAAGCTCAAGGCCGTGACGGCCGACATCGCCGCGCGCCGGGATGCGGTCGCGTCCGTGTCGAAGCTCTATGAGCAGTCCCTCGCCGCCATTTCGGGGAAGATGCCGTGATCCGCTTCGTCCTCCTTCTCCTGCTGCTCGCGGCGCTGGCCTTCGGCGCCTCCTGGATCGCCGACCGGCCGGGCGAGATCTCGATGGTCTGGCAGGGCTGGACCATCGAGACGACGGTTCCGGTGGCCCTGAGCGTCATCGCCGCCGTCACCTTCGTGATGCTGGTGCTCTGGCGGCTCCTCTCCTTCCTGCTGAACACGCCGCAGCTCATCTCCTCCTTCTCCAGCCGGCGGCGGCGCGAGAAGGGCTGGAACGCGCTCACCCGCGGCCTGCTGGCGGTGGGCGTGGGCGACGGCACCACCCTGCAGAAGGCCCGCGCCGAGGCGGTGCGGCTTTTGCCGAACGAGCCGCTGACCCAGCTCCTCAGCGCCCAGGCGGCGCAGTTCGAGGGGCGCTCGGACGTGGCCATGGCCGCGTTCCAGTCCATGGCGGAGCGGCCCGAGACCCGGCTTCTCGGCCTGCGCGGCCTGCACATGGAGGCGCGCCGCTCCGGCGACATGCGCGCCGCCTATGCCATCGCCGAGGAGGCGGCCAATGCCGCGCCGGCCCTCGGCTGGGCGGCCGATGCGGTGATCGAGGCGCGCTGCGCCGAGGGCGATTTCTCCGGCGCCCGCGAGGTGCTGGAGCGGCAGATGGCGCAGAAGGGCATCGACAAGGTGCAGTACCGCCGCCGCCGCGCCGTCCTGCTGGCGGCCGAGGCGCAGGCGCTGGAGCCCTACGACCCTCTGGTGGCGCGCGAGCGGGCGGTGGAGGCGGTGCGCCTCGCGCCCACCCTGGTGCCGGCGGCCGCCTCGGCCGGGCGCCTGCTCGGCGCGGCCGGGGAGCTGCGCAAGGCGGCGAAGGTGGTCGAGACCGCCTATGCGGCCAATCCCCATCCCGAGCTCGCCGACGTGGAGGCCTTCCTGCGCCCCGGCGATGCGGTGCAGGACCGGCTGAAGCGCATCCGCTCCCTCGCGGGCAAGGCGCCCGACCATCCCGAGAGCGCCATCGCGCTCGCCCGCGCCGCCATCGACGCCCACCATTTCCTCGAGGCGCGCCGCGCCCTGGAGCCGCTGCTGGAAGAGCCGACGCAGCGCGTCTGCCTGCTGATGGCGGAGCTGGAGGCGGCCGAGCATTCCGACATCGGCAAGGCGCGTGAATGGACCGCCCGGGCGGTGCGCGCCGGCCGCGATCCGGCGTGGATCGCCGACGGCGTGGTATCCGACCACTGGGCGCCCATCTCGCCGGTCACCGGCAAGCTCGACGCCTTCGTGTGGGCGGTGCCGCCGGGCGTCTCCTCCACGCCCATCCTGGAGCATGAGGCGGACCGGGTGGTGGCCGCCATCGCCGCCGCGCGCGAGAGCGAGGAGCGCAAGGCGCGGGAGCTGGCCGCGGCGCCGCCGCCGCTCATCGCCGAGCCGGCCGAGGCGGACCCGTCGGCCGAAAAGCCGGCCTCCGGTTCGGCGCCGGCGCCGGCCGAGTCCCCGCCTGTTCCGCCGGCTGAGGCGGCCGCGGCCCCGGGTGCCGGGGACGCAGGGGCTGCCCTGCCCAAGCCCGCCGCGCCCGCCCCCGCGGACCCGCCTCCGGCGCGCGCCGAGGTGGTGGAGCTGCCGACCTCGGAGCGGGCGGCCTCGCTGCGCCGTCCGCCAGCGGCCCAGCCCATCACCGCATTGCCGCCCCTGCCGGATGATCCGGGCCCCGAGGGCGAGCCCGAGCCGGAGGCGCCGACCCCCGGCAAGACGCGGCCGCGCATCCTCGGCCTGTAGCGGCCCGTGGCGCGGCCTGTCCCGCGTCGCGCGCCGCCCGGCGGGAGGAGATGACGCGCACGGTCTGCTTGTGGGGAAATCGGGCCGGTGCTATGCGGCGCGGATGACCGCAAGCGCCCAGAAGACCATTCGCAACTTCTCCATCGTCGCCCATATCGACCATGGCAAGTCCACCCTTGCCGACCGCCTGATCCAGCTCACCGGAGGCCTCTCCGAGCGCGAGATGACCGATCAGGTGCTCGACAACATGGACATCGAGCGCGAGCGCGGCATCACCATCAAGGCGCAGACCGTCCGCCTCTCCTACAAGGCGCACGACGGCGAGACCTACACGCTGAACCTCATCGACACCCCCGGGCACGTGGACTTCGCCTATGAGGTGAACCGCTCGCTGGCCGCCGTGGAGGGCTCGCTGCTGGTGGTGGACGCCTCCCAGGGCGTGGAGGCGCAGACGCTGGCCAACGTCTACCAGGCCATCGACAACAATCACGACATCGTGCCGGTCCTCAACAAGATCGACCTGCCCGCCGCCGAGCCGGAGAAGGTGAAGGCGCAGATCGAGGACGTGATCGGCCTCGACGCCTCCGACGCCATCGGCATCTCGGCCAAGACCGGGCTCAACGTGGACCAGGTGCTGGAGGCCATCGTCACCCGCCTGCCGCCGCCCATGGGCGACCGCGAGGCGCCGCTGAAGGCGCTGCTGGTGGATAGCTGGTACGACGCCTATCTCGGCGTGGTGGTGCTGGTGCGGGTCATCGACGGGGTGCTGAAGAAGAACCAGCGCATCAAGATGATGGGCTCCGGCGCCGCCTATGACGTGGACCGGGTGGGCGTCTTCACCCCCAAGATGGTGGCCATGACCGAGCTGGGGCCGGGCGAGATCGGCTTCCTCACCGGCTCCATCAAGGAGGTGGCGGACACCCGCGTGGGCGACACCATCACCGAGGAGAAGCGCCCCTGCACCGAGGCTTTGCCGGGCTTCAAGCCGGCCCAGCCGGTGGTGTTCTGCGGCCTGTTCCCGGTGGATGCGGCCGACTTCGAGGACCTGCGCGCCGCCATGGGCAAGCTGCGCCTCAACGACGCCAGCTTCTCGTTCGAGATGGAGACCTCCGCCGCGCTGGGCTTCGGCTTCCGCTGCGGCTTCCTCGGCCTTCTGCATCTGGAGATCATCCAGGAGCGGCTGGAGCGCGAGTTCAACCTCGACCTCATCGCCACCGCCCCCTCGGTGATCTACGAGGTGGAGATGACCGACGGCTCGGTCATCGACCTGCACAATCCCGCCGACATGCCCGATGTGGTGAAGATCGCCGAGATCCGCGAGCCGTGGATCCGCGCCACCATCCTGACGCCTGATGAATATCTCGGCGCGGTGCTGAAGCTCTGCCAGGACCGGCGCGGCAACCAGATCGAGCTCACCTATGTGGGCGCCCGCGCCATGGTGACCTACGACCTGCCGCTGAACGAGGTGGTGTTCGACTTCTATGACCGGCTGAAGTCCATCTCCAAGGGCTATGCCTCGTTCGACTACCAGATCACCGACTATCGCGAGGGCGACCTCGTGAAGATGTCCATCCTGGTGAACGCCGAGCCGGTGGATGCCCTCTCCATGCTGGTGCACCGCACCCGCGCCGAGTTCCGCGGCCGGGCCATGTGCGAGAAGCTCAAGGAGCTGATCCCGCAGCATCTGTTCCAGATCCCGGTGCAGGCCGCCATCGGCGCCAAGATCATCGCCCGCGAGACCATCCGCGCCCTGCGCAAGGACGTCACCGCCAAATGCTACGGCGGCGACATCACGCGAAAGCGCAAGCTTCTGGACAAGCAGAAGGAAGGCAAGAAGAAGATGCGCCAGTTCGGCAAGGTGGAGATCCCGCAGGAGGCCTTCATCGCCGCGCTGAAGATGGAGGATTGAGGCGCCGCCTCCCGCGTGCCGGCGCACGCCGGGTCCTCACATGAAACGAGCCGCCTTGCGGGCGGCTCGTTCGGGGAACTCTCACCTGGGACCGCGCGGCAGCGCGCCGCGCCGCCTCACTTGCAGCGCACGTAGACCATGGTGCCGTAGCGCTTGGAGACTTCCGGGTCCACCCACTTCAGGGTCATCACCTGGCTGTCGATGCGCACCACCTGGCGGTCGCGCATGCCACCGGCCTCATCCTCGGGCGGGCCGATGTAGGTGGCGCCGCCGTTGGTCTTGGACACCACCTCGGTGAGCTTGTTGTCGTCGGCGAGATACATCATCACGCCGCCGTTGGAGCCGGCGGTGATGACGTAGGGATTGCTGCACTGGGCGCGGGCCTGCGTCTCGGTGCGCGCGGCGTCGTCGGGACGGTGATAGGCGGCGAGGCCCCAGCTTCCCACCATCTGGTCCGGCGGAATGGGGCTGGTATAGACGGGCTTGGAGGGCGGAGCCTCGGTGGGCGTGGTGCTGCAGGCCGCGAGAAGCACGGCGGCGGTTCCGATCATGGCCCCGGTCAGGGCGTGCCGGGTCTGCCGCATCGCCTGCGCCGTGGACCATGTGAACGTCTTCTGCATCTGGTTACTCCGGACCTGAGCGCCGCCCGCGCCATTGAAATCTGCTCTGCCGGACCGCCATCGTTCCTCTGGCCGGCCCCGGGACACGCCCGCCGCCGCTGGCCGGTCAGCATCGATGCGCCCCCACACCCGCCGTGGCACCGGCGGGAAGCTGACGGGGCGACTATAACCAAACCTTGTTACCGCTTCGTAGCGCCCATAAGGCGCGAACAAGCGGAAAGTGGCACCGCCGGGACGGGTTTTTGCGCAGGTGTTGCAGCATGGCAACCGCGGACAGGCGCGAAGACGGCATTTCCCAGGGGGAGGTTGCGCATTCTGGCAAATGGCGGCATCGCGCGCCAGGATCGCCGTCCTGCCGGTTTCCCGCCCATCTCAATCTTGACGGGACCGGGCACCCCCCTTATGTGCGGGGCGAGCTTGGCACTCTGGTCGCAAGAGTGCCAGTCACGGCGGGTACGACCCGTCACGGCGGGAAATCCCGCGCCATCGCTCGAAGAGGAACTGACCCATGTCCTTCCGCCCCCTGCACGACCGCGTTGTCGTGAAGCGCATTGAAGCCGAGCAGAAGACCGCCGGCGGCATCATCATCCC